>OBLU010000720.1_pt1 | contig 31021 bp, 31 predicted proteins | sample 1518681 | NCBI WGS metagenome assembly OBLU01 (sample SAMEA3539304, study PRJEB22396) | soil metagenome | biome: tundra; feature: field; material: soil | place: USA | collected 2010-05 | depth 0.15 m
GCGGAATGCGGCCGGTGCGGCCGGGACCTGACCGGGGAGCCGGCGGCGCGCACAGAGCGCCGGCGGCGGTGGGACATCACCCCGCCGCCCCCGCCGTACATCACCGGGTACCGGAAGATCACCAGGGTGTGCCCGTGCTGTCAGGCGGCCAGCGCCGGGCAGGTCCCGGCGGATGTGACCAGCCGGGTGGTGTACGGGCCGGAGACCCGGGCGCACGCGGCGAACCTGGTCAGCGGCCATCACGTGCCGGTATTGCGGGCCGCGCTGCTGCTGCGCCAGATGGCGGGGATCAAGGTCTCGACCGGGTGGATGGCCGCGATCCGCGGCCGCGCAGCCGCCGCGCTGGCGCCGTTCATGGAGCACGTCGCGGCGCTGCTGCGCACCGCCCCGGCGCTGAACGCTGATGAGACCCCCGCCCGGGCCGCGAAGAGCCTGGCGTACGCCCGCGTGGCCTGCACCCGTTACCTCACTCACCTGCACGTGGCCGGGCGGTCCGCCGGCGACACCGGCGCCGGCGGGGTCCTGCCCGGCTGCACCGGGGTACTGATGCGCGACGGGTACGCCGGCTACGCCCACCTGACCGGCGCGCTGCACGCCTGGTGCGGAGCTCACCTGCTTCGCGATCTTAAAGACATCTGCGACTTCGAGCCGGCCCGGCAGCGCTGGGCCCCGGCTATCGCGGACTTGCTCCTCCAGGCCAATGCCCGCGCCAGCCAGGCGCGCGCGGCCGGGAAGGACCGCCTCAATCCGGACACCCTGGCCCGGCCCGCAAGGGCGAGCCGAACGGGCAGGCGCCCGGTTCTTCAAACCACTGCGCCAGGTCATCGAGTCGATCAACGACACGTTCGAGGGCCAGCTCGACCTCGAGCGCCACGGAGGGCACACCCGCCTATGACCACTGACCCCTTGGAATCGATCATCAAGACGACGGGGCGCAATCGGGCACGGCAGCCGGTCGGCGGGGCTAGGGCACCTCGCGGAGCGGCGCAAACAGTGACCGCGGGGCCAGGTCACACGCTTCATGCGACCCCCGGTTATTTAGACGCCCAGGGTTGAGGGCTTACCCTTGGACACGTGGTAGCTATTGACCGCGTTGTCCTCCTCTGGGTGTCTGATGCTGGTCGGCTTCCAATTCGGGTTCCGGCGCCCACCGCGCGTCGCCACCGGCTCGGAGGACTGGAGGCGTTCTCGGTCGACCTTTGCCAGCTCATCACTGCAGTCAACCAGCTGAAAGCTGACCAAGCCCATCTTCTCCGAGGAGCCTTCGCTGATGCTGCTGCCCTCCGCCGACCCGGTTGTTCTGATCATGCGGAGGGATCGGACAGCCTTGGCCAGGACGCCCTCTTGTCTTCGACGCGCCACTCCCGCGGACCAGTTCGCCGTGATCCCGCCGGTCTTGGCACCGGCCTGCTGGCTGCGGCACGAGACGCGACAGGCACGGTGAGACAGCCGTGTTCGTGGTGATGGTTGCGACGGAATGTGCGCCGGTGGCGCAGGCGGGCGGGCTGGGAGAGGTCGTCTTCGGGCTGAGCCGGGAGCTGGAGCTGCGGGGCCACGCCGTCGAGATAATCATGCCGAAATACGATTGCATGCGCTACGATCAGATTTTCGGGCTTTCGATCGCCTATCCGGACCTGTGGGTGCCTTGGTACGCCGGGTTCGTGCACTGCACGGTGTGGTTCGGGTTTGTTCACGGCAGGCGGTGCTTCTTCATCGAACCGCACTCACAGGACCATTTCTTCAACCGGGGCCACTTGTACGGTTCAGCCGACGATGCGACAAGATTCGCCTTCTTGTCGAAGGCAGTCCTGGAGTTCATGTGGAAGACCAACAAACGGCCCGACGTGATCCACTGTCACGACTGGCAGACGGCGCTTGTGCCAGTGCTGCTCTACGAGATCTACCAGCACATTGGCATGCACAATCAGCGTGTTTGCTATACCATCCATAATTTCGGGCACCAGGGTATCTGCGGTGAGTACATTCTGCGGGCGACGGGCCTCTCTCGCCCAGCGCACTTCTTCGATTACGATCGGCTCCGCGATAACTTCAACCACAGTGCAATCAACCTGATGAAGGGCGGCATCGTTTACTCGAACTTCATCTCCACGGTGTCACCGCAATATGCCTGGGAGGCAACCTACGCCGATCAGGGGATGGGGCTGGGACACACGCTCTATACCCACCGGGAGAAGTTCGGTGGTGTCCTCAACGGCATCGACTACAATGTCTGGAACCCGGAGATCGATATCCTGATCCCGTCGAACTACGGGCCCGGCACGGTAGAGCGAAAATATGCGAACAAAGATGCTCTGCGTGACCGGTTGCTGTTGCGGAAGGAGTACAAGCCGATCATCGCTTACGTCGGTCGCATCGACCGTCAGAAAGGCGTCCATCTCATCCATCGCGCCATTTTGTATGCCTTGGCCCTGGGCGCGCAATTCGTCTTGCTGGGTTCTTGTCCCGACCCGGCCGTCAATACTCACTTCTGGCAGCTGAAGCACTACCTGAATGACAATCCTGACTGTCACCTGGAAATTGGGTTCGACCAAGGCCTGGCCCATCTGATCTACGCGGGTGCTGACATGGTGGTGATGCCCAGCCTGTTCGAGCCGTGCGGCCTGAGCCAGATGATCGCCCTCAAGTACGGCACCGTCCCCATCGTGCGGGCCATCGGTGGCCTGGTGGACACGGTCTTCGATCGTGATTACTCCGCACATCACCCTGACGACCGGAACGGCTACGTTTTCCACCAGCTCGACAACCCGGCGCTGGAGTCCGCGATGCTGCGGGCCATCGGGCTTTGGTTCTCGTACCCGGGCGACTTCCGCCAGCTTATGCTGAACGGAATGCGACAGGATCACTCCTGGACCGGGCCCGGTCAGCACTACGTGAACATCTATGACCATATCCGCCACGAATAGGACTCGCACACATGTCAAACAATGGAGCCGGAGCAATGGGCGAGCTTCCTGCGTGCATTGATGGCCTTCCCAACATCTGCGGCTCGGAGCAACGCATCGAGGAGGCGATCCGGGCCGGGGGCACTGATCCCGTCTTCCTGCCGCCGGGGGCCGCCGGGTTCGCCGACGTGGACAGTGCTTTCGCTATCGCCTTGCACATGCACCAGCCGCTCATTCCGGCAGGCGGGCCTGATCTGCGCACGGCGCCGATCATCAGCAACTTGCAGTGGATGATGGACAACCCCAGCATCGGTGACAACCACAACGCCCCGGTGTTCCTGAGCTGCTATAAACGGATGGGCGAATTTGTCCCTCGGCTGCTCGACGAGGGGCTCGCGCCCCGGGTCATGCTCGAATACTCGGGTACGTTGCTGCACGGCCTGCGCCAGATGGGCGCCCACGACGTGCTCGACACCCTGGCCCGCGTCACGACCGACGCACGCGACCGGCAGGCGGTGGAGTGGCTGGGCTGTCCGTGGGGGCATGCCGTGGCACCCTCCACGCCGGTCCAGGACTACCGGCTGCATGTGCGGGCCTGGCAGCACCATTTCGCCGCTCTTTTCGGCCTGGACGCCCTCAGCCGGGTCCGCGGCTTCTCCCCTGCGGAGATGGCCCTGCCCAACCACCCCGATGTCGCCTACGAGTTCGTAAAGACCCTTACCGACTGCGGCTACCAGTGGGTCCTGGTCCAGGAACATACGGTCGAGGAACCCGATGGGCGCGGGCTCCAGCAGCCGCACCTGCCTCGCCGCCTGGTCTGCGCCAGCTCCCGGGGCGACGTCGCCAGCATCACCGCTGTGGTCAAGACCCAGGGCAGCGACACCAAGCTGGTGGCCCAGATGCAGCCCTACTACGAGGCCAAGGGCCTTTCGCGCTGGGAACTGGGCGGCAGCCGCGTGCCGCCGCTAGTTACCCAGATCGCCGACGGGGAAAACGGGGGGGTGATGATGAACGAGTTCCCGCCCAAGTATTTCGACGTGATCCGGGAGTGCTCGGGTACCCAGACTCCGGCCATGAACGTCACCGAGTACCTTGAACGGTTCCACTCGGCCGGCATCGGCCCCGACGATCTGCCCGTGGTCCAGCCTCTCTTCCAGTCCAGGATCTGGGGCCGGATGGCCCCCGGCGACGGGCCGGACCGGCTGGCCGAGGTGGTCGAGCAGCTGCGAGGTGAGGATGGGCGCTTCAACATGGAAGGCGGCAGCTGGACCAACAACATCTCCTGGGTACGCGGCTACGACCGGGTGCTGGCCCCAATGGACGAAGCCAGCTCGCTGTTCCACGAGCGGGTCCTTGCCAAAGCCGTCCCCGCCGACGACCCCCGCTACCGCAACGCCCTGTTCCACCTGCTCACCGCCGAGACCAGCTGCTACCGCTACTGGGGCGAGGGCATCTGGACCGACTACGGCGCCGAACTAGCCCGGCGCACCATCGACATCGTGACCCACGACCTGTAACCGCCAAGGAGCCCCCGATGGCCGACGTGGCCTTCGCCCTGGTCCTCAACTTGCATCAGCCCGCTTGCAACCTTGAGGACCTGCTCGAGCGGCGCGAGTGGGAGGCCAGAGAGATCCTCTGGGCCATGGACCGTATCCCCCGATCGCTGTGGGCCTACGAGGATGTCGGTCGAGTGCACCTGTCGCTTTCTGGCACCCTGCTCGAGACCTTGGCCAGTCCCCGCTTCCAGCGCCGGGTTTACGGCATCGTCGACTGCGGGTCGCTGCTGTGGTATCTGCAGAACACCAGGATCATCGACATCCTGGGCACCGCCTACTACCATCCCGTCCTCCCCCTCGTCCCCCGAGCCGACTGGGACGAGCAGCTCGAGCGCTGGCAGGGGATCGGCCGGCACCTTTCTGCGCGAACCAGCTTCCCCGGGTTCTGGCCCCCGGAGATGGGCTTTTGCATGGAGCTCATCCCCACCCTCAAACGCCAGGGCTATCGTTACGTGCTCGTCGACAGCGAACACGTCGAAGCGGTCACTCCCATGGGCTGGGACGAACTTCGCTACCGCCCGCATATCGCACGGTTCGCGGGCGAAGAAATCATCGTCGTTGTACGGGACCGGGAGCTCTCCAACGCCCAAGAGGCAGGGATGGAGCCCGGCTGGTTCATTCACGAGGTGGCCCAACGGACCAGACACTGCCACTTCCCGCCCCTTGTGACCACCTGCACCGATGGGGAGAACGGCGGCTGGTTCCGCAACACCTCGCCGGAAGCCAGCTTCTGGCACTTCTTCTACGAGAACCTGCTGCAGCGGGTACGGGACAACCGAAGCGACGGCATCCGGCCCTGCTTCATCGACGACTACCTCGACCGCCACGGTTTTCACGGCGAGGTCACGGTGCGCCCGGGCGCGTGGAACACCGGCTGGAACGACGGCGCCGGTTTTACCCAGTGGATCGGCTCGCCGACCCAACAGAAGGCCCTGACCCGCCTCGACGAGATCAGCCAGGCCATCCACGCCGCCCGCCGCAACGCCATCGGCATCTCGGTCCGTGACCCCGACGTGTACCGGCTGCTCGAGCAAGCGTACTGGCGGGTCCTCCGGGCCGAGACCAGTTGCAACTTCTTCTGGGGCGAAGCCTGGCTGCACCGCTGCCACGACGACCTCGACCGGGCCACCCACTTTCTGGACCAAGCAGGATCGCGTTTGACCTGATCTCACCGCTGGCCAGCCCAGGAGACAAGCTGGTCCTGGCGGGCCGGATGACGACACCGTCCCAGGGGCCAGCGTTATGCCGCCGCCTGCGGCGCGCACATCGCCGCTGGTGGCGAGCAGTATCGTACCGGCCAGGTCACGAGGCCTGACGGCGCCGCCGGTCAGGTTGGCCGCGACGGCCAGTCCCCGGCGCGGTAGATCCACTGGCCCGGTCCGGTCGGCAGTGCCTGGTACCCCGTGCCGCTCGAATACTCAAATGGGTGGTGACCTGCGCTGTTGCCAGCATGATGGACGCAGTGATGGTTGGCTGGCCGGTGCCGATCAAGATTGTCCACCTGATGATGCGCCGGTACTCGGCCTGGCCGTCGTGGTGTTCCGCGGGGACCGGGCGAAGGATGCTGAGCTGCTTGTGCTCCGGCACGAGAACGGGGTGCTGCGCCGGCACGTCGGCCGGGTACGTTACGAGCCTTCCGACCGGGCATTGTTCGCCGCGCTGGCACGGCTCCTACCCCGCAGACGCTGGACCGAAGTCTTCCCCGTTACGCCCGCGGCGCTCCTGGCCTGGCACCGCGAACTGGCCGCGAAGAAGTACGACACAAGCAATAGGCGCAAGCCCGGCCGCCCGCCGACAGCACCGGGCATCGCCTGCCTTGTCGTTCGCCTGGCGAAGGAGAGTCCGCTGTGGGATACCGCCGGATCCACGGCGAACTGACGAAACTCGGCGTGACAGTCGCGCCGTCCACCGTGCGGGAGATCGACGTGCCGTGAGGCGGCCTTGACGCCGCACGCGGAGCCTTGACCGGACGGGGCTGACCTGCAGGTCGGTGGGAGTTCGCTCTGGCTGCAAGGCAGTCGCGTCGCGTTCTCCTTCGCAGTCGCCCCCAGCTGCGGTCGCAGCTGGGGGCGCGACATCGTTGCCGGCTGCGGCGTCCGCGCATACGAGGACAAGGCCGGAATCGTCTCCCAGCCTTCAGGGATAGACCCCAGCCCAAACCGCAGAACCTCTTCCATGGTGCCGTGCAGTACTCCGGTGCAAAGGCTGACCGGCAGCCGCCGCTACCCCCGCCGCGTCGGTGGCACAGGACCGGTGGCGCCAGGCTGGCCGTATTTCGACTGGCGCTTTGCCGGGGCAGGAGGCGGATGATCTCGTTCGCGAACTACGGTACGCCTGCCCGGTCCGGGCGCATCGCGAGATCTTGCGGTGTGCGCCCCCGCGCTATCGGAACCCGGTCACGTTCCGTCACAACGTGGCCGCCTCCGAGCTGCCGCTCCGACCGTCCCGCAGGCCGATCCAGGCGGCCGGACCGTCGCCATGAACAGCACCGCGTCATCGTGAACGTCGTGGCGGGATTTCGGTCAGGCTCATGTCCCATATCCATCGGGAGTGACGTTCTGTGTTCACCATGAATGGCGGGTAACAGCGCTGCCGCATGCCCGGTAACTCTCCGATTTTGGGATTAGGCCGAAAGTGCCGCAACGATCATCACTCAGAAGGCGCCTCCTCGCCGGCTGACTGCTGCGCCGTGCTGTCGGCACCGCCGGACGGGAGCTTCGCATCTATGAGCGCGCTCCACCCAGCTGAGCGGGTGCTGACGTCCGCACAGCGCTGCTGAAGGCGTTGCAGTGACTCGCTATCGCCGAGCGCAAATGACGCCTTTAAGCATGCGCTTTCCTGCACCTCGGGAAGGGCCAGCACCGCGTCGACCAGGCTGGCGCGGCGGCCCGGAGCGATATGCCCGGACTCGGCGCGCAAGAACGCCCGAGCGGTTCCGCCAGATCCCTCGGAGGTTACCTCGGCGGAGGCGACTGTGCCGTCAACGTCATTGACCTCGACGTGCTGATGCTGACCAGACTCGGCCATGCGATACCTCCAGAAGCGGATTCGTATGGACGCGAGCGCAAGCGGAGCTAGCCCTCTCTCTATCATCATGATCATCTTCTTTCGCGAGCCGGGCACCGGTACCCGATCCTCATCATACACAGGAATATTAGAACTAGCAACTCATTTCTAGAATTAAGCCGACAGTGGCAGAGGCCAGCCGAGAACCCGTAGACCCGGGTGGCCGCCCGTGCTGCAGCTGGCCAGTACGTCCACGCGGCTGGCCGGAGGCCGCCGCCCGAGATCCGGCCACTGCACCAGCTCGCGCAGGCGGGCGGCGTCGTGCTCATCTCGGCCCGGGCGCGCCGCCAGCTGGCGGAACTCGGTGAGACATGCGTCAGGATCCATCGTCCCGGCCCTGCCTGCGCTCCCGCTCGGCCTGGCGGACCCTGGCATCCAGCTCGGCTAAGGTCCGCCCGTCCACGGATAGCGGACCGCCGCGCTCGGCGGCCCCAGGTGGAATTTCTTCGAATTCGAGGCCGAGGACGGAGCATCCGTTGCGCTGAGAGGCGCACGGCGGGTCCGGGAGGGGACCCTCGCTTAGGAAACGGACGACAGCAATGCCGACACCGCGCCCGAGGGTCTACCTCACCGCCAGGCGGCCGAGAGCAGGGAACGGCGCGCAGGCTGCCCACCCCGCCGCCGTCAAGCCCGAGCTCATTGCCACCGGGCCGGACCAGGTCTGCTCGTGGGACATCACCAAGCTGCATGGCCCGGCGAAATGGATGTGCTACCACCTATACGTGATCCTGGACATTTTTTCAGCCGCCATGCCGTCGGCTGCCCTCGCCGAGAAGCTGATCGCCGCGACCTGCGCAAAGCAGGGCATCGGACGCGGGCACCCCCCGGCATCAGCCGGCCTGGCTGATCCGCACCGCCGTCACCCTGTACCCGGGGCAGCCAGTGACGATGTACAGCTTGGCCTGCCCGGCCGCGTCCGGCGCCGAGCAGGGCCATGCCAGCGCGCCCTCGGCGTCCAGCCGCTCGGGGTCCTGGCGCATCAGAGCCGGACTGCGCCGGCCGGAGGGATGACCGGCAGTCCGGCGGGCGGGCCGTCCTCGATCAGCCGGCTCAGCGCGTCCGTATCCAGGTGCGCCGCCACCAGGTCACCCATCACATCGAGGTGCGCCTGACGCACGGCCGCGAAGCTTGTGTCCGGCGCGGCAGCGAAGTCACGCCCCGCGAGCCCTGCGACTTCGGCCAGGAAGGCCCTGCGGAACTCGTCATTCTCCAGCGTGCCGTGCCAGCTTGTTCCCCAGGTACTGGCCACCCGGCAGCCATCGAGGAAACGAGCGGCCCCGGCGTCCTCGACGGTCACGACGCCGTGATGGATCTCATACGCCGCTACCGCCACGCCGTAGGCTGATCCGGTCGGCCTGCCCAGCCGCTTGCGGGGGCTGAAGCTGACCCGCACTGGCAGCAGGCCAAGTCCGGGGACCGTGCCCGTGCGCGACTCGATCTGGTCGTCGATCTCGCGTCCGAGGATCTGGTAGCCGCCGCAGATGCCGAGTACCGGCAGCCCTCTGGCAGCGCGTGCCGTGATGAGATCTGCCAGGCCGCGCTGACGCAGCCAGGCCAGGTCATCGACGGTAGCCCGGGTACCGGGCAGCACGACCAGGTCAGCGTCGGCCAGTTCGGCCGGCGTCGTCGCTAGCCGGACGAGCACGCCTGGCTCCGCCGACAGCGCGTCGATGTCGGTGACATTGCTCATTCTCGGCAGCCGGACGACGCTGACCCGGAGTACCTCCGCGCCATGCGGCGCCAGAGCCGTCACGTGACGGCCAGCATCCAGGCTCAGGGAGTCCTCGATGTCCAGCCACAGGCCGTCGGTAAAGGGCACGACGCCAAAAAGGTGACGGCCGGTAAGCCCGCGCAGCATGTGCAGCCCGCCCGCCAGCAGCTCAGGCGCCCCCCGGAACTTGTTGATCACGAAGCCTGCGACCAGCCGCTGGTCGGCGGGCTCGAGCAGGGCCAGCGTGCCGTACATCGCGGCGAACACACCGCCGCGGTCGATGTCCCCGACCACGATCACCGGCAGAGCAGCCGCCCGCGCCAGGCCCATATTCGCGATGTCGGTCGCCCGCAGGTTGATCTCCGCCGGGCTGCCCGCGCCCTCGCAGATCACCACGTCGTAGTCGCGGCGCAGCTGCGACAGGCTGTCGAGGGCCACCTCAAGCAGCCGGGTCTTATGCTGCTGGTACTCGACTGCGTCGACCTCGCTGACAGGATGGCCGAGCACCACGACCTGTGTCCGCCGGTCGCTGCCTGGTTTCAGCAGCACCGGGTTCATCCGGGCCTCCGGCTCGATGCCGGCGGCCGCTGCCTGCATGGCCTGAGCCCGGCCGATCTCCGCGCCGTCGGCTGTGACGAACGAGTTGAGGGACATGTTCTGGGCCTTGAACGGAGCCACGGATACGCCCTGCCGCCGCAGCCAGCGGCACAGCCCGGCGGTGATCATGCTCTTGCCCGCGTCGGAACTGGTCCCGGCCACCAGGATCGCGCCCTTCACCGCGGCAGCGGCCCTGCAGCGCGCGCGCCGCGCCCGGCAATCATCGCAGCCGCGGCCGCGCCGATCGCGGCTGCGACGGCCGTCGCCCGGCACAGCAGGACGGCCCGGGCGATATCTGCAGCTTCTGGCGCGCGGCCATCGCCCAGGCGCTGCCGTTTCTCCGTCACCCCGTCGTATGCGTTGGTCCCGCCGAGCGTGACGCCGAGCGCGCCGGCGAAGGCCGCCTCGCACCGGCCGGCGTTCGGGCTTGGGTGGCGCGACCCGTATGTACGCATTGCCTGCCACGACTCCGGCGGCCGCCCGCCCGCTACCCCTGCTAGGGCGCCGGCCAGCAGCCCGGTCAGCCGCGCGGGCACCCAGTTCACTACGTCGTCGAGCCGCGCGGACGCCCAGCCGAACCTCGCGTACCTGGCGGACCGGTAGCCGACCATCGAATCCAGTGTGTTAACCGCCCGGTAGCCCAGGAAGCCAGGCAGCCCGCCGACCGCGCCCCACAGCAACGGCGCGACAATCGCGTCGCTGGCGTTCTCGGCAACCGACTCGACCACGGCGCGGGCCAGTTCCTGCTCATCCAGGCCCTGCGGATCACGCCCGCACAGGCTGGGCAGGGCGGCGCGAGCCAGTTCGATGTCACCGGCTTGCAGCGCGCTCCGGATCCGCTCGGCCTCGGACGTCAGCGAGGCCGCCCCGGTCACCGTCCAGGCCGCTGTGGCAGTCGCCGCGAGCCTGAGCCACCGATGCCGCCGCGTGAGGTACTGCGCCAGCACTCCGGGTGCCATCGCAGCGAGCACGCACAACGCCGCGTACCCGACGCCGCGAAGGACGCTGTCGCGATAGATGCGCTGCTGCAGCGCCTGCGCGGCACGTCCGAAGGCCGCTACCGGATGCCCCCGCCGCGGGTCACCGAAAACAGCGTCCAGCGCGGTCCCGGCAACGATCCCACCCGCCAGCGGCCAGCCAGGCCGTGCCGACTCCCTCCGGATGCCAGCGCGGGCAGGGGCCAGCAGCCAGCCGCGAAACCAGGTCATGGGAAACTACGATAGGCAAGCCGGAAGACCACCGGAGGCGATGCGCCAGTTGGCACCGCGCCGGTCGGGCCGGCGCTTCTGGTCCACCCCGGACCGGCTCACGCTGTGGCTTGTTGGGGCCGCTATTTATGCGGTTACGCGACTTGGCTGTGGCTTGTTCGAGCAGGGTGCGCGCTGCCCGGTCGATGGCCGCTGCGCGTGCCAGGAGTGCGGGTTCGCTGATCTTGAGCTGAAGGGCCGGTGCGGTCTGCGGGTGCTCTGGCCGGAGGGCCGACAGGTCCGGGAAACTGATCCGATCCTGCTTCGAGGGCGCGGGATAGGGGCTCGCTAGCCGCTGCCTCGAGGCCGCGGCCCAACAAGTCCGCTGCGGCGGCGGCAAGAGACATTCCCCTGGCGGAGGCGCCGTGAGCTTGCGCTCTGCAAGCGATCTGCAATCGTCCCGCTAGCGACGCTCAGCATCGCCGCACGAGCGCAGCGGGAGCCGGACGATCCGCTTCTTCCGGTGCGCACAGCTGCTGTTCGACTCAGCCGGGTCGGCGAGTCAGCGGAGGCCGCAGTGATCAGTTGCCGGTGGTCAGCACCATCCGGAAGCGCGCGTCTCCGCTCAGCATGCGGTCGAACGCGTCGCCGGCCTGTTCCAGCGGAACCTGCTCGACCATCGCCCGGACGCCGCTGAGCACGGCAAAGGCGAGTGTCTCCTCTACGTCGCGGGCCGTACCAGACGGATGCCCGTGGATGGTCTTGCTGCCCGTGATCAGCTGCAGGGGGCTGACCTTGATCGGGTCCGGGGTAGCGCCGAGGACGACGAGCTCGCCGCGGTGCGTCAGCCCGCCGATGGTCGCGGTCATCGCGTCGGCGTTCGGGACGGTGGCGAGCACGACCTTGGCGCCGCCCAGGGCATCGAGGGCGGCCGCGACGTCCTCGTCGCTGCTGTCGATGTAATGCCGCGCACCGAGCTCGGTGGCTAGCTGCTTCTTGTCCTGCCCGCGGGCGATCGCGACGGTCCTGAAACCGAGCTTGGCGGCGAACTGCACGCCCAGGTGACCCAGGCCGCCGAGGCCGAGCACCGCCACCAGGTCGCCGGGCTTGGCGATACTGTGCCGCAAAGCGTTGTAGGTGGTTACTCCGGCGCAGCCCATCGGCGCGGCTTCGACCGCCGTCAGTTCGTCGGGGATCGCGGCCAGTGCGCTGGCCGGGACGACGACCGCGTCCGCGTAGCCGCCTGGGTAGGCCCAGCCCGGCACCTGCAGGTTCTGGCAGTTGATGAAATCACCTTCCCGGCAGGGCACACAGCGCCCGCAGTTGCCGCCGAACCAGCCGACCGCAACGCGTTGCCCGACCTCCCAGCCCGCTACCCCGTCGCCGACGGCATCGATTCGCCCGGCAATCTCGTGCCCGGTGACCAGCGGGAACTGGACGCCGGGGAAGTGCGCGTGGACGAAGTCGGCGTCGGAATGGCATACGCCGCAGGCCTCGACGGTGACGCGCACGTGATCTGTGCCTGGATCGGGCAGCTCACGTTCGACAAGTTCGAACCGGGCGCCTGCGGACGGGACCTGAGCCGCGCGAACAATGGTCATCGATAGTCCTCCTGAGATCGTCGCTGATCACCTCTAAAGCGCCTGCGAGGCCGGCCGCCAGTCCGCCCCGGCGGCCGGCGGCGTCAGATGGAGAAGTCCTGCTCGTACCACACCTCTGACGTAGCCGTATGGTGGACCGCCCCGGCCCCGGCGCCGTTGACCTTTGCCTCCAGCTCCTCGATCCGCACGAGCAGCGCGTGCAGGCTGACGCCGACGAGGTCGGGCAGCAGGGTGTGGTCGAGGTCCGGGGCCGCACCGGCCGGCCGGGGCTGCCTGCGGTGGATGACCTGGCCGGGAACGCCGACCACGACCGAGTCGGGCGGCACTGGCCTGACCACGACGGCGTTGGCGCCGATGCGGCTGTCGTGGCCGATCGTGATCGGGCCGAGCACCTTCGCGCCGGCCCCGATGGTGACCCGGTCGCCCACGGTCGGGTGACGCTTGCCCCGTTGCAGGCTGCTGCCGCCGAGCGTGACCCCATGGTAGATCGTCACGTCGGCGCCGACCTCGGCCGTCTCCCCGATGACCACGCCGGTGGCGTGGTCGATGAACAGCCCGGGGCCGAGGACGGCGCCGGGGTGGATGTCCACCCCGGTAAAGCAGCGGGTCACCGACGAGAGGAACCGGCCGGCCAGCTTGCGGTTGTCCTGCCACAGCCGGTGGCTGACCCGGTGTCCCCAGACCGCGTGCAGGCCCGGGTAGCAGAGCACGAGCTCAAGGGTGCTGCGTGCAGCCGGATCCCGTTCCCTGGCCGCCCGAAGATCCCGCCGCAGGGTCCCCAGCACCGCTAGTCGCCAAGGTCAGCGAACAGCGGGGTGCTGAGATACCGCTCGCCGAAGTCAGGAACGACGACCACGATGAGCTTGTCGGCGTTCTCCGGCCGGTGCGCAACCTGGACGGCGGCCCAGACCGCCGCACCGGACGAGATGCCGACGAGCAGGCCCTCTTCCTTTGCCAGCCTGCGGGCCGTGTCGAAGGCGTCGTCGTTCTGCACGGTGAGGATCTCGTCCACGACGTCGAGGTCGAGGACGGCTGGCACGAAGCCGGCCCCGATGCCCTGGATCGGGTGCGGTCCCTTCTTGCCGCCCGACAGCACCGGCGAGGCAGTCGGCTCGATCGCAATCACCCGCACGGACGGCTTGCGCTGCTTGAGGACCTCGCCGACGCCGGTAATGGTGCCGCCGGTGCCGACCCCGCCGACGAAGATGTCGACCGCACCGTCGGTGTCCCGCCAGACTTCCTCGGCGGTGGTCGCCCGGTGGATCGCCGGGTTGGCCGGGTTCTCAAACTGCTGCGGCACGAAGTACCGCTGGTCGTTCTTGGCGAGTTCCTCCGCCCTGGCGATGGCGCCGGGCATGCCCTCAGGGCCTGGCGTGAGGATCAGGTCAGCGCCGAGCGCACGCAGCAGCTGCCGGCGCTCCACGCTCATCGTCTCGGGCATCGTCAGGACGCACCGATAGCCGCGGGCCGCGCAGACCATGGCCAGCGCGATGCCGGTGTTGCCGCTGGTCGGTTCGAGGATGACCGTGTCCGGCCCGATCAGCCCGTCCCGTTCGGCAGCGTCGATCATCGCGACGCCGATCCGGTCCTTCACGCTGTGTGCCGGGTTGTAGGACTCCAGTTTCGCTGCCACCTGTGCTGCGGCGCCGTCCGTCACCCGTCGCAGGCGGACCAGCGGCGTGTTCCCGATCAGCTGGGTGACGTCGTCGGCAATCCTCATTGTCAGCCCCTCTCCAGCGATTGGCCGACACTCCCGGTCGCTTCCCGGGACTGCCGGCTATTCCTACCGATAAGAACGGTTCCTCGGACGTCCCAGCATACTCAGGGCCGAAAGTCCCGGTACGGGCACGAAACGCCGACGAAGATCACGACCTTCAGCGCTGCGCCAGCCCGATCAGGTCAGCGCAGCATGACAGCCGTGTTCTGGGTACAGCGTCTGGGCCCCCGTTCCTGTTCCGCCAGCTCGGGATGAGCCATTCCCGGCACATCCGCAGCCAACCGCGCAGCGGGCACGCCCCAGCCTTGAACTCGAAGGAAAGGCTTAGCAATGCCAACGGCCTGAACCGGCCCCCCTCGCGCTCAGCGATGCCGCTGCGCGCCAGCTGGCCAACGCCACCAAGACCGCCGCGCAGCTGGATACGATCACGCCGCGCTGGCTGGTCCGACTGCTGCAGTAGGTGCCGGTCGAGGCGGGCACCTACCGGCTGAACCGGGTGGTGCATCCGGAGGACGTGGAGATCGCCTGCCCGCCCCGCGACGAGTCGGAGCTGCCGCAGACCTTCGTCGGTTACGACGAGTCGCCGCGGGAGTACTTCCTTAACTCCGCCTCCACCATCGTCGACATCCACACCAGGGTCTCCGACCTCTACAGCAGCCCGTATGACCAGATCGCCGAGCAGATCCGGCTGACCGTCGAGACGATCAAGGAACGCCAGGAAAGCGAGCTGATCAACAACCCGGACTACGGGATGCTGACCAACACCGCTGACACTCAGCGGCTCTCCACGGCCATCGGCCCGCCGACCCCGGACGACTCCGATGAGCTGATCACGAAGGTCTGGAAAGAGCCGGCCTTCTTCCTCACCCACCCGAGCGCCGTTGCGGCCTTCGGCCGGGAATGCACCCGCCGCGGGGTACCGCCGGAGACAGTCAGCATCTTCGGGGCGCAGTTCATCACCTGGCGCGGCCTGCCGATCATCCCGTCCGACAAGGTGCCGCTCGCCGACGGCAGACCAAGGTCCTGCTGCTGCGAGTCGGCGAACTGCGCCAGGGCGTCGTCGGGCTGTACCAGCCTGGCCTGACAGGGGAGCAGACGCCGGGCCTCTCCGTCCGGTTCATGGGCATCAACCGCAACGCCATCTCGTCGTACCTGATCTCGCTGTACTGCTCACTGGCGGTGCTCACCCCGGACGCACTCGCGGTCCTTGACGACGTTGAGGTTGGGAAGTTCCATGACTACGCCCACACCTACCGGTGATGACGCTGGCGAGGCTAGCGAACCAGTTCTTTGCCGCGCTCCCCGGCCAGCGAGCTGGCGGCGTTCGGGCATGCCCGCGACGGCAAGCGCGGCCGCAGGCAGATCGAGTACGGGCTGCTCACCTGCCCGCAAGGCCGCCCGGTCGCGGTAGAGGTATTCGCCGGGAACACCTCCGACCCGATCAGCTTCAAGACCGCCATCACCCGGGTCCGCGACGATTTCGGCATCGGGAACCTGGTCATGGCCGGCGACCGCGGGATGATCACTAACACGCGGATCGCGGACCTGCGCGAGCTGCCGGGCATGGACTGGGTCACCGCGCTGCGCGCGCCCGCGGTCGCTGCCCTGGCCCGAGACGACGGGCCGCTGCAGATGTCGCTGTCCGGCACGCAGAATTTCGCCGAGATCACCCACCCGGACTACCCGGGCGAGCGGCTGATCTGCTGCCGGAACCCGTTCCCTGAAGCCGACCGGGCCCGCAAGCGCCAGGCCCTGCTGGCCGCCACCGAGAAGGACCTGGAGAAAATCCGGGCATCAGTCAGCGCCGGGCGGCTCAAAGGCGCCGATAAGATCGGGGAGCCGGCCGGGAAGATCACCGGCAGGCACAAGGCCGGCAAGCACTTCCGCCGCGAGATCACCGATACCAGCTTCACGTTCCGCGACGAGGAGAACATCGCCGCCGAGGCCGCCTTCGACGGGGTCTAGGTGATCCGCACCAGCGTGAACCAGAGCATCCTCGACTCCGCCGGCGCCGTCACCGCCTGCAAGAACCTCAAATACGCCGGGCGCGACTTCCGCATCACCAGGGCCGACGACCCGGGCCTGCGGCCCGCCTGCCACTACCTCGACGAGCGGGTCCGCGGCCACGTGCTGATCTGCATGCCCGCCGCTTACCTGACCTGGCACCTGCGCCAGGCCCTCGCCGAGCTCACCTTCACCGACCAGCACATACCCGCCCCCGACGACCCGGTCGCCCCCGCCCGGCGCTCACAGCAGGCGAGAGCTAAAGACGGCGCAAAGCGCAACGGCGGCAAGCTGCCCGTCAGTAAATACGGCGACCTGCTCGACCGCCTGTCCACCCCCGACCGCCAGACCGTGACCTTCAGCGGGCAGCGGATCGAGAAACTCACCAGGCCAACCCCTGTCCAGCGGCGGGCCTTCGAGCTGCTCGGCGCGCCTGTCCCCCTCACCCTCCAGTAGCCAGTAAGCGTTTCCGGCCAGGCCCAGGCCAGGGATCATCTTGCCAGTCCGCAGGACCATCACCGCGATCAAGATCACGCAAGTTCAGCTTAGTGAAAATCGGCGTCAGCGCAGGTCCCGGAGGCCGCGCGCACCTGATCGCGGCGCGGTAGCCGGGATAATCGTTTGATCGCGGCGCAGCGACCGGGATAATCGTTACCCGTGACCCGGCCTGCGCATGTCGCGATCGTGACCGGCGCGAATCACGGCATCGGGGCGGCGGTTGCTGCCGCGCTGGCCGCGCGCGGGGCAGCTGTTCTGGCCACCTACCTGCGGCTGGAGCATGCGCCCGATCCGGGCACTCCCGAGCTCTATCGCCGGCAGCGCGCGCAGGACGCCGCCGCGCTAGTCGATCAGATCCGGGCGGCAGGCGGCAGCGCAGCGGCGGTCGAGGCCGATCTCGCCGATCCGGCCGTGGTGCCAGATCTCTTTAATGCAGCGGAACGGGAATTCGGCCCAGTCGACATCCTCGTGAACAACGCGTCCGGGTGGCTGGCCGACACATTCAAGAGCGAGGCAGCCGACAGGTTCGGCCGCGTTCTGCAGCCGGTGAGTGCGGAGACGTTCGATCGGCAGTTTGCCGTCGATGCCCGGGCCGCCGCCATGCTGATCGCGGAGTTCGCCCGGCGGCATGCGGAGCGGGGCGCCGACTGGGGCCGCGTCATCTCTCTCACCTCAGGCGAAGGCGCTGGCTTCCCCGAAGAGGTCTCCTACGGGGCCGCGAAAGCTGCCCTGGTCGACTACACGCTGGCGGCAGCGCGGGAACTCGCCCCGCTCGGCATCACCGCAAACGCGGTCCACCCGCCGGTCACCGATACCGGCTGGGTGACCGAAACGGTTTCGGCGGCAGTCGCCGCCAGCCCGGATCTCGTGCATGTCGCGACGCCGGACGATGTCGCCGAGGTGATCGTGTTCCTGGCCAGCGACGCGGCCAGGCTGATCACCGGCAACATGCTGCGGCTGCGCTGAGCTGGCTGGGTACTTCTAACTGGCGGTGCCTACCTGGCGGGTCGTCGGAGCCGCGCGACGTCCAGCGGGGGAGAGGGAAGCGGGTCGCCCCGGTACCCCCCGACCATGCCAAACCTGCCCAGGCCCCAGTCGGCAGCGGCTGCCGCGATCTCTTCCGGCGTGCGAGCGACGAAATTCCACCACATGAGCAGGGGCTCGCCGAGCGGGACACCGCCGAGCAGGAGCAGCCGGCTGCCCCGTGCCGCCGCGACCAGGACCTGATCGCGACCGGTGCCCAGGTAGAGCAGGTGCCCCGGCGCCAGCAGCGTTCCGTCGACGTCCGCTGACCCGTCCGTCACGAAGATCACGTGCTCGTAGCCGGGTTCCAGCGGCAGCCGGGCCCGGGCGTCTTTCGCGGCAACGACCTCGGCGCCGACGATGTCGGAGAACAGCCGGGCGGGGGACCGGGCACCGCCCAGAGACCCGGCGAAAACGGTGATCGCGAAACCGCCGATCCCGGTGGCGGGCAGCTGGGCATGGTGCTCGAAGGCCGGCTCGGTCAGCCGCGCCGCGTCGGGCAGCGCCACCCACAGCTGCACGCCGTGCAGCTGCGGATCGTGCTCGGCCGGAGACTCCTCGGAATGAGCGATCCCGCGGCCGGCCGTCATCAGGTTGAGCTGCCCTGGCCTGATCATCTGCTCGCTGCCCAGGCTGTCGCGATGCAGGACGTTGCCCGACATCAGCCAGGTCACGGTCTGCAGGCCGATGTGCAGGTGCGGCGGTACCTGCATCCCGGCCGCGCCGTCGACCGACATCGGCCCGTAGTGGTCGATGAAGCGCCACGCCCCGACGCTGCGGCGCAGCCGCAGCGGCAGCAGCCGGCGCACGGTCATGTCGCCGACCCTGGCCTCCCGCGCGCCGGTAACTTCAAGACCAGGAGCCTTAACGGGCCTCTCGCCTGTTTCAAGCTCCGCATCGGCAGTGCTCACGCGGCTGCTCTCCCTCCGGGAGCCCTCCCGGCGGCGCAATCAGCCGCCATGCACCTGAAACGTCCCACCATGCACCGTGAGGTAGTCCTGGCCGACTGCTTCCGCTTCCGCCTGGGTGGCGTACCCGATCAGTCGGCTGATGTCATGCACGGGTCCGTCAGGGTGCGTCCATGTGACGCCCCAGGGGCCACCTTGCGACCCGGCGAGGCGCCGGCCGACTTCATCGTTGACAGCGTTGTGCAGCTCATTCGCCTCGTGGGTGCCCGATGGCATGTGGGCCTGCCGGTAATAGTCGTTGGCGTCCACGCTCTCATCGATTTCGTCCCATGAAGAAACGTCGGGGGGAACTTGTCCGCTGTCCTGATCCTCCTTGATCATGGCCACGATGGCGTCGGCGTAGCGCTGTACGTCTCCCGTGTTAGTCATGAGCCTGCCTCCTTTGTGTTGCCGTAGGCGGCCCCATCATTTCGACGGCCGGGCAGCCGGTAACAGGGCAGTTCGACCCGGCGGCCGCAGGACCTCGGTCACCGATGTCTGCAATTGGCACCGGAGGCTCTCGGTCTGCGCAACCCATTGGGCGGACGAGTTTGAGCATGCTCACCGGTCCATTTCCTCTTTGACGTCGTCGGGGTCGTCACGGTCATCTGACCAGATTTCCCTGGCGGGATCAATCGTGTACTGCTCGTCTGTGGCGAGGCCGTCGGCGTGGGCCTTTTCCAGGCAAGCGCGGACATCGGCGGCGTGCTCGTCGTGCTCTTCGTCGGTGAGCGGGCGGATCTCGTCGGCCGAATCGGCCTCGAATTCGGGAGGCTCCAGGTCGCGTAACCGGGGAACGGGTGGCCGACGGCTGCCGTCGGCGGCGTAGGGCGACGACGGATGGCCGGGCGGCAGCGGCCTGAGTCGCAGGCTCAGCTCGTCGGGCCCGGCAGAGCAATCCGAAGCCTGCCGCTCATCGGCGGCGAGCCCCGTGCCATCGGCAAGCCCCGTGCCATCGGCGGCACCGGCATCGTCGGCAAGCTCGGTGCCGCCCACCCCGGAACGGCTGGTCGGACGTCATGCCGTCACCGGCGCCGCGCCAACCGCGGTCAGCCGACGAGCGTCTTGACCGCGCTGGTCAGTTGGGAGAGTGCCTTTTTCGCGTCGGCGAAGTACATGTTGGTCTTCGGGTCGACGTATAGCTCGTTGTCGATGCCGGCGTAGCCGTGGCCCATCGAGCGCTTGATCACGATGATGCGCTTGGAGTGGTCGACATCGAGTATCGGCATGCCGGAGATCGCCGTGCCTGCTCGCCGGGCTGCCGGGTTGGTGACGTCGTTGGCGCCGATCACGAGCGAAACGTCGGTGCGGGCGAACTCGGGGTTGATGTCGTCCATTTCCTTCAGCAGCGGGTAAGGCACATTGGCCTCGGCCAGCAGCACGTTCATGTGGCCGGGCATCCGGCCGGCGACTGGATGGATCGCGTAGCTGACCTCCACCCCCCGTGATTCGAGCACCTCGGCAAGCTCGGCGACCTCATGCTGTGCCTGCGCCGCAGCCAGGCCGTAGCCCGGCACGATGATCACTTTGGAGGCATAGGCGAGCTGGATGGCCGCGTCGTCGGCCTCGATTGCCTGGACCCCGGCGCCGCCGGTGACAGCCGCCGTCACCGCGGAGTCTCCGGTGCCGAAGCCGCCGATGATGATGTTGGCGATGGACCGGTTCATCGCATCGGCCATGAGCTTGGTCAGGATCCCGCCCGAGGCACCCACCAGGGCACCGGCAATGATCAGTGCCCAGTTGTTGATCACGAAACCGGCCATCGCGACCGCGGTTCCGGTGAATGCGTTCAGCAGTGAGATGACAACGGGCATGTCGGCCCCGCCGATCGGCATCACCATCGACACGCCGAACGCGAGCGCGGCCACGAGCACGATGTACAGCGCGATCAGGCTCGGGCTGGCGAGCAGGTAGCCGCCGGCGCCCAGTGCAACGACCGCGAGGAGAATGTTGATGAAGCGCGCGCCGGGGAAAGTCACCGGCGCCGAGGTGATCACGCCCTGCAGCTTGCCAGCGGCGATGATCGAGCCGGAGAACGTGACCGAGCCGATGATGACGTCAAGCACGGTGGTAACCGTCGTCGACGCGGCGATGTTGCCGCCGCCGCTGGTCAGCGTCATGTAGTCGTGAATCCCTACCAGCGCGGCCGCGCCGCCGCCGACCGTGTTGAAGATGCTCACCAGCTGCGGCATGGCCGTCATCTGGACAGTCCGCGCGTAGTACAGGCCGGCCCCCGCGCCGATCAGCGTGCCTGCGATGATCACGATCCAGCCGGTGGCGCTGACGCCTCCGGTGTGGATGATCAGGGCGACTGTCGCTGCGATGGCGACGATCATGCCGCTGGTCGAGACCTGGTTACCGCGGCGCGCGGTCGCCGGGTTGTTCATCAGGTGCAGGCCGAACACGAAGCAAGATGCTGCGGCGACGTAGACGAGCTGGATGACCCAGGAGAAAGTGCTCATGCCTGCCGTCCCGCGGTGCTAGCGCTGTTAGCTGACTCCGCGGTTGCTTGTTCCGCAGCGGGCCCCTTTACTGCCGGAGCCGCCGGTCGGCGACGGAACATTTTCAGCATCCGTCCGGTGACGACGTAACCGCCGACGACATTCATCGCGGCGAAGGCACAGGCCACGAACGCGATGATGTAGCCGATCGTGTTGTGGGCGGTCAGGGCGATCAGCAGGCCTCCGGCCAGCACGATCCCGTGGATCGAGTTGGCCGCCGACATCAGCGGTGTATGCAGCGTTGCGGGGACCTTGCTGATGACCTCGAAGCCCACCCAGAGACTGAGGATGAAGATGGTGAGGTCAGTGAGAAGTGCCGTCGACACGTGCGGTGCCTCCAGGGGAATCGGCCAGTGCAGGCTCAGTCGGGGCGGCGGGCTCGGCCAGGGCGGGGTGCACTACCTGGCCGTCACGAGTGATGATGACGCCCGCCTGGAGCTCATCGGAGAGGTCGACGGCCAGCGAGCCATCCTTGACCAGGTACAGGAGCAGCGCGCTGATGTTGCGCGCGTACATGGCCGAGGCCGCGGCCGACATCGTCGACGGCAGGGTGCCTGCCCCGATGATCGTGACGCCGTTGCCAGTCACCACGGTCTCACCGGGCTGCGAGCCCTCCGCGTTGCCGCCAAGCTCGCTTGCGCCCATGTCCACGATCACCGAGCCGGGCGCCATCGCGCTGATGGCGCTGGCATTGATGAGCTGGGGCGGGCGCCGACCAGGAACCTGCGCGGTGGTAATGATCACGTCCTGCTGGGCTATGTGCCCGGCAAGCTCCTCTTGCTGAGCCTGCCGCTCCTCGGCGGTGAGCTCCCGGGCGTAACCGCCCTCCCCGGAGGCAGGCCCGACCGCGGTCAGCTCGATAAACGTCGCTCCCAGCGACGCCACCTCGGACTTGGTCTCCGGGCGCACGTCGTATCCGCTCACCACGGCGCCGAGCCGCCGGGCCGTGCCGATAGCCTGCAGCCCGGCCACGCCAGCGCCCAGAACCAGCACCTTGGCGGGCCTGGCTGTGCCGGCGGCTGTGATCAGCAGCGGAAAGAATCGCCCGTACGCAGCGGCCGCGACGAGCGCCGCCTTGTACCCGGCGATGTTCGCCTGCGAGCTCAGCGCATCCATCGCCTGTGCTCGCGGCAGGGTGCGCGGGATGAGATCCAGGCTCACCGCCGTGACGCCAGCATCCGCGAGCTGGCGGACCAGGACCGGGTCGGTCAGCGGGGACAGCATCCCCAGCAGCGCCTGTCCTTTCCGGAGCCGGGTAATTGTCTGCTGGTCCGGCGGGCCGACCGTCAGCACGGCGTCCGCGGCCGACAGCGCCTCATCGCGCGAGACGATGGCGGCCCCGGCTTCTGCGTAGCTCTTGTCCGGGTGCCAGGAGCCTTTGCCCGCCCCAGACTCCACCAGCACCTCTAGCCCGGCGGCGCGCAGCTTGGCTACCGCTTCGGGTACCAGTGCGGCGCGGCGCTCAGCTGGCGCTGCCTCCTTGACGACGGCAACCTTCATAGACGCGACCTCATGACTAGGGGGCCTTAGTTTATGGAATTCGGGGCGGCGATATAAGGGACGTTCGGCCACTGTTCACAGTGCCGACTACTCTAGCTAGACGCCGAATCTGTCCTGCGGCTGCTGTGGGTGCCGCAGGACGTGTGCCCTCCCTGGCTGCCTGTGCGGGCCCCGGCGCACCGCGCCCAGGTCGGCAGCACAGGAATTTTCCGACGTAAATAGTTGCCATATAACATATTAAACACCGACATGCACCAAGGATAGCTGGGATGAGACCGCAGCGGCAGCCTCACCGAGCTGCGAGATGATTGGCGGATTTCTCCTGGTCACATATGGCCGGCAATTTGTGCGCGCCTGAGCAGCGCCTCTGGCGGTTCCCGAGACCAGCAAGGATGAACGGCTGCAGCGGATGGACGGCACCGACCACCCCGATCAGCGACCGCAGTTCCAGTGCGGCCACATCAGCGACGTCATCGCGCGGCGGCTGCTGACAACGCAGCGCCGTCTCACCTCCGCGGCGCTGGCCAGTGACGCGCGAACGCGGCTGCAGCGCAGGCTCGCGGCAGTCTGCGACGCGATGAAGGTGCCGGGCGCCGATGCGGCGCGCATCGCCCGGCGGCTCGACCGCCTGCTCGCGGACATCGGCGCGGCCACCAAGGCCGGTCGTGCCGACGATAGCGGCGGCAGGGACAGCACCCACCAGGGGCGAGCGCGCTAAACGCCAGCACGCGGATCCCTGCCGGGGCGGGACTTTCTGAGCAGCGGCTGCCAGTGAAATCCGCATTCCCGTAGATTATGAGCACTTCCGGCGTCGACACGCGCTGTTTTTCTGCCAGGTGTTTGTGCAGCGGCGCTGAATCGCTTAATTTCAGGCACGTCAAGAGGTCGCGAAGTCCGGCTGCCCTGTCCGCGCGACCGCCCGTGGGGGAAACGCAGGAGTAGAAAAATGAACAAGCGTGACCTGATCGATGCGATTTCGGGCCGGTTGGGAGATAAGAAAACCGCGACCGAGGCCGTAAACGCGGTACTCGATGCCATCCAGGCCGCTGTCGCCAAGGGGGACAAGGTGGCGATTACTGGATTCGGGGTATTCGAGAAGACAGTCCGGCCCGCCCGCACCGCGCGTAACCCGGCCACCGGCGCATCGATCAAGGTGCCCAAGTCCTCGGTGCCCAAGTTCCGCGCAGGCTCGGACTTCAAGGCGATCGTCAACGGCGAGAAGAAGGTAGCCGCGGCGAAGCGCTAGGTCAGCGCCAGGAAACCGGGCCGCCCGCAGCGGCTGGCCCACGACGGCCTGCGGCGAGCGCGCACGAGCGCCGTTCGCTGCAGGCCGTCGGCTCGCTCGGCCTACCTGGCCGGCGAGCCGGGCTTCAGCGCAGGCCGGAGCGCTTGCGCAGCGCGGTCTCCAGCAGCCGGCCGATCAGTTCGTCGAACCCGAGCCCGGTGGCTTCCCACATCTTCGCGAAGTAGGAACTCGCCGTCATGCCCGGCATCGTATTAATCTCATTAACCACGATCTTCCGGTCGGGCGTGTAGAAGAAATCCACCCGCGCCAGACCCTCGCAGGAGACCGCCTCGAATGCGGCGGCGGCGAGCCGTCTGATCTGGCCGATGTCCTCGGGCGGAATCCGCGCCGGGATGGTCATCCGCGTTCCGCCGAAATATTTTGCATCGAAGTCGTAGAACTGCTCGCCGCCATCGATGTCGAGCTGGCCGGGCAGGCTTGCGTCGGGCGCGCCGCCGTCAAGACCCTCGAGCACCGAGCATTCGATCTCGCTGCCGGTGATCGCCGCCTCGACCAGGACTTTGGGGTCGTGCTGGCGGGCGATCTCGATGGCTTCGTGGAGCTCACCGATATTGGCGGCCCTGGACGTGCCGATGCTCGAGCCGCCGCGGGCCGGCTTGACGAAGACCGGCCAGCCCAGCTTCTCGATGGCATCGAGGACCCGCTTGCGTTCTGCCGTCGGCGCGAGGCCAGCAGGCTGCCAGTCGCGCTCCCGGACGACCACCCGGGGCCCGACGGGCAGCCCGTGCGCCTCGAAGACGACCTTCATGTACTCCTTGTCCATGCTGACGGCGCTGGCCAGCACGCCGGCGCCGACATAGGGCACTCCGGCCATCTCCAGCAGGCCCTGAATCGTGCCGTCCTCGCCGAACGGGCCGTGCAGCACCGGCAGCACTACGTCGACCTCGCCCAGCAGGCGCCGGATCTGGCCGGGCGCCGTCGTGGCCAGCGCACGGCTGCCCTGCCGGGCCCAGGGCACGATGTCGGCGCCCGGCTCGGCCACCGACTCGACGGACGGCAGCACACCGGCCGTGATGGCCAGGCGGGCGGGATCGTCTGCGGCCAGTACCCAGCTGCCATCTCTGGTGATGCCGACCGGCACCACCTCATAGCGGTCTCGGTCGATGGCGGCAAGTATCGCCCCGCCGCCGAGGCAGGAGATGGCGTGCTCGGGGCCCCGCCCGCCGAACACGACTGCGACCCTGATCTTGCGGCGCTCGTTCACGCTTCCTCCAGTCCCCTGCCGCGGTGTGTTGCGCTGGGGTTCCTGCCTACCGGACCGGTTACCCGCCCGTCAGCCGATCCAGTGCCTCGATGGCGTCGGCCAGCAGATCCGCGCCGTCCTCCAGCCCCACCGAAAACCGGACCGCACCAGGATCGATGCCCGCGGCAGCGAGCGCCGCGGCATCCATCTGCCGGTGCGTCGTCGAGGCAACATGACTGGCTTTCGTGTGGGTGCCGCCGAGCGAGGTAGCGATGCTCGCGACCCGCAGCCGGTCGGCGAAAGCCATCCCCGCCTCGCGCCCGCCGTGCGGCGTGATCGTCACGATCGCGCCGAACCTGGTCCCCTCCGGCCCGGCGTCGAACTGGCGCCTGGCCAGCTCGTGACCACGATGGCAGGGCAGGCCAGGATAGTCCACCGCTCGCACGCCAGGATGCCGGGCGATGCCAGCGGCGAGCATGTGCGCGGTTGCGCACTGGCGGGCTGTCCGCAGCGGCAGGGTTTCCAGGCCGCGCCGCAGCAGGTAGGCCTCATCCGGTGCGAGCGAGCCGCCGGTGTTGATCCGCACCTCACGAATTCTGCGGATCAGCTCGGGCCGTCCGGTGACCACGCCGCCGGTGACATCGGAATGCCCGCCGATGTACTTGGTGGCCGAGTGCAGCACCAGGTCCGCGCCGTGTTCCAGCGGACGGCACACCACGGGCGGGGCCAGGGTCGAGTCGACGACGAGCAGCGCGCCGGCCTCGCGGGCCAGATCAGCCAGCGCGGCCAGGTCGGCCACGGCGACGGTGGGATTCGCTAGCGTCTCCGCGTACAGGATCGACGTCTCCGGCCGCAGCGCCGCCCGTACCTGGGCAAGATCGGTGATGTCGACGAAGTCGGTGCGTACCCCGAAGCCCGACGCCACGTTCGCCAGGAAGCTGTAGCTGCCGCCGTAGACGGCCGATGACGCCACCACGTGCGCACCTGCCCGGGTGAAGGCCCAGAACACTGTGCTGATCGCCGCCATGCCCGAGGCAAAGGCCTGCGCGGCCACCGGCTCGTGCAGGTGCACGCTCTCCAGCGCGGCCACCGCGCCGGCGAACGCCTCGACAGTGGGGTTGTCGATCCGGCTGTAGCTGTAGCCGGGCATGGCATCGGCCAGCACGGACGCGTACTCGGCCGAGGAGCCGAACGCGAACGCGGCGGTCCGGTAGACCGGCGTTGCCAGCGGCCGCTGCGCCGGTACCGGCGGCGAGGGCAGATGCACCGCGCGGGTGTTCTCGCCAGGCTTGTCAGACGCCATAGCGCTCCGGCTTGGCCGAGCGGCTCGCGAGCAGCAGCGCCGCCTGGCCCACTCCCAGGCCGTCCTGCGTGACGGCGACCACCACCTCGGTAATCGGCATTTCGACGCCGTGCTTGCTCGCCAGCTCAAGCACTGACACCGAGGACTTCACGCCCTCCGCCGTCTGCTTGGTGGCCGCGGCCACCTCTGCCAGGGACATGCCACGGCCCAGGTTCTCGCCGAAGGTGCGGTTGCGAGACAGCGGCGAGCTGCAGGTGACAACGAGGTCTCCCATCCCGGCCAGGCCGGCCAGGGTGTGCTGCTCGGCGCCGAGCGCGGCCCCGAGCCGGGCGATCTCGGCGAGTCCCCGGGTGATCAGCATGGCCCGGGTGTTGTCGCCGAATCCCATTCCGACCGCGATCCCGACGGCGACGGCGATGACGTTCTTGACGGCGCCGCCGAGCTCGCAGCCGGCCACGTCGGGATTGGTGTAGGGACGGAAGTAGCCGGTGTGGCATGCCTTCTGCAGCTGCTCGGCGGCGGCGGTGTCCCGGCAGGCCACCACCGTAGCTGCGTACTGGCGCTCGGCGATCTCCCTGGCCAGGTTGGGCCCGGACACGACCGCGATCCGGCCGACCGGCGCTCCGGTTACCTGGGCGATCACTTCGCTCATCCGCTTGCAGGTGCCCAGCTCGATGCCCTTCATCAGGCTGACCAGCAGCGCGTCGCGCGGCAGCAGCTCCGTCCAGCGGCTCAGGTTCTCGCGCAGCGTCTGCGCTGGCACGGCAAGGATCACCAGGTCGGCGCCCGCCAGTGCCTCGGCCGGATCGGCGGTGGCGCGCAGCGCCTCGGTAAGGGTCAGGCCCGGCAGGTAATCGGGACTGCGGTGCGCTGTGCTGATCGTGCCGGCGAGCTGCTGGCTGCGGCACCAGAGCGTCGCGGGGGTGCCCGCGTCGCAGAGCACCTGTGCGAATGTCGTGCCCCACGAGCCGGCGCCCATGACAGCCGCTCTCACGACGGCTTGGCCTCTGCGCTGCCGGAGTCGTCATCGGGCTTGTTCTCGGTGCTGGTGTTGTCATTTTCCTGCAGTGCCCGCAACTGCTGCCGCAGTTGCCGGCGGCCGACCGCCGGGTGGTAGGGCTCGGCGGGAGGTACCTCGCCGCGCAGCTTCCCGAGAAGGTCGGCCACGTCGGTCATGATTTTGTCGGTGGCCGCGCGCAGCGTCTGGCTGCTCAGCGGCCGACCCTCGAATTCCGACAGGTCGACCGGCGGCCCCGCCAGGATCTGGACGGTCTTGCGCGGCACCAGGCGCGGCCGGAAGCTGCCATACGGCAGAATGCGCTGCGCGCCCCAGTGCGCGACCGGCACGACGGGCGCGCCGGTGGTGAGGGCAAGCCTGGCGACCCCGGTCTTGGCCACCATCGGCCAGCCGTCCGGGTCGCGGGTGACGGTCGCCTCGGGATAGAAGATCACGCACGCACCGTTCCTGAGGCCCTGCTCGGCATCCCGCAGCACGAGCGCCGCGTTAGCCTGGCCGCGGTGCACCGGCAGCTGGCCGAGCTTGCGCATGATCCAACCGAGCAACGGGACGTCGAACAGGGGCGCCTTGGCGAGGAACACCGGATAGCGGCGCGCGCTGTCGGTGAACAGGGACAGCGCGAGCACATCGGCGTAGGACAGGTGATTGGCGGCCAGGATCATGCCGCCTGCACGCGGGAAGTTCTCCTGACCGTGCCAGTCGTCCTTCATCAGCATCGGGATCAGCGGCCGCAAGATGATCTTCGAGACGTTGCGCCAGGCAGGCGAGTAGCTCCCGTCCGGGCGTTTGCTCGGCAGTCGCTCGCTCGTCATGTGGCCAGTCTCCCGGTTCAGGCGATGCCGTGTCGAGGCAGGATCATGGGCATGGTGTCCGACTGCTCATCCGGCTGGTCGCTGGTGGTTCCCGTCAAAGTACTTGCCCGCGCCAAGTCCCGGCTCACCGGCCTCGACAGCCGGCGCCGAGCCGAGCTGGCCCTGGCGATGGCGGCCGATACCGTGGTGGCCGGCGCGAGCTGCCCGGCTGTCGGCCAGGTCATCGTGGTGACCGACGACGAGACCGCGCGCGGCGAACTGGCGGGCCTAGGCGCGACGATCATCGGCGACGAGCCCGCCGGGGGGCTGAATCCCGCGCTGGTCTTCGGGGCCGCCTACGCCAGCGTCCGCTGGCCCCGCTGCGGCCGCGCTGGTCTGGCGGCGGACCTGCCGGCGCTCGGCTCCGCCGAACTCGGCCGCGCGCTGACCGCGGCAGCTGCCCGGCCCGAGGCCTTCGTGCCCGATGCCGCGGGAACCGGGACGACCCTCTACGCGGCTGCGCCGGAGTCGGAGTTCCGCCCCCGTTTCGGTCCCGGCTCGCGCGCGGCCCACCGGGCGAGCGGCGCGGCCGAGCTGGACATTGCCGGCATTGCCGGACTGCGCAGGGACGTGGACACCATCGCCGACCTGCGGCTCGCCGCGGCGATCGGTCTCGGCCCGCGCACGAGCGTGCTGGCCGCGCTGCTGCTCGCGGAACTGCCCTAGCTGCCGACCACGGCAGCAGCGCCGACCAAAGCCCCGCCGGTCTCAAGCCCCGCTGGCTACAGCCCCGCCGGTGAGAGCCCTGCGGGGCCTAGATGTGCACGATCGGGCACGTGAGGGTGCGGGTGATTCCCGGCACTGCCTGAATCTGCGCCACCACGAGCTTGCCAAGATCGTCAACGTTGTCCGACTCGGCCCGGACGATGACGTCGTAGGGGCCGGTGACATCGTCAGCCTGGGTCACGCCGGAGATCTTCCCGATGCTGGACGCAACATCGGCGGCTTTCCCGACCTCAGTCTGGACGAGAATGTACGCCTGCACCATGTCGTCCCTCCAGTCGCCGTCGTGATGGCCACGCTACCTTAGGAACACCGGCGGTGGCCGGGGGAGCCACATGGAACGTCGGGAGGCCGTCATCACCGTCGCGGATCTTGGCGAGTTCGGCCTGATCGCGGCGATCCAGGCCCTTGTCCCGCGGGGTGCCGCGCAGATCGTCGGAATCGGCGATGACGCTGCGGTGATCCGCGCGCCCGACGGCCGGGTGGTCGCGAGCACTGACCTGCTCGTCGAGGGACGGCACTTCCGGCGGGACTGGTCGGGCCCGCTCGACATCGGCCGCAAGGCCGCGGCGCAGAACCTGGCCGACGTGGCCGCGATGGGCGCCCGTCCGACAGCACTGCTCGTCGGCCTTGCCGCGCCGGGCGATCTGCCCGTGTACTGGGCGAAGGATATGGCCAGGGGGCTCGCCCGGGAGTGCAGCGTGGCCGGGGCCTCAGTTGCGGGCGGCGACGTGTCGGCCGCTGATTCGATCATGCTGGCGATCACTGCGCTCGGCGACCTGGCGGGCGCAGACCCGGTCACCAGGAGCGGGGCGCAGCCCGGTGACCGCCTGGCCGTCGCGGGCACCCTGGGCAGTTCTGCCGCCGGGTTGGCGCTGCTGGCAGCCGGCCTGGCCAGTGGTCCGGAGGACGACGGCCCGGTGGCGCCTGCCGAGCCGGTTCTGGCCGGCCTGGTGGCCGCGCACCGGCGGCCGCGACCGCCATATGCTGCCGGTCCGCAGGCCGCTGCGGCCGGCGCCACGTCGATGATCGACATCAGCGATGGCCTGGTCCAGGATCTCGGCCATGTAGCGGCCGCCAGCGGCGTGGCCATCGACATCCGGCCGGGCGCGCTGACGGCCAGCGGCGTTGCCGCGGCCGATGCCCTGCGGGCGGCCGCGGCGGCACTGGGCGGACGGGACTGGCTGGCCTGGGTTCTGTCCGGGGGCGAGGACCATGCACTCGCCGCCACGTTCCCGCCTGGCGCCCCGCTGCCGCCCGGCTGGTCGGTAATCGGCACCGTCCAAGAGGGCAGCGGGGTTCAGGTGGACGGACGAAGCCGCAGTGATCTCAGCGGCTGGGATCATTTCCGTCATGGAGGTATTTAGCAGAGGTCGAATATGTAACAACTGAGTTTCGGCGGCTACCAGGACGCGCTGTAGCTTGATATAAAGCCAGTGATGCCGCGACGTCGCAGTGAGTGCATGCCCAAGCACAGGGCGCAGCGCCGGAAGGTTCGTTCCGGCCGTGGCGTCGGCTTGAGTGCTGCCAGTCAGCGTTCGGCGGCGACCGGCAGAGCGCGGGCCCGCGGCACCGGCCCCCGCTCGCGCGCGCTGCCCAGGACATTCGTCTCCCGCTGGGTCCGCGGGAGCCTTGTCACGCCGTGGTTTGCAGCTGGCGCCGGCATTGTCGTCGCCGCGCTGCTCGCGGTGGAGTCGCCGCACCAGGTGCTGAGCTTCGGCCCGCCGGTGTACCAGCACTGCAGCAGTCAGCACTGCACCGCTGGCGTGCGGCCGACGCCTGGCTCGCTGGCGCACCGCAGCAACCAATCCCACTCCTGATGCCGT
>OBLU010000722.1_pt1 | contig 31000 bp, 28 predicted proteins | sample 1518681 | NCBI WGS metagenome assembly OBLU01 (sample SAMEA3539304, study PRJEB22396) | soil metagenome | biome: tundra; feature: field; material: soil | place: USA | collected 2010-05 | depth 0.15 m
GGTTATACGTGCTGCTCATCAGTTAGATCAGGGAGATTCGAGGCCGTAACTTCGGGCTAACCGACAAAGACCAACGCGGCCAGTTCCATTGCCAGGGTCGGGGCCAGGGCCGCAGCGAGGATGGCGATGCCCCACCCGATGGCGGCGAGAGCCAGCGCCCGCGCCCGCGGGCGCACCCGGGAAGCCACCACCACTCCGCCCACCACCGCGCCGCCGGCCATCACCGAAGCCATGAGGCCGTAGGTGCCTGCGCCCTTGTGGAAGGTGTCGACCGCCATGAGCGGGAGGGTCACCGGAAACTCCCAGGCCAAGGTGCCGATCACCGTGATCATGATCAGGGGGACGATCAGTTCCGGCGTCGTCCGAGCGTAACGCAGCCCCGCCCGGACCTGGCCCTTCTCCTTGACCGCCTTAGGGGCCGGATACAGCTCCGCTTTGCGCATCATCACCAGGGTGATCAGCACAGCGGCGAACGAGACGCCATTGAGGGCAAAACAGATCGCCAACCCGAGCAGAGCGACGAACACGCCACCGAGCGCAGCGCCGAACACCCGGGCAATGTTGATCGAGACCGAGTTCAACGTGACGGCATTCGACAGCTTCTCCCGCGGGACCATCTCGGCGATGAAGCTCTGGCGAGCCGGGATGTCGAACACGGTGACTACTCCCAGGCCGAGCCCGAGAAGGTAGACCATCCACATCTCGATGGTGCCCGTCGCGATGAGGACAGCGAACACGCCGGCCAGCAACCCGGAGAGGGTCTGGGTGAGGTACAGCACGCGCCGCTTGTCCAGCCGATCCGCCACCAGACCGCCGAACGGGGCGAGGAAGAATATCGGCAGGAAGCGCGCCGCTGTGGCCAGGCCGAGCGCCGTCCCGCTCCCCGTGAGGTGGAGCACGAGAAACGCCAGCGCCACCGTCTGCATCCAGGTGCCGGCCATCGAGATGAGCTGACCAGAGAAGAACAGGCGGTAGTTGCGCTCCGTGAGCGACGTGACGATCGAACGAAGTTCGAAGGCTTGAAGCTCCTTCGAAGCGGCGAGTAGTCGTCTCTTCAGATCGGTGTACCACACGAGAAGCCCGAATCAGTTGAGGTCACCAGCCGAACCGTCGCATTTTGGCCGCCACGGCATCAGACGTCCGAAAGTCGTCATGAACGATGTCGACGATGAAGTCCACGCCGATCAGGGTCGTGTTCATGCCACCAGCACCGCTTCGACGGTCTGCCTCCCCAGCGCGCCGATAGTCCGCCATCACCTCGCGCCCGGCGGCGGTCGTATTCGACAGGGCCGCCCACTGCCAACGGTCGTCCGACCCCGCCGTTAGCCCGCTGGCCATCTGGTTGTCCCCCCGGTTCAGCATGGCCGTCGGCATCAGATGCTCTGAGCCAGCCGCTCGATCAGCGGTGCGACCGCCAGCAGTTGTTTGAGTTCCGAGCGCGTGAACCCGGTCGAGAGGACATTCGCCAGTTGTTCGGTCCGCGCGTTGCGGCGGTTCCGCAGCGTTTGCAGGCCGGCTTCGGTCAGTGACATGACGGCCCGCCTGCCGTCCTCGGGGTCGGGACGCCGCTCGACGAGACCGCGCACCTCGAGCGCGCCGAGAGTTGCCCCCATCGATTGCGGGCTGATCTGCTCGAGTTTAGCGAGAACGCTCGGCGTGGTCGGGCCGCCACGGTCCAAGCGCGCAAGGGCCGAGGTCTCGGGCAACGTGAGCTCGCCCTCGGCCTGCACCTGGCGCAGCCGTCGCCGGAGCAGGCCGATGCTCACCCTAAGCGCTCCGGCTACCTCATTGACATCCGGGCCCTGACTCATATCATAAGCCTAACCTTATAAGGCTGGGCTTAGCACATGGGGCCCGACTGCCAGGCGGTGCGATCTACCAAATCTTCTGCCGCGGTGCACCTTGTTGTCATGACGAGCCTCCCCCGAACTTCGGTTCCGGTGTGTTCCGGGCACCGGATGCTGCTTCCTTTCTGGGCGCGTTCCATGGTTCACACAACCGACAAGGGCTATATGCCTGAGGCGAAGCCGCTGAGGCGGGTAGCCTCCCTCCTCGGCACCCACAAGGCCGGGCCAGAGCGCAAAACAGCCGAATTTGGCCTCTGCCAACCCGTGCCGGATAATGCAAGGATTGCCAGCGACCAACGATCACCGAGGGAGTCCTCATGGCCGACCCACCGCTCGTCCTCATCGACGACCCCGCCCCCAATGTCCGCCGCCTTACCCTCAATCGACCCGAGAAGCGCAACGCTCTCAGCAACTCGCTCCGCCGGGAGTTATTCGAGGCCCTGCATGCCGGCGATGCCGATCCCGAGGTCCGGGTGCTCATCATCGGCGGCGCGGGCTCCTGCTTCTCGGCCGGGTATGACCTGGAGCCCGAGCCCGACGACCCCCTCCCCTGGTTTACTGCTGGAGGCGACGGCCAATGGCCGCGCCAGGTCGTGGCCGGTTGGTTCGACATCTGGGACATGGCCACCCCCGTCATCGCCCAGGTCCACGGCTGGTGCCTGGCGGGCGGCAGCGAACTCGCCACCGCGTGCGACCTCGTCTACGTGGCCGAGGACGCCCAGATCGGCTATCCCGCCATCCGGACCATGACTACACCCGACATGCAGTTCCACCCCTGGCTCATGGGGATGCGCGCCGCGATGGAACAGATGTTGACCGGCGATGCCATGGGCGGGACCGAAGCGGCGCGTCTCGGGTGGGCCAATAGGGCCTTTCCGGCCGAGGAGCTCGAGGCCCAGGTCCTCGATATCGCCGAACGGGTGAAGACGATCCCTCCCGATCTCCAGCAGCTGAACAAGCGCACGGTCCACCGAGCCATGGAGATCATGGGGATGCGCACCGCCCTCCGCTACGGCTCGGAGATCCTCGCCCTCGGGCTCCACCAGCGCTCCTCCAAGGAGTTCCTCCGGAACATGGCCTCGGGCAAGTTGACCGAGGTACTCGCCGAAAGGGACAGCCAATTCGGCGACTACAGTCAGGGCAGCGACACGAAGTGAGGGGGACGATGCTGGCACGGCCGCAGCGGGCATTCGACGCTGACAACCACTACTACGAGGCGGAGGATGCGTTCACCCGTCACGTCGATTCAAAGATGCGCGGCCGGTGCATGCGTTGGGCGCAGGTCGACGGAAAGACCCGCCTGCTCGTCGGCGGGAAGATTAACCGCTTCATCCCGAATCCGACGTTCGACCCCTGCGCGAAGCCTGGGTCCCTGAACGACTTCTTCAGGGGGACGGCCTCGATCACCGACCTTGCCTCGGCCTTCGGCGAGCTCGACCCGATCAGTCCCGCGTACCGCGACCCAGCGGCGCGCCTTTCGGTGATGGACGAGCAGGGACTGGCCGGGGCGATGCTCTTCCCGACCCTCGGGGTGGGCATGGAGGGGGCGCTCTCCGGCGATCGACCGGCACTGCTCGCCGCGCTCGGCGGGTTCAACCGCTGGCTACACGAGGACTGGACCTACAACTACGAAGACCGGATCTTCCCCGCCCCGTGCCTCACACTCGCTGATGTCGGCTGGGCCGTTTCAGAGCTCGAGCGCGTCCTCGCCAACGGGGCACGTGTCATCAACATGCGACCAGGACCGATCTCGGACCCGGCGGGAAATCGTTCGTTCGGGCATCGTTCCCATGACCCGTTCTGGGCACGGGTCAACGAGGCAGGAATCACGGTCGCCTTCCACGCCGGCGACGCGGGGTACGGCTTCATGCTCGACGAGTGGGGCGTCAACCCTGATTTTCAGGCGTTCCGCCTCCCCATGATCTTCCAACTGCTCGCCATGTCACCTATCAGCGACACGATGGCCTCGTTCCTGGCCGACGGGATCTTCACCCGGTTCCCGAACATCCGGGTCGCCACCATCGAGAACGGTTCCGAATGGGTCCGCCCGCTCTTCTCGAAACTGAAGAAGGCCTTCCAGATGCGCGGTCCACGGTGGCCCGAGGATCCCCGAGACACATTCCGCCGCCATGTGTGGGTCTCACCGTTCTTCGAAGACGACCTGGCCGACCTGGCCGAGCTACTCGGCGTCGACCACATCGTCTTCGGCTCGGACTGGCCACACGCCGAGGGCCTCGCCGACCCGCTCTCATACATCGCGGACTTGGACGCAGCCGGATTCACGCAAGCCGACGCGGAGAAGACCATGTACGACAACGCCGCCGCACTCGTTCTTCCCGCGCGCTAGCGCCACAAGTACCGCTGAGCCGTGTTCGTGCCGTCCGGTTCCCGCACTGGGATGCAGCCGAGTGTCTACCCGACGCTGGCGCCAGGCGCACGCTCCCGAGCATCGGATGTCCCCCCCGGGGCCGTGCACGAATGTCGACCCTCAGCGCGGACGCCGAACCCCGTCAGTACACTGTCGGTCAGCGAGGGTTCACGCAACGTCCACCCACCGGCAGGAGATCCGTGGTGCCGACATGATTGCCATCCTTTTTGCTGCTGTCGGTTCACTTTGTAACGCGTCGGCGGCGGTGGTGCAGCGCCTGGCCCACGTGTCCGCCCCACCTGAAGTGTCAACGGGATGGCGGAAAGCCCTCTATCTGGTCCGACAACCATTGTGGCTGCTGGGACTGCTCTTCCTGGTCGGCACCTTGGTGTTCACGGCCACCGCCTTGTATTTCGGACAGATCGCCGTGGTCCAACCGGTGCTGGTGGTCGAGTTGATCTTCATGCTGGCGCTGCGGAGGTTCTGGCTGCGCGACCAGATAGCCGTTCGGACGTGGGGGGCGGCGGCGCTCACCTGTCTGGGGCTGGTCGGTTTCCTCGTCATCGCCCATCCCCAGGAAGGCACCGGTCTACCGAGCACCAGCGGTTGGATCCGCGCCGTTGCCGGGCGACTCGCTGTCATCGTGGTCTTGCTGGCCCTGAGCCGGAGAGGGACACCGGCACGCAAAGCCGCCATGCTCGGCAGTTCGGCCGCCATCGTGTGGTCGATCGATGCCGGGTTCATGAAGTCGGCCACCGCGATACTCTCCCGCTACGGGTGGGTCCACCTCTTCTTCCATTGGCCGGTCTACCTGGTGGTCGTCACCGGGATCGTCGGCACTCTCCTTGTGCAGGCCTCCCTGAATGTCGGCCCGTTGATGGTGTCTCAGGCCGCCCTTCTGATCGTCGATCCGTTCTCGAGCATTCTGTTGGGAATCGAATTGTTCGGTGAGCACGTCAACCGTTCGCCCGGCGCCGTTTCCGCTTCTGTTCTTTCGCTCGTCCTGATGGGGGTGGGAGTGGTACTGATGTCGCGCTGGGCCCCTCCGGTGATGGAATCACACCAAAAGGCCGCGGCACCCCACGGGAGCCGGAAGGTGTTGCTCGATGGCTTCTGACCAGGGATTTCTTCACAACAGCTGATCCACGCGCCGGCCGGTCGGGTTGTCGATTCCGAGGTGGGGATCAACGTCGGGCAGGCACTCGATGTCATCCATGTCGACGATGTTCGATAGGGTTCCGCACATGCGATGCAATTGTCGGCTGGAACAACCATGGGTGCTCGGGGAGGACCGCAGGCTTCATGGCCACCGACTCGACCGTAGTTAAAGACCGGGGTGAGCCGCCCAACTCCGACCTCGATCTCGACACCTACCGATCCGTTGTCTCCGATCTGACCCGTGAGGTCGATGCCAGAGTCGGCCCAAGGGGGCCGGCGGACGTCGAGGCGCTATTGACCGAGTGGATCAGACGCCCCGAACTGCACACCGTGTTGGCCTGCTCCCCCGACGGGGAGGATGCCGCCGCCGCCAAGTTGCTCGAAGAGGTCCGCGATTACCGGCCGAACGACCGCAGTTCGGCCAGCGACTTGTCGACCCTGGTCCGCATCTACCTCCTGTCCCAGATCGACTCGATCTGGTGGATGGGCGGGACCGCCTTTGCATCTGACGACGACGTGTTGCGCTCGCGCAAGCTGGTCACCCTCGAGTCGCTCCGCAGCCGGCACCTCCTCAAGTTCAACTATCGGCTCCAACCCAAGGGACTGGCCGGTCGATCGCGGGACTGGGCCATGCGGCGGGTGATGCCCCGGCGACAGCCTCATACCGCCGGCGTCAGTTTCACCAATGCTCGTCCGGAACTGGTGGTATTGCTGAACCAACTGGCCATCGACTTTGCCAACAAGGCACCGTCGGGCACTCCCCCACTGTGGGTGACCAGTCTGACCAGGAGCGTGCAGCACCAACACCGGCTCCGGGACCTGGGATATGCGGCCATGATCCCCAGCGCCCACTGTCGTGGATACGCCGCTGATGTCGAGATGCGCTGGTTCCGCCAATTCGATGCCGACCACACCTTGGCTGATCTATTGCTGGACCGCCAAGATGCCGGGCTCTGCAACGTGATCGACGAGGGACAGGCCTGGCACGTATGCATCAATCCGGGCGCCTGTGATGACCTTCGACAGGCATACCGCATGCTCGTAGCTGCCTGACCGTCGTGTGTGGCATTGCGCTGATCGTCGGCCCGGCGGCCGACAGAGGTTTGTTCGACCGCATGATGGAGAACATCCGGCCGCGCGGGGACAGCGAGGAGACCCTGTGCGAAGACGGCCGCATGCTGGGTACGCAACGGTTGAAGATTGTCGATCGGGAACACTCCGTGCAGCCATGGGTGTCGGCCGATGGCCGCTGGGCCCTCTGCTACAACGGCGAAGTCTTCAACTACCGGGAGCTGCGCACTGAGCTCATTGCCCTCGGCCACCAAATGCGCAGTACCGGTGACACCGAAGTCGTCCTCGAGGCGTTTCTCGAATGGGGCGAGGAGGCCGTGCATCACCTGCGGGGCGAGTTCGCCTTCGCGGTGGTGGAACGCCCTGCCGGCCGGGTCTACCTGGCTCGTGATCCCGTGGGGGTCAAGCCCCTGTACTGGTCGCACCTCCACGACACGCTGTACGTGGCCTCGGAGGTCAAGGCGCTGGTCGGGGCCGGTGCATCGATTACCGAGGTGGCTCCCGGCTACCACGGTTGGAGTACTCCCAGCACCGCGCCGCAGTTGTCGCCGTATGTGGATCTGATGAGCCTGGCCGAGGGGGAGAATCCCATTGACGACCCCGAGGAAGCCTGCCGTCTGGTGCGGGAAGCCCTCATCGACAGCATCCGGGTCCGGGTGGACACCGACCTGACGGTGGGCGTCGTCCTCTCGGGAGGCCTCGACAGCACCCTCACCCTGCTGCACGTCCGTGAGATGCACCCCGACTGTGTGGCCTTCACCGTAGGAACAGATGACAGCGATGACCTCCGTTTCGCCCGCCGTTTGACCAAGGATCTCGGTGTCCATCACGAGATCATCGAGTTGCGCCCCCGCGACATCCACCTCGATGACATTCGGACAGCCATACGCATGTCGGAACTCACCGAATACGGCGACGTCATCAACTCCGTGGTCACCAAGCCACTCTTCGAACGAGTGCACAAGTGTGGTGTCAAGGTGGTGCTCTCGGGCGACGGCTCGGATGAGCTCTTCGGCGGATACGACATGTACCGGCAAGTGAGCAGCACTCTCAGCCAGCAGCTCTTCCGCCACAACATCCGCAACCTGAGCCGCACCGAGTTGCAACGGGTGGACCGCATCTCCATGGGTCAGGGCGTCGAGGCGCGGGTCCCCTTCCTCGATCTGTCCCTGGTGAAGTTGGCCCTCCAGGTTCCACTGGGCCTCAAGGTCCGTGACGGCATGGAGAAGTGGGTTCTCCGTAACGCCTTCGCCGACGTGCTCCCCGAGTACGTCCGGCAGCGACCGAAGAACCCCATGTCCCATTCATCGGGCCTCCACGAACGGATCCGCCTCTACCGACCCCTGTTCGCCCGCATGTACCGCTCCTTCGGGTACAACCTGGCCGAACCGATGCGACGCGACTTCTCCTACGTGCTGGAACGCAACGACCTGGACCTCGATCGCACCCTCACCGACGGGTCCATGCGCCACGATTACACCGTGCGGGAGCACTTCCGCGACCTCGTCGGGGCCTTCCGTTGGAATGTCACCAACGAGGCCAAGCGGCTGGCCCGACCGCGGTAGTCACCGAACCCACGGCAGGGAGCGATTGCCGTCAAGGCTCTGGTGATCACTCCTTTTCGCCTGCCGTCACCCTTGCGACTCAGGGCGGAGCATCGGAAAGAGAATGACATCCCGGATGGCGTCAACCTCCGCCAGCAACATCACCAAGCGATCCACCCCTATGCCGATCCCCGACGTCGGTGGCAATCCATACTCGAGTGCCCGCACAAATGCCATGTCCGACGGATGGGCCTCGAGATCCCCCATGGCAGCGGCGGCCGATGCACCCCGGAACCGGGCCTCTTGCTCCTCGGGGATATTGAGCTCGCTGTATCCGTTGGCGTACTCCTTGGCATCGACCACCAATTCGAAACGGTCGGTCAGCGTCTCGTCGGTCAGCTGATGGCGGGCCAGGGGAGATACCTCCACCGGGAAGCCGCAGACGAACACGGGTCCGAGCATGTTGGGTAGCAGCACTTTGTCATAGATCTCGAAGATGAGTCTTCCCGAGCCCCAGGGGTCCTCGAACTCGACCCCGAGATCACGGCAGGCGGAGCGGACGTCGTCGACGGGGTCGGAAGGATGCAGACGACGCCCGGCGGCCTCCTCGATCAAGCCCAACAACTCTTGGCGGGGCCACGGCGGGGTCAGATCGACCGGTCCCCCGGCCGTTGTGAATGTCATCCGCTCGGTGGCGACCCGGGCGGCGGCCACTACCAGGCGCTCGGTGAGACCCATGCCGTCGGTGTAGTCACCGAATGCCCGGTACGCCTCGAGCGCAGTGAACTCAGGACTGTGCCGGGTGTCGACGCCCTCGTTGCGAAAGTTTCGGCCGATCTCGAAGACCCGTTCAAAGCCCCCGATGACCAATCTCTTCAGGTAGAGCTCGGGGGCAATGCGGAGACTGAGATCGATGTTGAGGGCATTGGCATGGGTGACGAACGGGCGGGCGATGGCCCCGCCGGCCTGAGGCTGGAGTATCGGTGTCTCAACCTCGAGAAAGTCTTCCGCCACCAGCACGTCCCGCATGGCGGAGACGACCTTGAAGCGGATCCCGAACACGCGCCGGGTGTCCTCATTCGCCAGGAGGTCGACTTCGCGCTGGCGATAGCGCATCTCCGCCTCGCTCAACCCGTGCCATTTGTCGGGAAGTGGTCGGAGGGCCTTCGAGAGCAGTTGCAGTTCGGTGAGCTCGACGGAAAGCTCGCCCCGCTTGCTCACGATCACTTCCCCGGTGGCCCCCACCCAGTCTCCGAGGTCGGACTTGTCGAGCACGGCGGCACCGGCCTCGCACAGATTGCTCACCGGGATTAGCAGCTGAATGGACCCCGAGACATCCTGCAGGGTGGCAAAGACCAACTTCCCGTGGCCCCGCACACTGGTGATCCTCCCGGCGACCTGAACGATTTCGCCGGTCCGGGCATCGGCGGGTAAGTCGCCGTGGCGTATACGCAACTCGGCGTTGGTGTGGGAACGATCGAACCGGGACGGATAGGGATCGATGCCTTTGTCCCGAAGAGAATCACGCTTTGAGCGCCGTTCGGCGGAAAGCGCGTCGACCGACCGTTGAGAACCGGTTTCTGCTTCCGAGTCCGCCACGTCGGTCACAACTGCCCCTTTCATTGGAATCCCCGGCCGCCCGATTGTGCCCTTGGATCCTACGCTCCCGATCGCTGGCGCGATGATGCAACTATGGCATGGGACGGCGAAAGCTACCAGAGACGGTTCGATACCCTGGCGACTTCGGGTGTGGCCGTACACGGTGAAGCTGACTTCGTGATGAGTCTGACCCCAACCACGGTGCTCGATGCGGGGTGTGGAACCGGTCGGGTGGCGATGGAGCTCGGGCGCCGGGGGGTCGAGGTGGTCGGAGTCGATACCGACCCTTCGATGATTGCCACCGCCCGCCGGATCGGCTCCGGGCTCACCTGGGTGGAAGCCGACCTCGCCGAGCTCGACCTCGGCCGGGTGTTCGACGTCGTGGTGATGGCCGGCAACGTGCCGTTGTTCACACCGGCCGGCACCCAGGCCGCTCTGGTCGGTGGTTGCGCCCGTCACCTCCGGCCCGGCGGCGCCCTGGTGGCCGGATTCCAACTGCAGGGAAGCTACTCGCTGCTCGACTATGACCAGCACTGCAGGGCCGCCGGTCTCGAACTTGTCGAGCGGTGGGCCACCTGGGACCGGCTCCCCTTTTCGGGATCAGCGAACTACGCAGTATCGGTCCACCGGTCCCAAGCCTGATCGGATGGCGGCCTACCCGTCCACCAGTCGCTGGAACTCCTCGTCACGCACCCCGGCGGCCTGCTTGTCGGCGAGGGCCTCCAGCCACTGCTGTGCCGGCTCACTGTCCATGGCGTCGACCATCTGTTTTGGTATGGCTCTCATGACGTACCCGGGTGGCATCGATGGGTGATCGGTGGTCCGTCGGGCAAAGGCGGCTTCGACGATCGGCTCCCACTTGGCCGCCTTGGCCACACTGGCGGCCTCGTCCCGTTCGACGAATTCAGGCAATACCTGGGTACCGAACAACTCGATCGACTCCATGATGTGCTCGTGCCGATTTCGGCCGGCCTGCATCACGAAGATCAGTTGGTCGACCCCGGCGGACTCGTAACGCCGGAGGAACTCCCGAAGCTGTTCGGGGGTGCCGGTCGCCCCCCGCAATCCCTTGGCATCCCCCGAGGCCACCTGAGCACCCAGGGTCTGCTGTCGATTTGCCAATGCGGCTTCGGGGGAATAGCCCATCTTCCCCCGGCGCTGCTGGAACTCTTCCCACACATCGGTGGTGGCGGGGACATGATCTCCGAACACGTAGAAGTGGGCGAGTGAGTAACCGAAGAAGTTGGCTCCCTCCAGCCCCCGGGCAATGGCATCTTCCTCGTTGGGGGAGCACATCATCGGCGTGACACAGGCCACCTGTGGATTGACCGACAGGCCGACCGGGATGCACTTCTCACGCAGCACCGCTTCGTAGTCGTCCACCCACTGTTTGGCGTCCTCGGGCTCGATGAAGGCAAAACTGAGGGCCCCGATCCCCTTTTCTGCCGCCAACAAGATGGTGTCACGGCGGCTGCACGCCACCCAAAGGGGAGGGTGGGGCTTCTGAACCGGCTTGGGGACGACGTTGCGCGGCGGCATCTGAGTGAAGATTCCGTCCACCCCGCCAAAGGGCGTCTCGGTCATGCAGCGGATGGCAATCTCGAGACCCTCGAGCCACGCCTCCCGCTTGACCGCCGGATCAATGCCGAAACCACGGAGCTCAGCCTCCGAAGACGACTCTCCCGACCCGAACTCCACCCGCCCGTTGGATACCAAATCGAGCATGGCGATCCGTTCAGCCGTCCGGGCCGGGTGGTTGTACGCCGCCGCGGTTTGCACGATGCCATGCCCGATACGCATGCGCTGGGTCCGTTGGCTGGCAGCAGCTAGGAATACCTCAGGAGCACTCGAATGCGAGTACTCCTCCAAAAAGTGATGCTCCACTTCCCACAGGTACTGGATTCCCAGCTTGTCGGCCAGTTCAATCTGGTCGAGAGCATCGTTGATCAGTTGTTGTTCACTGTGCTCGTGCCATGGACGGGGAAGCTGATGCTCATAGAAGACGCCGAACTTCATGGCGGTTCAGATCAACCGAGGAGAGCTTGGCCGGCGGTGTCGACGACCGTACCGTCGTCGAGCCGGGTGACAGTTCCAAGGCTGAGCATCTCCTCGATCAGATCGGCTCCGCCGGGTCGGCCGTCAACGGCTTCTTCGATCTCGCTCATGAAGAACTGCAAATTCTCCTGGCGGCGTAAGAGAAGCGAGTTCTCCATCGCCCGGTCCCACAGCTTTTCGATCATGGAGGTCCCGTCGTGCTTGCGTCCGTTCTCTCCCACCCAGGTACGGTCCCGCATCTCGGAGAGAGCGGTGCGCAGCCAGGCGACGTGAGGTGTCTCGTCCGCTCGGATGTGAGAGACCAGGGTGGCGGCGGCACCGTCACCGGCCACCAACTCGGTATCACTGAGTACCGCCTCCGCCCATCGGAAACCGTGGAACGCGGAGATCTCGATCAACAGGAGGCCGATCATACGGCCCACCACCATTTCCAAGGTGAAGTCGATGTCGTCAGGAAGCACTCGACCGGCAATGGCTGCCTGCTGCAGCTGGCTGATCTGCTCGGCGGATTTCGGGGAGGTGTCGATGCCCATGCGATTCAACATGCGCGCGGTGTGATCTTCGGTGGCCGGGTCGTCGAAGGCAATGTCCCGGGCCGCGAACCACATGCGGTCATGACCGGCTTGATCTCCGAAACCGGATTCGTCACGGGCATGAGCTTCGAAGAGCCCGCCACCGATGTGGGCGATGGCGGTCCCGGCAATCTCCTCATCGAAGCAACCGGCAAAATCCGGCGTCGGAAGTAGGCGCAGCATCCCACCGAAACCCTCCACTGTCCCGATCCGGGTGAGCGAGGTGATCGTCGGCTCGGGCACACCGTGGCGAAGAAGTAACTTCGACTGGGCGACATTGGGGAAACTCTCGGGCCAGGTGTCGAGGGGGACGTCGAGAATCGGGGTGCCGAACTGGGCGAGCCGCTGCTCTTCCCAGGCACGGATGGCCGGCCACCGGTTCTTGGTCCGGGGTGACACGTAGTGGCCGTCCTCGTCGAACCCCCCGTGACAACGCACGCCATTGACGATCAAGGGCTCAGCGATGGCATGTTCGGCCAACAGCTCCGGCTCACTGAATTCGGTTTGCAACGTCGTCATGGCGGTCCCCCCTCGGGACGGTAGTACCGTTCGCCAAAGTGTATACGCATGCGTATACACTTTGGCAAGTATGAGGCTTCTCCCGTGACCATCACCCCGACCCGGCGGCTGATGCGTCAAGACGAGCGGCACGAACAGGTCCTCAGGGCCGCCGCCTCGGCCTTCGCCCGTGGCGGGTTTGCCGCCACCTCCATGGATGACGTGGCCGCCGAAGCCGGGATCACCCGCCTCATCGTGTACCGGCACTTCGATTCGAAAGAAGACCTGTACCGCGCCGTGCTCGAACGGGTGGCCGAGCGGCTCCGGGACGAATTCGTCCAAGGCATGGAGCACGTCCCGGGGCGACGGGGATACATCGTGGGATCGATGCTGTCGGTGGCCCGGGAGAATCCGGACGGTTTCCGATTGCTCACCGGGCATTCGCTTCGCGAGGCGCGGTTCGCCTCGTACTACGACAGGTGGTGGGCCAAGGCGGTCGAGGTCGCCGACCGCATGGTGGGAACCACCATTGCCGACCCGGTCATCCGGGCCTGGGCAGACCGAACCATCGTCGCCTATCTGGTCGAAGCCGTACAGGCATGGCTCCATGTCGGTGACGCCGGGCGCGACGCCGAATTCATAGAGCAGGCAACCGAGGGATTGATCGCCATGTATGTGGCATGGTCGACCCAGCCACCGTCGATGGGTCCCCCCTCCGGAGAGGTGCGTCCGGTTGACAATGCCATTGGGTACTGACACAGTCTCGAGTGATGACGATCTCCACCGACTCCCGTAACCGGTTGGTTGCCTTCCCACAAAAGCGACCATTGGCCTACGAGGTGGCCGAATCCGTGGCCGGAAGCATCCCGCGGCGGGGCGACACCGCCGATATCGGCCTTCGATGACCGAGCTCCGCAGCCGCACGGTGGCCGGATGGGGAGGTCTGTCACTGGCCGTCCACGAGCGCGGCCGAGCCGGCGCTCCCACCGTCATCCTGGTCCACGGCTACCCCGACAATCACCACGTGTGGGATCTGGTGGCCGAGAATCTCGAGGCCGATCACCACGTCGTGACCTACGACGTCCGCGGTGCCGGCGGGTCCGGCGTCCCCAACGGGCGTTCGGGGTACCGGATGGAAGCTCTCGTCGCCGACCTGGTGGCGGTCGCCGACGCCGTCTCACCCGATCGGCCCGTCCACCTGGTCGGCCACGACTGGGGCTCGATCCAATCGTGGGCCGCGGTCACCGATCCCGGTGCCGCTCCTCGTTTTGCCAGCTATACCTCGATGTCAGGGCCCAGCCTCGATCACGTCGGCGGGTGGATTCGGGCCCGGATGCGACCGGGTAGCGGGCACTGGCGGGAACTCCTCGATCAGGCCACCCACTCTTGGTACATCTACGCCTTCCATACGCCCCTCGCCCCGTTTGCCTGGCGCCACGGCCTCACCCGTCTGTGGCCGATGATGTTGGAACGACGCGAGGGTGCGACCATCGACGAGAACTGGCCGGGACCCAGCCTCGCCACCGATGCGGCCCGGGGGGTCGACCTCTACCGGGCCAACATCTTCCAACACACCGGGCGACCGGAAAGGGTGCATACCGAGGTTCCCGTGCAGCTCCTGGTGGCCTCCGGCGACGCCTTCGTGACACCATCACTGCTGGACGGCATCGAAGCGCTGGCGACCACCCTCGTCCGTCGTGACGTCGGTGGCCGACACTGGCTTCCCCGGTCACGACCAGGCCAGGTAGCCCGATGGGTGAGCGAACACGTTGCCGCCGTCGAGGCGGGAGCCAAGCCCGCCGGTCGTAGCCCGGCACCCGTGGTGGTGGTCACCGGAGCCGGCTCGGGTATCGGGCGTTCCGTCTGCCTGGCTTTTGCCCAGCGTGGCGCACACATCATCGCCACCGACCTGTCGGCTTATGCCGCGGAGCACACCGCCGGACTGTGCCGGTCTGCCGGGGCCACTGCCGAGTTCCATCAACTGGATGTGACCGACGGTGCGGCCATGGAGGCGCTGGCGGCCAAGGTCGGCGCCGAACACGGCGCCCCCACCGTGGTGGTCAACAACGCCGGGATCGGAATGGCGGGGAGCTTCCTCGACACCACCTATGACGACTGGGAACAGATTCTCGGCGTCAACCTGTGGGGGGTCATCCGCGGCTCACGCGCCTTCGGGCGCCTGATGGTGGACAACGGAGAGATCGGCCACATCGTCAATGTGGCGTCGGCCGCCGCCTTCACCCCGTCACGGTCGTTGTCCGCCTACGCCACGTCCAAGGCCGCGGTACTGATGTTGACCGAGTGCCTCCGAGCCGAGCTCGCCGATCGTGGCATCGGCGTGAGTGCCATCTGCCCGGGGTTCGTTGACACCGGCATCGCCACCACCACCCGTTATGTGGGGTTCCATGCCGATGAACAGGACTCCCGGCGTCAGGCGGCTGATCGCCTCTACAAGCGTCGCCACATCACCCCCGAGATCGTGGCCGACGCCGTACTGCGAGCCGTCGATGGTGACCGGCCCCTGATGGCGGTGGCCACCGAGGCGCACCTCGGGTTGTTCAGCCTACGCTTCACACCCCGCTTGCGCCGGGCAATCGCCCGCATCGACCTCATTCCCTCCCCAACTCGCCACCCGGACCCATCGGCGGCTCACACCTGATGACATCGGGGCGCCCGGAGAACCGGGCCGAACCGACGCCCGACGAGATGCGCATCGATGAACTGGCCCACGCCGGCGGCACCACCGTCCGCAATGTGCGTGCCTATCAGGATCGTGGGCTCCTGCCGTCGCCGCGACGGATCGGGAGGACTGCCTGGTACAGCCCGGCCCACCTGGTTCGTCTGCATCTGATCGGGTCATTGCTGGAGCGGGGGTACTCCCTGGGCAACATCGGCGAGCTGCTCGACAATTGGAGCCATGGTCAGGACCTCGGCGACCTGCTCGGCATGGGCCGGGAGTTGATCGGCATCTTCAGCGACGAAGTTGCCGAACTCGGAACCATTGCTGAGATCCTCGTGCACTACGGCTTGTCGCTCGAGGATCCCGCCGTCATCGAACAGGCAGTACGGCTGCGCCTCGTCGAAGTCGATCCCGACGGGGAGCGGGTCCGCGTGCCGAGCCCGAGGCTTCTGCGTGCCATCGTCGAGCTGGCCCGGTTGGGGATTCCCCTCGAAGACCTCTTTGCCGAGCTCCGGCAGCTCCGGTCCGACGTCGATGCCATCGCCGGTCGGTTCGTGCAGATGGTGGTGCACCATGTCATCGAGCCACACCTGGTAGACGGGGTGCCTTCGGCTCGCAATGCCGAGAACCTGGCCGACATCGTGCTGCGCATGCGTCCGCTCGCCACCACCGTCGTTACCGCCGAGCTGGATCTTGCCCTGCAGCAGACCGCGGACATGGAGTTCGGGATACGCCTCGAGGGGATGCCGGCCCAGCCATCACCATCGGTGAGTGACCGAGAGTCATGAGCGACATGGAGCGCCAGGTGGCCGATACCTTCGGTGGCGCCGGGGTCGTCAGCAATTTCCGGGGGCCCTATTCCAAGGGGCCCCCGCAGGCGGACCTGGCCGTTCTCACCCCGGCCATTGATCGATTCGGTGGGCGTGAGCTCGGTCGGGTGGTCACCATCGGTCTCGTCATGTTGGTGGCCCTGCTTCGGGTCTTCCCTCGCAAACTGGGCCAGATCCGACAGCGCTGGTCGGTCCTCGCCGCCGGCGCGGTGGTGGACGGCTTCGAGACGCTGGGCCCGACGTTCGTCAAACTCGGGCAACTGGTCGCCTCGTCCCCCGGCTTGTTCCCCGCTCCGCTTGCCGATGCCTGTCAACGCTGCCTCGACGAGGTTCCCCCCTTTCCATCCGACACTGTGCACCGTCTCATCCGGGATGATCTTGGTCGGTCGCCGGCCCAGCTCTTCCATTCGTTCGACGATCGGCCGTTGTCGGCCGCCTCGATCGCCCAAGTCCATGCTTGTGTGTTGCCCGACGGACGCGATGCCGTCGTCAAGGTGCAACGTCCTGACATCGCGCGGCGGATGAACACCGACCTACGGATCCTGCACAAACTGGCGTTGGTGCTGGCCCGGACCAAGGCCGGATCCCGCTTCAATGCGCCCGCCATCATCAAAGACCTGCACGAAGTGACCAACCAGGAACTGAACTTCGCCCTCGAGGCGCACCGTCAGGCAACCTTCCGGGACCATATCGGTGCGTTCGGCGACAACCGCTGGGTAACGGCGCCAGAGGTCTACTGGGACTACTGCGGTCCCCACATGATCTGCATGGAGCGCATGGTGGGCATCCCGATGGACGCATTCGACACCATCCGCGAGCGGGACATCGACGCCGAACTGGTCCTTCGCCGAGGGTGCAAGGCGTGGCTCGAGGCGGCCGTGGTCCATGGCCTGTTCCATGGGGACATGCATGCCGGGAACATGTGGCTCCTCGACGACGGACGGTGTTCGTTTCTCGATTTCGGCATCATGGGGGAACTGGACAGCACGTGGAAGCAGTTCTTCTCCGACTTGCTCTTCACCATTCTGTTCGATCGCGACTACACCCGTATCGCCCGAGCCTTCCGCAGGGTCGAGATCTTCCCTGCTGCCATGGACATCAGCGATGAGGTGCTCGGGGAGCAACTCAGGATGGTCCTCGACCCGCTTCTCGACCAATCGGTGTCCGGCCTCAACCTCGGGGAATTGCTCAAACAGGCTTTCGACATTGCGGAATCGCTCGGCGCCACCGCACCGCGGGAAATGGTGCTCATCGCCAAGCAACTCCTCTACCTCGAGCGCTACACCAAGGCGCTGGTGCCCGACTACCTGATGGTGAAAGACCCATTTCTGGTCAGGAACATCTTCCCCGCCGCGGCTGTGGCCAAAGCCGCTCATCTCGCCATTCAACTTCCCGAGTAGCCAGGCTCCCCGGATTGACGGGTGCACCCACAGGGGCATTCCCCCGCGCCGACCTAACCGCGTCGGTCGTACGCCACCATCTTCGGCCGTTCCATTTCGGCGCGGAATCGATCGAATGACCAGGGCCATGTGGCCGGGATCCCGCGGTCGTCGAGATACCAGCTACGGCAACCCGTGCTCCAGATGGTAGTGGCGGCGGCCTCCACCCGTTCGGTCTCGAACTGGTCCATGGCGACCTGGGTGGCACTGACCTCCCGGCACTGACCCGAGTGGACGAGATCGATCAACTGCATGATGTAGTCGAACTGCATCTCCGCGACCTCGATGAGCGAGAAGTTCCCGACCGGCCCGTTGGGCCCGTTCAACATGACGAAGTTCGGGAAGTCGGGGATCGATATCGACAGATAGGCATTCGGGCGGTCGGCCCACACCTGCGACAGATCCTTGCCGTCGCGCCCGATCACCGACATCGGCCGCATGAAGGCATCGACTTTGAAACCAGTGGCGAGTACCAGGACGTCGAGGTCGTGCAGCCGTCCGTCGTCCGTGCGAACGCCCCGGGTCTCGATGCATTCGATGGGCTCGGTGACCAACTCGGCATTCGCCTTCTGCATGCTTTCGTAAAAATTCGGAGAGATGACAAGGCGCTTGCACGCGGCCCGGTAGTTGGGCCGGAGTTTCTCCCGGAGCAGCGGATCGGTCACCTTCACCTCGAGGTTTTGCCGGCAGAGATCGGCGATCATCGTCATCTGTGGCGACTCGGCATCCACGATGCCATTGGCAAAGCCGGCGAAGAGCTCTGAGAGGCTGGTGTGGAGTTTCTGCAACTTCTGCGGATTCTGGATCCAGTCCGCTCTCTCCTCCTCGCCATAGGCCGGGTTCTCCTGGGGCATGATCCACTGGGGAGTTCGTTGGAAGAGGGAGAGCTTCCGGGCCCGATCGACGACTGCCGACACCATCTGCACAGCTGTCGAACCGGTCCCGACGATCCCGACCCGCGCACCGTCGATGGCCACCCGGTGATCCCATCGCGAACTATGGAAGATGGAACCCCCAAAAGTCTCGATGCCCTCGATTTCGGGGTAGTTCGGATGATGGAGGACACCGGTGGCGGCGATCACGAAGTCGACTTTGTCCTGGAGACCACTGGAGGTCTCCAGGTGCCACTGTTGATCCTTCCATGCACATTCGACGACCTCTTCGCCGAACCGGATGAGCCCGTCGACCTGATGGGCACGCGCCACGTCTTCGAGGTACGCCTGAATCTCCTGACCCGGTGAATACGGATGGCTCCAGTCGGGGTTGAGGTGAAACGAGTAGCTGTAGAGATGAGAGGGAACGTCACAGGCGATCCCGGGGTAGGTGTTCTCCCTCCACGTCCCACCGAGACGATCGGCCTTCTCGTAGACGGAGACGTCCGTCAAGCCCGCTTCGGTCAGTCTGATGGCGCTCAGGATTCCGGCCATCCCGGCCCCGACAATGGCGATTTGCATAGTCATCCATCTCCCGGCAGGGTCGGTCCACTGATCACGGTCATCTGCCCCCACATGGTCATCACCGGCGTGGGCGTCAACGATGGCTGCTTCCCACTACCGCACAAGCAGAACGTTCCCAACAGTTCCCGACCGGACGTTACCGCACGAGCGGTCCGTCCTCGTAGCCGGGGCCTGGGCCGGAATCCGAGGTCGGGCCGGGACACCTTGTTTCAAACCCGGTTTGACCGGGGACGATGACCGGGGAACTCTGGGTGTTCCAAAGGCCCGACCCAATAGGCCGGGCCCGAGCATTCCCTCAGGGTTGTCACCGCACCGGCAACCCACATCACAGCAACACACCAACCGCCCTGGCGGTTCAGCAAGGAGTTTGCCATGTTCAAGGGCTTCAAGAATTTCCTCATGCAGGGCGACTTGATCGTCATCGCCGTCGGCTTGGTCGTGGCATTGGCCTTCAGTACTCTGATCAAGGCCTTCACTGACAGCATCATCACGCCTCTGGTCAACTCCGTCGCCGGGAAGTCCTCTTCCAGTGGGCTCGGTTGGGTCCTCAACGGCCAAACCATCAACGTGGGCGCGTTCATCTCCGCCATCATCTACTTCATCATCTTCATGGCCGCCATCTATTTCGTCCTGGTGGTCCCGTACAAGGCCTACATGAAAAAGCAGGGCACGACGGTCTTCGGCAAGCCGGCTCCGACCAAGAAGTGCCCATACTGCCTGTCGGGCGATCTGCCGGTGGACGCCACCAAGTGCAAATACTGCGCCAGCGAACTTTCCGCCGCCAGCTGAACTGATCACGATCCATAAGGAGCGGCTCTCACCACGTTGGCTGCTTTCGTGTCATGCCTCGAGGTGGCGCCTCACGTGGGCGGTGGCGGCAATCCGGGCTCCTGGCGCGGCCACACGAGCGGCGTGACCTACCTGTCGCTTGGCTCGCCCACTTCAGTTGGTTGCCACGAAGAGCGGGCCTTCGCTCCCCTTTTGGCCTCGACCGACCAGCCCGTCGGGCATCTGGCAGTGCTCGCTGCCGACGGACAAGACGTGACTATTGGCCCTAGAGGGAGATTGCGAGACGGGCCATGATGGCTGCTATGAGCTTTGGAGCCTGGCCCGCCAACGAGACCGACCAATCCATTGATCGACAAGAGACGGGGCCAATGCCACAGCCCAATCGCGGTCGGCATCTCGAGGCCTTCGCGGCGCTCCCACCAAACCTGGTGCCGCTCGGCGTTGACGGCTGAATGGCCACGATTTTGTACACCAAACTCCTCGAGACCGCGCTCGACAGGGTTCATGACTCCGATCGCCTTCCCACCAGCGGTGAGGCGTTAGCGGAACTGCTCCGATGCCGGGGCCAACTCGGTATGGGTGCGTTCCCGGGCGTTGGTCCGGGCGGGATGGTGGGCACTGTGACCGACCAACTGGCTTACGACATCGCCCTCATCGGGCTCGCTCGATGTCTTGGGATCGACTGCGATTTGCACAAATTCGGTCCACCACAACACGAGCGGGAACTTCTTGAGGGAGTTCTGGCGGCTCAAGGAATCCTCTTGGATGATCTCGACGAGCAATCCCAACCCAAATGGGGAAGCTAGTGAAGACCCTTTGCCAAGGCCCAATGGCATGGGTGTCGAATGCTCACGATGAGAACTGGTCGAGCCACCCCGCAAATGCCGCCTGGGTATGCCGCTCACTACCGACAAACTGCCCAGAGAGCTCACCGGTATCGGGCAGGGTACACGCCGAGCAATGGGCGTTCATCGGAGCTGCGTTGGCAGGTGCCTCGTAATGTGTGCGAGCTTCGACACCATGGTCGATCAAACAACACTGGTGGTCTGCGAAGGAGACGAGACGGGACAAGAGCTCCTCGAGCAGGCATTGCGCGTCCTCGACGCCACTGTGCTCGGAGTTCCGATCGAGCTCCAGCGGTTCGATCTCTCATTGGAGAATCGGCGGCGGACCAACAATGGTGTGGTCAGCGAAGCCGCCGAGGCCATGCTCGCGGTCGGGCTCGGATTGAAAGCGGCAACCATTACGCCCCCAGAAGTTGGAGACGTTGGTTCACCCAACCGCATCCTCAGGGAAGGAGTCGGTGGTTCGGTGATCGTGCGGACAGGACGGCGCATCCCCGGTGTCGTTCCTCTGGCGCCTGTTGTGCACCCGATCGTCGTTGTGCGTATGGCGGTCGGTGACGCCTACGGTGCAGAGGAGAAGCGAACTGGAACTCCAGGCACCAGAGACGAACAGGCGTGGCGGACCGAGCGTATCGATCGCGGGACATGCCGAGCGGTGGCCGAGTACTCGTTTCGGACCGCAGCCTCCATGGATGCATGCGTCTATGGAGGTCCGAAGTGGACGGTTTCGGCACTCTACGAGGGGCTGTTGAAGGAGGAAATGGACGCCGCCGCAACGCGCCATCGTGACATTCGGTACCGCCCTACGTTGATCGACGCTGCCTATGCCGGTCTCTTGACAGAGGCGAGCGACCAAGCGCTCGTGATTCCGGCACTGAACCGAGATGGAGATTGTCTGTCCGATCTCGTGCTGGCCCTCTTCGGCTCGATTGCGGGTTCCGAATCAGTTCTTCTGGCGCTCGACGAAGATCTCCGTCCGTCGGTGGCCATGGCCGAGGCGCCACACGGCACAGCACCATCCCTTGCCGGCAAGGATGTCGCTAACCCGATGGCGATGCTGCTGGCCTGCGCAGCCGTCTTAGATCATGCGGCTACCCGAGGAAGCCCCGCCGTCGCCAACGCGGCTCACGCCATTCGCGACGCCACCCTTGGTGCTGCTGCAGATGGCATCCGGACCTTTGATCTCGGAGGCGATGCCTCCACCACCGAGGTCGTCGACGAAGTTCTTGCGAGATTAGTGAATCGTACGGCGGCCCAACCGTGATCGGACGAGATTGGCTCACCCGTTGGGGACCCAGTGACCGCCATCTCACCCTGGCACACATATTATTAGATTATAAATTGATGATATCATCAGTCTGTTATTCGATTCGACAATAGGGGGATCATGCGGACCGACCGCGACAAGAACGAGCGTTCCAGCCGGCGCGGGCATCACCAGAGAGACCCATCCGGGTGGCCGAAGGGTTCATCCCGTGGACGAGAAGAACCGGCTGCCGTGGTTTGTTCGAGCTGCTGGCGTTGTGTATCGCGCTCGCTCAGCGGCAGCTGTCCCCGTTGTGGCGAGCCATTGCCGCTACTCGGCGGTTCGACGGACACTCCGCTCCAGATTTCGGGTACGGTCCTCTCCCGCGATCGTGGGTGCACATACAGCGAACGAAGCGCCATCGCTGCGGACAAGGACGTCGGCACAAACACGCTGGGATGATAGATTGACGTCCTGACGATAATGTCAGTTTAATACTCACCTGCTCAGGGAGCACCGGCACCGATGACGATTCGATCAGTCCTGCAGGCGATGATCCAGCCCCACACCGCCACCAATGACTTAGGCGCCCCACCGGCCGCCGCTGTCGGCATTCGCCATACGCTCGGCGGATCACTCCAGCTCCGCCACGTCGATGCCGGCTCGTGCAACGGCTGCGAACTCGAAATTGCCTCCGCCTTCGGACCGGTCTACGACGCGGAGCGCTTCGGAGCCCGCTTGGTTGCCTCACCCAGACACGCCGATGCGCTCGTGGTCACCGGCCCCGTCACCAAGAACATGGTCGGCCCCCTCAAGAAGACGTTTGAGGCCATGCCGGAGCCGCGGATGGTCTTCGCTGTCGGCGATTGTGCACGCGACTGCGGAGTGTTCAAAGGCGGCTACGGCGTCGCCGGCGCCGTAGCCGATGTCGTGCCGGTCGATGTGCAGGTTCCGGGCTGCCCTCCCCACCCCGAGGCGATCATTCGAGCACTGCGGAGTCTTACCGGGCGGTGAGCAACGTCAGCTTGGTCATCACGGCGGCCGCTGGTTCTGCCGCGGCAATCGCCGGGGGCGCACTCCCCGCCAAAACCCGAGTTTGGGCCGCGGTAGTACTCACCTGGGGATCGTGCATCGCCGCGCTCGTCGGCGCTCTCGCGGTGCTGCATACGGGGCAGTCGTTAGTGCTGAACTCATCCCAGATCCTTCCACTCACCGGCGTGACCATGGTCCTCGATCCGCTCGGAGCGGTCTTCGTCGTGGTGACCGCTGTCGTGGCCATCGCCTCGACCCTCTACTGGCTCGGCTATGCGAGCCACGGCCTGTCAACGCGCACAACTTCGGCCGCCCTGCCACTGTTCGTCACCAGCATGCTGTTGGTACCGGTGGCAGCGAGCGTGGCCACCTTCCTCGTGCTGTGGGAGCTCATGGCGTTGGCCTCACTCGTGCTCGTGCTCGTCGATCATCGAAGGAGCGAGGAGACGCGCAGCGCTGCACAGTGGTACGCGGTGATGACCCACGTCGGGGCGGCGGCCATCCTCTTCGCCCTGGTGCTGCTTTCGGCTCATGCCGGAGACCAGACCTTCGCTGCCATCCGTGTCCATGCCCACCACCTCCCACCTGCGGTTCGCAACACGGCGTTCGTGCTCGCTGTCCTCGGATTCGGATCGAAAGCGGGGGCGGTGCCCTTGCACGTATGGCTCCCGAAGGCCCACCCCGAGGCACCGAGCCCGGTCTCAGCGCTGATGTCCGGAGCCATGGTCAACCTCGGTATCTACGGGATCGTCCTGGTCGGCGACCGGCTGCTCGGCGGTGGCCCAGTCTGGTGGTGGCTGATGGTGACCGCCATGGGGGTCGTTTCCGCTCTCTTCGGAGCGCTCAATGCGGCAACCAGCACCGATTTGAAACGCTTGCTCGCCTACTCGACAGCGGACAACATGGGCCTTGTCCTCATCGGCGTGGGTGCATCGGGAATGTTCGCAGCCAGCGGCCATCGAGCAATTGCGTCGATTGCCATGGTGGCGGCCCTACTCCTGACAGTGAATCATGCTGCCTTCAAGGGAAGCCTGTTTCTCTCCGCCGGCTCTGTCCAAGTGGCCACGGGTACCCGCGACCTCGACCAGCTCGGCGGACTCATGCGCCGAATGCCGATCACCGGGGCAGTCTTCATGATCGGTGCGCTCTCCATCGCCGCACTGCCCCCGTTCAACGGATTCGTCGGCGAATGGTTGCTGTTCCAGAGCTTGCTGCACGGATTGCCGACGTCGAGCACTGCTGTCGCCATCGCTGTGCCGGTGGGGGTGGCCGCGTTGGCTCTCACCGGTGGCCTCACTGCCGTCGCGTTCGTGAAGGCAATCGGGGTGGGCTTCCTCGGCCGACCCCGGTCAGAGGAGGCCGCCGCCGCTCACGAAGTTCCCCGCACGATGCAGATGGGCGCCGGGATGCTCGCCGGGTTGTGTGTGGTGCTCGGCCTCGTGCCCGTGATCGTCCTGCCCGCACTCGGACGCGCTGCGGCAAGCGCGGTCCCCGGCGCTCCGGCCACCACCCTGAGCGGTTCGGTCGACCTGCATTTGGCTGGCCTCCAGGGCGTGCTGGCACCGGCGCTACTCGCCGCCGGCTTGGCCTTGGCTACCGGAGCCGTCATTGCCCTCCGTCAACTTGCCCGACGCCGAGTCACCCCTCAGCCCGCACTTCGGCGAGCCGAGCCATGGGGATCTGGTCGCGAACTGCAGACGGCCCGGATGCAATACACCGCGACTTCGTTTGCCGAACCGCTAGAGCGGGTGTTCGACGACGTGGTGCGTCCCGATCGCGACCTCGATGTGAGTCACGTTTCCGAGTCCCGCTACTACGTCGAGAAGGTCACCTATTGGACCTCCATCGGTGACGTCATCGAACAGAACGTCTATCGACCAGTGATCAGCGCCGTGCACTGGTGGGGACAACGGGCTCGTGCTCTGCAGAACGGCAGCGTGCATCGCTACCTCGCCTATGGGCTTGTCGCCCTAGTGGTGATCTTGGCGGTAATCACATGACCGGGTTCCAAAATGTGGTCGCGGCAGGGCTGGTGGCGGGGGCCCAGATCGTCGCGGTGTCCGTGGGCGGGCTGCTGCTCGTCGGCGTGATGCGCAAGGTTCGCAGCCACCTCGAAGGAAGGGTCGGACCACCGATCCACCAGCCACTCCTCGATGTGCGCAAGCTCTTCACCAAGCAGCGCATGCACCCCGAACAGGCAAGTTGGGTCTTCGGGGCCGGTCCGGTCGTCTTAGTTGCCACTGCGGTAGTTGTCGCAGCGATCTCCCCGCTGGCCACGACGCGACCGCCGCTCGGTCGAAGTGCTGACTTCTTCGCTATCGTCTTCGTGCTACTGCTCGGCTCGGTATCGCTAGCACTCGGCGCCCTTGACACCGGGACCCCGTTCGGCGGCATGGGGTCGAGCCGGGCAATGACCATCGGCGCACTCGCCGAGCCCGCCCTGCTCGTTGCCATCTTGGCCATGTCGATTCCGGCGCATACCTCTAACCTGCCGGTCCTCGTCCGAATGGGACTAGCCCACCCTGAGATGATCGCCAGCCCTGCGCGGATCCTCGCCCTCGGTTCATTCGTCGTCATTATTTTGGCCGAGAGCGGCCGCCTCCCGATCGACAATCCGAGCACGCACCTCGAGCTCACCATGATCCACGAGGCCATGGTCCTCGAGTACGCCGGTCCCGATCTGGGGCTTGTAACCCTCGGGGAATCCATGCGCCTCACCCTGCTCCTCGGCCTGCTCGTCAACCTCCTTGTTCCTTGGGGGGTAGCGGACCGACCCGGAGCGGTCAGTATCGTCATAGGGCTCGGGGCACTCGCAGGCAAGGTGGCCCTGGCCGGAATCGCCATCGCCACCTTCGAGGTCTTCACGGCAAAACTCCGGCTCTTCCGGGTGCCCGAACTGCTCGCCGGTGGCTTCGTCCTGGCCATGCTCGGCGCCGTCACCGCAATGGTGGTCCGATGAACGGACCCGCCTACGCCAGCACACTCGAACTCATGTCCGGAGTGATCCTTGTCTGCGCGGTGGTCACGTTGTGGCGCCGCTCGCTCTCCGCGGTCGTAAAGGCGCTCGCGGTCCAGGGTTTCGCTCTTGGGGCGGTCGCTCTCATCCTCGGCATTCGCCAGCACGACGCCGTCCTCATCGTGGTGGCCTGCCTGGTCATGGCATCCAAAGGTGCGCTGATCCCGACCCTGCTCGGACGGGTCGTGACCAGTAGCCCGACCGGTCGGGAAGCATCTCCGATCGTGAACGTCCCCGCCTCGCTGGTTGGTGCCGCGGCGCTCACCTTCCTTGCCTATGGTGCCACCCAGCCCGTGGTCGCGCTCATCCCGACAACCGCCGGCCGGTTCGTTCCCCTCGGCTTCGCCACTCTGCTCATCGGGTTCTTCTCCATGGTGGTCCGACGCAAGGCCGTCTCCCAGATCGTCGGCCTGCTCCTCGTCGACAACGGAATCGCCCTGGTCGCGTTTCTCGCTACGGCCGGCGTCCCCCTCCTGGTCGAACTGGGCGCATCGCTCGACGTCCTTCTGGCCGTCGTCGTCCTGCGGGTACTCGCGGCGCAGATGTGGTCGGAGTTCGGGGTCCTCGACCTCGACCAGCTACGAGAGCTGCGCGACTGATGCTGGCCCTCGTCGCACTCGCTGTTCCCTTCGCCGCCGGCATCGCATCGGCCATAGCGCCATGGCGTCGCTGGGTCGGCTGGCTCTCCACTGCCGCGATCGGCGTCGTCCTCCTCTGTGGAGTGGGCCTGGCGGTGCGGATAGTGCACGGGTTGCCGGTTACCGCGCTCGGCGGAACCCTCCGCGTCGATGCCCTCAGTGCCTTCATGGTCATTGTGATCGGGGTCATCGGGGTCCTGGCCACGTGGCAGAGCGTGCGCTATCTCGACGCCGAGATCACCACCGGCCGTTGCAGCCGTCGTCACGCCTCGCTCTACAGCGTGCTCGTCCTCGGCTTCATGACCGCCATGCTCCTCGCCGTGTTGGCCGGAAACGTGGGGGTCATGTGGGTGGCAGTCGAGGCCACGACGATCATCACCACCTTCCTGGTTGGACACCGCCGAACCCGAGGATCGCTCGAGGCCTCGTGGAAGTACATCGTGATCTGCTCAGTCGGTATCGCCATGGCCTTCCTAGGCACCGTGCTCGTCTATCTCGCCGCGCTCCACGTAGGGCACCATCTGCACGCCAATCTGGACTGGACGTCCCTGATGGCCGTGTCCCATCAGCTCAATCCGGGGGTCATGCGTCTCGCTATTGCGCTACTCGTCCTCGGCTACGGCACCAAGGTTGGCTTGGCCCCCATGCACAGTTGGCTCCCTGACGCTCACAGCCAGGCACCGGCCCCGGTGTCCGCCCTGATGTCCGGGGTGCTCCTCACGGTCGCCTTCTACGCCCTGTTGCGGTTCAAAGCGATTGCCGATGGCGCACTTGGTGTGGCACTCCCCCGCGCCCTCCTGGTGGCGGTGGGCTTGCTTTCCCTGGTGGTTGCCGCCTCTCTGCTTCTCAGCCAACGCGACTACAAACGGATGCTCGCCTACCACAGCGTCGAGCACATGGGTCTCATCGCCCTCGGCGCGGCCGCTGGTACTCGTCTTGCCATCGCTGCTGTGCTGTTGCACATCCTCGGCCATGGCCTTGCCAAGGGTGTGCTCTTCCTCACCTCGGGTGAGATTCTCCTCGCCGAGGGCACCACCGAGATTGCCCAGGTAAAGGCCCTCTTGGTCCGGCGCCCGGCGCTCGGTGGGGTCTTCGCCTTCGGCCTCGTCGCCCTGCTTGGGCTGCCCCCGTTCAGCCTCTTCGTGAGCGAACTGAACATGGTCCGGGCCGAGACGCAAGTCGGCCTCGGATGGGCGGCGGCCATCTCCCTTGTGTGCATGGCGGTGATCTTCGCCGCGGTGATGTCCCACGGTCGCCACATGCTCTTCGGCGCGGGACCCGACGGAGAGCAGGTGCACAAGACGCCGGCGATTGTCACCGCTCCCCTCATTGGCGCGCTCATTGGCTGCGCCATCCTTGGCGTGTTGGCGTGGCCGCTTGCCGGCCTGTTGCGCGCCGCTGCCCAGGTGGTCGCTACATGACCGCGGGTGAGTCGCGCACGGAACATCTCTTGATCGAGAGACCAAGGCGCGCTGTCTTGAAACTGGCGGCCGACGAACTCGTCGATGCTGCCGCCGCGTTGTTGACAGCCGGATACCGCCTGGCCTTGGTTGCCGCCCACGACAGCAATGGACCGCTCCGGATTGTCTATCTCTTCTCCACTGGTCCGCCGGATCAGCGGGTCGAACTGCATGTAGAGGTACGGCGCGACCAACCGCGGATTCCGTCGCTGGCGCACCTGTCCTTCCCTGCCGGTCGATTCGAACGGGAGATGCGCGATCTGTTCGGCATCGAACCGGTCGGTCATCCCCAACCCCGACCGCTGGTGTTGCATCAGCACTGGGCCTCCGACTGGCACCCGATGCGTTCGGACGCCGGGCCTCAGCCCGCCATGATCGACGATGCCAAGCCCTATCCCTTCGTGAACGTCGAGGGTCCTGGCGTCTACGAGATCCCGGTCGGCCCGGTCCACGCTGGGCTCATCGAGCCCGGGCACTTCCGATTTTGGGTGGTCGGCGAAACCATCGTGAAGATGAAGGCAAGGCTCTGGTTCGTCCACAAAGGAATAGAGCGTCTCTTCGAAGGTCGCGATAGGGAGTCCGCGATGGCCCTGGCCGAACGGATCTCCGGGGACAGCGCGGTCAGCCACAGCCTCGCCTACTGCCTTGCCGTCGAAGAGGCCTGCGGAATGGAGGTACCGCCCAGGGTCAGTGAATTGCGCGCTGTTCTTCTCGAGCTCGAGCGCATGTACAACCATGTGGCTGACGTGGGTGCACTGTGCAATGACGTCGGCTTCGGCTTGGCCAACGCCCATGCGCTCACCCTCCGCGAGCAACTGCTACGACTCAACGAAGCGGTGACCGGCCACCGTCTGCTCCGTGGAGGGATCACCCCAGGGCGCGCTGCACTCCGCTCGCTGCCTCGGACCGACCAGCTTCGAGAGATCGGCGACCGGTTCCACCGCATCGTCGCTTTGGCCCGCTCCAACAGCATCGTCATGGATCGCTTCACCGGCACGGCCATACTGACTGCCATGCAAGCAGAAGAGATTGGCGTCCTGGGTGTGGTCGCCCGGGCATCCGGCTTGGTTACCGACGCCCGGATGTCGCATCCCTTCATCGATCCATCAATCGATTTCCGGCCTGCACGGTGCGAGACCGGGGACGTGCTCGCCAGATTCCTGGTCCGGTGCGACGAAGTCGATACCTCACTGGGCCTCCTTTCCGACTACGTGTCCCGTGAAGGGCCGTTGGCAGCCTCCGTGTCCGACCGAAATGCAGAGGGTGCGGGCTACGGGACGGGCATCGTCGAAGGATGGCGGGGCACCGTCGTTCACCGAGTCGAGATCGACTGCAATGGGACGCTGCAACGAGTCAAGATCGTGGACCCATCCTTCCTCACGTGGCCCGCTCTCCCGGTCGCCCTGGCCGACACGATCGTCCCCGACTTTCCCCTCGTCAACAAGAGCTTCAACCTCTCTTATGCCGGAAATGACCTGTAACTCATTGGGCGGCCTGATCGAGAAGGGCCAGCGAGGCACGCCAGTATATGACATCTTGATGAATCCGTTAGCCTGTCAACCCTTGGGCGGCCTGAGGTGGGACGGAGGCCCGATGGCAGACTGGATGAGCAGCTGGACCGAAAAGGAGAAGACCAACTGTGGCAACCGCACCGATCTATCAGCTGAAGGCAGATTTCTTCAAGACGCTGGGCCATCCTGCGAGGATCCGCGTGCTCGAGGTGCTTCGCGGAGGGGAGCGGGCCGTGAGCGAACTGATTCCCGCTGTCGGAATCGAATCCTCGCATCTCTCTCAGCAGCTGGGCATCATGCGACGGGCCAAGCTGGTCCAGGCGCGCAGAGAAGGCGCCAGAGTGGTCTATTCGGTCGGCAATCCATTGCTCTTCGAGCTCCTCGATGTGGCCAAACAGATCCTCAGCTCCTCTCTCGTCGAGACCCAAGGCCTTCTCGCCGACCTTGAGGCGGTCGAGGTACCCCCACCGCTCACACGAAGTTCTTGATGGGCATCGACCAGCTCGTTCCTCGAGTGGACCAGGCTGGTCACCGAGCCGCCAGGGCAGCGGGTCAGCACACTCGGTCCCAGGGCTTCGAATCCTAGAGTTGGAAGAGACGGTTCGGTGGCTGTCACCGAACGGATGTTGGGTGACACCTGCCTGGCCCTCGTCGGCCCCATCAAGCTGACGAGCGTCACCGAAATGTGCGGCCATGCCAACAGAGCGGGCGATGCGTCGTCGTTGAATCCCTACAGGGTTATTCCGACGACCGACGACCGACGACCGTCGATGGCCGTGGCCGACTCGGTGAGCATCCGGCCCGGATCACTCTGGACCGCGGATAACGGGTGGCCGTGGCTCGGTGTGGGGTTACCCACGCCGTCAGTTCCAGGTTGATGTCGTCAACTACCACGGCTGGTCGCGCTCTCCAGTTCTTGTGGGCGCCGAAGTGCACGCCAGCGACAAAGAGACGGTGCTCGGTAAGCGTATGCGGGCGTGTCGCCTGGTTGCTTCTCACCCGCCTACGGCTCTTGCGTACTCACCGGCGGCGCCGACTGTCTCGATCAGCTCTTTGGGAGGAACGGGCTTCTTCAGGTACCTGAAGACTCTTGTGCCGATGTTCTGCCGAAAGTCGGAGTCGAAGTCATAGGCCGAAGCCATCACGATCACCGGTGGCGGAGGTTCAGGGCACATGGTTCGGACAACTTCAGTGCCGTTCAGTTTGGGCATGCGCTCGTCGAGCACAACGACATCGAACGGCTTCTGGTTGAGCTCTGCCAGGGCGGCCTCCCCGTCTTGCGCCTCGGTGACGGTGTATCCGACGGACCTCAGGATGGCGGCGGTGGTGTCGCGTATTCCGTCGT
>OBLU010000723.1_pt1 | contig 30994 bp, 26 predicted proteins | sample 1518681 | NCBI WGS metagenome assembly OBLU01 (sample SAMEA3539304, study PRJEB22396) | soil metagenome | biome: tundra; feature: field; material: soil | place: USA | collected 2010-05 | depth 0.15 m
TTTCGATCAGGCGCTGGTCAACGGAGAAGTCTGGCTCCCCGTCGGCGGCGAAGGCACCATCCAGGCTCGCATCCTGCTGGTCAAGGGGATACGCCAGCACGGCACCGAGCGCGATTACGACTACAAGCGCTTCCGCGTTGAGACCGAACAGCAAAGGGATGCCAAGGTCGTCCCGGAAAAGAAACCATGACGTTCACGCCTGCGCAACCCAAGGCGATTTGAATCTCTCGCAAGATCGGAACACGAATCCGTTAAAGTAAAACCATGTTCGTGCGCCGCATCTCCATCCAGCGAATCGATTCCACCGGCACAGCGCACCCATGCCCCATTCGCTGGATCGACAACTTTGCCATGCGCAACTTCACCAACGATGCGGTCTTCGACGATACGCTGCCCGCTGCCGACGGACTGCTTGAAGCCGGCCACCACATCCCGCTCGATCGCCTGCAGCCCGCTATGGAAGACTGGTTTCGCCGCAAAGGCTATCTCAAGCCCGACGAGCGGCTCGCTATCGATGAGATCGGCGCAGAAACCTCCTGATCAATTGTCGATAAAACCCGCAACCTAAGCGGCCACAGCCTGCCCCGCACCTCTGCCGCCCCAAAGCTGAAATTCGGCTTCCCGCCGCGCCTACAACCCCGCCATCTCCTGAGCCCCAACATGGCCCCAGCGCAGCAACTGTTCGCCCGCCGCGCCGTACTCGCCCGCATTCAGATCGTTCAGCAGCGTAGACCCCGCCAGCTTTCCCGACCCGACATTGAAACAGAAGTCCACCAGCGCGTCGAACTGCCCCTGCGTCAGTTCGACCTTCACCAGCCGCGCCACCGCCCGCTCGGCATCGCGCAAATCGCAAGTCAATATCTGCGTAGCGTGCGCCTCCGAAATCCCATTGGGAAAGCACTCCGGATGGACCAATTGGTGCCCATAGCCAATCGTGGGCAGCCCTGCCGCGTCGAGATACGTCCTGCTGCGAAAACCTTTGATCGCTTGAGTAGATCAAGCCCTGCCGCGCTCATTTGCATTGTTTTCTCCGTTCCTGACCTTGAAGGTCCCTAGAGCGTGTTTCAAAAAGCCCGTTTGTGTCAGGGCACGACTTCAGTCGTGCCGAAAAGGGCCTGATGAATAAAGGGTTTTAACCCCTGAGGGACTGCGACCGAGATTCGGCGGCCATTTTTGAAACACGCTCGAATTTCACGCTAGCAGGATGCGGGAATTAATATGCAAAAGTCGGCCTTGACCTGTCGCAGTTTCCTGGGTCCTCAGTGGAAAGCCTTGCCCGACAGTTCCTCAAACTCCAGCAGAATCGCCGTCAGGGCATCGTCGAAATTGTGGTCGTGGGTCTTCTGCAGGAGGGCGATCTGGATGGACTGGGTGAATGCCCAGAGAGCGTAGTGGGATTTGCGATCGTAAACCACAAGCCGGAACATAGGCACTGGGTCAGATGCTCCGTTTACTTTGCTGCCGTTGCTTGGGCCGTTCGGCGCGGTCAATTGCAACTCCAGCACCAGGTCGGCGTCGGCCGGGTCGCTCACCAGTTCGTACTGGCCGGTCGCCTTCAGTCCCGCGTAGAGCTGGTTATAGCCGCGGTTCGGGTCTCCGCTGAAGGGAGAAGGGAACAGCCCACTGTCAGCCCCTGCATTTGAAACGAAGATCTTTCTCGCGTCGCGGATCGCCTGCGGAACAGGTGCTGCAGCCGTGAGAGCCTGAATTTGAGCGGTAGCGCCGACCGCGGTCAGCAGCGCGGCGCAAACGATGGTGCAAAATCCAAGACTGATGGTTTTCATTGGAAACCCTCCTGGCAGTGCTTCGCATCCAGTCACAAAGACGCCAGATGCAATCGGATGGTTTCCTGCTCGGTTGTGTTTATTCGCTGTCCGGTAACTTATACGGCTTCGTCAGCCATTGCCGGGCCTCGTTCACCGCGCCCTGCGTGTTGTCGTTGGTCTGCACCGCCAGCCGGTACTCGTTCACCGCACGGTCGCGCTGGCCGGTGATGTCGAAGATCTTGCCCAGCTGGATGTGGCTCCAGACCTCAGTCCAGCGCGGTTCCCCATCGCCTCTTAGCGCGTCCCGATAGGAGTTCACGCTGGCCTGGTAGTTGCGCTGGGTAAACAGCAGCTCCCCGATACGATAATTGGCCAGTGAGCTCGCCGAGTTAGCTTCGAGAGCTTTCTGGTACTCGGCAAGAGCCGCCGTCAGGTCGCCCTGTGCCAGCAGTTGCTGCCCCTTGAGAATCGCAATGCGCACCTCAAGGTCGGGTGTGGACTTGAGCACCCAGTTGCCCGGATCGATGCTGATGTGCCGCGGCCGGCCAAAAGTGTCCACAATATACTGTGTGTCGGTGCCCACCACGTCAACCTTCTGGTCTTCGGTCTTGCCGTCGGTCTCCACGCGCAGCTCTACCGGCATTCGAAACAGATCCAGATCCTGCTGAATCTCACCGATTGTCCGGAAGCCCTTGTTGTTGCCCAGCCGATAGACGGCGTATTTGTCGGTAAACACCGGCGCTCCGGTGCCGTCGATCCACTGCGCAAAGAACGCGGTCAACTGCTGCTGGCTCTGCGCCTCGGCCACCTTCACAAAGTCCGAACTGCGCATGCTGCTATCGGCGTACTGGCTCAGAGCACCCTTCAGCGTGGCCAAAAAGGCCTTGTCGCCCACCTCCCAGCGCAGCATGTGGAAGACCATGGCGCCCTTTTCCAGTGTCGATGACTGGAACTCCGGCGAGAATGGATTTAGCCGCGCACCGCTCGAAAGTGGAATGGTGTCATACGCCAATGCTCCGGCTGCCACGTCCTGCAGGGCCGCCCGCATTGCGCTCTTGCCGCTCTCATCCTCCAGGTACATGAGCTCGCCATAGCGAGCCATACCGTTGGTAATCCACGCGTCGTTCATAGTGCGCGGGCTTACTTCAGAGCCCCACCACTGGTGTGCAATTGTGTTGGCCAGCAGCCTCACGCCGCTCTTGTCACCCACCCTGGAGCCCAGAATCGCGGCCAGCTCCGGCGCCCAAGCGGCGGGAAGCGTATCGTCCGGAAGCTCGACCACATTCAGGTGGCTCGTCTCAGGAGCACCAAAGCTGTCGGTAAAGAAGTCGTACTCCCTGGCTGCCGTCTGCGCCAACTGGTTGGCGACCGCCTGGTGATTCACGGTCAGGTAGACCTTCACATTGCCCGGCCCAGCCGTCACCGGACCCACAAACCGCCCGGCAATCACCGTGCCAGGGAACCCCGGCTTCGTCCAGTTGAAGTCGTACTGGTCGCCTTCCTTGCCGCCGGCCAGAGTCACCGGCTTCGACGCTCCCGTGCCGCCGCTGGCAAACACCCGCATCCCCTGTGGAACCCGGATATGCATCTCCGCGGTGAACCGGTCAGTCAGGTACCCTGTCATGGGAAACCAGCGCGCAGGGTACAGCAGGTAGGTAATCGGCTCCTGGATCGCGGCCAGCTTCAAACCCTCAACCGGCCCGTCCTCGCTGCCCGTAATCGTGCCTTCGTACACGAAGGTCCAGTGTGAAACCTGGCCTTTCGTAAAGGGTGCGGCTGGGGCCACGCGAATGGTGCCGTCCGCCGACCGCTCCCCGGTCAGTACTTTGCCGTTCTCGTCGGAGATCTTGGTCACCTTCAGAGCCGGATGAAAGCCAAAGCTCACCAGTTCCAGGTTCTCCGGTGCCGTAAAGGTCACCACCGCCTTGGCCGACAGATGGTGCGTGGCCGGCTCCAGCTCGGCGTCAATCACGTAGCCAGTGATGGAAAGGACCGGGCGCTCAGCCCTCTGCGCCGCCAGCGGGGGAACCGGGGCGGCGAGCAGGAGAGCGCAAGCCAAGCCGCCCAACCCGTGCAAGATTCTCTGCTGTGTATGCATCGCAGTCATTATCGCAGTCAATGGCCTTCTTTCATTCATAGATGCACGGTTTCCTTTGTCGGCGTTGGGGAAGCGGTTCCAGGCTGTTCATCGGCTCGAACACCCGGCTGAACACCTGTCTGAAATCCAAGCTGATCCACGGTAGCCGCTGCCACCCGATCGATGGCGCCCCCGCTTGCCAGGTCCGGGCCAGCCGGCCGCGCATTCAGCAGGCCCCGAATCGCCTTGAGCTCCTTCATCATGGACTCGCGAGGCGCCCCGTCCGGTAGCAGCCGTCCAAGCTGGTGGACGATATTTGTGGCAGTGAAGTCACTCTGGATCAGTTCCGGGACCACCCGCTTGTCGGCGATCAGGTTAGCCATGGCCACATGCGGCACCTTGACCACCCGTTTGGCAATCGCATAGGTGACCGGCGAAACCCGATAGACCACCACGAAGGGGTTGCCGATCAGCGCCGCCTCTACGGTGGCCGTGCCGCTGGCCACCACGGAGCCTCGCGCATGGAAAAGCGCGGCACGGGCATCCTCCACCAGCCGGACATCCAGTCCCGGTACCTGGACTTCTACTAACCGCCGAACCTCGTCCCGCTGCGCCGCGTTCAAGGTCGGTGCCAGCGGCACAAGAAATGCATAGTCGCACCCATCTGCCGGCTTGTTTCCTGCCAGGTCCCGCGCCGACCGCAACATCTCCGGCAGGTTGTCGCGTATCTCCTTGGGTCGGCTGCCCGGCAACAGGCCAATCCAGGTGTCTGAGGCTTCCAAACCATTCGCCGCCGCAAACGCCTCGCGGCTGATCTCCGGCAGTGGCAACTCCGTCAGCGGATGCCCCACAAACTCCGCCTTCACGCCCTGCTCCCGGTAGAAAGCCTCCTCGAACGGGAAGATCACCAGCATCCGGCTCACATACTTCTGCACCAGCTTGATGCGCTTCTTCTTCCACGCCCACAGCTGCGGACTGACGAAGAAAATCACCGGAACGCCCAACCGGTGCAACTCCTCTGCCAGCTTGAAGTGGATATCGGGAAAGTCGATCAGCACCGCCACGTCCGGCCGCCGCTCGCGGATGGACTGCTTCAACTTGCGGAACTCGCGATAGATCCTCGGCAGATGGAGCAGGACCTCGGTAATACCCATCACCGCCATATCTTCAGAGCGCACCATGCGCTCCAGCCCGGCCTCCACCATCCGCTCCCCGCCCATGCCGAAGAACCGCCCGGTCTTGCCAGCTGCCGTCAGCCGCACTTTGAGCGCATCAATCAGCAGCGCCCCATAGTGCTCGCCGCTCGCCTCGCCTGCCGAAATAAAAATCGTGGGTGACGTCATCGTGATCGTGCCTGCGCCGTCGATTCCTTCACTGGCATCATCATAGCGGCTTAGCTTTGGATGCGCGGCGTTTCTCCACCGGCTTGCCGGTTCACCCGCAAGCCAATGGAGCAAGGGCACGATGAAATCCGGGTTTCAAGCTGCGTTACGCAATCACCGGCAGCGTCGGCATGGCTCCAAGCGCTTTGGCTTCGGCAACCACGGCTTCCAGGTGGTCCAGCACCTCGGCCACCGTCATCGTGTAGATCTCGCGGCGCGAGTCGTAGCCTTCTTCCACCAACTGCTTCAGGTACCGGCCCGCGATCTGCGCCGCCAACTGGTCGGTAATCACCTTGCCGGAGCGCTTCTTCTGCTCAACCCAGGCGGTGCAAGGCAGGGCAATCCACATCGGTCGGCCGTTGACGTCGTAGCGGACATCGACGGCGTCGGCGTGGCGGGTGGCGATGGCCACAATGGTGCCCTTCCAGCGGCAGTGCAGGTCTTCGCCGCTCCAGCGGTCGCTTACGTGGAAGTCTTCGTACATGACTCTAGCCTATCGTTCCGGCCGCGCCACGGCAAGCCGCTTCTCTTTTCCGCCCGGCTGCCGATGAACCCGGCAGGGGAATCGCCAACCATGCAGATCACTGTTACTGTCTCCGATGCAATCGTCCGCGAAGCTGCGGCTCGCAGCCTCCCTGTCATCGATTTTGTTGAATCGTTCATTGACAAGGGAATGTCGGCTGCATCCGATCCTCCGGTCCTCGACAGCGCCATCGAGCGCATCCGCCGTCTGCGCGCCGGAACGCATCCTTCAAAACAATAGGGCCGCCAGCCTGCTAGCCTTGCAATCGCCCAGCCCGTTTACCATGAGATTGAGGCGCCCGCACTAGTCGGGCTGACGAATCCCATGCTTCGAGTTGGATACCCAGCAACCCTTGCGGCCGAGCTGTTCAGCGATTTCCCTAAAGAAGTCGAGCTCATCTCGCTGCCGGATACATTGGACCATGATGTAGACATCGACGTCTGGATTCCAGATCCCTACTCCAATCGGGCCATCAAGACCTGGCCGCACCTACGCGGAGTGCGCCTGGTGCTCGCCCTGTTGGCCGGCACCGAGTGGATTCCGGGCGTGGTGGGGCCGCACGTGACCATTTGCAACGCCCACGGCGCGCACAATATCTCCACCGCGGAGTGGACCGTGGCCTCCATCCTGGCCATGCTCAAATACTTTCCGTTCTATCTCGATGTCCAACACGCCGGCCAGTGGAAGCTTCGCTACAAAGCCAGCGCAAACTACGCCGAACTCACCGGGGACGCGCGTCCGATCTATCCCCCCGTCATGTTGGAAGAGCTGACCGGCAAGAAGGTACTCCTGGTCGGCTATGGCTCCATCGGCAAAGAGATCGAGCGCATGCTCGCGCCCTTCCACGTCGATATGGTGCGAGTGGCACGCAGCGCGCGAACTCAGCCTGAGGTCTTTGTCGTGGGCGACCTCGATAAGCTCCTCCCCCGGGCCGAAGTCGTGATTCTGATTCTGCCTTCCACTCCAGAAACTCAAGGGTTGATTGGTCAGCGCCAGTTTGGGTTAATGCGGCAGGGCGCGCTGCTGGTGAATGCCGCGCGCGGGCCCATCGTCGACACGGACGCGTTGATCGACGCGCTCCAGTCGGGCAAAGTTCGCGCCGCCCTCGATGTCATCGATCCCGAGCCGCTCCCCGACGGCCACCCGCTGTGGAGCTGCCCCAACCTTCTCATCACGCCTCACGTCGGCGGATCGAGCCCGCAGTTTGCCCGCAATGCCCTCCGTGTCGCCGCCGCCGAGTTGCGCCGCCACATGAACGGCGAGCCGCTGCAAAACATTGTCCAGGCCGCAATCTAACTCAAGAATTTTCTTCACTTCGTTTGCATATAATTACCCCTCGCCATCGCATCATAAAAAACATCGAGACCAAAAACACCGGCAACGGAGAAAGAGGGCCCCCTCTTTTCGCGTAAAAGACTGAAACAAAATATGTTAAGTGTATAATTTGGCGAAGAATGGCGAAAAAGTTCAATATTCTGCACCAAATCCGTGGCAGTCCACCACAGCCGCTGGGTGCCGCAGGTCTCGCGTTTGAGACCTGGGAGGCCGAAAAGGCTGACCGATTCTCTGTTGGTTACGCGCAAGGACGGGGTAGTAAGCAACGAACCACTATTGCCCTATCTCAACCGCAACAGCAGCGCGCCGCCAATCCACAAGCCCCATCACCGCCAGAATCACTAGCAGCAGGTAGAGCACGGCCGTGGCCCACAGGTCCTTGTAGAGATACTCGCCAATGTAGACCGAGTCCACCGCAATCCAAAGCCACCAGTTCGCCGTGTGCTTGCGAGCCTGCCACCAACTGGCCACCAGACTATAGCTGGTCAGCGCCGCATCCAGGTGGGGCAGTGCCGCACCAACCCGCACCATCAACCACCCCAGCAGCACCGCTCCAACCGCACCCGCCACCAGCCCCGCAACCCAGCCTTGCAGGCCCAGCGGAACCACGCGCACTTCGCCCTCTTCGCGCACCCCGCGCCACCAGTGCCACCATCCGTATAGGGTGAAGGCCACAAAGAAGACCTGCAGCAGGGAATCGGAGAAAAGCCGCGCTCGATAAAAGACCAGGAGGTACAGAAAATCCGCGGCCAGCACCACCGGCCAGCAGATCAGCAAGCGTCGTGTCGTCAGCCAGATCCCAACCAGCGTCGTGATGAAGCCCGCAATCTCAAGCCAATTCGCCGCAAGATAGTTGGTGATCGTGGTCCAAGTCATCGGCCGGGAACTCCTCGCGCCTTCCGCGCTCGACCTGAGGCCCAGCGGCCGATCGCATCCAGCAACTTCTTGCCGCCCACGCTGCGGAACCAGCGCGCATGTCCCACCAGCCAGCCGTCGCAGGCCATCGGAGCCTGATCCTCACGATGCAGCACGCTCAGAAAATAATCTGTTTCAGACAACGCAAACTCCGCGTGGCAGAGCGCAGTCATCGGCGCCAACGCCGCCGCCTCGTCATCCGAGAGGGTCCGCACCGACTCATATCCCTCTAACAGCGCGCTCAAGTGATCCAGATGCACCGGTACGTCTTCCGCACCAGTTTCCATGCCTTCCGATCCCTGGTCCCTAGTCCCTGGTCCCTGCTTTTCCCCCACCAGCGCAAGCCACTCGACGATGTTGCGCTCGATCGCGTGGGCCAAATCGTGCACCGCATTGGTGCGGTCGGCGAGGCCAAAGTCGATGATCGCCGAAGCCTGCGCGTCGTCACCGGCATCGCTCCACAACAGATTCGAAGCATGCAGATCATTGTGCGTCCAGATCGGCGCAAGCGCGGGCAACAGCGGCAGCAGCCTCGCATGAAACGGCGCCAGTAGCTCCAGTACCTCGTCGCAGCAACTCCGCCTTGCAACAAAATCCCGGAGCAAAGGCCGCGCCGCCAGGTAGCATTCCATCTCCGCCCGCGGATCCCGCGCCGCAAAAATCGTAAAGCTTGCCATCAGCGGGCGAGGCTTGCGCCGCGGCGCCGTGAATCCCTCCGCCGCAAGATGCAGCCGCGCCAACGCTTGCCCGGCCGAGTGCGCATGTTCCGCGGTCCGGAATGGCGTCCACGACAGCGCGTCTCCATAAAGGTCTACGCCATCGGGCGCTTCATGCACCTCGTAGGTCCACTCGCCCTTTTCGATTGCGGTCTCGCCGAATGCAGCGGAATACACGCGCGGCACCGGCGCTTCATGAGCACGCAGTTGCGCCATAAATCGATGTTCTTCCATCAACCCTTCCGCATCGCGCACCTTCCGATGATGGCGCTTGATAAAGACGTGTTCCCCGCGCGTCGCCACCACGCTCGCCGCCGAAAACGGTCGCGGGCTTACCGTCAATATCTCAACCGGCCCATTCAAACCTGGGTACCGGCCCAATAGCGTCCGCACCTCAGCAACATCCAGTGGCACCCAGTCCGGTTCCACCAGTGTGCCGTCCATCCCGTGCGCCTTTGCCGTTGTGCTCATCCCCGTCGCGTCCTCAGCGAACTTAAAAAGTGTAATGGGCCGACAACCGCACCGTCGTCGGCCCGCCCAGGTGAATAAATGTGTCGCCGTAATTCGCTCCCGTGTCCTTCCAGTAGCGCTTGTCGGTGATGTTGTCCGCGTAGAGCCGCAATGTGACGCGCCCTTGCTCGCCGCCGGGCGTATAGCGCGCACCCAGATTGAAGAGGTTGCACCCGGGCACGGCCACAACATCGTCCCGCGTTGCTTCCTTGCTGCCGGTGTAGCTCCAGCCGGGCATCAGATGCAGTCCGCGTGCATGCGGTAGCGCAATGTCGGCAAAAGCTGTTGTGCGCAGATGCGGCACATTGATTACCTGCCTGTTATCAAAAGCAGGCGTGCCCGTTCTGTCAGATATCGCCCGAATCCCCGCAACCGAAGCTGTCAGGCGCAGCCACGAGGCCGCCTTGCCCTCCGCATTCAATTCCACGCCGTCATGCATCTCGCGGCCCTCGGAGACGAAGCTCTGGTCGCCCACATTGTCAATCGCCATTGGATAGAAGAAGGGCGCGCGCATATGAAACCAATCAGCAGTCAGGAGGATGCGCTGGCTCGGCGCGTATTTGGCCCCAACCTCAGTCTGCCGCGTATAGAACGCTGGCAGATAGTATCCGCCCGCCCAAAATGGAGCCTGCGGACCGAGAGAGAGCAGCACACCGTAGTTGCCATACAGCGTGAGTGCGTTCACAGGATTGAACGTGGCAGCATACTGCGGCAACCACACGGTCCTATCCGTGATGTTCAAATCACCCGAAGGTGTGGTGCCGGAAATATTGTGGTCGCGCACCGAATCGAATCGCCCGCCGGCAAGCAGCCGAATCCGGCCTGGAAGCGACATGCGGTCCTGCATCACAGCGGCCGACTGGTGATTGTCCTCATAAAGGATCCTCGGCCCGGCCGCATCCGGGAGCCCAGTGGAGAGGATAATCTCCATTGGAACAGCCTGGATCGGCTGATAGATGTTCTCAGAACCCACATAGTCGTAGACCGAAGCAGAAGGCTGCTGCACGCTACGCTTGAAGATCTCGCCACCGCCTGTCACTTCGTGCGTGATCGGTCCAATCTTGATGCGACCCGTGACCAGCGCCTCGACCTGTGCGTCGATGCGCAACTCGCCGGGATTGCGGTAGTCGTAGATGTCATAGGTTCCATCCGGCGCAAAAAACCATGGATCGGGCCCACCGGGCACATTGCAGCCAGCTTCGTAGTAGCAGCCATACGCGTAGACCACGTTGTCGTCGATCAGCGAGTGGCTGTAACTCGCCGCTGCGAACGCACGCCACTCCGGTGCCAGATCGTAATCCAGCCGTGCTCCGGCATTCATCGTGTCAAACGTGTTTGGCTTTGACCACGATTGCTCGCCCAGCATCGTCGATGGATGAATTTCATTCAGGTCCGGTAACTCTGTTCCGCCCAGCAGTTGATAACCGCAGGCCGAACGCTCCACCTTGTGCTGGTACTCGTAGTCGCCCTTCAAAATCGCCTTCGGGCTGATCTTCCAAACAGCCGCGCCCGCGCCAACCGCGCGCCAGCCGTTGGCGTCGTTCACATAGCTTTTAATGCTCTCTCCGGCTGCATTCACGCGCACACCCACCTGCTTCCGGCTGCCGAACAGATGTCCCAGATCGATTGCGCCGAAAGCGCTGCCGCGATGGTCTGTTGCCAGATCAATGGCCTCAATTGCAGCTGGCTGCTTCGTCACATAGTTGATCAGGCCGCCGCCCGAGGCCACGCCGCTCTCCACGCCGGCAATGCCCTTCAGAAACTCGACGCGCTCCTTGTTTTCCAGCGGCACATCCTGTTCGCCGGCAATGGTCATGCCATTGATCTGCAAACCCGTGGCCAGGTCGATCGGAAATCCGCGAATCTCAAAGTCGCCGTAGTAGCCCACAGGCGCGTAGTCCTCGCCAATCGATGCGTCGTTCTTCACCACGTCGGAGAGCACGCGCGCCGCCTGGTCGGTGAGCAAATCGCGCGTAACCACCGTCGCCGACAGCGGCGTCTCTTTCAGCGATGCGCCGTCCAGAGTGCCCACCGTGACCGCGTCGGGAAGATAGTCGTCTTTCACCTCTCCGTGCACAATGACAGTCGTGGTCACCGGCTGCACCTGTTGCGCCGCCGGCTTTGCAGCACTCGCCTGCGGAGCTGTGCCGGCAGGTGGTGCACTCTGTGAGTATGCGCAAGCCGAAGCGCCCAGGCACCAGGCCAGCATCATCAACCGTGTGCGCGACACTCCGCGTGAGGAGTCGCTGCGAGCAATTGATTGAGACGGGATGCGTTCTTTAAAGATGACAGCGACGTCGAGCATGGTCTCCCCTTGTTTCCAACTGAATGAAACAAGAGAACTCACGCTGCGAATCGAGGAAGAGGGCCATTCGGCTTCGAAAGCTTCCCACGCCGGCATTATCCGGATCGGGTTCTAGGGTATCTTCTCAGCCCCACTCCGTGGAGCACCCCTGTTTCAATAATCAGATTGAAACACTCCGGGCCCGGTTTTGCAAATGTGCCAAACCGCGCCCGGAGCCTTCAAGCCGTCGCCGTCCCCCGGCTAAGCCTGACCCACCTTGAACGCGCCCGCCAGGCAGGTGAGTTCGTTGGCCAGCAATGCGAGTTGCTGGCAGGACTCCACCGAGTGCTCTGAACTGACCGCTGTGTGCTCGATGATCGACGCAATCTCTCCCACGCTGGCAGAGACCGATTGCGTGGAATAGGACTGCTCCGTCGCGGCCGCGGCGATCTGTGTCACCATTTTCTGCACCGACTCAGAGCCATGAATAATGCTGGTGAGCGCTTCGCCCGCAGAACGGGCCGAATCCACGCCGTTTTGCACATGACCCATGCTCGAGCGCATGGCTTCGACGGCCACCTTGGTTCCGACCTGGATGGCATGCACCGTAGTGTCCATCTCTTTGGTGGCGGCGCTTGTGCGTTCAGCCAGCCGGCGCACTTCGCCGGCAACCACGGCGAATCCACGGCTATGTTCCCCGGCGCGGGCGGCCTCGATGGACGCGTTCAGGGCCAGCAGATTGGTCTGCCCTGCGATCTCCTCGATCACGTTGATGATTCTGCCAATGGCGTCGCTCGACCGCCCCAACTCCTCGATCTTCGACGAGGTCTCCTGGTTCGCTTGCAAGAGCTGCCCAATGGCTGACACCGTTGTCTGAACGGTTTCTCCGCCGGACTTGGCGCTCTCCTCGGCTTTTCGAGCATCCGGCGCGGCGCTCTGTGTGGTCTGGCTGATCTCCTGGACGGCCGTGGATATCTCGTTTATGGTGACCGGAATGCGTTCGGCCTGGCGCTGGTGTTGCGCGGCCTGCCCTGCCGTTTCGCGTGCCGTCTCGGCCATCTGCATCGCCGCTGCGCCCAGAGTCTCAGCGTGCGCCGCCACGCGGCACACAATGTCCTCGATGCGGCCAATGAAGACGTTGAACCAGATGCTCACCTCGTCGATCTCGTTGTGCCCATGAACTTCGATCCGGCGCGTCAGATTGCCTTCTCCCTCGGCGATATCCTGCAGGCGCAGCGACAGCGAGCGCGGCGGTAGCACCACTTTGGACTCGATCACCCACCAGGCTGCCACGCACACCAGCACAACAAAACCGAGCATCACCAGCCCGGTGACGCGGCTGCGCACCGACCACGCATCCACTGCGTCCAGTTGGCTTTGGAAGCTGGCGGAGATGGCCTTATCGAACATACCCATTGCTTGGGTTAGCGTCTTGTTGTCCTTGCCCAGTGCACCCACCTGGGACATCAATTCATCGCTGGGGCCGACCTTAGCACCATGAATTGTCGCATACGTGTTTTGATCGCGGGCGCGGATAGACGAGAACTGGATCAGCAGACCGTCCGCCTGCTTGCTCAACTCCGGCGAGGAGGACAGCGACGCCTTTACTGCTTCCAGCGCTGCGCCCGTGGCCTCGGCGTCTTTCGCGCTGCCAGCCAGCGAGGCCGTATCCTGCAGCACCACTGCATCTCCATAGTGCTTCTTCATGCGCTCGAATGCAGCTGCTGCTTCTTGCATGCGAAGCGCGGCGGGAAATAGCGAGGAGGAGATCTGCGACATCCGGCTGTGCGTGCCATAGACGCCGACGCTTAATCTCTCCGTCAGCTTGCTGGTCGCCATGCCGTACCACCCGCGATTATCGAGGTGGGTTGGAGTGGCATGAGGCCCTGTGGGCAGCGTCAACGTGAGGATTAGCTCGGTCGGCGACCTCTTCTATTCCCCGGCCACCATTAACCTGCTCTTCTCGTATCGGCCGTAGGCCTGCACGGCATTGAAAGCCGCGCTTCCCAGCGTTCCTGCATATGCCCCGTCGGTGATAGTGCTGCTTGCCCCATTGGTCTTGGCGTCAGAGCCGCCGAGTTGCAACCCTGCCAGCGGCGTCCGCCACGTCAGGTTTCCGAACATGGCTGGGGCGCTGAGCCCGTTGGGAATCACCACGCCTGCTTCCGTTAGGCTCAGCAGTTAACCGTCATTGCAGGGAATTACGCGCTCTCCGCCAAACGCGCGGTAATCGAATTTCCCCAGGCCAGAGCCCGCATGGATCGTCCCGTAAGCCACTCCGCTGTAATGTGACAGTTGAGAGTTGCGGCTTTCCAGTGGATACACGGTCTGCGGCAGAAGCGCCCATTGATATCCGGGATCGATATCCTGAATCTCGTTGAATTGGCCCAGTGGCGTTTTCACCTTGCCGAAGCGGATGCCGAACTTCTCGTTGACCTTGTATTCTGCCGCCGCCCAGTCGAGGGTGATCGAATTGCCCAGGTTGCCTAGCAGGAAATACCGTCCCTGCACTCCGATGCGAAGCTTGGGAGTGGGCTGGGCTGCGATGTTGATGACCGCCTCATCCCACGCCGGGCCGCCGTTGGTCGAATTGGTAGTGAAATCGTTGTCAGCATTCGAGTAGAGAAACCCCTGGGTCGCAAACCAGTGAATCTGGATGTCCAGATCGTCCAGGCTCTGCGCCGTCGCGGGCACTGCACACAGCGCCAATGCCATTCCGCCAATCAACAGCCTCTTCATTGTTCGTCTCCTTCGCCGAAATTCCGAGGAGATCGCACCGATTGCTAGCGCATCCAACCTATCCCCTACTCATCCCGCCCGTGCATCTTCCGCCGTGGTGGGCCGCCACAACATCTGGCAGGAACAAATTCGGTTTGACCCTCGACTACTGTATCGGCGCAGGGGCCTGCAATTTGAATGGTTGCCCGGTCGGAAGTTTATGAAAGGCCACAATCGGAATTGGCCTGTGCGCAAAGCGGAGAAAGTGGAGTTTCAGGAAAACTCGCAGCGATTTGAATAAGGTTCTTTAATGATCCGGCAAGCCGCTGCTGCAAACAATAAGGGCCGTGGAAGCAACTGCGCCCACGACCCGCCCTGTACACTTTTTGCCGGGTAAGGAATCTTACTTCCCAGTGCCCTCGGTGATCGTCACAATCCGGTTCACTCCCGGCACGGTGAACATCTCCACCTTGCCACTGGGCCAATGCACCTCGATCGCATCCACGGTCGTAGCCTGTCCCAGGCCGAAGTGTGGCCGCGGGTCATTCGTCGAGAGATAACTCCCGCCGCTCAGCACATCCCCGCGCTGCTTCATCCCATTCGCGGTCACATACACCGTTGCACCCACCGCATCGCGCGGACTCTTCGGCCCACCCACCAGCTTCAGCTCCAGCCAATGATTCTTGTCCGAATTCACGTTCCGCAGTAATACGGGATGGCCATCCATCACGTTGATCACCGCGTCCAGTTTGCCATCGTTGAACAAATCGCCCACGGCCATGCCGCGCCCCGGAACAACCACCGCCAGCCCTGAACCCTCCACCGCCGGAACCACCTCAAACTTCTTGCCTTCCATGTTGTGGAAAAGCATGGGCCGTTGCGCCCAACTCGTGCCCCACGCATATTTGTCCGCTTCCGGGTAAACGTGCCCATCGGACATCAGCAGATCTTTCCAGCCGTCGTTGTCGTAATCGAGGAAGGCGTCGCCCCAACTCAGGAAGGGAACTGAGATCTCCGCGATGCCCAACTGGTAGCTGATATCGGTCATGTTGCCGTCGCCCTCGTTGCGGTAGAACGGCTTGTAATCATCGGAGAAAGTAGTGTCGAAGACGGAGAGCTGGCCGTTGTTCTGGTAGTCGCCCACAGCGATGCCCATGGATGCGGTTTCGCGCCCCGCCTCGTTCAGCGCAAATCCAGAGGCATAACTGACATCCTCAAACGTCCCGTCGCCCTTGTTTAGATACATATAATTCGGCGTCGAATCGTTGCCCACTAGCAGGTCCATTTTGCCGTCGTTGTTGATGTCCACAAACACGGCACCTAGGCCGTAGTAGCCGGGCTTGTCAGCCACGCCAGCCTTCTCGCTTACGTCTGTAAATGTGCCGTCGCCATTGTTGTGGAACAGATGGTCCGGCTCGCCTTGCAGGCCGCGCGGTCCACACGCCACCGCTTCGCCGCGAAAGGTGCAGAACGCGTTGTTGCCCCCGTTCTCTTTGCTGTTGGGAAGATTGTTGCGGTCCCAATGAATATAACCCGCGACAAACAGGTCCAGCCGCCCGTCGCCGTCGTAGTCGCCCCAAGTGGCGCCCGTCGACCAATTCCCAAGCTGCACTCCGGCCTTCTCGGCCACATCCGTAAACGTTCCATCGTGATTGTTGCGGTACAGCCGGTTCTTCCCGTAGTTGGAAACATAGATGTCAGGCCAGCCATCGTTGTTGAAGTCGGCAATGGCCACGCCAAAGCCCCAGCGGTCGTTGGTCACGCCGGCCTTGGCGGCCACGTCGGTAAACGTCCCGTCGTGGTTGTTGCGGAACAGAGCGGCGTGAGGCGGCGTCTCTTTGCCGTCGAGCGCGTTCACTGTCGAGCCATTTACGACATAGATGTCCAGCCAGCCGTCATTGTCAAAGTCGATCAGCCCCACGCCCGAGCCTTTGGTCTCGATAATGTAGCTCTTGTCCGGCATACCCATCTTGTGGGTCCAGTGCGTCAGTCCGGCCTTTTCCGAGTCGTCGATAAAGACGATCGGCCCGCTCTTCACAAATCCGCTCGCTGTGATCGGCTGGTGCTGTGCGCCGGGCAGCACGGGGTGCTGTGCGCCAGCTACGTCGCTGCCGGCGGCCGGCAGTTGCGCGCCATTGGCGGGTTGCTGAATCTGCTGCGCGGGAGGAGGAGCACCGGGACCTGTAGCTTGAGATGAAAGAAATGCGGGGAGTCCTGCCGCCAGCAGTCCCAGCAAAGTGGTGGTGCGCAGAGCCTCGAACATAGATAGCCAGTATACGGGGATGCGTGAGGCGAGGTATAGGCCGAAAAGTGGAGGCTCAGGGGCCATCGCGTGTCTTGGTCCTCTGCGCCGAGATCAACTAAGCCAATACCCCGGGCGACAATTCAGCGCACCTCGGATCAATGAACGTCGACCGAGCGATCTCCCTCATACTGCATGATGTGGAAGTACGCCTCCCACCCTGACCAGGAAACCGGAGCTGGCAATTTCGCCATGGGATCCTTGAGGTGGTTCGCATAATCTTGCACCAGCTCACGGGTCCGATATACCCCCGTGAGCCAGTCGCCGCGATACCAGTTCTTCCACTTTCCGTACTCCGCTGCCGCCATGGACTTCTGAATCTTATCCAGCGCCTGAACCGCTTCATCCACTTCGCCGCTTGCCTTATCCGCCTGACCGGCATCTGCATCCTGCATCGCCCTGGCCACAAGCAGCAGCATCCGGTTGCTTTCCTGGTTGATGGTGATCATAGTCAGCAATTCGGCCTGGTAGTAGTCGCGGCGGTCAGGGTCCACCAGGCTCTCAGCCGCTACCGCGCGGGTCCATGCTGCTTCCCAACGCGGTTGAGCCTCTTCGCACTCCTTGATGTCCCGCGCCAGGGCCGCACTCCGCATTTGCGCTGTGGGGGTTGGCATCAGGCCCGGCAGCGTCCATTTTGGCGATTGGCTGGGCACGCCAAACACCTGGTGCACGGCCAGGTTGTCCTGGATGAGCCGGCGCACTTCGGAGTGGTAGTGATTATCACCCTGTTCGCGCTTGACGTTGCTGCGCGGCGCGGGCGGTGGAGCATTGCCGGTTGCGGCCTGTCCCGGAGGACCGAATCCCCCAAACCCAAACCCCGTCCGCTCCGAAGGAGCCGCGAAATAGTCCTTGTAGATTCCCGCGAGTTCATCTGCAGACTTTGCCCCGAACTCCTCAGTTGCCCAGCGACGATAGTAGGCCCCATCCGAATCGCTTGTCTCCGTTGGCAAGCCACCCCACGCCTCTTCCATCAGCGCGCGCGTTGTCATCACAACTGGTCGCAGGTCGCTTGTGTTCACCAAAATGTAGGAAGTGGCGCCAGCCTTAATGTATCTTCCCAGTTCCGAGTGGATGACCGAGACTGGAACCATCTCGGAAAGCTGGTTGGCTTGGCCGTTCATCATCGCCGTGTGGAAGTAAGCACCCTGGCCTGCCGAGACCTTTCCGCTATCCTGCATGTCGCCATAGCCTGTGTCAGCCCAAACCAGCAGAACTTCAGGGGGAATCTTCAGGTAGCCGTTCTGCATCAGGCGGGCGCCCTCCTGCCACAGATCCGTGACGAATTGCGCATTGGGATATTTCGCACGAACAATGTCGATCTGCTCTTTGATCGCCTCGCTCACGCGCTCGCCCAAAAGTGGATCGTTGTTACGCACGCTCGCATCCAGCGAGGCGTAGCTCGAGTCCGACAGCCCGCGCAACCCCACGCTCCACAGAATCTCTTCGTCAGGCTTGTAGGTTGCTACCGCATTCGTCCAGGCCCGGCGAAGAATATCTGGGTTGGTCGAGAAATTGTAGGGAACGTCCTTGGGCCAGCGGGCCACGTTCACACCCAGTGGGATGGCATGATGCTGGTTGACGATCAGCCCGCGTTCGCTGGCTGCGTGCACCTGTGCATCGTCTGGGAATATCCATGTTCCCAGCACGATCATATTTCCCTTCAGGCGAAGAATGGTCTCGAAGATGTTGTCCCACACCGCCAATGAGATTCCAGTCTGTTCGCCTTTCGGCGGGGGAGCCCAGCCTGTTAACAGGTCCTCGTCATTGGGGAAGAATCCACGGTACTTGAACACCGGCTTGGGATAGACCTTGGAGAAGTCAGCCGGCAGCGTAATCGAGCTGCGCTTCTCGGGCTGCTTGTCCGTCCACAGATACATCGGGTCAACACCCAGATAGGTCTGCGAGAACTGGTAGATCGCAAAGATCGTTCCCCGCATGTCCGCGCCGGTCAGGCAGACCGCAATATGCTTTGGCTTGGCATTACCGGCTAGCGTCGCCGTAGAAAATGCAAAAGCCTCCGTCTCCGTTTGCGTGGCGCAAGCCACGCCCGCAGGCACCCGGGTCCGGTCCGCAATCAGAATGGCCTCCGGACCGGCCTCCTCCAGGCTGCCCACCAGCTTGGGCGCTTCGCCAAACACCTTGGTGAAATCGCTGATCAGATCCTGGGTGGCGCGCTTCACGGGCCCGGTCTCCTGTGCACTCTCGACAATCGAGACGGAGCTGTCGATTGTGATGGCTGGTGCGGGCTTGGACTTCTGCGTCCATGCCGTGGGAGCGGCGGCGAAAGCGACGAGGCTGCAAATCGCAAGTGCAGTCAGAGGTTTTCTTAAGATGGGAGCGACACTTGAGCGGAGCATGAGATCTCCTTAGGGGAATTCCGGGCGCGATGAGCTTAATCGATGGTTGAACACGTGGCAACAGGAGCGGCGGGATAACCGGTCCGAGACCCTCATATTGACGTTGGCCGAGCCGCCGCGGTTTCATCATTCGCGGCATCAGGCTCAAAACCGCGCCCACAGCCTCTGGGAGCAGAGACTAATCCCCGGCCTTTGTGCAGTTGAAGATCACTGGGCGGGTGACCGCACGAGACGCTCGACCCCGGCGGGCGGCAGACTTGGAGGCCAGCTCTGCAATCAGTGCGCCGGACAGAACGTCGAGCATCGCCTTCTGAGCGCGCACCCACACCGGGTGAGCCGGGCACCATGAATCTCTGGGGCAAGACCCATCCGCGATCAGGCAAACATTCAGATAGACCGGGCCGTCGATGGCCTCAATCACCTCTCGCATCGAGGCCTCGCGCCCTTTGGCTAAAATCTCAAAGCCTCCAAACTGCCCCCGCCTAGAAGTGATCAATTTGGCGCGCGACAAGGCCTGCAAAACTTTCGAAAGAAAGCTCTCCGGGGCTCCGGTTTCCCTGGCCAGTGTGGGCAGCAAAACGCGCTCAAATGGGGGCCGGCTTGCCAAATGAATCATCACCCGAGTGGCATAATCGGCCGCCCGCGTTAGCTGCATCGACGAGTTGAATTTCTTCATCAGGTTTACCTGTAGCACAGGCAATGCGGCCTGAAATCCCCTGTGCACGCAAGGCGGCCGGTCATCTTTCCTTGCCCGCCTCCTCCTCGTGAGGAGGTTGACGCTCCGCCAGCAGGCTAGATGAGATCGTCACAATCGCTGTGCTTTCGATCACAGACCTTCGTTTACCTAAGGCGGTAACTTTCCTCCTGAAAACGAAATTGGAGATAAACAGTCCAAAATGTCCCGCAACACACCTTGTGACTATCCCCCGATCTGCCTGAGGTGTGAATGTTGACCCCATTTGGGGCCAGGGCGCCGGTCGCCTCGTTGTTTCACTGCGACGCACCGGCGCATTGCGGGTCCACCCTGTTGCGTGGGCGCCGTGCCATCTTTCTTGGCCGGCGTCTTTGCGTGTCCAATTGCACGCGGACGGTGAAAGGAACATTCAACGCGTCATGCAATCATTTCCCGCGGTAGATCCGATTCCTTTGCCGGCCCCGATATGGCTGCTGAAACTGCTCCATGTCGTGACCCTGGCATTGCACTTTGTTGCTGTGGAAATGCTGCTTGGCGGACTGCTGCTTGCAGTTCTGCTCAGTCTCTTCCGTAGCTCGCCGCAATCGCTGGTCGCCGCGCGGGCGTTGGCTCGCCGGCTTACGGTCGTCATGACGTTCGTCATCAACCTCGGCGTGCCGCCGCTTCTCTTTGCCCAGGTCTTGTATGGCCGCGCGCTCTATACAAGCAGCGTGCTGATCGGCGCCTATTGGATCTCGATCATCCTCATCCTCATGCTGACCTACTGGTTGCTGTACCAGTTCACCAGGCGTCTTGAGGCAGGGAAGTCGGCATGGTGGATCGGTCTGAGCGCCTGGGTATTGGCCGGCTTCGTCGCCCGCCTGCTCTCCACCAATATGACGCTGATGCTGAGGCCCGAGGTCTGGCGCAACATGTACTCCGCATCCGGCGCAGGTGTTTATCTGCCCACAGGCGACCCCACACTTACCCCGCGCTGGCTCCTCATGCTCGCCGGCGGACTCTTCATCGGCGGGCTGTGGATGGTCTACTTGACGGGCCGTAGCACCTTCACGGCGGATGAAAAGAAGTTCGTGGCCGGCCTGGGCGGTAAAGTCGCTGCAGTCTTCGGCCTTGTCTATCTGGCGGCTGGTCTGTGGGCCTCGAGCGTGCAGCCGGATGCAGTCAAGGCTGGCCTCGCTGGTCAATCGATCTACCCGCTGTACAAGTTTGCCGGATTCGCCGGCTATGGCTGGCTTGCCCTTGTGGTCGTGGCCGTTCTGGGGGGCGCGATTGCTGGATTCGCCAGAATCACCGCCGGCTGGCTGGCATGGACGGCGGTTCTCGTTGCCGTGCTCACGGAGATAATGTTCACCGTCTATCGCGACGGCGTGCGCGACATGACGCTGCTCAGCAAGGGCTACGACGTGTGGGACCGCGTCGTGGTGACCAACTGGAGTGTCGTGGGCCTTTTCCTGGTCCTCTTTGTTGCCGGCCTGGGCGTTGTTGGCTGGCTGGTGTCCGTCGTGGCGCGCGCAAAAAAAGTCATGGAGGGCGCGGCTTCAATATGAGCGAAGAAATTAGCGTTGCTACCTTTATTCCTGAGGAGCCGGGTGAACAGAATACCCGCCGGGCATTTCTCGTCGCAGCCGGCGCAGCTGGATTGCTCTACACCGCTGCCCTCGGCTACCCCATCTATCGCTACCTGGCCTCGCCCGCTGAGATGGCGCTTTCTGCCACCGCCGTCACTGAGGTCACACTCAAGGACGCGCACAAGCTGCCCCTCGGCTCTGTGCTCATGTTCAAGTTCGGCACCGCTCCGGCCATGCTCATCCACCACGAAGACGGCCGCTGGGTGGGCCTCAGCGCGGTCTGCACCCACCTCGGATGCACTGTGCAGTATGAGTCGCAGGCCGATCGCATCCACTGTGCCTGCCACGGCGGTGTCTACAACGCCTACACCGGCGCCAACGTCAGCGGGCCGCCGCCCAAGCCGCTCAAGCTTTTCAAAGTTGCTGTCAACGATACCGGCGTCGAGGTCTCGCGAACTTAGGTCTCCCGCGGCTCAAAACGCTTCAGCTTTCAAGAAAGAGTGGCTTCATGGGCATTCTCGACCTCTTCAGTCTCAAAGGCAAAAACGCGTTGGTTACCGGATCTGCGCAAGGGCTTGGCTCTGGCATAGCTATCGCCTTTGCGCAGGCCGGCGCCAACGTTACCCTCCATGGCTACGACAATGTTTTGGAATCGACCGTCGAAGCTGTTAAAGAGACAGGCGTCAAATACATCTCCATGATTGGCGATGTTTGCGACAAGGCGGTCTGCACAAGCCTCGTCGATAAGACGGTCAGCGCCTTCGGATCGATCGACATTCTTGTGAACAACGCAGGCACCATCCGCCGCGCTCCCGCCGCAGAGCACTCTGAGGAGTTCTGGAACACCGTCATTGAAACTAATCTCAACAGCGTCTTCCGCATCAGCCAGTACGCAGGCAGAAAGATGCTGGCGCAAGGCTCCGGAAAAATCATCAACATCGCCTCGCTGCTGTCATTCCAGGGTGGCATTCTCGTTCCCGGCTACGCCGCGGCCAAAGGCGCGGTTGCGCAACTGACCAAGGCGCTGGCCAATGAGTGGGCCGACAAGGGCCTCAATGTCAACGCCATCGCCCCCGGATACATGGCCACGGATAACACTGCGCCCATCCGGGCTGATGCCGCGCGCTCCGCCGCAATTCTTACCAGGATTCCAGCGGGAAGATGGGGCCTGCCTTCAGACTTGGCCGGCGCGGCGGTGTTTCTTGCCTCCGAGGCCGGCAGCTATGTGAACGGTCACATCCTGGTTGTGGATGGTGGATGGCTCTGTCGATGAGCCCGCCACCCAAAGCCATCAGTAAAGGAATCAGCGATACCAAAGGATTAGGTCATGATTGAAAAAACCGCATACAACTGGATCGATGAACGGCTCGGCATCTCAGAGCTGGCCGCCTTTGCGCGGCACAAGACAGTTCCCGTTCACTCCCAATCCTTCTGGTACTACTGGGGCGGCATCTCGCTGTTCCTCTTTCTTGTCCAGTGCTTCACTGGCGTTTTGCTGCTGGTCTACTACCGGCCAGGCGCTGAAGCATACGAGTCGGTCCGCCAGATCACATTCGTCATGCACTTCGGCTGGTTGATCCGCTCTGCGCATGCATGGGCCGCCAACCTGTTCATCTTCGCCATTTTCGTGCACATGTTCTCAGTCTTCTTCATGAAGGCTTACCGCAAGCCGCGCGAGTTTGGTTGGCTTAGCGGCATGGTCCTGCTCGGAATCGCCTCGGTCTTCGGCTTCTCCGGCTATCTGCTGCCCATGGACGAGCTCAGCTATTTTGCCACCAAGGTCGGCCTGCAGATCCCCATGGCGATTCCTTATGTTGGCGAGGCCATTGCCAGCATGCTCCGCGGCGGCCCTGAAGTTAGCGAATTCACAGTCCAGCGTTTCTTTGCCTTGCACGTTGTGGTGCTCCCTGCATTGTTCCTTCCCTTGCTTGCGTTCCATCTTTGGCTTGTCCAGCGTCACGGCAACGCCTCTCCGCCTTGTGAAGATGCCAAGCCCGCCGCCGAGCGCAAGAGCATTCCCTTCATGCCCAACTTCCTGCGCAAGGATCTGGCCATGTGGCTCATCTCGCTCAACATTCTCGCGCTGCTGGCCTCGGTGTTTCCCTGGGCATTGGGTAGGCAGGCCGACTCCCTTGTACCCGCGCCCGCCGGCATTCATCCCGAGTGGTACTTCATGAGCCCCTTCGAGATGCTCAAGTTGCTGGGCAACGTGCTTCCTGGCGAATTCGGCGAGATTGCGGGCATTCTCCTGTTCACCGTAGGCATCGCGCTCTGGGTCCTGATTCCGTTCTACGACATCGGCAAGGAATCCGGTCAACGCGCTCGTGCCGCACATTATTTCGGCCTGCTCGCAGTCTTCGCGCTGCTGGCCACCACTGTCATTGGCTATTGGACCATCAGGTAATGCAGCTCTTAGCTGCTAGCCTCTAGCTTCTAGCCCGTGATGCCAAATCGAACCGCCCGGCATTGGCATGAATGAGTTAGAAGCTAGGAGCTAGCAGCTAGAAGCTAGGAGCTAAGAAATGAACTATCCATTCTGGAACATTCCCTATCTCGGCTCGGGCTGGGTGATTGGCATCATCGCCATCTTCCACGTCATGATCTCGCAGTTTGCCGTGGGCGGCGGACTCTATCTCCCCATCGCCGAGCGCAAGGCCATGCGCATGGCCGACAAACAGATCGGCGCCGAGTGGCTCAAGCAACTCGTCAAGCACTCCAAATTCTTTCTGCTCCTCACCGGAGTCTTTGGCACCATCTCCGGCGTCGGCATCTGGTTCGCCATCGGCCTCACTCATCCTGAAGCTACCAGCACGCTGATCCACAACTTCGTATTCGGCTGGGCCATCGAGTGGGTCTTCTTCATGGTCGAGCTAACCACCGTCGCGGTCTACTACTACACCTGGGACCGCATCGACCCCAAGCTTCATCTCAAAGTTGGCTGGGTTTACGCAGGCGCTTCCATCGCCACGCTCATCATCATCAACGGCATTCTCACCTTCATGCTCACGCCGGGCGACACCTGGCTCGCCGTCGCTGGAACCGGCAAGGAAGCCAGCAAGTTCTGGAATGCATTTTTCAATCCCACCTACTGGCCTAGCCTCTTCCTGCGCTCCTGCGTGTGCGCTTCGCTCGCCGGCATCTGGGCGCTCATTACCTCCAGCCGCATCGACGGCAACAAGCACCCCGCCCTCAAGTCCTCGCTCGTCAAGTGGAGCGTCAAGTGGCTCGTGCCCTCCTTCGTGGCCATCCCTTTCCTCATGATCTGGTACCTCATGATGGTCCCGGAATCGCAGCGCGCCTTGCTCTCGCTGGGCATTGACACCATCGGCGCCGGTACTTTCTCCATCATTACGCGCATTGCGCTGGTCATCATCGTCACATCCGCCACTGTTGTTGGCGTTGCCTACTATCTAGCCTATCGTAACCCTGTGGAGTTCAATCTCTCCCATGCTATGGCCGTGCTGCTGCTCGCCCTCATCGCCACCGGCTCCGGCGAATATGCTCGCGAGATGCTGCGCAAGCCCTACGTCATTGGCCGCTGGATGTTCTCCGACGGTGTCCGTGTTCCCTACATCGGCCGCATCAATCAGGAAGGCTACCTGGCCCACTCCAACTGGGTCTGGAAGGGCCAAATGATGAATGATCGCCTCGTGTCGCCAGGAGTTGCTGACGCGAACGATCCCTTCTACAGCTACTCCCGCGGCGAAGCCATCTTCCGCGGCGAGTGCGGCTCCTGCCACACCCTCTCCGGCTATCGTCCGCTCAAGGAACTGCTCGCCGGCCGCGACCGCACCAACATTGGCAGCTTCATCACCATGCTCCACGACTACAAGCCTGACTCACCCTACCGCCGCTTCATGCCTCCCATGGTCGGCACCAAACAGGACGTCGACGACCTCACCGATTTCCTCAACGCCCAGGTCAACCCGCCAACCGCAAAGCCACTGCTGACGGCGGCCGCAAAGTAGTAGCCGGTTACGGCAGCAAAGCAAACTCCATCACGGTAAGGGGTTCTGCTTGCTGCCGAAACAGGCGCGCCGAGGAATGAAGACTTTTAACCAGGAACACGATTCACGGCTGGAGCGATTGCGATTTTCTGCGTTTGCCTTGCTGCGATGCCACAGGAACAGGCTCGCGAAGCCTACAGAAGCTCTGAAGCACCCGCAACCGATCCCGTCCCGCCAGAAGCGCGCATCGACATCAATCATGCCTCCGAGGCTGAGTTGCTGAAGGTTCCAGGGATGACGCGCACCTGGGAGCTTCGGATCGTCCGCTTCCGGCCCTGCCGCAGAAAGCAGGACCTGCTGGATATGGGCGTCGTCAGCGGTGAGGTGTACGACCGAATTAAGGACCACGTGATCGCTCAAGGTGACAAGAAATGATGCGCTCTTGCTCTTCCACCGCAAGATCCTGGCCGACCTGAACAGGCTTTTCCACCATAGAGAACTGTGTCGCGGTTGGCTTTTCCTGGGATGCGTTTTGCACCAGCAGAGAAATCTGTAAAGATAGAAGTGCTATGACAGTCTCTACTCCTTCGCAAGTCTTTGCCGATCGAATTGGCCGGATCGAAGTTTCCGCGACCATGGCTGTAGCGGCCGAGGCGGCCAAACTGCGCGCCCAGGGCGCAAACCTGGTGGATTTTGGGGCCGGCGAGCCCCATTTTTCCACCCCTAGGCACATCAAGGACGCGGCCATCGCGGCCATCGATGCCAATTTCACTCGCTATACCGTCGTCCCGGGCATTCCGGACGTGCGGAAGGCCATCATCGAGCGCCATGCCACGGATTTTGGCTCGGATTACGGCCTGGATGAGGCCATCTTCACCACCGGCGGCAAGCTGGCGTTGTTCAATACGATTCAAGTTCTTGTCGAGCACGGCGACGAGGTGATCCTGCCTGTCCCTTACTGGGTCAGCTTCAAAGACATCATTCAGTATGCCGGCGGCAAGGTGGTCTTCCTCGAGACCAGCGAGCAAGAGAGCTTTCGCATCACGGCTGATGCTATAGAGAAGGCCATCACTCCCAAGACCAAGGCCATTATCCTCAACTCGCCGTCGAACCCGGCAGGCTCGGTGGTCTCTGCTGAAGATCTCGAGCGGATCGTCCATCTGGCCCACGAGCGGGGCATCTACCTGCTCCTCGACGAGTGCTACGTCTATCTGAACTATGCCGGCAAGCCAGTCTCTGGGGGCTCGTTTACCTGGGCCAAGGAACACCTGGTCGTGCTCGGATCCCTGTCGAAGACCTATGCCATGACTGGCTGGCGGGCCGGGTTCGCGCTGGCTTCGAAGTCTGTGGTGGCGAACCTCAGCAAACTCCAGTCGCAGTCCACATCCAACGCCACCAGCTTCGTGCAGAAGGCCGCCATTGCCGCGCTGGCCGGCTCGCAGGAGTGTGTCAGCGACTTTCGCGCCGAGTTTATCGACTTGCGCGACTACATGCTGGCCAAGCTGCTGGAAATTCCAGACATCACCTGCACCAAGCCTGAAGGCGCGTTCTACGTCTATCCGAACATCTCCGCCTACCTGGGCAAAGGAGGCATTCGGACCGCGACTGAGTTGGCGACTAAGCTTCTCCACGAAGCCAACGTCGTCACGGTTCCTGGCGAGGCCTTTGGAACCGCGGAACACATACGAATCTCCTATCCTGTGACCAAGCAAAACATCGATGAGGGGACTCGGCGGATGGGCGAGTATCTCACTCGTTTGGCCTAGGACGGAGCCCCTTCAACCAGCGGCTCTGCCTGCACTGTTCTGCAATGTGGGATGAGGAAATCGCCGCCAGCCGTGGCGATTCCGCAGAGCCGCCGATTTCTGCAGGTAAAAAGTATCGGCTGCACTGTGCAAATGTGGTCCCGGTCCAGTAGGATGTGTCTTCAATGTCGAAGCCAATCGATTTTCGTCCTGTGATTCTTGCGGGGGGCAGCGGAACCCGCTTCTGGCCCCGCTCTCGCCGCGCCCGCGCCAAGCAGGTGTTGGCTCTTGATGGCGAACGCTCCATGATCCAGCAGACCGTGGATCGGCTCAAGCCGCTGGCCAAGATCGACGAGACCTGGATCATCACCAACGAGTTCCAGGCTCACGAGATCGCCGACCAGTTGAAGGGAGTGCCCGCCGCGCAGATCATCCAGGAGCCCGTGGCTCGCAACACCGCTCCGGCGTGCGGACTCGCGGCCTTCCTGATCGAGAGGCAAAATCCGGATGCTGTGCTGGGCGTGTTTCCTTCAGACCACGTCATCTCCGACGAGCCACGATTCCTCAAGGCTCTGCAAAAGGGAATTGCTTTGGCCGCAAAAGGCGACAACATGGTCGTGCTCGGCATTGAGCCGACGCGCGCTGAAACTGGCTACGGCTACATCGAGACCGGCGATTACACCCCGGACGATTCCGCTCTGCACGTCCGGCGCTTCACCGAAAAGCCCAATCAGAACCGGGCTGATGAGTTTGTAGCCGCCGGCAACTACTACTGGAACTCGGGCATGTTCTTGTGGTCGGCGCGCACTCTGGCCAATGCTGTGCGCGAGCACCTGCCAGAGACCGCGCCGCTACTTGAGGGCATTGCCGCCGCCTACGGCACACCCCAGTTCGAAGAGGTCTTTCACTCCCTCTATCCCAAGTGTGAAAACATTTCCGTGGACTACGCGGTGCTTGAGCCGCGTTCGGCCAAGGGAGAGCACCTGTCGGAACTCTATTGCCTGCCGGCAGAGTTCAGTTGGAATGACCTTGGTTCCTGGGCCTCGCTGTACGAGTACCAGATCGAGACCCGCCTGCGCGGCGATGGCGATGGCAATGTGTCGGAGACTGAGGGCCACCTGGCCATCGATGCCGCGAACAACTACATCTTCAGCCCCAAGAAGTTTGTCGCGTTGGTGGGTGTGGAGAACCTGGTCGTTGTCGACACCGAGGATGCACTCCTGATCGCTCACCGCGATCGCTCTCAGGATGTGGGGAAGATCGTGAAAGAGCTTGGGCTCTCCGGGCATACCGAGCTGATCTGAACCTGGCGCGAAGTTGAAACCTCGAAAAGACCGGCCTGTTTGGCGTCGCAACAAAGTTCTGTGCGCTTGCCACAGGCGCTGGCTGGCTCGCGTTGTTTACACTCAATGCGAGAGAGATTGAGAACCCGAAGATGCCCCATCCGCAAATCAAGTTTGGTACCGACGGCTGGCGCGGCCTGATCGCCGACGACTTTACCTTCGCCAATGTGCGCATCGCTGCTGAGGCCGTTGCCACCTACATTCACGCCAAGACAGACCCTGCGAAGGGACTTTGCATCGGCTACGACTCACGCTTTGGGTCGAAGGCATTTGCCCGGGCCTGCGCTGAGGTTGCGGCAGCCACCGGTATTCCTGTGATGCTGGCCAACGACATCACGCCGACGCCAGCATTGAGTTTTGGCGTGCGCGAGCGTGGCGCGGCCGGCGGCATCATGATTACCTCCTCCCACAATCCGGCGCACTGGAACGGCGTGAAATACAAGGCGTGGTACGGAGGGTCGGGCAAGCCCTCGATCATCGCCGAGATAGAGACGTACCTGGGGCAGCCTGTGGCGCGGGCAGCACAGCCGGCCGAGATTAGCGAGGTTGATTTTCTGCCAACTTACCTCAAGGCCATCGAGAGCTTCGCCGATTTGGACCTCATCGCCAAGTCGGGCAGAAAGTTCGCCATCGACTCCATGTACGGTGCGGGCCGCACCATCATCGCCGACATCTTTACACGGATCGGCGTGGCCCACGTGCAGATTCGCGGCAACATCGACCCGCTCTTCCCGGGCATCAATCCCGAACCCATCGAGCCGCATATCCGCGCTCTGGGCGAGGTGGCGGCAGCCAACGGTTGCGATGCCGGCCTGTGCACGGATGGCGATGCTGACCGCATCGGCGCAACAGACGAGCATGGAGAGTTTGTCGATCCGCACAAGATCTTCTCCGTGTTGCTGAGCTGGGTGCTCAAGCGCAAGGGTTGGCCCGGCACCGTTACCCGCGCCTTCAACACGACCAAGATGCTTGATCGCATCTGCGCCAAGCACGGGTGCGAACTGATTGAGCATGGCATCGGCTTCAAGTACGTCTGCGACCTGATGCTCGAGCGGGAGATTCTGATGGGCGGCGAGGAGTCGGGCGGCATTGGCTTTCAGCGCCACCTGCCGGAACGCGACGGCCTGCTCAACGCACTGTTGCTGGCCAACGTGATTGCCGAAGAAAACAAGACCCTGGGCCAGTTGGTTGCCGATCTCCAGGCAGAATACGGCGAACACCAATATGGCCGCATCGATCTGCAAATCTCTGACGAGGTCAAGAACGGGGCGATTGCAAGAGCAAGGGCGCTCAAGACGGGCGACCCGGTCTTTGCGGGAATGCCGATTCTGCGCCAGGAGAATCTTGATGGTGTGAAGTTCTTCCTGGACAACCCCGAAGCCGCCACCAAGCCAAATGCCGCCGAAACATGGCTGCTGCTGCGCGCCAGCGGCACCGAGCCGCTGATGCGGATTTATACCGAGTCCTGCTCGAAAGAGTCGGTGGCGAAGCTGCTGGAGTCGGCGCGGCAATTTGCTCTGATTGTGTAAACGCCATAGGCTCGCAGGATCACGCATCCTGGGCTTCTGTGAGTGATTCTGAAAAGTTCCTTTATTATGTGTTGGTTAGGTGCGGCTTCACAGTTTCACCGCTCAAAGCAGCCTCTCTTTATTGCTGGCATTCCGGTCCTGGACAGCTTGGTGGTGGTCGGCGTGAGAAAAGCCCCGCGATATCCCAGGGGGATACAGGGGGTAGGGGGTATTAATTTTCTAGTACATACGGACCGGGCTGACCGAGACAGACTGAACACGGGACTTAACCTCATCCGCGGTGCCCGTCTATTTCAATTGTGCGCCAACGGCGGGATATATCGTGCAAAGGTTCGAGCGCAAAAATTGTGAATTCCGGGGAGCCCGGCGAAATGTGGCGCAGCGGTTATCCGTGTTGAAATATGCGTGCATCGAAGTGGAAGGGCTGCGGCGGATCGATTTCTAGTCTCGCGATTGCCGGATGCAGCGGGTTCACCAAGACATTCCACTCCATGCGCATCGCCGCTGATGGAACCTCGATGGCAAGCGAGCTGCGCTCGCCTATCCAGCGATCTCCGATGGCCCGCAGCGGCTCTACGTCATCTGTCCACCAGTCGGGCGGGAGCTTGTCCGGCTCAAGGTGCTGCGCCGGCTCTCCTTCTGGCAGCAAGGCAGAGATCGAGACCAGATCGTCCGGCTGCAGGTTTGGCTCAAGGTGCACAAACAACTCGATGGCCGCGAGCGAGAGCGAAGGAGATGCGTAGACCATCGGCACACCCGGCGAATTCCATCGTCCGCCGAAACGCCGGACTCCGCGACCTAAAAACGCCTCGTCAGCATAGCGTGCCTTGCAGATTCGCCAGATAAGCAAGTTGGGACCTCTGAATGAATCCTCGGTGTATGCGGGCATTCCCTCAGGGGCTAAAGCCCACGTCGATCCTGTTGGCCTTTAGGGCACGACTGAAGTCGTGCCCTGACACAAGACCAGCTCCTTTTCGCACCAATTCCGGAGTCGTCAGCTATAGACGCCGTAAGCGATGCGGCCGAGCACGTTTTCGACTTCGCGGACGCCGGGATCGGTGTCCATCTGGTCAAGCGGACGGCCTCCGCGCAAGGCGCGATTCGGCGTTTTGAGCCACGCGGCCGCCTTGTCTCCATTGCCCAGCGTGTCGACTGCCGTGGAGTAGACCTGGGCCAGGCGAACTGTCCGGTCCGATTCGGCGGCGGTCAGGCGCGAGTGCTGCGTCAAACGCCGAGTGAGCGTGCGCTGGGGAATGCCGATCTTTTCAGAGATCTCCGCCTGG
>OBLU010000724.1_pt1 | contig 30903 bp, 24 predicted proteins | sample 1518681 | NCBI WGS metagenome assembly OBLU01 (sample SAMEA3539304, study PRJEB22396) | soil metagenome | biome: tundra; feature: field; material: soil | place: USA | collected 2010-05 | depth 0.15 m
CCTCATAGCGCTTCCGCCATCGTCGCATCTGCCGCTCGCTGATGCCGATCAACTCAGCCGCCTGCCACCACTTGATCTTCCCCGATGTGGCTCGTAACAACACTTCCTGCAACTTCATCGCCCGCTCCGCTGCGGTCCTCGGATAGATCTCCATGCTCTCGCGCATGGCTCCATCCTCGCCGCCCGAAAAGCGGACACTTCACTTGCTAAAAACACCGGACATATTATTAGCTAACGACAGCGGGCAAACCGTCAGTAACTGGTAATTAACACACTTGTATTTAATGCATCCATGACGGCTGAGATCAGTCAAATCCGGTGAATTCCAGATATTGTCCGAAAAGTCGAGCCGCTGCCCAAAACCTTCGTATTGCCCAAATCATCAGAGTTCTTAGGCAAAGCCCTTCACTCCACCGGCTTGGCTTTCCCGTTCTTCAGGCTCTCATCGATGATCGACTTCACCTTGCGGTCCGCCTCCATGGCCAGTCTTCCTTGCTCCGCGCCGAGACGGCCCTGTTCTGCCCCAAGCTTGCCTTGTTCCGCTCCCAACTTGCCTTGCTGCTCGCCGAACCCGCCCATCCTGGAGCCCATCTCGCCTTGCAGCACGCCGAGGCGGCCTTGCAATTCGCCAAGCTTGCCTTGCAGGTCGGCCAGTTCTTCCCGGGTGACCGTCTTGCCCATCTTGGCCTGGAGCTTGGCCATCGCCGCATTGAGCTCAGCCATCTCCTTGCTGATGTCGGGAGTGGGCACGCTGGCCTGTTCCTGCTGACGGCCCAGCTCCTCTTGCTGACTTCCAAGCGCTTCCTGCTTGCGGCCGAGTTCTTCCTGCTGCTTGCCGAGCGCTTCCATCGGCTTATACATCGCCTGAATCTGTTCAACGACGGCGGGGTCATCGACAATGTAGGACTTGCCGTCGCGGGTGAACCAGAGGAAGTTGCCATGAGCCATCTTGCGCGCTTTGTCGATTTCGCCGGTGTGAATGTCGCCGGAGAATGACATGTGCTGGCGCTCGTCGCCCGTGATGACGGCGTAGGAATCACCATTGGAAGAGTAGCGATACGAGTACCCCCGGGGCGAAGCTGGATCCTGGCCGGCGCGCGCGACGACATAAGCGCGACCTTCCAGAGAGGGAACATGAATGTGCATCGAGGGAACGTGGACGTTCATAGCGGGAGCATGCATATCGATGGCAGGCATATGCACGTTCACCGGCGGCTGATGAATGTCGATGGCGGGCACATGGACGCTGATGGGCGGGACAGGTTCGCTCGGGCCGCCGGCGGGCGCCGGGGGAACGGGCGGGGTTAAGTCGGCATCTGGAGGAATGACAGTGGTTCCCGCGTCCGGGGGCGGTGCCGGCGGGGCGGGCGCAGCGTTGGGAGCAGCAGGAGGGGGCGGCCCCTGCTCCTGATCTGGCGGCAAAGGAGCGGCGTCGGGCGCCTGATCCGGGTGCGCTTGCCCAGTCACAGGAGCCTCCGGCGAGGCAGCCGGCGCAGCTTGCGCAGCCGGTGCGGGCTCCTGCGCTTGCCCGGCCGCCTGCACGCGGATAAGGGCCGTTGCCGCAAACAGCGCCACGGGCACCAGCAGCACGGCCAGCAAGGCGCGTCGGCGTGTGCCTGTAAAAGCCTGCTGGAAGGAATGGTCGTTGAGCAACCGTTCAATGCGATGAGAGAGACTACCGGAGCGAGCCATGGCGACTCCTATGAGGGTTGGGCGCGGTGCGGCCGCGAATTCGAGCAGGATCTGTGCGTAAACGGATCGGCTGGAGGCTTCGCCTAATGCGGCGCGGTCGCTGATGGCCTCGGCTAAATCGGAGAGTTGACGTTTGAGCCACCAGCCCAGCGGGCTGAACCAAAAAACCGAGGCGTAGAACCCTGCTAGAAGCTGCAGGTAGAAATCCCCCTGGTGGATGTGGGAACGCTCGTGGGCCAGCACAACGCGGAGCTTTTCTGCGTCCCACCCGGCGTAGTCGGCGGGTAGCACAATGGCTGACCCGATGGTCACCGGCGAGGCCACTGCGCCGCTGGAGCGCAGTGGCAGCCCGGCCGCCATGGCCATCTCATCGTCGATAGCGACTGGCACGGCCATCTGCCAAATTCGAAGGGCGGACCCGAGGCCATAGGACAGCCTGCACAGCAGCGCGACGACAACCACAAGGTAAAGCAACCCGGCCAAGGTTGCAGGCGAAGCGACCCAATGTCTAGCGACCGGCTCTGGCTGGGCGTATTTCACGGGGCGAGCAGTCTCTGGGCCCGAATTGACCGGCGCGGGAGGGCGATCACCAGAGGCTCTTTCAGGCTCCGGGGGCGCAGACTCCTCGATCTGCGGTGAATGAGCTTGTGGGGCTTGCGCCGCTATTAGCGACGGTTTGCGGGCAACGGAGCTCTTGCCTTGAATTCTTGCCTGCAGTTCCTCGAGAAGAGTCTGGGGATCGGCAGGAAGCACCACCCCGGCGTTTGCAGGTAGAAACGACCAGCGCGCGGCCACAGGCAGAATCAACGGCATCAGGATCGCCGCCGCAAGCACCAGGCCCCAAACCGCCTTCTGTGCCCACACATTGCGCACGCGGAATATCCGCATTCCAGCCAACATCACAAACGCCACCAGCAGGGAGCGCGCGGCGGCTTCAATCAACAACGCAATCATGGCTTCTCCTCCCCTTTTCTGGCCGCGGTGCTCTTTTGAGCCTCAGCAATCCGCGCGGCAAGGCGCTGCAATTCAGCCCGATCCAAGACTTTCGAATCGACCAGCCCTACCAGCAAGGCCTCCACCGAGCCCTCGCAAAACCAATCGACGATGCGCTTCGCCGCGCGACCGGCAACGCGCTGGCGCGACTGCGCAGGACGGTAAAGAAAGGTGCGATCCTCCACCGTATGCGCCAGGTAGCCCTTCTCTTCGAGGCGGCGCAGAACGGTGCGCACAGTGGAGTCCTTCAGCGGCCGGTCGAGTCCCTCGCGCACCTGTTCCGCGGTCACCGTGCCCATGCGCCAAACAATTGAAAGGATGCTGCGCTCCAATTCCCCCAACTCTGCCGGATCGTGCCCTGTTCGAGTGTTACCATCCATAGTGTTACTGACTGTAGCACACGAAATCGGTAAGCGCGCAAGGGAAATTTTTTCGGTTGCGTCTTCCTTTAGCCTGTCTCATCAGTACATTCAGGGGGACGTGGGGGCTGGATCTGTCCCGCGGAGAGAAGCAGCCTGCCTGAGGCCTTCCTGGTGCATGGTCGGCAAACAGGAGATATCTTTCTTTCAGAACAAACTGAGGAGAAGAGACGTCCCAGGTTTTCCTGATCGCGTCCCGTATTGTCGACGGAAAGGACTTTGCCATGGCCATCATCCGAAATTGCCCCTCATGCGGGAAGCCGAATCGAGTTCCAGCGAAACACCTTGCCGATACGGGAAGATGCGGCGCCTGCAAGACGCCGCTGCCGCCGATCGCAGAGCCCCTTGAAGTAAATCCCGAGGAGTTCGACGAAATTATTCGCGACAGCAAAGCTCCTGTCTTCGTTGATTTCTGGGCTTCATGGTGTGGCCCATGCAAAATGGCGGCGCCGCATGTTGCGCAGGTTGCGCGAGACCTCGCGGGCCGAGCGGTGGTGCTAAAGGTCGACACGGAACGGTTTCCGGAACTTGCCTCCCGCTATAACGTCCGAGGTATTCCGAATTTCGCAGTCTTCGCTCACGGTAAACTTCAGTTCCAGCAGGCGGGTGTGGTGGACGCAAACACGATGAAGAGTTGGCTGACACGCGCCGCCTAGAACAAACGCACTGAGGCTATGCGATCCCGACTGTGTGCCTAACACGCTGAAGAGGAAGCCCGCACCTGAAAACCAGCGGGGCTTTGGGGAGGCCCGAAACGAAGCGAAGACGCCGAGTGAGGGCTCCGGCGCTGGAATATGGAGATTGCGATTTAGGCGCGGCTGAGGTAGGCGCCTTCGCTGGTGTCGACGCGGATCTTCTCGCCCTCATTGATGAATGCGGGAACTTGGACGACCAGGCCAGTCTCAAGCTTGGCCGGTTTGGTCACGCTGGATGCCGTGGCGGACTTGAGGCCCGGCTCCGTCTCCACAACTTCCAACTCGACGGCCGACGGCAGTTCAATACCAACGGCCTGGCCGTCGTGGTAGCTGACCTTGATCTGCAAATTGGCCGTGAGGTACTCGACAGCATCGCCGAGCGTAGTTCCCTTCAGGACGGTTTGTTCGTAGTCCACGGGATTCATGAAGTAGTAGTCATCGCCGTCGGCATAGAGAAACTCCATCGAGACTTCGTCGACAACGACTTTTTCGATGGCGTCGGCGGAGCGGAAACGATGCTCGAACATGGCGCCGGTCCTCAGGCTGCGCAGCTTGGCCTGAATGAAGGCGCGCAAGTTGCCGGGCGTGCGGTGCTCCACCTTGAAGACCAGATGCAACTGGTCGTTGTGCTTAATGATCATGCCCGGACGCATTTGAGTGGCGGGAATCGCCATAAGAGTAAAACTCCTTGTCCGCCGCGGCGGACTTGCACTGATAGCGCAAAAAAGATTGGCCTTGGCCCATCGACCATTGTAGCTTACGGCCAACTGTGCGCCGGCCCAGGATGACAATGCAACTCGCACGGCGAGAGGTGTGCGGGCGGGTGTGTTTTGGTCGAAAGCATGACCGCGAAACAGCGCGAACGTGTGAGGTTCAGAGCGGCCCAGGCTGCGGGGCTTCTTCTCCTGTGTTTCTTCTGGTCCGTGGGTTCGCTGCGTTCCGATCTTTTTCCGGACCTGGTTCCGAGCAGTTTGCCTCCGATGGAACGGCAGGCTGCGCCCTTTGCGATGCTGGCGGTTGCGGCTGCTCTGTTTTCAGTGCTGCGCAGGGCAGAATGGCCGGATCGGCCGCAGCTTCTGGCTTCGGTTCTGGTCGGTCTCGGGTTGTTTGTTGCGCCTGCGGTGTCGTTCTCGATTGCGAGGGAATGGGTTGGCAACCTGACGCAGGTCGCCTTGTTTTCGATCACGCCCGTCTTTGCAATCGTGTTTGAGCCCTACATTGGCAGCCGCGACTTTGTCTTGCCCATAAGAGGCGGCCTGCTCGCAGCTCTCGCGGCCGTGGCAGGAACGCTATGCGTGATTCCCGCGGGCGCTCCTACCTCGATCAGAACCGGAAGCGCCTTTCTTGCCGTGATTCTGGCTGCGGCGTGTGTGGCAGCGGCCAACTGCCTTGCGGTGAAAGTGGCTGCCGAATCGACTAGAGAATCCTTTGCGCCACTGGTCACAATTGCGGTAACCGCCGCCGCGACAGGGCTCGCGGTATTGGGTGCGCTGACCGAACGAGCCATTTGGCATTGGCATACGATCGCGCCCGAGCTAGCCTGGTCCGCTGCGGCGGAGTTGCCAGGACTTTTGTTGCTCTTCTGGCTGATGCGGCGCATGTCGGCGGTGCGCATGACCACCCGCTTCGTGCTGACACCGCTGATGGCGAGCCTCATCGGGCTGGCGTTGCTGCGGCCAACTGTGGAGCTGCGCGCAGGTGCAGGGCTGCTCCTGATGGCCGCCGGAGCGGGCTGGGTCTTATTCGCGCCGCAAGACATTCCCGAGTCGGAAACCTCGCCGCTGCAGCTCAATCGGCTCTCATAAACGACCGAAATCCGGCCGCTGCCGCTGGAATCGGCGTCCCGCCGTCGGCCACGCGCAGCAGCCCGCGGGCTTATGATGGCCTTGTGGAAACCCACCTGAGACTGGGTGACATTCTAGCCAACGCGATCACGCACGGCGTGGGAGCTGCGCTGGCCGTCGTTGGCGCGGTGTACCTGATCGTCGTGTCCACCCGCGGAAGCGCATGGCAAATCGTCAGTTGCGCCGTCTTCGCCTTTACGCTGGTTCTCGTCTATCTGTGCTCCACTCTCTATCACTCCCTAGTGCGCACGCGTGCACGGCATGTCTTTCACGTGCTCGATCACTCGGCCATCTACTTGCTGATTGCCGGCACCTACACGCCTTTTACGCTGGTATCTCTGAGGGGAACGGTGGGTTGGGTGCTTTTTGGGGTGGTCTGGGCGCTGGCCCTCATGGGAGTTGTCTTCAAGAGCCTGGCGGTCGGCCGATTTGCGGTCGCGTCGGCCCTCGTTTACCTCTTCCAGGGCTGGTTCGTGGTCTTCGCCGCCCGCCCGCTCGTCCAGGCCATCGGCTGGCATGGAGCATTATGGCTCACTGCTGGCGGTCTGGCCTATACCTTCGGCATCGTCTTTTTCGCCCTCGACCGACGGCCCTATTTCCACGCCGCCTGGCACCTTTTCGTCCTGGCCGGCAGCGTGGCGCACTACTTTGCGATTCTTTTCTATGTTGCGCCCCAGCGAGCCTGAACGGACATACGTATTCGGACTCGTGATCTGGGCTCTGGAACACCGCACCGCGCCCTCCTGCGAAGGCCAGGAACATTGACCTTCCCCGCCAAAGCCGGTACACTACTCTAGTTTGGCGATTCCTGCCTGTCGTCGTGGAGCCAGACGTTCGCCCAGAAGGCTGGGCTTGAGCGTACCGCGGCGCGGAAGTTTCCGCCCGAGCTATTCTGAGTTGCAAGCGCGCATCCGCCGCAGTGGAAACAGCGCTGGAGGAATTATGTACGCCGTCATTCGCACCGGTGGGAAACAATATCGTGTCGCTCCCGGCGACGTTGTCAAGATTGAGAGCGTTGCCTCAGAGAACCAGACCGTGGAATTCAACGACGTTTTGGCTATCTCGGGCGAACCTGGAACCATGACCAAGCCGGCCACTGCCAAGGTGACGGCAGAGGTTCTCGGCGAAGGCCGTGGCGACAAGATCCTGGTCTTCCACCTCAAACGCAAAAAGCAGTACAAGAAGCTGCAGGGACACCGGCAGAACTTTACCGAGGTGCGCATCAAGGCTATTGAAGCGGATGGCGTCACCTACACCGCCGCCAGCTAGGCGCGGAGATTCATTTCAGAAGGGGAATTCGGCGATGGCACATAAAAAGGGTGGAGGCAGCTCTACAAACGGGCGCGATTCCAATGCACAGCGGCTGGGCGTGAAAGCATTCGCAGGCCAGCTCGTAACCGGAGGCTCGATCATCATGCGTCAGCGAGGTACCCGCATCAAGCCGGGTCCCAATGTCGGCATCGGCTCCGACGACACGCTCTTTGCCAAAGTTACAGGCCGGGTGAAGTTCAGCGACCGCGGCAACCGCGGCCGGTTTGCTTCGGTCGACCCGGTCGCAGCCGAGTAACGCATTCAACGTTGACGAGAGGGTCGCGGCGCAGCCGCGGCCCTTTTTTGCGCCTCATGCCGCAGAAGAAAAGGGCTGGACTTGCCAAAGTCCAGCCCTTTTCTTCTTGAGGTACGCAACCCGCGCCTATGACTTCGACTCGCTGTTTTGCAAGCTCCGGTTCAACACCTTGTCCACGACCTTCTCGACGTCAGTCAGGAAGAAGCTATTGGCCGGCTGTTGCACGGCAACCTGGGTTCCGTGGCCTAATGCGGCGGCGATCTCGTTCCAACGGTAAATGGTTGAGTTCGCCGGCACGACCACCGGCTTCCGGACAGGCTCCGGCAGGGCGCAGTAGGCAACCCAGATTCCGAGTGAGACCAGAATGAGACCTTCATTCAGGAACTGGAGCGGAGAGGTGAGCGACGTGTTACGCGCCAACAAGGAGGAGACAATGAAATCGTTGGATGACATGAGGCCAAATCCGAGAGCGATGCCAAATCCCATGTCACGCGGCGAGCTGCGCAAAGCGTTCATGCACAGGCAAAGGAAGGCCAGGAGACAGAGTTCAAGGATGCTGACCGACCGCATGAGCGCGTAGGCGATGTCAGGAATGATGAAAACGCCGCGGTGTGTGAAGGAGACCGAGGTAAGACTTACGATCGAGGAAGCCAGCGCTGCCCACCGAAAAGCCACCGTTCCGAGTCTCATGAGCCCCGTGAACGATGAGAGCACTGAGCGGAAGACCTCGACACAGATGAAGAAGAGAGTAATCGCACTGGCGATATAGACCGCCCAGTAAGCGTAGAAGTACATGGGGAAATAAGCGTGTCCCCAAGACTGCGCCTGAACATAGAGAAGACCCAGCAAAACAGGCATCGAGGCGAGCCGCAGAGCGAGATAAGTACTCATCGCGGGGAAGCGACGATGCAATCCCCTTCTCCAAAAAAGAAAACCTATAACAGCCCAGAGCAAGAACTCAGCAGCGCTCATGAGCGACATAGCAAAACTTACAGGCATAAAGGCCCTCTACCGATCCTGAAGGTTTTAACAGGATAGCGCGTCATGCCTTGACATTCAAATAGAAAACGACTCTAAGTGCATAGCACTATCGTGCTATGCAAACATCAGCGTCCGCCGGCGGGGCAGCCCATTCCGGGGCCGCAAGCCGGAGCCGGAAGGCTGGCGGTCGCAGACTGATGACTGGCGAGAGCAACTGCGGCTCTTGGAGATGTGGCGGCTGCGGCGGCACCGGCGATTACTATTAGTAACGCGAAAACACGGAGAGTGAGTTTCATACTTGGTTACCCCTTATCATTTTGTGCGCATGGGAGGCTTGCCCCCGTAACACCTAAATGGTATTGCAACTTTGCCAGTAAGTCCATCTTTCTCATGCATATCAACAAGTAGTAACCTATGTAGTTACTGACGTCACATAACTCGCAAGTAATCTGCCCATCGGTAACCGCTTTCATGATCACTTCACATCTGTCTCGGCAGGGTCGCCGCATGGTAAAATAGACCCAGGCGAATTCGTTTCAAAGCCCCCGTTGTTTCAAGCGGTTAATCCCCCAGAAGCCGTGCCCGAAAGTAGAGCCGGGAACACAATTCTTGTGGAGCGCAGAGCGAAAGCCTTGCGAAAAGGACTCTATGGCGACTAAGACTATGGCGATTGAGGTACCCGACGAGTACCCCGTCTCCGGCGGAAACGGCGACAATAGCACCTATACCGGCGAAAACATCAAGATTCTTGAAGGTCTGGAGGCTGTGCGGCTTCGCCCGGCGATGTACATCGGCTCGACCGGCGAGATGGGCCTGCATCACCTCGTCTATGAAGTTGTCGACAACTCCGTCGATGAGGCCCTGGCCGGATACGCCAAAAGAATCGAAGTCGTTATCCACGTCGACAACTCCATCACCGTGGTCGACGATGGCCGCGGGATCCCGGTGGACATGATGCCTGTGGGCAATGGCCAGATTATGCCTGCGGTGCAAGTGGTTCTCACCAAGCTTCACGCCGGCGGCAAGTTCGATGCCTCTACTTATAAGGTCTCCGGCGGGTTGCACGGGGTGGGCGTGAGCTGCGTGAACGCGCTCAGCCAGGAATTCAACGTGGAGATTTGGCGCGACGGCCACACCTGGGAGATGGATTTCAGTTGCGGCCTGCCTATCAGCGAACTGCGCCAGGCGGGCACGAGCAAGAAGCGCGGCACCAAGGTGCACTTCCTGCCCGACAAGAGCATCTTTGCCACTACGGAATACAACTACGACACGCTCGCCCAGCGCCTGCGCGAAATGGCCTTCCTGAACAAGGGCCTCGAAATCACGCTGACCGACGAGCGCACCTCCGATCCGAAGACCGGCGAATCAAAGCGCGCGGAATTCCGCTACGCCGGCGGCATCGCTGAATTTGTAAAGCACCTCAATCGCGGCAAGTCTGTCTTGCATGACAAGCCCATCGTGATGGAGGCCACGCGCGACAACGTCGAAATCGAGATTGCGCTTCAGTACAACGACAGTTACTCCGAGACGGTGTTCAGTTTCGCCAACAACATCAACACGGTTGACGGCGGCTCGCACCTCTCCGGCTTCCGCACCGCGCTGACTAGGACCATCAATGCCATTGGCCAGTCGCTCGGGCTCTTCAAGGATTTGAAGGAAAACCTCAGCGGCGATGACGTGCGCGAGGGTCTGGTGGCCGTGGTCAGCGTGAAGCTTTCGCAGCCACAGTTCGAGGGGCAGACCAAGGGCAAGCTCAACTCCGACATCGCAGGCACGGTGCAGGCCTTCGTTAACGAGCGCCTCGGCATGTTCCTTGAGCAGAATCCTCCCGTGGCCCGCAAGATCATCAACAAGGCCATCGAAGCCGCACGGGCACGCGAAGCTGCCCGCAAGGCCCGCGATTTGACTCGTCGCAAAGGAGCGCTCGACGGGGGCGGTCTGCCCGGCAAGCTGGCTGACTGCAGTGAGCGCAACCCCGACCGCTGCGAACTCTACCTTGTCGAGGGCGAAAGCGCCGGAGGCACCGCCAAACAGGGCCGTGACCGCCGCTTCCAGGCCATCCTGCCGCTGAAGGGCAAGATCCTCAACGTCGAGAAGGCCCGGTACGACAAGATGCTTGGCCACGAGGAAATCCGCGCCATGATTACGGCGCTGGGCTGCGGCATCGGCAAGGACGACTTTGACCCTACCAAGATCCGCTACGGCAAGATCATCCTCATGACTGACGCCGACGTCGACGGATCGCATATTCGCACCTTGCTCCTGACCTTTTTCTTCCGTCACATGACGGAACTGATCAAGCGCGACAACGTGTACATCGCCCAGCCGCCTCTCTACAAGATCAAGAAGGGGCGATTCGAGCAGTACATCAAGGACGACCGCGAGTTCGTGAAGGTGATGGTCAACCGCGCTTCCGAAGGCATGATCGTGCGCCACGGAGAGAGCGCCAGCCGCATTGAGGGGGCCCACCTCACCCGTTTCATGGGCTTCCTGAATGAATATCTTGGCTTCGTTGAAAAGGTCGATAAGCGCATCCGCAACGAGAAGCTCACCGAGCTGCTGGCGCGCGCTGAGCTTATCCATCGCTCCGACTTCACGTCGAAGGCAGAAAGCGAAGTTCCACCCAAGCTGGTCCAGTTGCATGCCCAGTTGGCCGAGCAGGCAGACGAATTCGCCTTCAAGTCGCTGAGCAGTCCGGTCGAAGATGAAGAGCACCACACCTGGTCCATCTGCTTTACGGATTCGCAGGGCGCGCATCGCTGCATCGATTGGAATCTCGCCTCCAGCCCCGAGTTCCGCCAGATGATGGCCAAATACTCGCAGATCAAGGAATACCTGGAGCCGCCGTTCCTCATCGAGTTTGCGCCCAAAGGTGCCGCCGCAGCCGAAGCGAGCCCGGAAGCCGACGAAGAAGAACCCGACGCCGAGGGTGCTCCCTCGCCCGGCAGCGCAGAAGTCCGCGCAGAAGCCAAAGCGACTGCACGCGGCGCACGCGCATTGCGCGAACCGGTGGAGAAGCAGACGGCACGCGAGCTCTTCACCTACATCGTCGAGCAGGGCAAGAAGGATTACCAGGTCCAGCGCTACAAGGGACTGGGCGAGATGACTGCAACGCAGCTTTGGGAGACCACGATGGACCCCGAACACCGCACGCTTCTGTCGGTCAAGCTGGAGGATATTGCCGAAACTGAGGCCATCTTCACCACTCTGATGGGCGAGGACGTTGAGGCACGCAGAAAATTCATCGAAGACAACGCGTTGGATGTGAAGAATCTCGACATCTAACTTTCAGGGCGTTTTTCCGAGCGTTGACATTGACTTCGCCTTCTGAAAGCTGGCTTCGGGCCTCCTGGCTCGTAATCCCGGCGTTACGCTTTTCGTCCATCTCAGGTGGAGTCCGCGAGAGTTCTTTATCGGTGCCCTTGCTGCGGCAGCAGGACGCTGGAGGCGCCTGGGGCCATGGCGCTATGCCCGGTCTGCTGGTGGGAGGACGACCGGCCAGGAGGACGCCGACGCGTTGGAAGTGCACCACACGGTAAATGGCGGCCTGAGTCTGCAAGAGGCGCGCGAGTATTACGCCTGGTGCGGCGCATCCCACCCTCGGTTCTTGCCCTACGTGCGGAAACCCAACGTCACCGAGGAGTAACGTGACTTCCGCGGTGCGGCCGACCTGAAACCCGCCCTGCCGGTTTGACCCTGCCTGCAATCCCTCTTACCATGAGATGAGGAATTTCCCCAGCCAGACGGCGCTGTAAGCTTCAAGCGTCAGCCCGCTGTGGCAGCTAGTTTGGCGTCTGACGCGCCCGGAAGGCAAAACGATTGAGTTCTACCGACACTCTCGAAAATGATCCGCAACCTGAAACGGCCGAGGAAGCGAACCCGCATGCTGGCCATGATCACGGGCACGACCACGAACATGATCATCCACATGGGCCGGTTCTCAATCCGGAGTGCACCCGCGAACTGGTGCTGGATATCCCTGCTGAAGATGTCTCGAAGGCCTTCCAGGCAGTGGTCCGGAATTACCGGAAGTACGCCAAGATCCCGGGTTTCCGCCCAGGCAAGGTGCCGGAGTCGGTTATCCGGCGCCGTTATGCAACTGAAATCCGCAAAGATGTGATCGACGGCTTGCTTCCCGAGCGTTTCAACCAGGGTGTTCGTGACCTTGGGGTGAAGCCGGTGGGTCAGCCGCAGGTGACCGAGCTCAATATAGAGGATGGCCAGCCTCTGCACGTAAAGGCGGTCTTCGAGTTCATTCTCGATTTTTCAATTGACGGCTACCAGGACGTGAAGGTGGAAAAGCCCTCGGTTGAGGTTACCGAGGAAGAGTTTTCGCACGAACTGGAGCAGTTGCGCGAGTCGCGCGCCACGATCGAGCCGGTTGAGGAAGACCGCGTGCTGGCGGACGGCGACTGGGCGCAGATCTCCTATACCGGCCAGGTAGAAAACGAACCGGATGCGGCTCCGCTGGCAGGGGAGGACGCGCTGGTCGAGATCGGCGGCAAGGATACTGTGGAGGCTTTCACAACGATCCTGCGAGGCGCCAAGCCCGGCCAGGAGTTGAAGGCTGAGGTCATCTATCCCGCTGATTACACTGAAGCCAAGCTCGGAGGCAAGACGGTTGCCTATGACGTGACTGTGAAGGCCATCAAGAAGCGCATCATCCCTGAGCTGAACGATGACTTTGCCAAGGAGATGGGCAACTACGAGAGCCTTGCGGAGTTGGAAACCCGGGTCCGGGAGCACATGGCCAACCGCAAGCGACGCAGTGTCGAGGGCGAAACCAAGGACAGACTGTTTGCCGCACTCACTGAACGCTTTGTGTTTCCCGTTCCGGAATCGATGGTGCAGGAGCAGATCGATGCGCGTTTGGAACGCGGTTTGCGGGCGCTGGCGGCTCAGGGCATGGACACGGAACAGATGCGCAAGCTGGATTTTGGCCGTTTGCGCGGCGCCCAGCGCGATAGCGCTGTTGCCGAGGTGAAGACATTTATCCTGCTGGATCGTATCGCTGCAGCCGAAAACATAACGGTAAGCGACGAAGAGTTGGATCGCGAAGTGCACCTGGCTGCTTTGCAGTCCAGAGAGCCGGTTGAAGCGCTCCGCCAGCGTTTGACGGATGACGGCGGGCTAGCTAGAATCCGGGAACAAATGAAGCGCGAAAAAACCGCGAGTCTGCTGTACGAGAGGTTGCCTCAGTAAGGCAGTAAGAATCGCCGCAAAGCCCGTAAGTTGAAGGATGTGGGGCTACGCGGCCAAGCAATGAACGGGGAGAACAAGATCCCCGACGGAACAGTGAGAAGAACACTCAATGGCATTGGTACCCATGGTGGTGGAGCAGACGAGCCGAGGCGAGCGCGCCTACGACATCTACTCCCGTTTGCTACGCGACAACATTATCTTTTTGGGAACGCCTATCGACGACCAGATAGCCAATCTCATCGTGGCTCAGATGCTCTTTTTGCAGGGCGAGGATCCGGAGAAGGACATTTCGCTTTATATCAATTCACCGGGCGGCTCGATCACCGCGGGTCTTGCCATTTACGACACAATGCAATTCATCAAGAACAATGTGGTGACTTACTGCATCGGGCAGGCGGCGAGCATGGGCGCATTCCTGCTGCTGGCCGGCAGCAAGGGCAAGCGGTTCGCATTGCCCAATTCGCGCATTCTCATCCACCAGCCTTCAATGGGCGGCCTCAGCGGCCAGGCGACGGACATTGATATCCATGCGCGCGAGATTCTGCGCATTCGCGAGATCACCAACACCCTGATGGCGAAACACACGGGGCAATCGCTCGACCAAATTGAGCGCGACGTCGAACGGGATTTCATCATGAACTCGCAACAAGCCAAAGAATACGGGATCGTCGACGAAATCATCGACAGACCCCGCACGTAGAGACCGGACCGCATTTTGCGGAACTTAACAGGATCCAAAAGGGAGCAGGAAAATGAAAACGCGCACGGGACCTGAAGAAGCGCTGCGGTGCTCGTTCTGCCACAAGTCGCAGGACGCCGTAGCCAAGTTGATCTCGTCGCCCAGCGACTATCCTCGGGCATACATTTGCGATGAGTGTGTCGCTGTCTGCAACTCGATCCTCGAAGACGATCGCGGCGAAGCGCACCCCGCCACCGCGGCCGGCCATCTACCTAAACCGCAGGAAGTGAAAAGCTTCTTGGACGACTACGTGATCGGGCAGGACCAGACAAAGAAGAAGCTTGCGGTCGCAGTTTACAACCACTACAAGCGCATCCAGATGAATCGCATGCGCAACAACGAAGTCGAGCTGGCCAAGTCAAACATTTTGCTGATTGGTCCCACTGGCTCGGGCAAGACGTTGTTGGCGCATACGCTGGCCAAGATGCTCGATGTGCCGTTCGCCATTGTGGACGCGACCACTCTCACAGAGGCCGGCTACGTAGGTGAGGATGTGGAGAACATCATCCTCAAGCTGCTGCAGGCTGCCGACGGCGATGTGACCCGGGCGCAGCAGGGCATTATCTACATCGACGAAATTGACAAGATCGGCCGCAAGGACGAGAACCCCTCCATCACCCGCGATGTTTCGGGCGAGGGCGTGCAGCAGGCGTTGCTCAAGATTCTTGAGGGCACAGTGGCCAACGTGCCGCCGCAAGGCGGACGCAAGCATCCGCACCAGGAATTCACCGCCGTTGACACCACCAATATCCTGTTCATTTGCGGTGGCGCCTTCGTAGGCCTGGAACGCGTGGTTGGACGCCGTGTGGGCAAAAAGGCACTGGGCTTCAAAGCTGTGGACCCGGAAGCCGATGCTGCAGCAGTCCGCTCTCATCGCGACACCGAACTGTTGCGCAAGACCGAGCCGCAGGACCTGATCAAGTATGGGCTGATTCCCGAGTTTGTGGGTCGGCTGCCCGTCATGGGCATCCTTGATGAGCTGGATGAAGCGGCGCTGATCGAGATTCTCACCAAGCCGCGCAACGCCATCCTCAAGCAGTATCAGCGGCTGCTCGAGTACGAGAATGTGCGCCTGCATTTCACGCAAGAAGCCACCTGCGCCGTGGCGCGCGAGGCGTTGGCCCGCAAAGTGGGCGCGCGCGGTTTGCGCATGATCCTTGAAGAGTTGATGCTCGACCTGATGTATCACCTGCCCAACAACAAGCGCGTGCGCGATCTTGAAATCACCAGCGATATGGTGGAGCGTCGCGACCTGTCGTTGTGCCTGCTGGAAAAAGCCGGCTAGGCATTGCATCCACAACACGCTTGAGAAGTTCCGGCCATTCTGCGTCTCGATTCTGCGAGGCGCGGAAGACGGGTGTGACTGATGATCGAGAAGATGTCGAGACGCGAGTTTGTCGCGATCACCAGCGCCGGTCTTCTTGGTTCTGCTGTCTCTCTGAAATCTCAAACCGCGGGGCGTCCACCGAAGCTTTACGCATACGCAAGCTCGTGGACGAGGGCGATGAGCCAGGCGTTTGGCTTTTCTGGGCTGGACAATAGCAATGCGGGAGGCGGCATCCACGTCTTTGCTGTCGACATGACAGATGGGTCGCTGACCCGACTGAGCGGCGTCGCACCTGAATTGAACTCCGGCTACATTTGCGTTTCGCCAAACCGAAGGTTTCTGTACGCCACTGACGAGAGGAAAGACTACGGCGGCAAGGCTGGTGCCGGCGGCGGCGTCAACACATTCTCCATTGATCCGGCAGACGGATCGCTGACCCATGTGAATTCTTACCCCAGCATGGGAGCCTTTCCTGCATACATTTGCATTGATGCCACTGGATCACGCGTTGTTACTGCCAACCACGGTTCCTACGACAGCGTGATCAAGCCAATCCAGCGCGGCGCGCAGGTCGAGTTGGAGACCGTTTACGACGATGGCGTTATCGCCATGTTTCCCGTGGCGCAGAGCGGTGCGCTGGAACCGGCCTCCGATGTATCGGTTCTGGAGACGGGACATGGGCCCGGCGGTTTTCTGCAGGGCAGCTGTCATCCTCACTCGGTAAATTTCGATCCCGGTAATCGATACCTGCTTGCGTGTGACAAGGGTGCCGATCGTATTTACGTGTATCGCTTCGACCACGTATCGCATACGCTGGGGACACGGCAGATCTTCTCTGCCGCTCCAGGCACGGCGCCGAGACACTCAGCTTTCCACCCGCGCTTGCCATACGTGTTCATCATCAACGAACTGGAAGCGAGTCTTACGTCTTTCTTGTTCGACGCGAAGACGGGGGAGATCCGCTCGATCGACACGGTTGCCACGATTCCATCGGGGCTGCAGTCGCGCGGCCTCAAAAACATGCCGGCGGATATTCGAATTCATCCCAACGGAAAGTTCGTATACGGAAGCACACGAGGCAACAACAGCATCGCGGTCTTCAAGCTTGACGAGGCAACGGGAAAGCTAACCACGGTCGACATCGTTCCGAGCGGAGGATTGACGCCCCGGGCATTCAACTTCGAGCCATCGGGGAAATACCTTTTCGCTGCAAATCAGGAATCGAACAACATTGTGACATTTGCCGTCGACGCTGCAACCGGGGAGATTACGCGGACCGGCGCCAAGGCCGAAATCGAGCGTCCCGTCTGCCTGAAATTTGCCGCACTCTGAGAGATTGGGGCCAAGGCTCCTTGGGAAACGGTGCTACTTGACCCCGGGTGCTCCGCCTCCGACGCCGCTTTTTGGCCATTCCGCGGTACAATCCGAACATGAGCCGCGCAAACTTCCCTGCAGCCGAAGGCGCGGTAGCGCGTCCAATCCTAAAGGTGTCCTTATGACCGCGTCTCGCGAAAAGACCGAACCCCACAAACTACCCATGATGCCCATCCGGGACATGGTGATCTTTCCCTATATGATGACGCCGTTCGTGGTGGGCCGCTTGTCGAGCGTGCGCGCCCTTGAGGAAGCGCTCAACGGCGACCGCAAGATCTTTCTGGCCACCCAGCACGATGCCTCCATCGACGAGCCCAAGGCGAAAGAGATCTACCAGGTGGGAGCCATCTGCAGTATTGTGCAGAGCGTCAAAATGCCCGATGGCAATATCAAAGTGCTTGTAGAAGGCGTGGAGCGGGCCAAGTCAATCGAAGTGAATGACCGCGATGGATTTTTTGTGGCCACGGTGCGCACCGGCAAGACCGACTTTGAGATGACTCCGGCGGTCGAGCAGTTAATGCAGCGCGTGACGAGTCTCTTTGAGCAGTACGTCAAGCTGCAGCAGTCGCTGAACTACGAAACCATCATCGCCTCAGTGCGCATGGACGAGCCGGCGAAACTCTCCGACACCATCGCCGCGAATCTTCAACTCGGCATCGAGGAGAAACAGGAACTGCTGGGCATCTTCGATCCCGCGGTGCGGCTGGCCCGCATTGCTGACGTGCTCGACGTGGAGATAGAGAAACTCGACCTCGATCGCAACATCCAGTCCCGCGTAAAGCGGCAGATGGAGCGCGCGCAGAAAGAGTACTACCTCAACGAGAAGATCAAAGCGATCCAGAAGGAACTGGGTCGCGGCGAAAAGAGCGAATTCGATGAGCTGCGCAAGAAGATTGAAGCCGCGGGCATGCCGAAGGAAGTGCTCGAGAAGGCCGTGCAGGAGCTGAAGAAGCTTGAGGCCATGCCGCCGATGTCGGCCGAGTCCACTGTGAGCCGCAACTATATCGATTGGCTGCTGGCCGTGCCGTGGAAGAAGCGCTCGAAGGAAACGCGCTCGATCGACTACGCGGAAAAGGTGCTCAACACCGACCACTACGGCCTGGAGAAAATCAAGGAGCGCATTCTCGAATTTCTCGCCGTGCGGCAGCTCGTCAAGAATCCCAAGGGATCGATCTTGTGTTTCGCCGGACCTCCGGGAGTGGGCAAGACTTCGCTTGGCATGTCCATCGCGAAAGCCACCGGGCGCAAGTTCGTGCGCCTCTCACTGGGCGGCATTCGCGACGAAGCCGAGATTCGTGGTCACCGCCGCACCTACATTGGAGCGCTACCCGGTCAGATCATCCAGCATATGAAGCGGGCGGGTACCAAGAACCCCGTCTTCCTGCTCGACGAAGTCGACAAGATGGCCTCGGACTTCCGCGGAGACCCCGCCTCGGCGCTGCTTGAAGTGCTTGACCCGGAACAGAACACTACGTTCCAGGACCACTACCTCGACGTGGACTATGACCTCTCGCAGGTGCTGTTCGTGGCCACTGCAAACGTCATGCACACCATTCCGGCCGCTCTCCAGGACCGCATGGAAGTGCTGCGCCTGCAGGGGTACACGGAACAGGAGAAGCTCGAAATCGCCCGGCAGTACCTTGTGAAGAAGCAGAGGCAACAGACCGGCCTGAGCGAAAAGAACGTCTCTTTCACCGATGATGCCATCCTGGAAATCACCCGGTCTTATACACGGGAGGCGGGCGTCCGCAACCTGGAGCGCGAGATCGGAAACATCTGCCGCAAGGTAGCGCGCCGCGTGGTGAAGAAGGGCTCGAAGCACAAGGAAGAAGTCACAGCGGCCAATGTCAACGAGTTCCTGGGCGTGGTGAGGTTCCGCGACTCCGAAGTACATGAGAAGAGCGAAGTCGGCCTGGTCACCGGGCTGGCTTGGACTGAAGTGGGCGGCAGCATTCTCACGACTGAAGTTCAGGTGCTCGACGGCAAAGGCAAACTCACCATCACCGGCCAACTTGGCGACGTGATGCAGGAGTCGGCGCAGGCCGCACTCAGCTATATCCGCGGCAGGGCACAGGCGCTGGGGCTGAGCCGCGAGTTCTATCGCAACGTTGACCTTCACCTGCATGTGCCCGAAGGCGCGATTCCGAAGGACGGTCCCTCTGCCGGCATCACGATGGCCACGGCGTTGGCGAGTGCGCTGGCGAAGATTCCTGTTCGCCGCGACATTGCTATGACCGGCGAAATCACGCTGCGCGGCAAAGTGTTGGCCATTGGCGGACTGAAGGAAAAGCTGCTGGCCGCGTTGCGTGCCGGGATCTTCGAGGTCATTCTGCCACGCGCCAATGAGAAAGACCTGTCGGAGCTGCCCGACAACATCAAGAAATCGATCAAGCTCCACTTCGTGGATTCAATGGACGAGGTGCTCGCGTTGGCTCTCGAGAGCCCGCTGCCCACCCTCGTTCCGGCAGAAAGCGAAGTGATGGCCGCCGTGCAGCCGGCACCCGAAGGCGCAAGTGGTCAGGTGGCTCGGCAGTAGCGTTGCTGCTGCTCGAACGACCATGCGCTATACCACTCAGTTTCTTCTATCGGCCCTGGCTGCGGCGCAGTTCCCCGCTCCCGACGTACCGGAGATCGCCTTTCTCGGGCGCTCGAATGTGGGCAAATCGAGCTTGCTGAACGCGCTGGTGGGGGAGAAGGCGGCCAAGGTCTCGCAAACTCCGGGCCGTACGCGCGCCATCAATTTCTTCGCTCTGCTCGATCCGAAGCAGCGGCGCAAACTGGTCTTCGCCGATCTGCCTGGTTACGGCTACGCCAAGATTTCGAAGTCCATTTCGGCGGGCTGGCCGGCGTTTATCGAGCCGTACCTGGCGATTCGCTCGACGCTCAAGCTGTGCGTCTGTTTGGTGGACTCGAATGTGCCTCCGCAGCAAAGTGACCGCCAGTTGCTCGATTGGCTGCGCGCGGCAGGCCGCGATTATGCGGTTGTGGCCACCAAGATCGACCGGCTCAGTGGCAATGAGCGCACCAGGAACTTGTTGGCGCTGAGGAAGGGGTTGGAACTGGATGAAGTCTTGCCGGTTTCAGCCAAGACTGGGATTGGCGTGAATGAACTCTGGACCAGAATTGAATCTGCGGGCGAGAAGCGCTAAGAGCTGTTCCACAGCTCGATCTCCCGCGAACACTCAATCCAACGCTAAGGCGAAGGAAAAGAGAACGTGATACTTGGCGTGTATCTCTTTAATTTTGTTTAATTTATGCCACGCTATGGCGAAGAATTTACGAAAACTAACTGGGCTTTTTTTTTGGAGCGGCTGAAGGCTCATTTTGCAATTTGCGGAGCCTCCGGAGTCGTGCTCTGTGGCAAAGCGTGATCTTTCCGGCAGCCCTGAAGTTCTGCCATAGCTCGTTTGATTTCTCCGATGACGGATTCGTCCGGATTTCCGTTCTGTTTCGAGTGTGCGCCGAGCGGAGAAATAATATGCAAAATTCTATTCGCAATCGCTTCGAGATACGGCAATTGTGGAACCGCGCAGTCTCAGCTTGCGCGCACTGGACTTTCAGGGGGCGAAAAGTGGTACTCCTCACCCGTCCCGAGATAGTTTGAGTGAATCTCCACGGCGATTGCAATCTCACCGCGTGCAACCCGCTCCCGAACTTGGACGATAAAGGCAGCGGCAAATTCCCGGTCACAGCGCAGCGAGCGCCAATCATTTGCCAGGCGACCGAGGTAACGGGGCGCCAAGCGAAGCCAGCGGCGCGCAGCCCCTTCATTTGAGTCAAGACAATCAAGGGCGATCAGGTCGAGTTTGGGCAGCCACCGAGCCGGCGCTGAGGACACAGTCCACGTCAGCCAAGTCAGAGCCTTCAGAGATTTCACCTCCACAAGCGTACGAGCTGAGCCGGCAGAGTCAATGGAAGCGACGGCGGGGCGCAGGAGATCGGGCGCCACGCCGCGCGCCAGCATCTCGCGTTCGATGGCAGCAGGATCAACGGCCACGCAGACCGCAACCGCTTCGCGCTTGCGAATTTCGTTTTTCAGGATGCGCAGGGCTTCGTCGAGTGAAGTTACAAGGAAATCAACGGTGCCGTCCCGAACAGCTTGCTTCTGCGCAGCAGGATCCGCGGAGGCAGCCAGCGAAGCGGCGCCAGCAATATTGCCGGCAATCACCAGGGCGCGGCCAGCCCCGTCAAGCGCGCCTGCGTAGAGCAACTTGCCGCCGAGGGTCGGCTCCTGGCCAGAAGCTGGATCCTGGTCCTCGGCTTGAACCAGGCACGCGTAGGCCCTCTCCACCTCTCGAATGAAATCGAATGCCGCTGAAAGATGAGGGTCGAGAGCCACAGAAGGATTCTCTCCACAATCCAGAGCTGGTTGCATAAATGCCGCTCAGTCCCCAGCAAATGCATCCAGCAGGGGCTAAAGCCCGCGGTTCCTATGACTTCCACGGCACGGATAAATCCGTGCCCTTTCAAAACACTATTTATGCAACCAGGTTCCTAGCACTTTCGGCATACACATAAGCTTTTTAAGAGCTGTGAAGGGTGGCTTTTCTTGAGTAAAAAGCCACTTGAGTGCGTGGCTGCGGACTACACCGATTCCGAAAGTGCTATAACCTGCCGCCCGAGATCTGGATGCCTATTCCTTCGTGAGTTCCCGCCAATTCAGCTTGCGGACGAACAAGACAAACTCTCCGGGCTTTGCAGTCACGTTGAGTCTTTCGGCGGCTTTAGGTTTGAGGCACCCGTTGGGAGCGACAAGTCCGGTGGTGAGAATCTTTGAGACGGGATACCAAAGCTCGGCGGGGGTGTCGGTCTGCTTGGGGCCATCACAGTTGATGAAGTACTCCGTCGAGTTCTCGTAAGTGGCATGAATCAAGATGACCGAGGCGTCCTCGGGAACCTTGAGTTCCGATGTTCCATCCTCGTTCTGCTTCACCCAATCGCCGTGCTCGGCAGCGTCGTGGTTGGCGCGAACCAGAATGCCGGTTGGCGAAATGATGCGTCCGGTTCTTCCATCCAGCAAGCGAAGGGTAATAGTCTTCGCGGCCTGCGCATGCAGATCGCCGCAAAGAACCGCCATGGACACAAGGAGCACGAGCGCACGAAAGATTCGTCGAACCATGGTCTTTCCTAGCCTCTACCAAGCGGAGTACGGTTGCCCATCAGCACCGGTTTCGTCCGATCCGGAATGAATGTCGTCGATCCCCGGGTCCGTCTCGTCGACCGAATGGAGTGAATCGCTCGTGTCGGTCACCCAGGTTTCCCTGCTGTGGGTCATCGGATCTTCTGGAATGTTGCGCAGGTAGCCGTTCTGGATTAAATCGTCGAGCGACTGCGGGGCCTTTTGCTTGTCCATGGTATAGGAATCGATGGCCGCCCGCATCACGTGCAGATCTTCCTTGAGTACTGCTTCCCTGGCAGACTTGATGGCACCGATAAAGCTGGGGATGGCGAGCGTGGCCAGCACACTGATAATGGCCATCACGATCATCAGTTCCATCAGCGTAAAGCCCGCGTCTTGTTTTCCAGATCTGCGCATGGCGATTCCTACCAGTCAGAATACTTGGTGCCATCCAGGGCCGTGCCTGGGGATTTCGAATACACGTCAAAAACGCTTTGTCCGCCGTAGGAGTCCGATTTCGGATCATCCTGCATCGAGCGCAATCCCCAGTCTGCCGAGCCGGTCATGGGATCGATGGGGATGCGCCGCAGGAATTTTACCTTCTTGCCTTGCACATCGACGCCGTTGACCAGCGTCTCCAGGTCAGGCGGATAATTCTGGCTGTCCACCTTGGTCTGGAAAGCGCCCCTGTCGGCCGCATCCTTATAGTGGTCGATGGCGTCGCGCATCTGCCACAAATCGCGCCGCAGCTCCCGTTCATTGTCCCGCTTCGCCTTGAAGCGGGCTATTGGAATCGCGGCCGATGCCAGAATGGCCAGGATGGCGACGGTGACAATGAGTTCGACCAGCGTAAGGCCGCGTTCCGTGCGGTTCCGGATTGCGGTTTTGACCCTCATCGGCGATGCATCCCTTACCTGACCACAACGTTTATCTGCGTCCCTTGCGCCTGCACCGGCTGTTGCGTGCTGGTCGTTGCTGCAGGGTGGGTGATGGTAATGGGGCTTTCTCCCGCGGCTTTGGCTTGGAAAGTAAAGACGCAAACCACGCCTGCTCCGCTCATACCGGTGACCGCGGGAGGACGCGAAGCGTTGACCACGATGGTGCCGGGGCCATCGTCACGGTGCACCAGCGCCACAGACTGTCCGTCGCGGTTGAGAAAGTCGCCGTCTCCTACATTGACCAGCGACAGCCTGGTTGGGTCGTACTGCACTTGCAACGGAACCGACGCGATGTCCGTTGCGCCCGTTATGACAACCGGAACCTGGAAGGTTGCACCCGCCGCAACGGGCCCGGGCGGTGGAACAAGCGAAAAAGTAAGCCGTCCTGGGGTCGGTGGGGTCGGCTGGGCACCGGGGGCCGCAGCGCTTCCATTGGCTTGAGCCGCTGCATTCAACTGCGCCAGCGCTGCCGGGGCCGCCCCTTGCGCACTCTGGCCGGGAATGGTGCCCACCGTTGGCAGCGGCATCGCCGGATGCGCCTGGATTGCTGGCTCAGAGGAATTGGACGCTGCGCTTTCAGCCGCGAGGTGGCGCAACTCGATCGACTGGCCGATGCCGGTGTCGATGGGACGGAGATTCACCGGGGACAATTCCTGTGAGCGCATGATGTGCGGCACCACCAGGAAGACAATCTCGTCCTCTGTGATCGTGTGGTCTTTCGATCCAAAAAGGTACCTGACAAGCGGAATTGAACTGAGCCCTGGAATTCCGCTCCAGCTCACCTGGTCCTGTTTCTCCAGGATCCCGCCCAAGATGCTGGCCTCACCCTCATTCAGGCGGATCACCTGTTCGCTGGTGTGCTGGGCGAAGATCGGTTCGGTCACTCCGCTGATGGTGTCCTGGCCGGCCACCGAAGACACGTCGATTTTCATTTTCAAGGTGACCTGGTGGTCAAAGTGAATGGTCGGTGTCATCTCGATGTTCACGCCCACGTCCTGATACTGGAACTGGGTGTTGACGAGCGAACTGACGAGTGCCGTGGCCGCACCGGTCTGATAAGAACCAGTGGCAATCGGAATCCGCTGCCCGATCTTCATCGTTGCCTTCTGCTGGTCGGTGGCGCGAATGCGCGGGTTTTGAAGAACCTTGGTATTCGAGTCGCTCAGCAGCAGGTTGGCGGTGGCCGATCCGATCGTTACCGCAAAATTCGATGAGTTGAGATGAGCCAGATTGTAGAGAGTCGGAGTGGTGCCGGTGGTGGGCGTGCAGTTGGTGCTGCCCGTGGGACACGTCGTTGTGCTACTGGAAGTGGGTGCCTGCAGCTGAACACCCGCGCTGCTGGGCCACGCGATTCCGAGCGTCCGCTCCCAGTTCTTGCTCACTTCAAGGACGGCGATGTCGACCACCACCTCAGGCCGCGCCTTATCCAGATCGTTGATGAGTTTTTGCGCAAGCAGCAATTCATCCGGAGAGCCACGCATCACGATGGCATTCTGGCTTTGCACGCCATACACATGAGTGTTGGGCAGCACGTTACGGATGGCGGTCTGCACATCGTTCAAGTCATTTTGCTGCCACGCGTTGGTCAGGTAGAAGGTCTGTATCGCCTGCTCTTCCAACTCGGTGCGCTTGGCGCGGGTATTCGCCGCAGCAAAAATCGTGTTGCCTGTAATCGGACGCCAAAACGTATTGGAAAGGGTGCCTACAATGCGAAAGGCGTCCATCAAAGACACGTTGTTCAGGTCCACGTGAATCGTCTTGCCGGTGTAGTCGGGATCGAACAACACGTTAATGCCCGCCGCTTTGCCGACAGCCTGATACACCACCTTGCTGTCTTCAACCATGTGCAAGGTCAGGGGCTGATCGGAGAAGGGCTTAAGCTCGACCGGTGCGGCCATTGAGTCGATTTCTGCCTGCTCGCCGGGCGATTCGGGGAGAGCCCCCTGGTTCTCGGGCGGTTTTTGTCCTTGTTGTTCACGTATTTTGGCAATCTCCTGCTGCGCAGCCTCATTTCCGGGATCGATCTCGACGGCGCGCAAGAACTCCATCAGCGCTCCCTGCTCGTCTCCGGTCTGCAACAGCTTGCGCCCTTTGCCGGCGTGCAGCGATGAAGCTGAAATCCGAACGCGGTAGACAGCCGTGCGGTAAGTCAGGTCACTGGGAGCTAACTCGTATGCTTTTTCGTAGTTCTCATAGGCGGCGTCGTAGTCCTGACGCGCCTCGGCGGCCTGTCCGCGTTTGAAAAAGGATTTCGGTGATTCCGCGTGTAATCCGACGCTGCCAAGGCCGAACACAGCCAGCACAGCAAGAAACGCGATCCAGAAAGTCCATCTGGAGACAGCCGAAACGGCAGCGCGACGGTTCATCGAACTCCCTCGCGTCTTTGCCGGCCTGTCTTCCGATCGAGGCCGCCGCAGGCCGCCTTGGCCGCCCTTGACGCAATCCCTGTTGCTGACGATACCCATCCCACGTCGCCCCATTCTAGCAAAACCTCGCAGCGCCGCGATCCGGGAACCTGCTTAATTTACCTGCGTTTAGGGGGGCAAAGCAGCCCGGGCGGGCGCTGGTATCCACGCCGATGCTACGATGAAGACTCAAGGATGCTAGCCGATGGCCCGCCAAACCAGCCACGTTATTGTTCAAGCTGACCGCTCCGGGCCGTTGAAGCCGGCTCGGCCGCGCGATCCCGTGGCTTCCGGCGAACGAGACGCCGCCCAAAACCGTGCCGCCAGCCATAATTATTTCCTGCTGGAGAAGTTCGAAGCTGGCGTTGCGCTGCGCGGAACGGAGGTCAAGTCCATCCGCGAAGGGAAAGCCAACCTTAGGGATTCCTATGGCCTCATCAAGGATGGCGAGGCGTTTTTGCTCAACGTTCATATTGGGCCTTATTCGCATGGAAATATGGCCAACCACGACGCCCTGCGCACACGAAAACTGCTGTTGCACCGGGATGAGGTTCGCAAGCTACAGTCGAAGACGCAGATCAAGGGCCACACGCTCATCCCCACGCGGCTTTACTTTCGCAATGGACGCGTAAAAGCCGAACTGGCCGTTGCCAAAGGCAAGCAGGACTGGGACAAGCGCGAGACAGAGCGCCGCCGCGAAGCTGACCGGGAAGCCCGCGCCGCCGTCAATGCCAGCAAACACCGCATGGGACGCTGACGGTCCCCGAAGCGCAAACATATTTTGAGGAGAAGATGAAGACTCAACTGTCTTTTGTAAGCCTTGATGGAATCGAGACGGAGCTGCTGGCGGTTTTGGCCGTCGACACGCAAAGTGCCAAAGGCCCTGACGCGAAGCCCCAGCCCACGCTGCTTACCGATAACAAGGCTGTCAATTCGGCTGCAGCCGCCGTGCTTTCAAGCGGCGAATACAAGGCCGGAGCCAATGAGACATTGGTTCTGCACGCCCCCGCAGGATTAGCGGCCAAGCGCCTGCTGATTGTCGGCCTAGGCAATCAGGCCAAGGCAACCGTACACAGCGTGCGCAATGCTGCGGGAACGGCCGTTCGCTTCGCAAAGCCGCGCGGCATTCGCGAGATGGTCTTTGCGTTGCCCGAAAACACCGAATGGTCTGCTGCACGCAGTGCCCGCGCGGTGGTTGAGGGCGCCTTCGTGGGCGACTTCGACCCCGATACCTATCGCAGCGACCGCAAGGACCAGAGCCTGCAGTCCTTCACGGTCGCCGCGCCGGAGAAGAGCGATCAAGCTGCGCTGAAGGCCGCTTTCGCCGAGGGAGTCATTATTGGCGAGAGCCAGAATTTTACCCGTGTGCTGGTGAACGAGCCGGGCAACAAGCTGACTCCGACGCTTCTGGGGCAGCGCGCCGCCCAGATGGCGAAGGAAGTCGGTCTCGAGTGCGCAGTCTCCTCGACGGAGAAACTGCACGAGCTGAAGATGGGTGCCTTCTGGAGCGTCTCGCAGGGTTCCGCCGAGCCGCCGGCACTGATTGTGCTGCGCTATGAGCCCGAGGGCGTGAAGAGCGGCCCCGTGCTCGGCCTTGTCGGCAAGGGCATCACGTTCGATACAGGCGGCATCTCCATCAAGCCGGCAGACAAGATGGAACTGATGAAATATGACATGGCCGGAGGCGCCGCCATGCTGGGCGCCCTACGCGCCATTGCGCTGCTCAAGCCGAAGGTGCGCGTCATCGGCATCGTGTGCGCCGCCGAAAACATGCCTGACGGCAAGGCGCAGAAACCCGGCGACGTGCAAACCGCCATGTCAGGAAAAACCATTGAGATCATCAACACCGACGCCGAGGGGCGGCTGGTGCTGGCCGATGGACTCGCCTATGCGCGTCAGTTAGGCGCGACTCACCTGATTGATGCGGCGACACTCACGGGAGCCTGTGTGGTCGCGCTGGGACCGGTGAACGGGGGCGCTTTCTCGAACGACGATGAGACATACGCGAAGTTCCAGAGCGCATTGGCAACGTCGGGAGAGAAGTTCTGGCGGCTGCCCTTGGGCGACGAATACGCCGAGATGATCAAGTCTGACATCGGCGACATCAAAAACACCGGTGGCCGCGCCGGCGGAGCCATCACGGCAGCCGAGTTCCTTAAGGTCTTCGCCGAAGATACGCCGTGGATTCACCTCGACATCGCCGGCATGGCATGGATTGAAGATTCACGGCCCTATATTGCCAAAGGCCCCAGCGGCGTAGCAGTCCGATCGATATTGGAGTGGGTGCGGAGCTACGAGTAAAGCAGCTTATAGCTTCTAGCTCCTAGCTTTCAGCGTTTCGCCGCTACTTCCAATCATGAGCTTGCGAACTCTGGCATTAGACGCCAACGATATTGCCGTCCTCATCCACATCGATGGACAATGCGCGGGGTGCGCTGGGCAGACCGGGCATCAGCATCATGTTGCCCGCAACGGCCACCACAAATCCCGCGCCCGCAGATAAAGAAACGTCGGTCACCTTCAGCGTCCAGCCGGTCGGCGCGCCCATTACCTTGGGATTGTCGGTGAGCGAGTATTGCGTCTTGGCGATGCAAACCGGCAGACGTCCGAAACCCCATTCGGCGTAGCGTGCCAGTTTGACGCGCGCGGCATCGCTTAGTGCTATATCCGCTGCGCCATATACCTGTGTGGCCACCTTGCTGATTTTCTCTTCAAGCAAATCGTCAGACGAATAAACCGGATGGACATCGGGCGAGGGGTTCGCGTCGATGGTCGCGACCACCTTTTCCGCAAGGTCGATTGAGCCCACGCCGCCCTTAGTGAACGCATCCGTAATGGCACAGGCAACGCCTTCACGTCCGCACTCGGCGCCAACTGGCTCAAGCTCCTCCGACGTGTCGCCCGGGAAATGGTTGATGGCGACCACGATGGGCACTCCGTATCCACGCAGCGCGCGGATGTGGTGCCTAAGGTTGGCGAATCCGGCTTCAAGGTTGCCCTCGCCTTGAGCGCGCAGACTCTGGACAGTAGCAACCAGAACGGCCACGTCGGGCTTGATGCCGGAGTCACCCATCACGATGTCGAAATACTTCTCCGCGCCAAGGTCGGCGGCAAATCCACACTCGTTGACCACGTAGTCGGCGAGGCGAAGCGCCATTTGTTGCGACAACACGCTGCTGGTTCCGTGCGCGATGTTGGCGAAGGGGCCGGTGTGGACGAGCGCGGGCGTTCCTTCTGTGGTCTGGACGAGGTTGGGCAGGATGGCGTCGTTGAGCAAGGCCATCATGGCCCCGGTTGCGCGCAGATCGGCTGTGGTCACGGGGTGCCCGGCGCGCGAAACGCCCGCCACGATCGATTCGAGCCTGCGGCGCAGATCGGCGCGGCTTGAAGCCAAACCAAGGATGGCCATGATCTCCGAAGCGGCGGTGATGACAAAGCCGGTCTCGCGGTCGCCGCCGTCACGGCCAGGCTTGTCCTGTTGCCCGGCGCTCACAATCACGCGCCTGAGGGCGCGGTCGTTCATATCCATCGCCCGCGGCCACGTGATCTGTGAGGGATCAAGGTCCAGGGCATTGCCGAAGAAGAGGTGCGAGTCCACCATCGCTGCCAACAGGTTGTGCGCGGCAGTGATGGCGTGAAAGTCGCCGTGAAAGTGCAGATTGATTTGCCGGCTCGGCTCCACCTGCGACAGGCCGCCACCCGCTGCCCCGCCTTTGAGGCCGAAGACAGGACCCAGCGAAGGCTCGCGCGAAGTCACAATGGATTTGCACCCGATGTGCTCGAGACCCTGGGCCAGGCCGATGGAAACCACGGTCTTGCCTTCACCGGAGGTGGTGGGCGTAGTGGCCGTGACCAGGATGAACTTGCCGCGCACAGGAAAGGCGGGGTCGTCGAGCAGACCCAGCTTCAGCTTGGCGCCGTAGGTGCCGATGGTTTCGTACTCCTCGGGCTGCAACCCGAGTTTCTGGGCAACGTCTTGAATGGGCAAAAGCGTATGGGTCATCAAAAGTGTGTTCGTCATAATGCTGGCCGTTGAGGAATATACTCCGCGGAAGCCCCGGCCAATGTGACGCAGGCTACACGGAACAAGCCCGCCTGCTACATGGCTTCCGGGCTCTCGATGCCGAGCCAGCCCAGAACCGTGACTAATTCGCGCAGTACTACGGCGGCTGTTGCCAGCAGGAAAGTCTTTCGCGCCGGGTCTTCTTCGGTGAGGATGTGGTGCCTGTGGTAGAAGTTGTTGAATTCCTGTGCCAACTGGAAGGCGTGCCTGGCCAGAAAGGCGGGCTCAGAGGTGGAAATGCACTGCTCGAGCACCAGGGTTCGGCGACCGGCGCGCAGCCACAACGCCCAGATGTCCTCATTCTCCTCGCCGGAAAGGTAGGCCTCTAACTCCGCTAGCTCCGCGAACCGTGCCTGCTCCGCTTCAGGGCTCGTCTCGCCCTTGCGGAATATGTTGCGGGCGCGCACCACGGCGTACTGGATGTAGGGGCCGGTCTCGCCTTCGAAGCTGAGCGCATCTTTGAAGTCGAAAGCTATGACAGAATTACGCGTGAACTTGAGCATGAAGTAGCGCAGTGCGCCGATGGCGATCTGCTCGGCAATATGCTGGCGTTCTGCCTCGTCGCGGCCGGTCTGGCGCGCGTCGACCTCGGCGCGCGTGGCGGCGATGAGCTTATCGATGAGGTCGTCGGCCTTGACGCCGAACCCCTTGCGCCCGCTGACCTCGATGTAGGGACGGGCCAGATCCTCCGGCGAAACATCGTAGCCGAGTTCGACCGCGCAGCGCGGCGTGAGCGCAACCATCTCGTAACTGAAATGCGTGTAGTGGTCGGCCTGGGCGGTATAGCCCATGCCGCGCAGTGCCTGAATCACGTTGGCCTGCGGATCGGACTGGCGGGCGTCAATCACATTGTAGCTGGCGTTTGCTCCGCCGAAGAGCGGGTGATTTTCCTCACCGGTTTCGGCCGAGATCCAGCACTCATGATCTGGGTAGGTGAAGAAGCGCCTGTACCCAAAGTCGCGGCCGAGCAAGCCGAACTTCCATAGGTGGTAAGCGATATCTTTGCCGACATAAGTCACGGTGCCATTGGAACGGACGATGACTTTGGCATCTTCGTCCGTTTCGCCGCTCGTCGTTTCGGCACCCGGCCGGGTCATCACCCAGCAGCCTTTGTTTTTGCCTTCGGTCTCGAAGTACAGCACGCCCTTCTGCTTCAACTGCTCAAAGGCCAGCGCCCAGAAATTCAGGTGCAAAATCTCGCTTTCGCGGGGTAGAAAGTCGTATTCGATGTCCAGCCGCAGCATGGTTTCGAGGTGACGGCGAAGGACGGCGGTTGAAATCAGCTCCGCTACATCGGCAGTTTCATTGCCCCCTTGCTCGATCTCATGCAGAGTGGAGTAGCGCAGACGCTTGCGGGCGGCTTTCTCCTCTTCACTTCCCTGTTCGTACCAGGACGAGGTCTTCGCGTAGAGGTCCCAGCAATAGTAGTCGATACCTGCGGCATGGCCGGTGGCGCCCCGGGCGCGGGCCTCGCACTCGGCGACCACCTGGCGCACCTGCGCAAGAGATTTTCCTTCCAGATGCAGAAAGCCCACCACCACATCG
>OBLU010000727.1_pt1 | contig 30859 bp, 27 predicted proteins | sample 1518681 | NCBI WGS metagenome assembly OBLU01 (sample SAMEA3539304, study PRJEB22396) | soil metagenome | biome: tundra; feature: field; material: soil | place: USA | collected 2010-05 | depth 0.15 m
CACGGGTCAGACCGGGCCGGCGTTCAGAAGGAATATTAGACTGAGTGTCCCAGCAGTTTCCCTTGCCGCTCATCGATGGCGTGATGGCGTACTCTTTGAGGATCTTGTTGAAGCCATCGCTTGCGTACTGACTGCCGCGATCACTATGGAAGATCAGCCCCTTGCTCGTATCTGGACCTCGCAGGAACCAGGCCATCTCCAAGGCGTCGATGACAAGGCTGCGCCGCATATCCGGTTGCATCGACCAGCCTACTACCCGACGACTGAACAGATCGATCACTACGGCCAAGAACAACCAGCCTTCCTCGGTGGCAATGTAGGTAATGTCACCAGACCAGGCCTGGTTGGGGGCCGCTGGGGTGAAGTTACGCTTCAGGACGTTCGGCGCGATCGGTAGATCATGCCGACTGTCGGTGGTTGTGATACGAAAGCGCCGCTTGCCGCGGGCACGAATGCCGTACTGCTTCATCAGCCGTTGTACTCGCTGCTTGTCCACGCGAATGCCTTGAGCGCGAAGCTGACGCCACATGCGCGGCCAGCCGTAGGCCCCACGAGTCTCCGCATAGATCGCACGAATGTGCACCAGCAATGCTTCATCGCTTAAATGGCGGCGCTGCGCGATTTCCTTGCGACGCGCCAGGTGTTGATGATATCCAGATACGCTCACGCCGAGGACGCGGCATTGCACCCGGATCGGCCAGATCCGCCTGTGGAGTTCAATAAAGGCATACTTCACTTCTGGCCCTTTGCAAAGAATGCCGTCGCTTTTCCCAGGATGTCGCGCTCCATCGTCACACGCGCCAGCTCGGCCCGAAGACGGCTGATTTCCATCTGCTCGGCGGTCACCCCACTCTTGCCGGTGACTCCCTTCAACTTGCCTGCTCGATGTAACTTGATCCAGTTGCCCAACGTCTGTTCAACCACGCCCAGGCTTCGTGCGGCGCCCGCAAGCGTCTGGCCCGACTCAACAAGTCGAACCGCCTCCTGCTTGAACTCAAGCGTGTACCTGCCCCGCTGACCATTCCTCATCTTCGTTTCCCTTTCGCTATTAAAGCAGCTAGCTAAGGGATACGCTTGGCGGGGGCAAGGTCAATCCTCGGATGCTGATAGCCCATTTATGAGCTTCAACCTGCGCTACCTGCACACCTGGAACGATACGAAGAAGTTCAGGAATGTTACTTGCACCCGATCTACGAATATCGTCCTGAGTGATGACGAAAACAGCCGCCGGTGTTTTATAAAGCTGCTGATCGCGGCGCGCAACCGAGCTGACTTCTATTCCCGTCAATTGCTCCAGGGTGAGAGAGGATAGATCGTCGAGCTTGAGATCGAGGTCCGCGGAATCACTTCTTTTCGGTCCCTGGGCGTCTGAGTTTCCAGCGGCCAGAACAGCAAGGACGGCGAGAATTAAGATCAGGTGCAGCACTGTCTTCGGTTTCCACTGAGGATCATTTATCGTGCTTCTTTCACTTTCCAGGAGCCATCGATTATCGTGCAGAGCGGTGTTCGTCCTCACCTACGGGGAGAGAAATCCCCGCGCTAGGAAACGGCGCAAAAAATGGAAGCCCTGATCAAATCGGATTCCATCTCTTGCAGTTGCACAAGCTGGTTGAGCTTCTCGATGCCTTCGGCAATCACTCACATCTTCGGTCCCTCTGTCTGGCATGAAAAATATCTAGTGCTTTGGGGCGGCACTCTCTGGGACCTGATACTTGTATCGGCTTGGCGGCGAGGGTGATTAGTTTCACCGCTATTCTTTATATAGAGACAGTGCTTAGCAGCGAAGAGCGGGGCGCTCAGATACTATGCCAGCGTGCCCACTGCCACTTTGTATAAGATGTGCGCCAGTTTCTGGCTTCAACTGACGTTGCTGCGCGTGGAATCTTGTCCTCGTAGGCCGAAGACACGACTGGGACGAGGCGCCGCAAGGGGGGAGCGCGGCGACAAGTTTGGTTAGAGAAGTCGCTGGTGGAGGCTTCAGGATTGTTAGTCGAAAGGCATGGTCAGGTGCCATGCCTCTCAAACTCAGGCGGAGCCGTCTTGCTAGACCGTTTAGGTTGGCTGGACCGCCGCAGATCAACCGAAGCCAGAAAATGAATATAAGAACAGATGGAACTGCCCTATATAAATCGCTGCGCTTGCTTACTTACCAAGAGACCGGCCGGCTTGCTTTTTCTGGCGCCGAACCTTTGCCCAACGCTTACGCTGCGCGGAGGCGATGGCTTCGCGAGCATCCGCACTGAGTACGCGTTTGCCCTGCTTCTTTGCAGGCGCGTGCTTGGCAGCCTTAGGACTTGCTCCATCTGAGAGCGCCATCGTCTTGGCGCGAGTGAGCAGTGAAATTGCTGCATCGATTTGTTTGATCAGACTTCCCTTTGGCATAGCAAACATTCTCCTTACCTAATGTCACTCTTAGGATATCAGTAAACGTCGAAGAGCCGTTTTCTGCGGTTAGCAATCTTGAGCCTTGAAATGCAATTCGGCGTAGTTGCGAGGCAACGTTTTTGCCTACGTAGGTGTATACCCAATTACACCGTCGATGATGAACACGTGCAATCTCGTGGACATCCGACTATGCATACCTCTCGCTGGCCAGGCGGGCATTAGTTATTAACTGGTGCTTCTGCCACTGCTCGATGCCGATTGGATTCCGGAGAAAAGTTCGTTGCAAGTTGTTCTCAATTGGCAGTGAATCTTAAATGGAGTGACCCTTTCAATCGGCCCAGCGGTTAGCCGCAATTTCGTGATGCAAAGGAGCGGCCATCTAACTAGATAGGTCCGCCTCCAATAAGAACGGGCAGCGTGCATGTATCTCCAAGATTCAGCATGTGATAAATTCTTCCTGTCATGCTGAAATCTTTCGCACTGTTCGCTGCAGTTATAGTGCTGACGCACGCGGTAACGCCGGGTCTCGCTCAGACGGACCCGAATACTTCGGCCAGTCATCAAGATCCAAGCAGCAATTCCGCAGAGGTCCCAAGACCAACTCAGACAGCACAAAGTCCGGCTGTTAGTCATCAAGATTCAAGCGGTACACCCGTGGTCCCGCGAAAGCAAATTCAAACGGTCCCCGGTACGAGTGGCATTCGTCAAGATGCAGGCAGTACGACTCCAGAGGGCAGGAAATCTTTTGCGCCGGCTCGTTCGAACGCAAGCCCGCAAACTGCTAATCCCGCAGGAAGCGTTCCTCAGTGTCCAGATGGCCCATGCAATTACCCGCAGGCACAAATCAGGGTCGTTGAACCTCCACCTCAGCCTGCGCCCTGGTCCAGGCACGATCGCATCTTGTGGGCCGCTGATCTCGTGCTGGCGATCCTTGGTTATGTGGGTATAGTTGTCGCTATCGGGACGCTCAAGACAATTAAGAGGCAGATTGAGTCTGTGGAAACGATTGCGCAGGCAGCCGTCGAGAGTGCCAGTGCCGCATCCGCGATTGGTCGAGAGATGATGAGTGCGCAGCGGCCTTGGATCCTGATGACTGTTGTGCGATCTCAGGAGATGGCAGAGAGTTTTAACATCATGGCTACCAATTGCGGTCGCACGCCGGCCGAGATCATTGATTGTCCTGATCGAGTGAACCTGGTGCTCAACGAGCAGCAACTTCCTAAGAACCGCGGAAATGCGATCAAGGGTTTTGGCGTGCTCTCCGTCCCCATCATGCTTCTACCTGGGGAATCAACGGTGATCCAACGATTTGGTCGCGATGATCTTAAATGGGTTTGCAAGACCGACGAAAGTCTGCGGAAGGTTGAACGCAAAGAAGAGACGGTATTTATCTACGGAAGTGTAATTTACCGGGAACCGGCCATCAGCGATATGGAGCGGACCCACAAGACTGACTGGTGCTGTAAATATATCCACGGTGAGACCACGAGCAATTTGGTAATCGATGGGCCGCCGGAATATAACAAACACACCTGAGTTCAAGGCTCAAGCGATCCGCTGGTTGCCTCACCTCAGACCCTCGAACTATGTCTCAAGAAAAAGCCGCAAACAGGAATTACAGCGATGTGGCTTTTCCTGTTTACGGCATCAGCAAGGAACACGTTCGCCCCAGTCTTCTGGACGGCTTAGTCTGAGATTCAGATCAGACTGTATAGAACTACATCGCTTCGACTTCCGGGAATTGCAGATCGGCGCCCGGCTCTTCTTCGCCGAGGCGGAGAAGCCGGTGCAAATAAGCACGAGAAATGTGAAGGCTGCGTGCGGCCAGGGTCTTGTTTCCATCATTCTGGCGTACGGCGGCCAAGGCGAGCTTGATTTTGTAGTTGGTGAGATGCTTTTCGAACGAATCCTCGGGCAGATAGTGGCCGATGTCGACAACATTTTCGTTCTCAGCGCCACGAATCTTAAGCGGTAGATCATCCGGATAAATGTTGTCACCTTGGCACAGGATGATGGTGCTCTGGATAAAGTGCTCCAACTCACGAACGTTCCCCGGCCACGCGTAGTTTTGCATCATGGCGATTGCCTGGGGGTCGATCGTGGTTGACGGTAAGTTATACATCCTGGAATAGAACTGCAGGAAGTGCGAGGCGATGCGGGGAATATCTTCCGGATGTTCCCTGAGCGCCGGAGCGTTAATGCGAACCACGTTGATGCGGTAGTACAGGTCCTGGCGAAAGGTTCCTTGCGAAACCATCTCGTCGAGGTTGCGATGCGTCGCAAAAATGACGCGCGCTTTCAGCGGGATGAGACGATTACTTCCTAGGCGGCTGAATTCGCGCTGCTGCAAGACGCGCAGGAGTTTGACCTGTGCCTGCAATGACAAGTCTCCGATTTCGTCGAGGAACAGGGTGCCGCATCCTGCTTCTTCGAGATAGCCTTGGCGAGTCCCGACAGTGCCGGTAAAAGCGCCCTTTTCGTGTCCAAACAATTCGGCTTCGATCAGTGTCTCGGGAATGGCGCCACAGGAGACGGCCACGAAGGGCTGATTGGGACGCGATCCGAGATTGTGAATGGCGCGGGCGATCAGCTCTTTGCCTGTACCACTTTCGCCAGTAACGAAAACAGAGACATTGAGATCGGCTACCAAATGCACCAGACGATAGATGTCCTGCATGAGCGGGCTGGCACCTATCATGCCATCACAAGTATCGGTTTCCAGGGGTGGTGCAGCGCTCCTGCGGCGCGGAGCAAGGGGGAAGTTATCGTGGACGCCCGCGAGTGTGGTCTTGAGGTCGAGAATGCTTCCTGCGGTGCGGAAATATCCCTTCGCGCCGATGCGTACAAGCTCAACTGCCGTTGTTTCAACTCCGTCATCGGCCACGATGATCACGAACGCGCGGGCAGCGATCAGGCGCCGGGAGCAATCGATACGCTCCTGGAGCGGCCCGGCCCCCGGACTCAAGTGAAGGATAAAGGCGTCACACTTGGATTCTTCATGAAGCTGACAAATACCGGCTTTCGTCGGTTCCAGCAGTACTTCAAATTCCTTACCAAGAGTGCTCGAGATCCGCCTTTGCAAACCAAGGTCTTCTGAATAGAGTGCAATTCGTACCATGACTCTCCTATTCTCCTGATGCGTGCCCTAAAGTAATGCTACGAATATCTATTTAAGGCCCGGTATCGCGATTCCGGTGACGCGGTTTCCCGTGGCGCGAAGGTGCATTGACGCGGCAGTCTTCACGCTGCACGGATCTTCGGTTAACAGCAGTGGCCCGTTTGAGAGGAGTAGGTGAGATTGATTATTGATAGTGGGCATGGGCATGTCAAAGCGTTTCGCCCATTTACAGTAACCAAGGTAATAAGCGTCTATATGCATTGATCGATTCAATCTTTGCAAAAAATCATGTATACGCACTGCTGCTCTGAGGGCCGCGAGTGTAAACAGGCGTACACGCAGTGACTGAAAGATAAAGATAGATTCGCCCTAAATTGAGGTGTTCGTCGACGACAAGGTTTGGACCGCTAATTGCTCTACCTTTCATACATTCCCCCGGAAGGACTCTGTCTATGCAGTCGATTGCCTGGTGGCCGACTCTGATTGTGCTCGCTATTGCGACCATCACGGATGTTCGGACGCGAAGAATTCCCAATTGGCTGGTGCTGCCCTTTCTGGTCACGGGCATTGTGCTCTCTGGGTGGCTGCATGGGTGGCATGGGATTGGTCAAAGTCTGGGCGGAGTTGCCCTCGGTTTAGTGGTCTACGGCTTTCTTTTCTGGATGGGCGGCATGGGGATGGGCGACGTGAAATTATGCGCTGCGATCGGCGCCTGGGTCGGTCCTGGACAGCTGCTAACTGCTGTAGTCCTCACAGGGATAGTCGGTGCACTGATGGCTTTGGCATGGGCTACTTTCGGTGGATTTTTAGGGGAGCTTTTTGGAAACGTGGGCAGTCTGGTCCTGCATATGAAAGAGCGCGGAGTTCGACCTCATCCCGACCTGACGTTAAACAGCCCTTCGGTACACAAAATGCCGTATGCTCCGGCAATTGCAATTGGGACCTTGGTGTCGTTTTTTGCGCATTAGTTGTGAGAACGCGGTGCGTTCTGGTAGGGAACGGCTGGATTAGCGGCCCATTAACGAGAAATTAAGGAACTGATAGGAACGGTCATTATGAACACTATCTTTAATACACATCTCGAAACTCCCCCCGTCGAGCTTCCCAGCGCCGATGGATTGTCGATCGCGGTCATTGGCCCGGACAACCTGCTCCGTTCGGCTGCCGCTAAAGCCCTCATCGGGTGTCACAAAGGCGAGGTTCGCGAATTCTCTTCCTATCCCCCCTGCCTCGGCGACCTGCCCCAGCTGCTCGATCAGCACCACGACATCGTGATGATCGAACTAGATAGCAATCCGGATTACGCGCTCGACCTCGTCGAGGGAATCTGCGCCAGTGGCATGTCAACGGTGATGGTCTACTCCAAGGATGCCGATCCGGACCTGACCGACCCGGACCTGCTGATGCGCTGCATGCGAGCGGGCGCCCGTGAATTTCTGAGTATGCCGTTTGGTGACAAGTCCTTGACCGAGGCGCTAACTCGTGCTGCCGCTCGGCGTCCCTCGACGCGCGTGGAGAAGAAGGGCGGGGGGCGCCTGCTGGTATTTTGCGGCGCCAAGGGCGGCGCCGGCGTTACCGCCATCGCCTGCAACTTTGCGATCGCGTTGGCTTCCGAATCTTCTGAAAGTACCCTGCTGATCGACCTTGATCTGCCCATGGGCGACGCTGCTCTCAACCTGGGAATCGTTGCCGATTATTCGACCATCGATGCCCTGCAGAACATCAACCGGTTGGACTCGGCGTTCCTCTCCAAGCTGGTGATCAAGCATAGCTCCGGAATCACGGTGCTTGCCTCTCCTGGCAACGTGTCGCCCTTCCAGCCAACCAACGAAGGGATCGATAGGCTGCTGACCATCGCGCGACAGGATTTCAAAAACGTGGTTGTCGATGTGGGTTCGAAGCTCGACCTCATGGGTAGCATGGCCCCGTTTAACGACGCCGATATGTTCTACCTGGTTACGCAGACCGGCATTCCGGAACTGCGTAATGCGAACCGTTTAATATCGCAGTACTTTCATAACGATGGCCTGAAACTCGAAATCGTGTTGAACCGGTTTGAGTCGCGGGGCATCAAGATCTCCGAAGAAAACATCACCAAGGCGCTCACGCGCCCAGCCAAGTGGAAAATCCCCAACGATTACGCGGCGATTCGCAAAATGCAGGATACGGCGCTTCCAGTAGCACTTACGGATTCGCTGATTTCCCGGCAGATTGTGCAGATGGCAAGGGCCGTCTGCGGCTTACCTGAAATTCCTGAGAAGAAGAAGGGATTCAGTCTCAAGGGCTTGAGCCTTGGCATGTCGTCAAAGAGTTCTTCCTTTGAGGAGCCGGCGGACATTCTGCAATTGCAATTGGTGACGGGACCGGCGAACAACGGCCATTCTCCAAAAGAGCGGTTGGACTTTCTCTCTTCAAGCGAGGACGTGCCCGTCAAGACAGAGAAAACAGAGAAGGTAGAGAAGGCGGAAGAGATTCCTCAAGAAGTCGAGGAGGTCCACGTGGATAGCGCAGATATGGAAACGCCGATCATTGAATGGACGGCGCCCGAACCGATTTCCTCCGGAACACCGCTGGACGAAACTCAGTTCAACGCGACGGCATCTGTTCTCGGAACGTTTACGTATACACCTTCCAAAGGCTTCATGCTTCCGGCCGGCACGCACACCCTGTGGACGACCTTCACTCCGTCGCGTTCTGCGGGCGCCTATAGAACCGTGCAGGCCTTTGTGCCCCTGCTCGTCAATAAGGCTGTGCCGATCATTGCGTGGCCCACGCCTTCCGCTATCTTTTGCGGAACTGCGCTCGGGGCCGATCAGCTCAATGCCACGGCATCTGTTCCAGGATCGTTTATCTACAATCCTTCTGAAGGCTTCGTGTCCGCAGCCGGAGCGCAAACACTCTCGGTCACCTTCACCCCCAATGACACTCATAATTACTCGAGCGCCGAGGCTCATATAGAGCTCATGGTGGCCAAGTCGGCCCCGAAGATTGTCTGGCCGACCCCCGCTCCCATTGCTTACGGAACTGTTCTTAGCGCGGCTCAGTTGAATGCGACAGCGTCCATTCCAGGTGCGTTCACCTACACTCCTGGTGAAGGCGAGATTCTCTCTGCAGGTACCCACAATATTTCTCTCGTATTCACGCCGGCCGACCCATCGAAACATACCGGTGCGGAGAGTGAAATATCGTTGACCGTGACCAAAGCAAAGCCGGTCGTCACCTGGCACACGCCCGATGCGATCACATTCGGTTCCGCGCTAAGCGATGCGGAGCTGAGCGCGACGGCGTCCGTAGCAGGAACGTTTGAGTACAGCCCTGGAAAAGGCTCAATTCTTTCCGCGGGCAGACATACGCCTGTGGCCGTGTTCACGCCCGCGGATTCTGCGAACTTCGTGCCCGTGCAGGTGGCGGCTCCCATCGATGTTGCGAAGGTATCTCCCACAATCTCATGGCCCGCTCCCAATTCGATCCAGTACGGAACTGCGCTGAGCGCTGAGGAACTGAACGCTACGGCTTCGGTCCCAGGCACGTTCACCTATAGCCCTGCTGCAGGCTCCATGCTCCCAGTGGGATCGCAGACATTAACGGTGACGTTCACCCCGATCGATTCAACTAACTACACCACGGCGCAGGCGACCACGACACTTACCGTGGCCAAAGCGACACCGATCGAACTCACATGGCTTGCACCCGCCGCGCTGACCTACGGCGACAAGCTGACCAAGACTCAACTTAATGCTACGGCCTCTGTGCCCGGCGTGTTCTCTTACAGCCCGGCAGAGGGCGAGGTGTTGACGGCCGGAAACCACGCGCTCACGGTGACCTTCACTCCAGCAGATTCGAGCTTCACTCCATCGCAGGCCAGTGTGGATCTGATTATCAATAAGGCGAAGCCCAGCATCGTATGGTCTAACCCCTCCCCCATCACTCACGGGACCGAGTTGGGACACCAGCAACTGAATGCGACGGCGTCGGTGCCAGGAACATTTTCTTACGCTCCCGCGGCAGGTGAGATTCCAGTCCCAGGCACTATCTCCCTGTCGGTCACATTCACCCCTGCAGACACAGCCAATTACACGTCTGTGGAAGCACACGCGTCGCTCATTGTGGCCAAGGCATCGCCGGTCATTACCTGGTCGGCTCCAGAGCCGATCAGCTACGGAACGCCGCTGAGTGCGACGCAGCTCAATGCTGTCGCATCGGTACCTGGGGTCTTCAAGTATGTTCCCGTCGCCGGCACAGTGTTCACAGCAGGAACACACACTATCTCGGCCAGCTTCGTTCCGGCGGACACCCGGCAGTTTGAAACCGTCCAGGCTTGGGTGCCGCTGGTCGTGCTGCTGACCAACATTGCTTTGCCGATCGATCCAATTGAACCGGAAACACCGATCTCCCTGGAGCCGACGGAAGAAAAATCCTTCGCATGGCCGGCGATGCCTCAATCCGTCTCCCCCGACCGCGTGCGCAGTATTGAAGACATGTTCAAAGCGGGGGATTCATTCGTTGGAAGAGCCCTTCCAGAAGGGGTGGAAACGCCGCACGCGTCGAGTGCCCCGTCGTTCTTCCCAGACGTGACTCGGGAGCCCTGGCAAGCCGCGGAATTAGATGAGAGTGAATTAAATACAAAGTCGTTTCTGTTGAACGGAAGCTACCTTCGTGACGATAGCAAGTAACCCACTAACGAATCACTATTCCGACCGGATTGCGGAATGGCCGAATAAACTCATTCGACGGAAGGGCCACAAGTGGAATTATTAAATTTCGTAATGTACAAAGCCGAGATACATCGGACCCTGATCGCCAAGCTTGATCTGGAGAAGTTGTCGCGCGTCAACTCCAAGCAAGCCCGGGCGGCGGTCTCGAGCATTGTGCAGGAGATCATTACAGATAAACGTGTACCGCTCAGCCTGGAGGAGCAGGAGAAGATTCAGGCTGACCTCCTTGATGAAGTATTTGGACTGGGTCCACTTGAACCACTTCTTAGAGACGAAAAGATTTCAGATATTCTAGTGAATGATAAGAACCACGTTTTTATCGAGCGTGGCGGTCTTCTTGAACGGGCCAATGTTGCGTTTCGCGATGATCGACACTTACTGCAGATCATCGATCGAATCGTATCTCGCGTAGGACGCCGGGTTGACGAATCGTCTCCCATGGTCGATGCTCGTTTGCCGGATGGTTCCCGCGTTAACGCGATTATTCCGCCGCTGGCACTCGATGGCCCGTCGTTATCGATTCGCCGATTTGGTACCGGTCCAGTGGCCGCGAATCAGCTTGTAAAGTTGAAGAGCATTTCTCCGGAAATGATGGAGTTGCTCTCGGCCGCGGTGCGCGCCCGGATCAGCATTCTTATCTCAGGTGGTACGGGTGCTGGAAAAACCACCTTCCTGAATATTCTTTCGCAATATATTCCGCAGGGCGAGCGCATCGTCACCATCGAAGACGCGGCTGAATTGCGGCTAGCTCAGGAAAACATCGTACGTCTTGAAACCCGACCCCCGAACGTCGAAGGGCAGGGCGCCATTCGCCAGCGCCAGCTTCTCATCAATAGTCTCCGTATGCGGCCCGATCGCATCATCATAGGCGAAGTCCGTGGCGAAGAGGCATTCGACATGTTGCAGGCAATGAACACGGGCCACGAGGGATCCATGACGACGATTCACGCAAATAGTGCACGCGATGCATTAAGCCGCCTCGAATCGATGGTCGCCATGACCAGCATGAATCTGCCGGAAAAAACGGTTCGTCAGCAGATTGCCTCGGCTATCAGCATTATCGTGCAAGTCACGCGTATGAGTGATGGAACGCGCAAAGTGGTCAGCATCACCGAGATCACTGGTATGGAAGAGAACATCATCAGCGCCCAGGACATTTTTACGTTTCAGAGGAAGGGCATCGGAGCCGATGGCAAGATCATCGGGACTTTTACCCCGACTCGAATCCGTCCAAAGTTCCTGGAGCAGCTGCGGACGTCGGGCGTCATCTTTCCGCAAAGCATGTTTGAGACTTCGATGGAAGTCGGCTAAGTAGTTAAGGAACCAACCTATGTTATTGCTTGTGGTTGTCGTATTTATCGGGGTGTTCCTAGTGGTGGCGCTGCTGATGTTGGCAGGCCGCAAAGAAACTGCGGCCGAACCTCAACCCGTCGTTACCAAAGCAAGTCGGACATCCAAATCTAGCGATCCCTTAGAAGACTTCCGTAAGAACGTTTTACTGAGCGCAATTCCATGGATGAATCGCTGGCTTCAGAACGTGGAACTGGCGCCTCGTTTGAGAATGATGCTCTACCAGGCGAATCTCAAATGGACCGTTGGATCGTTGCTGTTCTATTGCGCAACCGCTTACGCTATCGCCGCTTATCTGATTTACCTGCGTACCGGAGCACATATACTCGCCCTCCTTGTTGGCATACCGATCGGGCTGGCCCCGCTCGGCTACGTGGCTTTTCGGCGCAGTAAGCGGTTTGGTGAATTTGAAAAAGGATTGCCCGATGCACTCGATTTAATGGTCAGCGCGCTCCGCGCAGGCCACAGTTTCAACGCGGCACTAGGTCTGGTTTCTCGGGAAACGCCTGAACCGATTCGAGGTGAATTTCGAATTTGTTTCGACGAACAGAACTATGGGCTTGAACTATCAGACGCGATGGAAAACCTCGTGACGCGCGTACCGCTTCCCGACCTGAGAATCTCGACGACCGCCATCTTGATTCAAAAAGAGAGTGGAGGCAACCTGGCAGAAGTTCTTAATAACACTGCCAGCGTGATTCGTGAGCGACTTCGACTTAAGAAGCAGGTCCGCGTGCACACCGCGCACGGCCGCATGACGGGATGGGTAATTGGACTGCTTCCCCTGGGATTGTTGGTGGCGTTGTATGTAGTGAATCCGGATTTAGAAAGCCTTTTGTGGAAGCGCGAACTGGGCATCAAGCTTCTGTATGCGGGTGGGGCCACGATGATAGTCGGTGGACTGCTCATCAGAAGAATCGTCCGCATGGACGTGTGAAGGGGAATAATGGGACTGGCGATATTTACATTTTGCGACATCTTTCTGCTGATTGCTTGTGGGGGACTGTTTTTTGTCAAGCGCGAGACCAAGCCTCAGATGGCTAATGTGTTCTCGCATCCTGCAGACCGGAAGCTGTCGAGGACGCTCAAGCAGGCGAGTCTCTCGCTGGGCAGCGTTGTGGAGCGCTTTGAAGGTGTCTTGCCAAAGTCCAACGCCGAAGTCTCGATCATGCAGCAGCGGTTGATTAGGGCAGGTTATCGAAACGATTCCGCGGTCAATCTATTCTATGGCGGAAAGTTTTTGCTGATGGTGCTTCTCAGCGTTGTGGTCGTCGCAACTGGGCTGGCCAGGTTCAACTACTTCATCGTCATCTTGCTGGCGTTGGGTCTGGGATTTCTGGCTCCCGACTTCTGGCTGGGCAAGAGGATCTCGAATCGACAGAGGGAAATTCGAGCTGGACTTCCGGATCTGCTCGATCTGCTGGTAGTTTGCGTCGAGGCCGGACTGAGCCTTGATCAAGCAACGGCCCGGACGGTACAGGAGATGGAAAGGTCGGGATCCGCGCTCAGCGATGAAGTGGGGATCGTTGTACTAGAGCAGCGTGCGGGGTGTCCTCGTTCAGATGCTTGGCGGCATCTGGCGGAGCGCACGGACGTAGATAGTGTGCGCAGTGTTGTATCGATGCTAGTCCAATCAGAAGTGTTTGGAACCAGTATTGCTAAGACATTACGCGTACACTCAGAAACTTTAAGGACTCAACGCATTCAGCAGGTTGAGGAACAGGCAGCCAAGACCGGGATCAAGATTTTGTTCCCGCTGGTTTTCTGCATTTTTCCCAACTTGTTTCTCGTAACGCTGGGTCCCGCGGTGATGCTCATGATGGATTCGTTTAGCAAGAATCTCAATTAATGAGAGAAAGGAGATTAAACATGGATAATGTCACGATTATTCGACTTGTCGCAGGCGTTCTTTTCGTCGTTCTGTTGGGCGTTCTCGTCCAGCGTCGCCGTACACGTGTTCGCTAATTTGCACGTGTTCGTTAACTTTATTTCTCCGGGGGTTGGTCCAGGCAAGATAGGTTGTGGTCTTGTCTTCCAACCCTTCGGATCACAACCTTGGCATTGACTGTCGAATCGGACGGAATCGATTTCGATGGTGCAACGAGTACGAGAATTCGCACCCGTCACAGAGAGCCCGTATTAGAGGCTAGAGCCTGCGGGACTCGAGGAATCACGACGGAGGAGTGGGCAACGTGGATGAATTGAGAGGTTGGCTGAAGCGATTGGTGTCTTCGGATCGCCGCAGGAAGGACCGGATCGAATCCCCAGGTCTGGTAGCCCATTATTGGACAGGCGCCGCACCGCGCGCGAAAGACTTTCTGAACATCAATTCGATCGGATCGTATCTGCTGACGGAAGAGCGTTGGTATCCGGGCACAGTCATCAAGGTAACTTTGCAGGTGGTCGAGCGGAGGAATCATCTCTTCGAGGAGAAGAAGGATAGGCGTAAAGATGTAATTGCCGTGCTGGCGCAGGTGGTGCGTTCGGGACAGGACGGTGTCGGTCTCGAGTTCATTTACCCGGAGGCCGACGACCCGAACAGTAAACATTCGAGGTCGAATGTCTGTTCGGATCATAGGCAGTTGGATGCATTTTTGGAACGAGCCGAGGCTGCAAAGAGCGAACTCGCGTTCACTATCGAGTAAAACTCAGGGCAACTCGAACTCATGTGGTTGTAGTGCCTGATGGGATGCGGGACCGATGGTCCAGCATGGATGGAGCAAGAGTCATGAGCAAGCCGAGGCAAACGCCTGGCCAATTGTTGGTGCAGAGAAACCAATCCGATGGCGGGAAAATCGCGATGGAACTGACGGCGGACGCTCGATCCTCGCTGGAACGATTTGCTGATTTTCTGAGTCGCAACAACGACGGGAACGCAATCGTAGAGACTGCACTGGTGCTGCCGATCCTGATGGCCATGATGATGGCCATCTACACATTTGGAACCGCCTACAGCAATCAGCTGACGCTCACGAACGCGGTGCAACAGGGTGCGATTGCTGTGGAAGAATCTCTGACGAACAATACGAGCGACCCTTGCCTGACCGCTTCGCAAGCCATCGTCGCGGCAGCGCCGACACTGAATTCGGCGAATATCACGTATACGCTATGGATTAATAACACCAACGTATACCCATCGCAGTCGTCAGGGACTTCTGTTTACGGGCCGACCAAAGGCAGTTTTTCGTGTAGCAGTGCGCCGAGCCTTGTGGAAGGTACGGGCGCGAACATCACGGTGATTGCAACTTACCCTTGCAACTTCAATCTTTACGGACTTTCAGTTGCATCCAGTTGTACTCTACCTCCGGCAGTATCGACGGTGCCGATCCAGTAACAAAGATCGTGAGGACAGACCAAATGAACGGGAACATTTTGACTTCTTTGCGCACAGCGCTGACCGATCAGCGCGGACAAGTGCTTCCTTGGATGGTATTCGGAATGATTGGTTTCATGGGGGTGGCTGGAATGGCAATCGATGTCGGCCACGCCTATGTCGTTCACAGCCAACTCATAGGTTCGACCAATGCGGCCGCTTTGGCCGGGGCAGAAGCGCTGCCCAACATTTCAGCATCATCGCTTTCCGCGGCGCAGGCGGCTGCTTCATCAGCAGCGGCTGCTTACGGCTCGGGCTCGGGAGGTGCCAACGCTAACTCCAGTTTTGGAACGGTGAACGTCACATCCACGGTGTGGTGCTCAAACACATTGTTGGCCATGGGCATTCCATGTTCAGGGTCAGCGAATGCGAACATTATCCGTGTCACGCAGACCGCCAGTGTTCCCACCACGTTTCTCAGTGTGCTGGGTGTGAAACAGCTGACTGTTTCGACAACGTCGACAGCGGCCCGTGCCAAACCAGTTCGTTATAACGTGGCCCTGATCGTCGATACAACGTTATCGATGAATTCACAGGACAGTAACTGCGGATCTACGCAGATGAATTGCGCATTAACAGGAGTTCAGCAGATGCTGTCCTCCATCACGCCTTCGATGGATCCGGTAGCCTTGTTCACATTTCCGAACGTGAGAGCCGACACGGCCAGTATCGACTCGAACTGCACCACTCCGATCTCCGGCAGCAGTTTTCCGTATCAGAACGGATACGGTTATATCTCAATGCTGCCCGTGAGCCCGTGGAACGGCTATTCCGGCGACAGTACCGGCTGGTCAAAAGTTGCGACCGCCATGCCTTACACGTTCCCTCCCATTGGGGGGACAAGTTACGGACCTTCTGGAACCGTACCGACTTACCTGGTCGTGCCGTTTTCGAAGGACTACCGTACGAGCGACACAGGCGGGTTGAGCACAACCTCCAGCCTCGTGAAGGCGGCCGGTGGCGTCAGCGGATGTAATGGCATGACGACCGCGAATAACGACGGCGACTACGGAACCTACTATGCCGGTGCGATCTACGCCGCGCAAGCTGCGCTTCTGGCCGAGCAGCCGAATAATCCGAATTCCGAAAACGTAATGATCATCCTCGGTGACGGTGATTCAACAGCACCTAACAGTTCGAGCTCGCCCGACTCAGCGAGCGCGTCTATGCCAAGCACTGCCGCGCAAGCAACGCAGTCCTACACATCCAATTCGTATACCTTCCCCTCGAATTACCTGCTCGCCAACAGCAGCGCCAGTTATCCATCATGGCAGGGGGAATGCGGACAAGCTGTAGATGCTGCGGATTATGTTGCGACCTATCCGAACAATCCGACCAAGGTGTTCTCGGTTGCTTACGGCGCTTCCACTTCAGGATGTCTGAGCGATCAGAGTCCTAACACGAGTTCTCACCAAGGCATCAGTCCGTGCGAGACGATGAGAGAGATGGCCTCTCAATCTGCGTATTACTACTCGGACTACAACGCCACTGGCGGCGATCCGGGTTGCGTTTCTAATCAGCCAATCACCGCGTTGAACGATATCTTCAAGTCGATCGCGGCCAACCTCACCGGCGCTCGGTTGATTCCCAACAACACTCAATGACCCTTAGTTAAGAGACGCCGGGATTCATCTCGTGCTCTCGTCAAGGAATCAGAACATGGATCAACAGAAAGCCCGCCATAACAATGGCGGGCTTTCTGCGTCACGGGTCTCGTTGAGACTTGCAGTGACACAGACCGTGCCCGCAAAGCCTCTGCCGTGTGGCGGAACAATAAGTGAGGGAACTAGTCTTGCTGCGGAATGATCAAGAGGACTTCAATCGCGGTAGCCACTCCATTGGCGGCTGCCGGCCTGAACTCCCATTGCTCCAGCGCATTCAGCAGAAACTTAGCCATGGCGCACTGAGCTGGAAAGACCACCGCAAGATCTTGAAAGCGCCCAGTCTTATTCAAGAAGCCGTGAACAAGCAGAGCATCGGCATTGATCGCACCAGCGCCTAGGTTAGGCACCACCATATCCGTCGGCCAAGGCGACTGGAGACTTGAGGCTGTGCCCGTTGCGCCGATTTCTTCGGTGCGAGGCTGGGCAAATTGCAGGATCCAGCTCTTGGCCGTGCCTACATGAAGATACACGGTATAGACCAATCGCCCGTTCCAGACTCCCGCGGCTTCGGGATAGTCATCTTGAGGAGAAGCGCCGATGACCACAAGTCCGAATTTGCCGTCTTTAGGAGGCATAATTCGACTGGTTGATAGTCCCGTGCCTGTGCCAGTCCCTGAGCCATCCTTGGTCACTACTTGACTTGAGCCGGTAGCAGGGGACTGCGAACTCCCTCCCATCAGGCCAGGAGTCTTTGTTGCCTCTGCCGACGCTACTTCGTTGACGCGGGGCAGCACAACAGTGCCATCCTTCATCTGCAAATCAGACACAGACAGGACAGTAGTCCCTGCGGGAGGTTTTGTCGTCATCGATGCTGTTTCAGGTGCATGCTGAGCGGGTTGAGGCCCACGAATGACAATGGGGGATGTGTTGCTGGGCAGTACCGGCGTCGAATTTGTAGAGAGTGCCGAAGATGTGACTGCAACGTCTGACAGGAGCTTTTCCTCATTGGGGCGAGCGATCGAGGAGACGGTATGAGTCGCGAGGTTTACCTGTGGCGGCTGTAGGACGACTTCCTTGGTGGAGGGGTTCTCCGGAGACCATACGAGCAGGGAGGGAACCATCAAGTCCTGAGGGATTTCAAGCTTGGCCAAGTTGGGTTGTATAAGTGTGCGTAGAGCGGGGGACTTTCGAAATGCGGCCTGCGACGGCGAATCGGCTTGAGGCTGAGCCTGTCGTTTGCCTGCGGAGGAAGTATTTAGAATGGGGGGAACGAGATCGCTGGTCTTGTCTGCTACGGTCTTCTTCATATCCGGCATGTGCATTTCCACAAGCCGAATGGAGTCCTTCGTAGGCCCTGCTGGCTCAATGATGGGCGGATTGTCCATCAGGCCGGCAGAGAGCACAACGATCGCGGCGCTGTGTACCAACACCGAAAAGATGAAGGACTGTGAGTCCTGGCTCAATGGCCGAGGTCCCGCTAGAAGCGTGAGCATTTGGGAAGAACCCATGGTGCAGAAACTACCTTTCTGACGACGCCTGATTTGGAATCATGACGGCTGGGAGCACTTAAGTTTGCTGGAAAGTTAAGAATCCCTTAGTAAATTTCTTCGTGCCAGTGAATTATGAGATTTATACAGACCTGCATGGCGGCAGATTAGTCGCCAAGCAAGCCATAGTTTAATTGCGAGGTGTAAATATCCGCTGCATTGAGTGCCCCGCAATCCAGCACCGTCATTAGCTGCAATTGGCAGGCCAATCGGCCGTCGGCCAAATCTAAGGTCATATCTGGGGGTAACTTGTAGGACGTGCCTGCATGGTTACACCTGGTTGGCGGTTGTATACGGAGAGTGACACCATCTCTTGACCGTGCGATGGTATCGCGATTGATTGGCGCAAAATTGAAGTCTGTCCGTTTCTGGCATCTCAATTGCAACAACCACACCACTTATCAAGTGGGAAGTCTTTAATCCCTTAAAGCAGGATGTTTCATGAATCGTAGATTAGGACTTGTACTCTCTGTTGCCTTTGTGGTCGCCGCTCTGTGCTCGATTATCGTCTGGCATTTACTTAGTAGTCGTTTGAACAATGCAGGGCATGCCAAAGGCACTCCCGTGGTTGCTGCGGCGGGAAACATCAAGCTCGGGAGCGTTCTTACTGCTGCTGATTTGAAAACGATCGTGATTGTTGGGACGCTGCCTAAGGGCACGATTCAGGATACGAAGGTTGCCATTGGCCGCGGCGTGGTCTCTGACCTCTACGAGGGCGAGCCCATTCTGGAGAGCCGTCTGGCTACGGTTGGATCTGGTGGCGGACTGGCAGCGACTATTCCGAACGGCATGAGAGTCTGTGCGGTCAAGGTCGATGACGTTGTGGGTGTGGCTGGCTTCGTCACGCCGGGCATGCGCGTGGATGTGCTGGTTTCCGGCACCCCTCCGGGCGGAGGAAATGCTACGGACGGACCTGAAGTCAGAACGCTACTACAAAATATCGAAGTAAAATCAGCGGGCACTGATATTCAAAAGGATGGTCAAGGCAAGCCGCAGCAGGTGCAGGTCGTCAACCTACTTGTGACGCCGGAGCAAGCGGAGAGCTTGAGCCTGGCCACGAGCCAGACACGTATCCAACTTATATTGCGCAATCCTCTAGATACGCAGATCGCACAACTTCCTGGCAACGCGATGGGTAATCTGTTTGCCGGCGGACGTCCCAAGGTAGCTTCTGTGGTCGCGGTGAAGGCTCCGAAGCGCCTGGTTCCTAGCAATACCTACACAGTAGAAGTGTTTAACGGTTCGAAGGGCAGCACAGAAAAATTCGCAGTTTCTGAGGGAAAACAGTGAGAACGATAGTTAGATTTACAACAGCCTTACTAATTACATGGTCTTCTGTTTATTTTGATGGGCAGCTTGCGCGTGCGCAGGCAACGAGCTCACTTCCTCATCCCGCAGGTATGGCTGGACAGGATTCGACGAATGACTTGTCCGTGGCAGTGGGAAAGTCTGTGCTGATGAATTTCACGCAGCCGATACAAAGAATCGCAGTTGGCTTGAGTGAAATTGCGGAAGTGACAGCGACAAGCCCCACCGAAGTGATGGTCAATGGCAAGACGCCCGGTCAGACGAGTTTAATTGTTTGGCAGCGGGGCGGGGACCGCCAGTTCTTTAACATCACGGTAAGACGGAATACGTTTGAATCGACAGACCGTCTGGATGCAATCCGTCGTGAACTGAGCATCGAACTTCCCGGACAGCCAATCAAGGTCAGCTCGGAAAACGGATCGATCTTCCTGCGCGGCAATGTGAAGGATCTGAACAGCTCGGATCGTGCGGTCGCAATCGCCTCTACAGCTCTCGCTCCTATCGGTAACTCTGATACGACCGGGAAGACATCGCAGACCGGGGGAGATACCGCGACCGGCAAGGTTATCAACCTCTTGTATATCGACGTTCCGAAAGCCGAGAAGCAAATTCTGCTCAAGGTGCGTTTTGCGAGTGTCGACCGCAACAAAGCCAAGCAAATGGGCATCAACCTGTTCAGTCTCGGCCTAGGTAATACAGTTGGTGGAATCTCTACGGGTGAATTCTCGCCGCCGAGCATCTCAGGAAGTGGCGGTTCAAGCAGTTCAGGGTTTTCAAGTGGCGGTGGCGTCGCCACATTTTCAAATGAATTGAACTTTCTGGCATTCTTTCCCGGTTTGAATGGGGGTGCCGATATTCAAGCCCTTGAGACCAAGGGTGTCGTCGAAGTTCTGGCTCAACCCAACCTGCTTGCCTCGAACGGCAAACAGGCTAGCTTCCTTGCAGGCGGCGAGTATCCGTTTCCAGTGGCACAGGGTGGCGCAGCTGGGTCGGGTCCGACGATCACCATCATGTTCAAGGAATATGGTGTTCGCTTGAATTTCATTCCCACCATCACTCCTCGCGGAACGATTCATCTGCAAGTCGCGCCTGAAGTAAGTTCGCTGGACTTTACGAATGCGGTTGAAATTTCGGGATTTCAGGTACCGGCTATTTCGAGCCGCAAGGTGAAGACCGAAGTTGAACTCGCCGATGGACAAAGCTTTATCATCGGCGGACTGTTGGACAACCGTGAGACTGAGACGTTTGAGAAAATTCCGTTCCTGGGTGACATTCCGGTCCTTGGCAAGTTCTTCCAGTCCACTTCGAAGAACCGCACCAACACGGAACTTATCGTTCTGGTGACACCGGAACTTGTGGATCCAATTCCTGTGGGGGTGCCCCTGCCGGAGCTCAAGTATCCGTCCAAGTTCATGCCGTCGAATTCCAACATGCCGATGAACACTCCGGACGCTAAGGCAGAGGGTGCTGCTCCGGCCCCGGTGCCAGAGACAATGCCGGTTGAAAAATTGATTGAAAGCCAGAAGCCCGGCAAAACTCTGTCAACCGAGGGTGGCGGGGGGTCCAGCTCTGCATCGTCGAGCGGAGGAAGCGGCGGTCCACAGTAAGCTGTGCTTGATTGAGCTGTCCCACAGGCTCGAGACTTCATTATCTCTATGCAAACTTCGGGCCTGAACCAGGGCCCGATTTATCCGGTTGCGGTCTCGCACCGTTCGAGAAGTGAATGGCCGGGGCAGCACATATCGATGACTAACGCAATCTCGGCTGAGTGCGGTGAAAATGTTTCGTAGTTCGGATTTGAAGTTCCATCGAATCTGACGCGGACCGTTGCTTCGCAGTCAATGATCGATGCCCGTTCAGAGGGATGTAACTCTGCAGACCGGATGGAGGTTAAGTGCTTAACGCTTCTTCAGAAACCAAAGCCAATCCGGCTCGCTCGCTCGGTCAGACCCTGCGACAGCTCTTTGCGAGTTCAACAGACGCGGCACCCGACGTTCGCCTTCAGGTCAAAAATCTTACCCGCGATGCGGTCATTGGTAGGTCTGTTGAAGTAGCAAACACGTCTGCAAAACGTCGCAAGGGCCTTCTGGGACGCGCAGGGTTATCGCAGGGTGAAGGGCTGTGGATTTCGCCGTGTGAATCGGTCCATACGGTAGGCATGCAATTCCCAATCGATCTTGTATATCTTGACCGTTCGAATCGGGTCAAGAAGGTCAAGCATGCGGTTCCAGCCTGGCGGCTGTCGGGCTGCCTCACGGCTCATTCCGTGATTGAACTTCCAGCAGGTACGAATCGCGAAACTGGAACCAAGCCCGGCGACCAGTTGGACCTCTCACCCGCTAATCAGTAGGCTGATGAACCGGGAAGTCTCTGGTTGCACGCGTTAGCGATGCTGTTCTAAACCAATTCTTCACATTTAAAGGCCAGTGGTGCTGCGACTCAGTTTGAGATGCAGACGCAGCTAAGTACCATACCAGCCAGACTGGCGCAGTCCAGACCGTCCAGAGATAAACCGCGGAAGGCTTCACGCTATTGCAGAACAGGGCGATCTCAGTGAGAGCGCTTAAGAGCGCGAGCAAGGCGAGTAAGTTTCGCGATTTCGATACATACGAGCCATGGAGAAGTGCCGGTATCGCCAGAACCTGGTCGTAGAGCCATGAGTAGGGTGCGGCGAGGATCGACACCAGCAACAACAGGCTGCCATGCTTTATCCAATCCCATTCATTACGACGAATCCAAAAATATCTTAGCGCCCATGCGCAGGCCAACCCTGCGGGTAAATATTGAAGCCAGAGAGTATGGGGACTGATCCAGGTACGCAGAAAATAACTGGTGCACGGGATGAAGTCCTGATCGATCCCGGATATATGCAACATTTGTAGGTATTGTTTCCAGGCTCGCGGATCGATCGATAGCATCACGGCGAAATTCGCCGCCATCGCAACCCCGATGCCGGCTAGAAGCTTTAAATTTCGCGTAAAAAGAATCCACGCGATCATTGCGACGCCGAACGGCAAAAACAAGTGGGGTTTCAGCGAGCAAAGCCAGAGACACATGCCCGCTACATAGGGCTGCGTGCGATGAAAGCGCAGGAATAGGACCAAGCCCAGCAAAGCGAAGACAGTACTCTGTCCGTTCATCAGGCAGATCAATGCAGGTCCGAATGAATAAGCAAGCAGGTGACGCCGGTTCTTGGGATTGCCGTGCATGCCTCTGAGCAAATAGACCGAGAATCCGAAAGCGATGAGCAACGGCAACGGCCACACAAGCGATGCCGCGCGCAAATTGAGAAGGCCGAGCGGATACACAATCGGCAACGCCGTGGGAGGGTTGCGCATGAACATTACGCCCATATCGGGCCGGAGACCGGCGGCGCGTTCTCGTTGCAAGAGGCCGTCTCGATCGTAGGGATTTAAATGGTGCGCTTCCTGCTGACCTGTCGCCCAGTAAACGACGAAGTCCCGCATACCTAACGTCGGGCCTGACAGTACCGTAAGAAGGATCAGTTCCACCGTGAACGCCGCAGCCGCGCTGCAGATAGTCGCGATCACAAGCTCCACGATCGTGCGCGGGACTTTCGATTTAACCCGCGGCTGGTCAGTCGTAATCATGACGTTCGTTCTCTTTAGGAATAATCAATTAGTTCAGCGATCCACGCAGAAGTACACGCAGGTCGCAGTCTTTACAACGCCTATGCATTGATAATCTTGGAATGAAGTCTACTATACTTCGCGCCCAGATTGAGCAAAACTTCGCCATCGTTTTCGTTACTTTGTATGCGAAGAATTATGCCGAATTGAGAACTGTCGATGCTCTCGCTGCAATGAAAACTGAAATCAAGTTAGACCCTCCCATTAGTGTGATGTAAACGTGAGGACTCGTGACCCTCGCCACTGTAAACGGTCGTTCACACATGGTAAAAATTACAAAACTAAAACCGCTGATTATAAGGGGGTTATGAAGAAAAGCATGTTTGGCTCGACGCATGCATATATTGGGATCAAACCCCGCCCGTGGCAGGGAAATAACACTGTGAGGAACGCCTACATGAACAACGCACTCCTGAAGCTGTACATCCAGATCAAGACTCTCGCTATGTGTGACGATGGACAAGACCTTGTTGAATATGCCCTCGTCGTCGGCCTTATTTCCGTAGCCGCGGTATCCGGCTTGGGATTGGCAGCAACTTCCATCAACAACGTAATCTCGAAGATTACATCGAGCCTAACCAGCGCCGCGTAATAACGGCACATTCTATGCTGCGGCGGTCAACACAACCCCTGCTCACTCCTCCGTGGGAGAGATACGTGGGTCTGATTTTCTAAAAGCGTAACTCTCCCAGGCATGGGAAACTTAACTCGAGGAAGCTAAGATGAGGTCAGCATATTTAAATCTCTACATTACGTTGCAGACCTTGCTGCGGCAGGAGGAAGGCCAAGACCTGGTCGAATACGCGCTGGTTATTGGTTTAGTTGTGCTCGCAGCAGTTGCTGGCCTCAGAACTCTTGCGGGCCCTATAAATGCCTTAATCGGCCGGGCCACAACAGCGCTCAATGCTGTCTAGAAGACGTTTAGCTTAAGAAGCAAGAGTCATGGCAGTTGACCCTTCAGACCTTGCAAGGTTCACGATGTCACCAACTCTCCTTGACCAACAATGCCGCCAAGAGAATATCGAAGCGTCTTTGGCCGTCGATGAAAATCCAGCACGGAAATATCCAGGCAAACGTCGGAGTTATTTGACGTTTGGAATTCTCGCGTCGTTGTACCTGCTTCCATTCATGCGTGTACTCCTCCCTTGGTCGAACGAGGGTACCCTTGCTTCTGGAGCGGTGCGGATCATTCACGGCCAGGTCTTTTCGCGCGACTTCTTTGAAGTGATGGGCCCCGGCACCTTCTATTGTCTGGCGGCATTCTTCAAGGTCTTCGGCGTAAGTTTTGTTGCCATGCGTTTTTACCTGTTTCTGACATCCATTGGAACAGCCATGGCAATGTATTTCCTCGCACGGCGTTTGTGCGTCCGGTATCACACGGTACCGTGCATCATCCTTGGGGCCGCATACTACGGGCTTCAATGGCCGGGTATCAGCCACCATGTGGATAGCAACTGCTTTGCGTTATTGTCGGTTGTTTGCGCGGTAGTGTGGCACGACAGGCGATGGAAGATTTTGCTGTTCGCTGCCGGCGTGCTCGCTGGGATCACAACTTCTATTCATCAGCCCAAAGGAGCGCTTTTGCTCGTCGCGATCCTGGTTTGGCTGCTGATTGAATGTAGACGCGAGTCCAAGCCATTTTCGTTGATCGGCTATCCGCTTGCCGGCTATTTAGGTGTTGGTGCTTTCGTGCTTGCATGGTTTTGGTGTCAAGGAGCATTAGGCACCTTATACGATGCCAACGTTGTTTGGCCTTCTCTTCACTATGAAGCCGTCAATCGCGTTCCGTATGCACTGGGGATCTTTCACGAATACTGGAGCCATTGGCTCATCCCCGGAGCCAATTGGTCTTACGGAATGGCTGCCGTTCTCATTACGCCATTCCTGTTCATTGCCGCTCTCCCGGCGATTCTGATCGTCCTCTGCGTAGTCTCTTGGCCAAAGGCGATCCCCTCCAACTTCATTCTTTATCTATTGTGTGGAGTGGCATTGTGGCTATCCGAATTTCATCGGCGGGATATTTACCACCTTGTATTCGGCTCGCCGTTGTTCATCATTATTTTTGTCTACTTACTAAATGAAATTCGAAAAAAATCTGCATCCTACGTGCTGCAACTACTCACAGTGGCCGCGACCTGCCTTGCGACTCTGAATCTATTTGTAGTCGCAACAGCGCATGCCAAAGAAACCCGGGTCGGACAAGTGGCGATGTACAAAGACAACGCCGCTCTTGTCTATCTAGACGCCCATACGGTTCCTGGCGAGGAGATCTTTGCCTATCCCTATTGCCCGATCTATTACTTTCTTTCTGCAACGAACAATCCAACGCGCTTCCTCACGCTGACGTATAACTACAATCCAACCTCTGAATTTCAGAGCGCGATTGACATCCTGGAGCAGCGAAAAGTTCGGTTTGTCGTTTGGGACACTAACTTCCTGGCCAAAGCAGCCCCCGTCGTGTTTTCAAAAGCCGCACTGAATCCCCCGACCGGCTTCATTATGGAAGACTATTTAAGCACTCACTACAGAGTGGTGAAGGATGCGAACGGCGTTGAAATCCTAGAGCGAATCGCCAAGTAGCTCCCGTCGTCGGTAGTGGGGCTCTATAGGCGTGATATGCGTGAATCGATAGGCATCGATCGGGATTTCAATGGATCCAGAGGGGTAGTCTCAATCAGCGGTTTTTGGGCGAAACGAAATATTCTTGTGGCCAACAAAGCTGAAGACCATCGTGACCACGGTCATCAGTGCTGCAGCAATATAGGAAGCCAACTCAGGCTTCTGCAAGTTGCGTCGAAGAATCGGCACTAGAATTGGCAGGCCCACCAGGCCAATCACTATGCTGCTGCCATATACACCCACGCACCGCACCCATTCAGCCAAGTAATTCCCGGGCGTTCGGAACACGAACCACTTGTATGCAAGGAACGCTACGGTCACCGCGATCAGGTTGGCCAGCACCGCCGCATACATATAGCTGTATGAGCCGAGACCGGTAAAGGACCAGTTCAGGAGCACGAAGATGCTGTAGCCAAAGACCGTATTGAATCCACCCACAAGTGCGTAGCGAATAAATTCCAGAAACGTCTTGGGAGGCTGCTGTTTCACGCCGGATGAGGATCCTAGAAATTAATACGTTCTTTCTCTGTGACTAATGGTCGATTGAGCACGTAGGTATGAATCGAACCTACGTATTCACCAATAATTCCCAGTGCAATGAGTTGGACGGATCCAAGAAAGAAAAGGCCGAGAACAAGCGGGGCTACACCAACGGTGAAACTGTTCCAGAAAGCCAACTTATAGACCAGGTAAAACACTCCAAGCACAAAGCTTACCGTCGCTGAGATAAACCCGCCAAAAATCACCAGGCGCAACGGGACTTTTGAGAGGTTTGTAATGCCGAGCATCGCGATGTCATAGAGAGTGTAGAAATTGTTCTTGGTGATGCCGCGCGAACGCTTCTTTTGGTTATAGAAGACCTTAGTGTAAGGCACTCCGAGCTCTGCTATCATTCCTCGGAAATAGGGATAAGGGTCGCGGAAATTGGTTCGAATCAACTCGACGACTGAACGATCATAGAGTCCGAAACCCGTGAAGTGCTCAATGACCTCCACGTTGGTAAGCTTGGCGACGAGGCGATAGTATGCTGTGCGTAGCCGGAACATCAAGCCATTTTCATCGCTGGTGGCCTTGATGGCTGCGACGAGGGGCACTCCTTTTTCCCATTCGCGAATCATTTCGACGAATAACTCGGGAGGGTCCTGCAGATCAGCGAAGAGGGTTCCGACGGCCTCGCCTTCAGCCTGAAGAAATCCATGCATCGGCGAACGTAGATGGCCGAAGTTGCGCATGTTGAGAATTACTTTGACTCTGGGATCTTCTGCTGCCAGATCGCGCAGAACCTGAACCGTGCCATCTTTCGAGTCATTGTCAATGAACAAGTGTTCGAAACGATATTCGGGCACAGCATCGGCTAGCAACCGCACGCGCCGATGGAGTTCACGCACATTCAGCACCTCGTTGTAACAAGGCGTCATGATCGTGATCAGCTTCTTGCTCATACAGTTCCCTCTTCGGCGGCAAGAAAACTCGCGTGGCTATTGGAAACAGTGATCATGATTGATTCCACGAAGAGTCTAGCATAGGGTCTAGCTTACGCTGCCTTTCGAGGCCAGGCACCATGCCATGTCAGCCTTGCCTGTTCTCCCTGACGATGGATAAGTTCCTGCAGCGATGACGTTGCCTCCACAGGACCGCATGAGCGTGGTCAGCGAGTGCTCGGTGAAGTAGTTGATGTGCTCGTGCATCATATAGATCGAAGCGGGTCGAAGAACGTGTCGCACCAATGCCGGTCGGGTTAGGGCCATCAGGCTTATCTGCGCAATTCTTCGCGCTATCCTTTCAAACCGTAGAGGGAGTTCGCACGGTACTTCAAGAAAAAGGAGCCCCTCTCCGGGAACTGCCTCAAATATTTTGCTGACGAGGAGCCGAGGAAATCCAACGTGTTCCAGGACATTACTGTTGATGATCAGCTCGGCTTTGCATTCAACGGGGTCGGAGGTAGACATGACCCCATTGGCAGCTGGAATTCCCGAAATGTCATAGACAAAGGATTCGGCTCCGTCGAACAGGCCAACGACCAGGTCGCCCCGGTCGCCCCCATAATCCAGAACCCGCTTTATTGTTCGCTTGTCGATGTGCTTCTGCAGGATGGGCGCCAGTCGATTGCGTCGGCGCTCATACGAAATGGGTGATGCGAGGTCCGCATTGAATTTACGGGTGTACCACGGTTCGGAGGCATGGCGCATCTGGTGATACTCCTCCGAACGGTAATTGCGGTAAAGGCGATGCAAATCCGTGTCATCGAGTCTGGGGTTGTAGAACATGAATCCGCAGGCCTCGCAGGCAACCAGCTTCACACAGAAGGGAGCCCTGCTCCATATTCTTTCAGCGAGGAAGGGCGCAACAAGCGCACGTTTGAGATCGCGGATCGTTCCGTCGCAAATCACGCACTTGGAGACTTCGATGATTTTGACTTTCCTTCCCATCTATCGTCGAGCATCAGACTGCCTTTGATAAGGGCAATCATTATTGGCATTCGAGTGCACGAAACTCTTCATCCGCCACTACAGGCCTCAGGGTCCATACCCAGCTATTAAGGTCTTTCCAGGCTGGATCATAGATGCGTGTAACGAGATATTGAATTCCGAATTGTCGGCACGTCGCCCGAGCCTGTTCCGATGAGGCGCCGTTAAAGAGGGAATCGATCGCCGCTGCCATGGCCGGGCAGCCGGTGGGATCACCGCCCAGTTCTGAGCCGCAGCCTAATTTATCTCCGAGGATGGCCGTCTGGCGATTGATACCGAGCAAATCCGCAGCCGTCCAGTAGAAGTCTGAATGCATTGGATTGAATTGCACAATAGCACTTTGAGGGATAACCCTCTGAAGCTCAGTGTAGCCCTCCGAGGAAATGAATGCGTTGTGTGGAATCTTGCCAGCCTCAGGATCGTGAAGCGCACGCAGGTTTCTCTGAGCCAGCGGGAGCTCAAAGCGCAACAGAGTTGCTTGGAATACCGTGGTGATGACTCCAAAAACGAGAGCGAGCGCGGCAGCCGAGCGCAACCATTGCGGAGTTTTCTGAGGTAAACCGATGAGCTCCGCCGGAGAAGTGGACTTGCGTTCCGCCAGACTCCAGACAGTAATTACTTCCGAGCCCAGAAGAAGAAGGGGAAACTGAAGAAAGAGACTTGCTCTCCATCCGAAATCATTCGTCACCAGCACACCCGAACGTACGAAGGACATGAGTGGCAGGGTGACTGCGGCGAGGAAGACGAAGGTGCGCTGCGCCGCCGTCAGTGCGATCCTACCGTGCCACGCGGGGACGAGGTAGACCAGCAACACGGCAAGATAAAAACCCAGTTCGATGGCATAGCCAGGAATCAGCAAAATAAGCTTGGCTGTCTTCAGCGCGGCGAGCGGATGTGCGATCGCGAGATGTTGAAAGAAGGTTGAAGCCAGGAGCCCATCCGGTGGGATCATGTCGCGGACAGCAAACGCGAAAACGGAGCCACCCTGGACGTTCGATGAACCGTGAGTCAACTCCCGGAGGTAAGGAAGGAGAAGAATCGCCCCGCAAACTCCACCCGTAGCTAGAAGCATTGCCGGGCCGGACGTGCGTTCTATCGCTACTTGCCAGACGCCCCATATCACCGTCACAAAGAAGAAAGTGAAGGCTACGTAGATTGACAGTCCGAAGGCACTTGCCAGCGCCAGAGCAATCAGGATCACGGTTACGAGGCGCGCAGGCGTACCCTTTTTACCTGCCATCCATGCGAGCAGAAATGCAAGCATGCAACATACGAGGCTGGCGATATGGTGAGGATCGTAGAGGATGGTATCGGACCAACTCGTAATCTGTCCCGCGGGCCACACCTCTATATAAGGGTCTTGCATGTGGAAGAGCTTCCAGACATTGACGCAGATACCGAGTCCGGACACGGCGAGCAGACCGATTGCACGCAAAAACTGCGAACGCAATCGAACGCCCGTTAGAAGAAAATGCTTGAGGTACAGCGCGATGATGGCAGCCAAGAGAAAGCCCGCCCAGACGCAGCTGGCAGTGAAGATAGCGCGGACAGGCAGGCGAGTCACTTTCGCGATTGCAGCGCAGATCACGTACCAGAAATAGTAGTAGCGCATGCTGGCGGCATGCTTGTACCAGTAAAGTGGATTGGCAGGCGGGATTCCTGTGCGCAACACGCTTTCAGTCCAGTTGACGCGCGGCGCGTGGTCGAAGATTGTCAAACTCATGTAGAGCTGATGACCAACCTGGAAGTCAACGAGCCAGAGTATCGAAGCGACGGTCCAGACTACCGCCAAAATCACCGTTGTCGGCCCCAGCGGACGCCAACCACTGGTCCAGTGCCTGCTTGTGCGACGCAATCCTAACCACTCTTTGCCAAGAGTGGCCGACCAGAATGCAGCGCTGATTAGGAAGAACGCCACCACCGCGGAGAGTGAGATGAATCTCCCGATCAAGACAGCGGTGATTGTCGAGATGGCTATAGACAACGGCAAACTCCAGATGACCCGTTCCACCAGGGAGCGCTGCCGAAATCCGTGAAGATTCGTAAACCAGGCGGCCAGGTAGCCCGTGCAGAGCGTCGCCGGAATGAAGGCCGGAACCGCGAGAAGGGCAGTAACGACCTCGTTTATCGTGATGGCGCCAACACTGAAAATCTCGAGCTCCTTGCCGCTACATGAGCGACATTCCTTGCGCACCGCAAAGTAGTCTGCCGACTCCAGTCTGGTTGGCGACGCACCATCGGGATCGACTGAGGTTGGTGCGCTGCGCTTCCGTCTTACATCGGTTCACCTAAAGCAATCCTGAGTAGCCGATCGCTTGGGCGTGGAACGCAGGTATTGTCGTTGTGCGCTGATTATCCTCACCACTTTACACTAACGGAATTGCAGAATCAGGCAGGACATGACGGTCGACCCGTAGCTTTGCAGGTTCCGCTGCGTTGCGCCCGCGACATGGGTTGTCACTTCCTAGCGAGGATCCTTCGGGTTGCTTGGTTTGCCCGTCCAATCTATCCGCGGGTCGAGCCCGGACATATCGCGCTTGCAGATATGTGATCCGTTGCTTTGCTCTCGTCCATGACGGGCCCTGCAAGCATGTGGCCCTCAGTTATCGCATATCACCCGCAAATGTCCGTCGACTCGCGGCAACCTTCAAACCACACCTGCCCTCTTAGTACTACAGTTGTAGATAGTGATAATCTGAACTCGCTCTAGTTTGTGATTCTC
>OBLU010000729.1_pt1 | contig 30842 bp, 30 predicted proteins | sample 1518681 | NCBI WGS metagenome assembly OBLU01 (sample SAMEA3539304, study PRJEB22396) | soil metagenome | biome: tundra; feature: field; material: soil | place: USA | collected 2010-05 | depth 0.15 m
ATTTATAAATAAAGAATATCCCACATTGATTGTCGAAGATATGTTTGCTTATTTACTAGGTAAACAGCAACATCAAAAGTTTAATTATATCGTTCTAAATTCTATAGCTAATAAAGATAAGCTGGTAAAGAAACTAACAGGATTGCGCACCAGAAATGTGAAAATTCAATTAAAGGATGATTCTATTGGGAGATCCGTAACCCAGGAAATTTTAAACGTCTTAAATAATATATGGAACAAAAACCAACAAAATCTGGCTAATGAAAGGGAAACTGAGCTATTCCCCATTCCTTTGAATTCAATTAATGAAGGGGAGGATAATAATGAAAAAGATAAACGGAAGCATAGAGGCGTTAGTAGGTAAACCGAAATAATCATTAAATGATTAATTTGTAATCCTTTAGCATTTGAACTACGCCAATCCTCTTTTGTTGATTGTATTTTTTGATAGTGCCACTTTTTTGGATTTAGTGTCGAAAAGTTATCATCAGAGATAACTTTTTTGGAAGATAAAAAATTTGCGGAAAGGATTTTTTTATTCTTCTTATCTATTAAACGCTCAAATATTCTAGTTAGCTTTAGAACACAAAAAAAGAAGTGGGGCAATTGTAAGAAAGATATTGTAATGGCATTAACAGTCTTAAAAAATTCATAATCCATAAATAACCGACATGCAAGTAATTCTTAGTATGCAAAACAGAATTTATGAGCTAAGGGGTGAAAGAGTAATGTTAGACAGAGATTTGGCCGCCTTATATGAAACAGAAACGAAAGCCTTTAGCCTCGCCGTAAAGCGCAATATTAAGCGGTTTCCAAAAGATTTTATGTTTCAACTTGCAAAAGAAGAATTTGAAAGTTTGAGGTTGCAAATTGAAACCTTAGCGAAAAGCGACAAACCATTGAGGTTGCAAAATGAAACCTCAAAGGGAAGGGGCTGTAGTAGTGCTGCTGTTAGCCGTCCAGAATGATTTAGACGCAATATCCACTGTATCTCCAGACATTACCTTAAGTATAATTGCGGGGCCATGATTTCAGTATCTATGGCGGTTGTTTATACAGGGCCTCATAAATAGAGGCACGACAAAACAGTATTATTATTGAATCGGGTGACAGTCATGACATCTTAATAAAACCCTTCAATATTTTTTCGTAAATTTGACCTATGAGTAATTCAGGTTTGACGTTAAGGCATAAATTATACGATTTCATCCGGGTGGCCGATGAAAAAAAACTAAATGCGATTTATCATTTGTTAGAAGATGAAATTGAACAGACACAAGAGTGGTGGAAAAACAAGGCATTTATTTCCGATCTTGACCATAGGTACCAATCTCTTGAAAATGGCACAGATAAGGGTTATTCTCTTGATGAATTGGAAGGCTCAATAAGCAAACTCCGCAAAAAAAAGTATGGCTAGGGTACCAGCTTACAGCACTATTTTATCCACTCGTGCCCTAAAAGAAATTACCGAAGCATGGAATTGGTATGAAGATAGACAAGCAGGCCTAGGTGATCTATTTTTGAATGAAGTGAGGGCTCGTATGGAAAAAATAGAACAAACACCTGAGAGATACCCCGCCCGATATAGATCATATAAAGAAACACCTATTCAGATATTTCCTTTTCTTATAATTTATAGAATAAATAAAAGAAAAAAACTCATTCGAATTGTTTCTATATTTCATACTTCTTTGAATCCAAAAAAGAAATATTGACTTGTCTTTTTCAGGCTTGGAAACTTAACAATTGAATTTTTTTATAATTGTCAATCCCAGTGTCAATCAACTATCATAACTCATTGATTACCATAATATTTAGTAGTCCCGACAGGAATCGAACCTGTATCAAAAGTTTAGGAAACTTCTATTCTATCCATTGAACTACGGGACCCGTTTCAAAATTGGAATTTCCGATTTACAAATCTGAAATTTGCATCCCCTTCAAATTAAGAGGATGGCAAAATTAATGGTTTCATTCTATAAATCCTGATCCATCTTTTGACGCCATTTGGGCCAGATTAGTTATTATTTTTTTTTATTACAAAAAGTATATTTTTGTAGCCGTATTAACTAAATTTTACAATCATGCAAGACATTGCAACAAGAGTTAAAAAAATCATTGTTGACAAATTAGGAGTTGATGAAGCAGAGGTTACACCAGAAGCTTCTTTTACCAACGATTTAGGTGCCGACAGTTTAGACACCGTTGAATTAATCATGGAATTTGAAAAAGAATTTAATATTTCCATTCCAGATGAGCAGGCCGAAACCATCACTACGGTTGGCCAGGCAGTAGCATACCTTGAAGAGCATGCTAAGTAACTATCTTATTTAACATCCCAGGCAAGCTTATGGAACTTAAAAGAGTTGTTGTTACAGGTTTGGGAGCCATAACGCCTTTGGGTAAATCCGTCCCTGAATATTGGGATGGTTTAATTAATGGTGTATCAGGCGCTGATATTATTCAGCAGTTTGATATAACAAAATTTAAAACCAGGTTTGCCTGTGAAGTTAAAAATTTTGAACCCACCGAATATTTTGATCGAAAGGAAGCCCGCAAGCTGGATAGATTTGCCCAATTTGCTCTTATTGCATGTGATGAAGCTGTCAAGGACGCGGGGATAACCAAAGAAAATGTAGACCATGACAGGGTAGGCGTAATCTTTGCCAGTGGCATTGGCGGTATTACCACTTTCCAGGATGATGTTATGGAGTTTGCAAGAGGAAATGGTACTCCGAGGTTTAACCCTTTCTTCATCCCTAAAATGATATTGGATATTGGAGCCGGGCAAATTTCCATGCGATATGGATTCCGCGGCCCCAATTATGCAGTGGTTAGTGCATGCGCAAGCAGCACTAATGGCATTATAGACGCATATGATAATATTCGCCTGGGGAAGGCCGATATCATTATTGCCGGTGGCAGTGAAGCAGTTATTTGCGAAGCTGGAGTTGGGGGTTTTAATGCAATGAAAGCCCTTAGCGAACGAAATGATGATCCCAAAACAGCTTCCCGACCATTCGATAAAGACCGTGATGGTTTTGTAATGGGTGAAGGTGCCGGCGTTTTAGTATTGGAGGAACTGGGGCATGCCATTGCCAGGGGCGCAAAAATTTATTGCGAAATAGCAGGTGGCGGTGCAACAGCAGATGCCTACCATATTACCGCGCCACACCCTGAAGGATTGGGAGCAAAAAATGTTATGCACGTCGCTTTGAAAGATGCTAACTTAAAGCCCGAAGACATTGATTATATAAATGTTCACGGCACATCTACGCCACTGGGAGATATAGCCGAAACGAAGGCAATTTTAAGTGTTTTTGGAGATAAAGCATATGATCTGAATATTAGTTCCACCAAGTCTATGACTGGCCATTGCCTTGGTGCAGCTGGTGTTGTGGAAGCGCTTGCCTGCATACTGGCTGTTACAAAAGATGTGGTACCCCCTACTATCAATCATTTTACCGATGATCCGGAATTTGATCCGAAACTCAATTTCACTTTCAACAAACCTCAATACAGGGAAGTAAATGCTGCTCTGAGCAATACTTTTGGATTTGGCGGTCACAATGCTTCTGTAATAATCAAGAAATACATCAGGTAACTTTTCCTGATTTCAATTTATCTTTCTAATAAATTTCTAATTTTTGAATTTAATATTTTCTGGGGAGCTTATTTTGAAAATAATTTTACTTTTCATTATGGGAGATCTTTATTCTTTTCAACCCGGGCCTCATATGGATCAACCTAAATTTCTTTAACTTACAATTAAAATCTTTAAATATCCTTTGTGAATTTTTTAAGAAATATTTTTTCTTCGAAATCCGATAGAGATCTGAGGCGACAACTTCGCAATGTACTTGGGTTGATTCCCGGAAAATTGGATCTATATAAAACTGCGCTCAGCCATCGTTCTATAAGAGAAGGAGCAGACGAAAATAATGAAAGACTTGAGTTTTTGGGAGATGCAGTACTCAGCTCCCTTGTGGCGCATTATCTCTTTATGCGATATCCATACAAGGAGGAAGGCTTTCTTACAGAAATGAGGAGCAAAATGGTGAATAGAAACCAATTAAATGAGATTGCCTTAAAAATCGGGTTAAAAAAAATTACCTTTTATAACCGGTATGATAATTCGCTGAAAATTTCTCAAATTTTTGGTAATACATTGGAAGCGTTGGTCGGCGCCGTGTACCTGGACAAAGGATATAATAAAACACATCATTGGGTGAATCAGCATATTATAAGTCCACATCTTTTTATGCAGGATCTTGAGAATCTCGAGATCAATCAAAAAAATAAATTATATGGATGGGCTAACAAGAATGGTAAAAATCTTGAATTTGAAACCCTGGAAGAAAAGATTGAAAATGGCAGAAGGCTGTTTACAGTCGGTGCAAAAATAGATGGTGTGGTGATAGCGGAAGCAAAAGCTTATAATAAAAAAGATGCCAGCCAGGTAGCTGCTCAAATGGCGGTCGAAAAATTGGGATTAATATGAAATTCGGTATAATCGGAAGTGGCAGCTGGGGAACTGCGCTGGCCAAAATTTTGACGGATAATAATAATTCAATCAATTGGTGGACCAGAAATGAAGCCAATATTGAATACATCAAAAAACGTCATCATAATCCCCAATATTTAAGTACCGCATATTTTGATATTGGCAAGCTTCACCTGAGCGCTAAAGTTGAAGAGGTCATTATTCAGTCTGATGCCATTATTATCGTGGTCCCTTCTGCATATCTTACTGATACTTTTAGCGGCTTGTCCAAAGATATTTTTCTTAATAAGAAAATTATATCGGCTGTAAAAGGAATTATACCAGAACAAAATATATTGCTAAACGATTATCTTAAAAATGAATATTCTGTTCAGCTCTCAGATTATTTTACCATACTTGGCCCTTGTCATGCTGAAGAAGTTGCAGCCGAAAAATTATCTTATCTCACTTTTTCAGGTATTGACCTAAAAGCTACAAAAGACATTGCAGCGTGCTTCAGGAATGATTATATCAATACTATTGTTAATAGTGATATTTACGGTGTGCAGTACGCAGCAATTTTAAAAAATATATATGCATTAGGTGCCGGTATAGCTCATGGACTCGAATATGGAGATAATTTTCTAAGCGTACTTATTGCTAATAGTGGTGATGAGATGGCCGGATTTTTGAGAAAAGCCGGTATTCAAAATTTAGAAATTGGAAGTATTGATCATTCCTTGCATGAAGAGGTTGTTGGTGAAAAACATATTACCAATTATGCAGCTTCGGTATACCTGGGCGATCTGTTGGTTACCTGTTATTCATTGTATAGCCGCAACCGGACTTTTGGAAACATGATCGGAAAAGGATATTCAGTTAAATCGGCTCAAATTGAGATGAATATGGTAGCTGAGGGATACAATGCGAGCAAATGTATCAATACCGTCAATAAGAATATTCACGCAGAAATGCCTATAGCTGAAACGATTTATAAAATTTTATGGGAAAAGCTTCCGCCAGATGAAGGCTTTCGGGAAATTGAAAAAATGTTAGTGTGATAAGATTGAAAATGCCTCTAACACATTTATTCTGACTTCAGGTGGTCTGAAATAAATCAGCAGCAATGCCGTCTGCAAACAACTTTCCCTTATCAGTCAGGACTAAAACATCATTATTACCAGTCATCATGTTAGCTTCTACATACTTTTTTGATAAATCTTCAATTCTGTTCCTTTCGATTTTTGAAAAATTATTTTCTACCAAACGCAGATCCATCCCTTCAATAGTGCGTAATGAAGTCATAATATATTCATTTAATTGATCTGCTTCTGTGAGTTTTTCTTCTTCAAAAGGAATGCGATTTTCATTTATTGATTGAATGTAAAGCATGTTGTTCGCTACGTTCCATTTCCTGCTTTTGCCATCAAATGAATGACCTGAAGGCCCAAATCCGGAATATTTTTTTCCTTGCCAATAGCCGCTATTATGCCTGCTGCGAAAACCGGGTTTTGTAAAATTCGAAATTTCATAATGTTCATACCCGGCCTCCCTCATCCATTGGATAATTAATGAAAATTGCCTTGCCTGGTCATCTGTGTTAACATCAGATTTTTTCTTTAATAGAATCATTTTTTGCAAAGCAGTTTTAGGCTCAACAGTTAATGCATAACATGCAATATGTGGTATGCCGTTTTCAATAACAAAGTCAACATTCCTCTTCCATTCTTCATCAGAAAGCCCGGGCGTACCATAAATAAGGTCGACTGATAAATTATTGAACCCGGCAGTTTGCGCCAATGAAATAGATTTCATCGCCTGTTCTTTGGTGTGTGACCGGTTCATCCAATCTAAATCCGATTCTTTGAAAGATTGAATTCCGATACTTAATCGGTTCACACCCGCTTTCTTCCACCCGGATAATTGTACAGCCGAAATATCATCAGGATTGGCTTCAAGAGTAATTTCGCAATTTGAGCTGATTTGAAAATTCCTTTTCAGGGCAGACAGTATTGTTTCTAATTCAATTATGCTAAGCAAACTGGGAGTGCCCCCTCCGAAATAAACAGTTTCGATAATTTCCAGACCATTTTTTTCGTTTAGTACTGATAAAGATGAAAGTTCAATTTCCTTATTTATTGCGTTTATCATTTCCTTCCTTGTATCAATAGCAGTTGAAAAATGAAAATTGCAATAATAACAAGCCTTTCTGCAAAATGGAATATGAATATAAATGCCTTGCAAGATTTTCTTAAATTGTTTTACACGCCTGTTACTTTATTGAGACTGGGTTTCAATATTTCATTTTAGATTTGAATGATTATCATGAACGCAAAAGCAATATCATATTTTTTCCGGGTTTCATTTGGAATTGCATTCGTGACCCTGCTGTTGGTTCCAAAAATTTTTGGGCAGAAAAAATATACTTTGAATTATGCTTTTTCAGGTAAAGATACTTCGTATAATTTATACGAGTCCGGCCTGGAAACATCTTTTGCAAGTAAGTCTTCTGCTACGCTTTATTTGAATACACTCCCCGCAGTTTTAACATCAAAAGGCTATCCCGCAGCTTCCGTGGATTCTGTAATTTATGATTCAACTTCTGCAAGAGTTTCCTTGTTTTTGGGGGAACAATACAAATGGATAGAGATAAACACAGATAGTGCTGATCAAAAATTGCTCGATGAAACGGGATGGAATGAAAAGCAATTTGAAAATAAAATAATAGATTTTAAGCGACTTCAGCTCCAGGAAGAAAGAATTTTGTCGTATTTTGAAAATAATGGTTATCCCTTTGCAGAAGTGTCGCTGGCAAATGTTGCATTTTTAAAAGACAAAATAAAAGCTGATTTAAGAGTACGAAAGGGGCCACTGTACCATATTGATAGTATAAGTGTTTATGGTAAAGTAAAAATCAATAATCTGTTTCTTCAGCAATATCTTGGAATTCCCAATGGCAGTATTTATGATAATCAAAAGCTCCAGCAAATCAGTAGTAAATTAATACAACTGCCTTATTTGCATGAGCAACAATCCTGGGACGTATCTATGTTGGGCACAGGTTCGATTTTAAATCTATACCTACAACCTAAAAAAAGCAGCGAGTTTAATGTGCTGGTTGGTTTTTTACCGGCAAATAATACTACGGGCAAAACACAGATCACAGGTGACGTTCATCTCAATCTTAAAAATTCCCTTGGCCATGGGGAAAACATTTTGCTTAACTGGCAGCAGCTACAACCACAGTCACCCAAGTTGAATTTGGGTTTTAATCATCCGTATATTTTTAAATCGGCATTTGGGCTGGATTTTTCTTTAGATCTTCTAAAAAGAGATTCTTCTTATTTGCAGCTTAATACACAAATTGGACTTCAATATGTATTGTCTTCCACACAATCCGGAAAAATATTTTATCAAAGTCAGCGAACTTTCTTGCTTTCCGGAGGGATAGACTCAAACAGTGTGATAGCAACCAAAACCCTGCCGCCAAATATCGATGTCGGCTCGGGAAATTTTGGAATTAGTTATAATTACCTTAATACAAATTACCGGCTAAATCCCCGCAAGGGAAATGAATTGGAAATAACTGCAACCGCAGGTTTAAAAAAGGTAACCAGGAATAATGAAATTATCAATCTTCAGGATCCTTCTGATCCCGCGTTTAATTTTTCCAGCTTATATGATTCAATAAAATTAAAAACTTATCAATTACGCATAATTACAGCGGCTGCCCATTATTTCCCTTTGGGGAAAAGCAGTACATTAAAAACTTCCGCTCACTTCGGATATTATCAAAGTCCACAAATTTTTAGAAATGAATTGTTTCAAATTGGAGGGTATCAGCTGTTAAGAGGATTTGATGAGGAGAGTATTTATACAAACCTTTACGCAGTTTTCACTGCAGAGTACCGGTACCTCATTGGTATCAACTCCTATCTTTTTGGCTTCACAGATGCAGGCCTGGCTCAAACAAAATATATTGATGCAGATTATTCGAATAATTATATAAGCGGTGGAATAGGGCTGGAGTTCGAAACGAAATTAGGGTTATTGAATTTGAGTTATGCCATAGGAAAAAGGAATGATATTAAATTTGATATCAGGAATGCTTCTAAAATACATTTTGGCTATATAAACTATTTTTGAAGTATTAAAGATGAAGATAAACCGGTATTTTGTAACAGGCCTGCTACTGCTTTTTATAAGCATATCTGCTTATACACAAAATCCTGCAGATGCACCGAAAAGCAAAACTGTTGATACAATTTCTTCATTTAAAGGGGATTCCACCATCATGATTCATGACTCTGCCGGAGTAGAGATAAAGCCTGTACTGAAATCATATTTTTTTGTAGTTGACTCATTGCTTTCCTCAAATAAATTTATTAATACAAAGGATCCTGCATTCTTTTTTATTATTGAAAAAAGGCAGCCGAAAGGAAAAGAATTTATTTTTTATGCAGTTTGTGTTATCGTACTGATTCTGGGGATTTTCAGAACATTTTACAATGGCTATTTTGATAATCTTTTAAAGGTATTTTTTAATACAACTATACGGCAAAATCAGCTAACTGACCAATTGTTGCAGTCCGCCCTTCCCTCTCTTATTTTAAACGTTTTTTTTACAATCAGTGCAGGTTTTTATATTTGGCTGGTCTTCAAACATTATCATTCTCCAAAGCTAATCGATAATCAGGTTCTATTGCCGCTTTGTATTCTAAGTATTGGAGTTCTTTATTTTTTTAAGTATGCAATCTTAAAACTTATAGGATGGATGACAGGAATGTACCAGGCTACCGATAATTATATTTTTGTAATATTCCTTGTTAATAAGGTTGCAGGAATAGCATTGGTACCCTTTATCATATTCATTGCTCTTGGCATGCCAGTACTGGTCAACATACTGGTAATAATTTCTTTAATTCTTATGGGCCTGTTTTTCCTGTCAAGATACTTAAAAACTTATGGCCTTTTGGAAAGTCGTTTTCCCCTGGACCCGCTGCATTTTTTTATATACATCATCGCAATTGAAGTTATACCGCTACTGGTAATTTATAAAATATTGGTTGATTATGTAATTTGAGCAGCTCAATACGAGCTTTCTAATCCCCGCCTTTGGTTTTTAAATTCAACGTATAACAACAAAAAGTGTAACTTTGCGTATATCTGTACGACGTACAATGATTATGAATCCTGATTCTCAGCAGCCCAAAACTTCTAAAAAAATCGAAAATGTTCTCATTACTCAGGCTAGGCCGGAAGGAGAAAAATCACCCTATTTTGAATTTGCCAAAAAATTCCATGTAAATCTTACATTTCAACCCTTCATTAGGGTAGAACCTATAGCTGCGAGGGAGTTCAGGAAACAAAAGATTGACATTGCTGCTTATTCAGCAGTAATTTTTACCAGCCGCAATGCTATCGACCATTTTTTCCGAACCTGCGAAGAATTGAAAATTTCTATTTCTCAAAATACTAAGTACTTCTGCATAACGGAATCTGTTGCGCTTTACCTGCAAAAATTTATTTTGTATCGGAAAAGGAAGGTATTTTTTGGAGTTGACGGCACCAATAACAGCCTCTTTGAGGTTATAAATAAACACAAGGAGCACGAACAATTTCTTTATCCGTGCTCCCAATCCTTCGATAGCGAGATCACCAACTGGCTCATTGAAAACAAATGCGGATATGCCATCCCAGTTCTTTATGAAATTATTTCAAATGATGTGAAAGAAATTTTTCAGGGACAGCATTATGATATTATTTGTTTTTTTACTCCTCTCGGGGTGAAGAGTTTCAGGGAAAATTGCCCCAATTTCAACCAGAATAGCACTTTGATTGGGGCTTTTGGTGATAATACAAGAAAGGCGGTTATTTCTGCCGGTCTAAATCCCGATATTATAGCTCCACAACCCCAAATGTCCAGCATGGTTTCCGCTTTGGAAAACTACCTTTCCGGGCATCATAAAAAATAATTTATCTTAATAAGATTACTTTCTTGGATTCACCAATGCCGAATTTCGCAGGGCAAAAAGGAATGTATTACTCTTGAATTTTTCAAAAATTTAATTTTATGATTTGAATCCTTACAGTTTTTTATGGTTTTATTTATTTATGTACCTTGAAAAATATTGCTGGTATGAAGATTCATAAAAAAGAAGAGTTTGGAAAAAAGAAGCAACATCTTGCATTGCTAGCCAATGCCATTTCACATCCTGCGAGAATATCGATCTTAAAAATTCTTGCTAAAAAGGGACATTGCAGTTGTAACGAAATAGTAGAAGAACTCCCGCTCTCCCAATCAACAGTATCGCAGCATTTAAAGGAATTAAAAAATTGTGGATTGATTTCCGTAACTGTGCGGGGCACGAGCAGCATATATACATTAAATCAAATTGTGCTAATGGAATTTGATCATGAATTCCGGAAAATGATGAAATCGATCCTTAATTAGATTTACGTTTTTTGTGAAAGGATCGGCAATGTTAATATTTATGAATGCCATAGGAATCGGCCAAAAATATTGAATAGATTTTAATGCCAAACTTCTAAATTTGTAGTTCATAAATTACAATGGAAACTAAAGAAGAGGTTTTACATGACGTAGTCATAAAATTTGCTGGTGATAGTGGTGACGGAATGCAGCTAACCGGCACCCAGTTTACGAACAATACAGCCATGCTGGGACTTGATCTTTCTACATTCCCGGACTTTCCTGCTGAAATAAGAGCTCCTCAGGGCACATTGCCCGGCGTAAGTGGATTTCAATTGCGTTTTTCAAGCGACCGAATATTTACGCCCGGTGATACCAGCGACGTGTTGGTGGCGATGAATGCCGCAGCACTTAAAACCAACCTCGGTAACCTGAAGAAAGGTGGCAAAATAATCGCTAATGTAGATGGATTCGATGTCAAGAATCTGAGACTGGCAAATTATCCTGAAGGTGAAAATCCATTGGAAAATGGCAGCTTGGATGGGTATGAAGTGATAAAAATTGATGTTACCAAAATTACAAGAGGGTCCCTCAAGGATTTTGAAATGAGTACCAAAGAAAAGGACAGGGCAAAAAATATGTTTGTACTCGGCTTTTTGTACTGGATGTACAACCGTGACATGGATAATACCATCAGGTTTCTAAAAGAAAAATTTGCGAAAAAACCTGATATTATGAATAGTAATATTAAGGTTCTTCAGGCTGGGTATAATTACGGTGACACAACGGAAACATTTACTTCACGGTATTTGGTTGAAAAGGCCAAACTTCCCCCCGGAAATTACAGAAGTATTATGGGCAACCAGGCAGTTGCCTATGGCCTAATCGCGGCATCGCAAAAAAGTGGATTACAATTATTTTTAGGTTCTTATCCAATTACGCCCGCAAGCGATATTCTGCATGAATTAAGCAGGTACAAGTCTTTTGGGGTTAAAACCTTCCAGGCCGAAGATGAAATAGCGGCAATTTCTTCGGCTATCGGAGCTTCTTATGGAGGGAGCCTTGGGGTAACAACAACAAGCGGCCCCGGCATGGCACTCAAAGGAGAAGCCATGGGGCTAGCTGTTATGCTGGAAATACCATTAGTAATTTGTAATATTCAAAGAGGAGGACCCTCAACAGGATTACCAACAAAAACAGAGCAGAGTGACTTATTACAGGCCTATTACGGAAGAAATGGAGAGTGTCCGATGCCTGTGATTTCTGCATCTACTCCGAGCGATTGTTTTGACTCTGTTTATGAAGCGGTACGAATTTCAGTTCAGCATATGACTCCTGTAATATTTTTGAGTGATGGCTATATCGCAAATGGAGCTGAGCCTTGGAAATACCCACAAAGTAAAGATTTGCCCGAAATAAAAGTGAATTTTAAGCATGAATCAAACGACCCGGCTGAAATATTCCATCCATACGAAAGAGATGAAAAACTGGTGAGACCATGGGCTATACCGGGAACCCCAAATCTTGAGCATAGAGTAGGTGGATTGGAAAAAGAAAATATTACGGGAAATATTAGTTATGATCCTGAAAATCACGAGAAAATGGTAAAGTTGCGACAGGGGAAAGTTGATAAAATTGCCGATTGTATTCCGGAGCAAACGTTAGATAACGGCCCTGAGAAAGGAAAGGTTTTGGTTTTGGGCTGGGGTAGTACCTATGGTGCAATAAAATCCGCAGTTGCTGATTTACTCAAAGAAGGAAAATCAGTTTCGCATGCACACCTTCGTTATATTCGTCCATTTCCAAAAAACCTTGGAACATTACTTAAGAATTTTGACCATGTACTAGTTCCCGAACTCAACAATGGGCAACTTATAAAAATTATCAGGGACCAATATTTGGTGGATGCAAAGGGCTACAATAAGATAATGGGCATACCTTTTACCAAGCACGAACTGATAGATCAAATAAGAAAAATGCTATAGAAATATAGCGCTACATATAATTACAGGGATTTAACCAGATCGCAAAAAAAACCGCTTAATGTTTACTCTAAAGTATTATTTAAGCGGTTTATTATTTTATGGAAGTTGCCTTTATTTTTGGATAAGTCCTGCAAAGTAATGAACAGTGCGGACCAGTTGGCTTGCATAACTCATTTCATTATCATACCAGCTTACCGTTTTCACCAATTGAGCATCTCCCGAGGTTATCACTTTTGTTTGGGTTGCATCAAATAATGAACCATAACGTGTGCCAATTATGTCTGTGCTTACAATTTCATCTTCATTATAGCCAAAACTTTCACTAGAAGCAGCTTTCATGGCGGCATTTACTTCCTCAATCGTTGTCTTTTTATTTAATATACATGAAAGCTCCGTAAGCGATCCGGTTATTACAGGTACCCTTTGAGCGCCACCATCCAGTTTGCCATATAGTTCGGGCAAAACCAATCCGATTGCTTTTGCAGCTCCTGTGCTGTTTGGTACTATGTTTGCCGCTGCCGCCCTGGCTCTTCTTAAATCTCCTTTGGGGTGAGGGGCATCAAGTGTATTTTGATCATTTGTGTAAGCATGAATAGTAGTCATGAGGCCTGCAACAATTGTGAAAGAATCATTAAGTACTTTGGCCATCGGGGCAAGGCAATTAGTTGTGCAGGATGCACAGGAAATAATTGTTTCGCTACCATCGAGAATATTGTGATTTACCCCAAATACAATTGTTTTCAAATCGCCGGTAGCCGGTGCAGATATAACCACTCTTTTCGCTCCTGCCTTAATATGTGCTTCTGCCTTAGCCTTATCAGTAAAAAAGCCTGTGCTTTCTATTACGACATCCACTTCATGCGAGCCCCAGGGAATTTGAGCCGGATCTTTCTGTGCATATATTTTTATTTCTTCACCATTAACTTTAATTGCATTCTCTGTGCTTGTAACTTCACCTTCAAATCTACCCTGGGCACTATCGTATTTTAATAAGTGGGCCAATACCTTCGGACTGGTTAAATCGTTTATAGCCACAACATCAATACCTTTCATATTGTAGATCTGCCTGAAAACCAGGCGCCCTATTCTGCCAAATCCATTAATAGCAACTTTTACTGTACTCATAATTATTTTTTTTATTTTTTTAAAATTATCCAAAGGTCACGAAGGACTCCCATGGAGACTTCTTTGGAGAGTTGCAAAATTAAGCTATGTAGCAGATAATTTATACATTAAATTTTCATGATTGCATCATAATTGCCGGGTCGCTTTTCCAGGGTATAAGTAAAGGGTTACCTATTTTTTCCGTTAGTAACTATTTTGTTCTGCTATTTACGAGTATTGCTTACATAAGGATTACCCTTTACATAAAACCGGTAAGGCAATTTTGCATCTTTGCCTGCGCTTTCAACGCCAATTCGGGGGGATTTTCCTATTTGTTCCAGTGAGATTTTGAAATGGTCTTCCGTTAAATAAATTTCGTTTCCTAATAAAGAAAATCCTGAATGAAGCTTAGATATTCCAAGCGCTTTTCCAACATTTCCCGGACCTTGTGTTAATGTTTTATCTGATTCTTTTTTACCTCTCCTTTTCAGCATCTGGTCAATTCCCTGTAAGGGTTCCACAGCTCTCAATAAAATTGCATCAGGAATATTATTTTCGTTAGTGACGATATTCAACATTTGGTGCATGCCATAGCAAATGTATACATAAGCCGTTCCCGCAGCAGAATACATATGTTCGTTTCTGGGTGTTCTTTTGCCGCTGAAAGAATGCGAAGCTTTATCTGTAAAAGCAATATAGGCTTCCGTTTCTACGATTCTGCCGGAAGTAATTATCCCGTCAAAATTGGTTACGATTATTTTCCCAATAAGGTCTTTTGAAATAGAGACAACATCTTTTCGGGCGTAAAATGACAATGGGAGTTTTTTCATCTACTAAATTTATAAAGTATAATCAGGCCCTTTCGTAAAAATTTCAGGATATACTAAAATAATATTATCTAAGTTTGGAAACATTTGAATTCATTTAATTAAGAAATATTGCTTGAAGAGATCATAATAGCCATCAGAGCTTATCATAAGGCCCACCAATTTATAATAGTTCATAAATTATGGAAATGGATTTTTTTGCCAGGCTTAATTTATGCTATACTATTTGCTTTCGGCATATATTTTTTTTGGCATTCATCCGCTCATGTTGTTGATTACTTATTTTCAAAAACCGGCCTGAAAATTTGGCTTCAGAAGGAACAAACCAGCTGGCTGCGTTTTATTTTTATTTTTGGCCAACTCATTTTACAGATCCTCCTGATGCTTTTATATTTTTCATGGTTTAAATATCTGTTTCTCATTTTCGGAGCACCGGCATTTGCCTGGCTAAGCGAAAAAACGACATCAATTAGAAACCATGATTTTAACCCGATAAATTACAGAAAAATTTTTAAAGATATATTGAGAGGTGTTCAGATTGCCTTACGGAATGCTCTTTGGCAAACGGTTTACTTGATTTCAATAATATTGCTATCATTAATACCGATTTTGGGTTGGGCGATGCCCATTTTGGCAATCATTGTTGAATGCTTTTATTTCGGTTTTTCGATGATGGATTATACCAATGCAAGAAAAGGGTTATCAGGCTCTCAGAGTATAGATTTTATCAACAGGCACAAGGGACTCGAAATTGGCAATGGAATGGTATTTTATTTAATTCATTTGTTGCCGGTATTAGGTTGGATATTTGCGCCCGGTTATGCTGTAATAGCCGCTACATTAAGTTTTAAACCTGCTGAATCATAGTTTTATGTGACTTTTTTTGAGATTATTTTGATCTGATTTGTAACTAGTAACCTAACGTCTATCTTTAGCCGATGATTTACCTGATTCCTTCTTTTATAGCTGATGATGCACTTGAAACGATTCCTCCATACGTTTTAGTTGCTGTAGAAGCAAGCCACGTAATTTTTGCCGAAAACGAAAGAACTGCGAGACGATATTTAAAGAGCATTTCAAGAGATATTGTAATTGATAACTTTGAATGGCATACAATTCATAAAATAGAACAGGAACAAATTGACACCTTTCGCCAAAAGGTAAAAGAAGGAAAAAATATTGCCATCATAAGTGAAGCAGGCTGCCCGGGAATTGCAGATCCGGGGCAAATGCTGGTGGCAGAAGCTCAAAATATGCAGGTTGAAATAAAACCATTGGTTGGACCGAATTCAATATTGCTGGCCCTTATGGCAAGCGGACTGAATGGACAACATTTTACTTTCAATGGTTATTTGCCGATAGACAACATCGAAAGAAAAGATAAGATAAAGCTGCTGGAACAGGAATCAGAAAAAACAAAATGCACCCAGATATTTATTGAAACTCCCTATAGAAATAATAAGATGCTGGAAACCCTTTTACATTTGTGCAAACCTTCTACCATGCTGTGCATTGCAGCGGAACTCACTTCACAAAATGAGTGGATCAAAACAAAATCTATTAGCGAATGGAAGAAAGAAAAAACTGATTTGCATAAGAAGCCAGTCATTTTCTTACTGATGGGATAATCAGCATTCAACTTTCTGAATCAGGTATCAAATAATTGTGGTCCAATGGAGCTTGAATGAGGTTTTTTTCCAAGATGTTTATATGCCTTTGGAGTTACTTCACGGCCCCTCGGAGTGCGCATCAAAAATCCTTCCTGGATAAGGAATGGTTCGTAAACTTCCTCTAAAGTTCCCGTCTCTTCGCCTACGGCTGTTGCGATTGTTGTAATACCCACAGGCCCTCCCTTAAACTTTTCAATAATTACGGTCAGTATCCGGTTATCCATTTCATCAAGGCCATACTCATCAACATTGAGCGCCTTTAGAGCATGAGCTGTAATTCCAAGATCAATAACACCATTCGATAATACCTGTGCAAAATCCCGCACTCTCCTTAAAAGGCCGTTTGCTATCCTGGGTGTTCCCCTGCTTCTGCCCGAGATTTCTTTGGCGGCATCAGACGTTATTTTCGTATTCAGAATTGAACAGGACCTCAAAATTATTTTTTGTAAGGTTTCAGCATTATAATATTCCAGCCGGGACTTTATTCCAAATCGGGAAAGCAAAGGAGCCGTAAGAAGTCCGCTTCGTGTGGTTGCACCAATTAAGGTAAAAGGATTTATATTAATTTGAACACTGCGTGCATTTGGGCCACTATCAATCATTATATCAATGCGATAATCTTCCATTGCTGCATATAAATATTCCTCTACTACATTACTTAACCGGTGAATTTCGTCGATAAATAGTACATCATTCGCTTCCAGGTTAGTAAGAAGTCCGGCAAGATCACCCGGTTTTTCAATAACAGGACCGCTGGTTTCCTTGATGCCTACGCCCAGTTCGTTAGCTACAATGCGGCTAAGAGTTGTTTTTCCTAAACCGGGAGGACCATGAAAAAGAATATGGTCAAGTGCCTCATTTCGCAATTTTGCCGCCTTGATAAATATGCGCAGATTTGCAATGATCTGGGCCTGTCCGCTAAATTCTTCAATTACGGCAGGACGAATATTATTTTCAAATTCCTTATCAGCTGGTGATAATATTTGTTTGTCTGTATTTAGATTTTGATTGGGCATTACTCAACTTTGTCAACCATGTAAAACTAAAACTTATTTGTTATACCAATGCTAAAATCCGGCCCTGTGCTTCCTGGCTACAGGATAGCGTTCAGCTATTTAATTGTGCTTGCTTCATTGTTTTCTAACTTCTAATACCCTGCAGAATTCATAAAAAAGTAAAATAATAAAAACAGAAACGCCGCCTTTCACCATTCAATTTCACCATTGATAAAAGGAATATCCTTAAACGATATAATTGCCATTACTTTTGCAGATGCGTAAAACTTCAGTTCGCTATTGGATTTGCCAGGTATTAGGATGGGGAGGATGGACTTCGATTACACTTTTTTTTATATTTCTCTACGCGAGTGATATGTATCTCCATCCGCCGGAAAAGAGAAGGATCTTTTTTGCTGTTCTCATGATTGAGTTCCTGGTCAATATATTTTCAACTCACTTACTGAGACTCGGTCTGAAAAAGATTAACTGGATAAGATTTTCCCAAAACCGTGTCATATTACTTTTCATTGTCGGTGTTACTGTTACGGGACTCTTAAGTTATTACGGGGCAAAAATAACTGCAAGAGTTTCCGGGTTTTCACTTGTGCAATATGAAAAAAATGAGGACTTTCATATAGCTGTAGCACGGGAAAAAGCTTTGAATCTTTCCGGAACAAATTATTTTGTAAAAGTTCCCAATTCCCCAAATGATCCAAATACAGATGCAGCAGTTCAGAATATTAAAGTTAATACGGGGTGGTATAGAGATCATGATGGAAACTGGCAGTACGAAGACCCCCATAAAGGAAGATACTGGTGGGATCTCATTTTCACGTTTATTTTAATTTCACTTTGGTTATTGCTTTATATGGTTTGGCATTACCTCGAAAGAAACCGGAAAGATGAGGTTGATAAACTGAGCCTTGAAAAAACAGTTAAAGAACTGGAATTAAATACTATTAAATCCCATATTAACCCTCATTTTATTTTTAATTCCTTAAACAGTATCAGGGCTTTGGTAGATGAAAATCCGCAGCGGGCAAGAACAGCCATTACAGAACTTTCGAACATCTTGCGCAGCAGCATGCAGGTTGAAAAAATGGAAACCGTCCCTTTACAAAAGGAATTGGATATTGTGAAAGATTATCTTGCGCTGGAACATATGAGGTTTGAAGAAAGACTAAAGTTTGAATTGGACATTGATGAAGATACTCTGGATCAACCTGTGCCTCCAATGATGTTGCAGACCCTTGTTGAAAATGCCATAAAACATGGCATTAGCAAAAGGATTCAGGGGGGAGTGATAAAAATAATTTCAAAATATACTGACGATCATTTTGAACTGCTTGTCAGAAATACCGATCCCGGTAATGAGGGTATCGGTGAAGAGGGTTTTGGGATTAAGAGCACCCGCGACAGGTTGAATTTTTTATTTCATGGGAAGGCCAGTTTTCAGATCAGAAAAATTAACGGGAGCGAAGTGGAGGCTAAAATTGTTATGCCGGCAATTTTGAACTCTGTAAATTCCAGGTAGCTTTTTGGCAGCTTTTTGTTACTAATTTTACCACAATTGTATAAAATTTGCATTCTTAAAAATGTTTAAATATGCAACGAGCAGTTATTATAGATGATGAGCGCCTCGCCAGGAATGAGTTAAAAAAGTTATTGCAGGAATTTCCTGAGGTTGAGGTGGTGGGAGAGGCCGCCAATGCTAATGAAGGAATAGAAAAAATCGAGAGCCTCAACCCCGATATCGTATTTCTTGACATACAAATGCCGGGCAAGACGGGATTTGACATGCTTACCGAAATTGACAAAGTTCCTCACATAATATTTGTCACTGCCTATGATGAATATGCTTTGAAAGCTTTTGAAGTAAACGCCCTGGATTATTTGATGAAACCAGTGGAGCCCAAAAGGCTAGCAGACGCTCTTTTAAAAGTGAAGCAAAAGGATGAAGAAGAATTACTTTCCTATTCTAACAGGGGATTATTGCGGGAAACAGACCAGGTTTTTGTAAAAGATGGCGAAAGATGCTGGTTTGTGAAATTATCTGATGTTCGGCTTTTTGAAAGTGTAGGAAATTATGCCAAGGTTTTCTTTGGTACCAATAAACCACTTATCCTTAAATCTTTAAATGCTTTGGAAGAGCGGCTGGATGAAAAGGTTTTTTTCAGGGCTAACAGGAAACATATTATTAACCTGCGAATGATTGAAAAAATAGAACCCTATTTCAATGGTGGGTTATTGATAGATTTATCCGGCGGCGAAAAAATCGAAGTGAGCCGGAGACAGGCGGTCAAATTTAAAGAAATGATGAGTTTGTGACTTCTATTCCGGTGCATAGAAAGTATCTTTATTGAAATTCTTACATTTAAAGTATCATGAAAAAAATCATTGCGCTTTGGTTTTTAATTTCATGTGTATCCTGTAAAAGCAATAACCATGAAACGGTATCAGCAGGGATAAATTCTGACAGTTTACATCAATTGCTTCAAAAATATGCACCCGGTCTTGGCGAAATAATGGGTGGTATTCAGACTCATCATGCAAAACTTTGGTATGCCGGAATAAACGACAACTGGAAATTAGCACAGTATGAGAGTGATGAATTAAAGGAAAGGTTTGTACAGGCCACGCAGGTCGAAACTGAAAGACCTGAAGTAAAGATGATACCGATGATGTATCCGGCTATAGATAGCATTAACGATGCTATTGGTCGTAAAAATTTAGATCAATTTAAATCAGGGTTCAAATTATTTACTGCTTCATGAAATAGCTGCCATAGAGCCAATAATTTCGAATTTAACATTATCACGATACCTACAGCACCTCCGGTTAGTAACCAGGATTTCAAAGTTCATTAAGAATAGGATTATTCCAAATCAAGAAGAGTTTTTTGAAAGATTTTTTTAGCCAACCTTTACAGCCACCGAATGCACTGCAGCTGACATTTCATGCATAAGGTTCTCGTCTTTTTCAATAGCGTTTCCTACAACTATCACATCAGCTCCCGCTTTGCAATTTAGATAGGCTTTTTCCGGGTCCGTAATACCTCCGCCAACAATTAAAGGAACTTCAATACAATCCGCGACTTTTTCGATCATGCTTTCCCTAATAGGTATTCTTGCGCCGCTGCCGGCATCCATATATATCAGTTTCATACCAAGCATTTCGCCCGCCATAGCTGTACACATGGCAATTTCATTTTTATCAGCAGGTATAGGTGTTGCGTTTGAAATATAAGAAACCGTTGTTGGAGCACCTCCATCAATGACTATATACCCGGTACTCATGATCTCAAGGCCACTTTGCCTGATTATCGGTGCGCTCACAACATGCTGTCCTATAAGCAAATCTGCATTTCGCCCGCTGATCAGAGACAAATAAAGCAATGCATCAGCATTTTTTGAAACCTGGTTAGCGCTACCCGGGAAAAGTATAGTGGGAATTGTACAATGCTTCTTTATAAGTTGAACACACTCATCAATATAGTTGGAAACAACAAGGCTTCCGCCAACCAAAAAATAATCGATTTTCGCAGCAGCTCCAAGTTTAATTAATTGCAGCATTTTATCATTATCCACCTTATCCGGATCAATCAATACTGCAAATGACTTCTTACCGCTAAATTTCCTTTCACATAACGATTTGTAGATACCTTTTAACTTCATTTACTAGTTGTTGATTGCAAAAATGTAAATTTTTTTGATCTTATAAAAATTAAGAATTAACAAATTACGTACTTATTCTTCGTAATGCCATATGGGCGCCGCATCTTTTTAATTTCGTAATTTTAATAATGGTAAATATTTTGAAAGAATTAGTATTTAAAACGGCCCGCAGCGGGGGCAAAGGAGGCCAGAATGTAAATAAGGTGGAAACAATGGTAGAAGGGTGGTTTCATGTAATTTCATCACATATCTTAATTGAAGAGCAAAAAAAGATCATTCTTGAAAAACTTGGCAATAAAATTACCGATGAAGGATTTTTGCTGGTAAAAAGCCGTACAGAAAGGACACAACTCGGTAATAAGGTACAGGTCATAAAAAAAATCCACCAGTTAATCAATAAAGCATTAATAGAAAGAAAAAAGAGAATGCCAACCGTGCCAACAAAAGCCTCAAAAGTGAAAAGGATTAGCTCAAAAAAAGAAAAAAGTATTATTAAAGGAGGGCGAAAAAAAATAAAGAATTATGAAAACTATGAGTCTTAAAAAAATTGGTTGGTTTGGGTTAACACTTTTTTTTTTCATTTTTTGCTCATTTCAACAAAAGAAAAAAGTTCCCGGGGACAGGCAGGTAATCATTAAAATTCTTTTTAAGAACAATGTAAATGGACAGAAAATTGTTTTGAATGATTCAGCATACACAAATCCTTTCGGAGAAAAATACAGGATTACGAAACTGAGGTACTACGTCACGAACGTAGGGTTTCAAAATGGAAATAATGTCTTTAAAGAGAAGAATAGTTATCATCTGGTTGATGAAAGCATACCGGAAACGCAGGTAATAAAGCTGTCAGTGCCTGCCGGTGAATATAACTCAATCAATTTCTTACTTGGTGTTGACAGCCTTCACAATGTTTCCGGGGCACAAACGGATGACCTCGATCCGGCAAAAGATATGTTTTGGACTTGGAACAGCGGTTATGTTATGGCCAAATTGGAAGGTAATTCACCGGATTCGAAACTTGTAAATAACAAAATAGCATATCATATTGGAGGTTTTTCTGGGCCTTACAACGTGCTTAAAGAAATTCAGTTGAATTTTCCCGGCAAAATGATACGGCTAGATGAAGGAAAAACTTATCAAATCATTATTGATGCAGAGATCAATATATGGTGGCATGGCAATCATGATTTTAAATTTTCCGGGAATCCAGCCATCACTACCCCCGGTGAAAATGCACATAATATGAGTGATAATTATGCTAACATGTTTCATATTGAAAAACTTATTTCAGATCAGCAATGAAAAAAAGGATCTCTATATTGATTATCTTTTTTATTGCAGCCTCGGCCTTCATGCTTGAAAGAGGTAAAAAAGTTTCTGACCAATATGAAACTTATCATACCACTCCCCTGCAATTGAAAATCCCGATGGGCTGGCCTAATCCACCTACTAATATTTTTGCAAATAATCCCCTGACCGAAGAAGGTTTTCAACTGGGAAAAAAATTATTTTATGATGGCCGCTTGAGTAAAGACGGAAATTTCGCTTGTGCCAGTTGCCATCAGCAATTTGCAGCCTTTGCTACATACGATCACGACCTCAGCCATGGGTTTCATGACCAGTTTACCACCCGGAATGCTCCCGGTTTATTTAACTTGGCCTGGGCAAAACTGTATAATTGGGATGGGGGCGTTAACCACATTGAATTGCAGGCTTTATCTCCCATGACAGCGCCCAATGAAATGGCAGAAAATGTGGATTCTGTTTTGCATAAATTAAGAAAGGACACAACCTACCTTCGAATGTTTAAGGCCGCTTTTGGCAGTTCACTTATTAATAGCCAGAGGATGCTGAAGGCGCTTGCGCAGTTTACAGGATCTTTGATATCATCAGATTCAAAATATGATAAGGTAAAAAGAGGAGAGGCTACATTTAATCCAACAGAAGCCCGGGGTTACGAGCTTTTCAAGGCAAGATGCAATACATGTCACAGCGAGCCATTATTTACTGACTATTCATTGCGTAATAACGGCCTCGCTCTAAGTGATTTTCTAAAAGATTATGGGCGAATGAGAATTACCGGCAACCCTGCAGATTCGCTAAAGTTTAAAGTTCCCAGCCTAAGGAATTTATCGGTTACATTTCCCTATATGCACGACGGTAGGTTGTATTCCTTATACAATGTAATAGATCATTACAGCAGTGGCATGATACAAAGTCCTACATTGGACTCTTCGCTCAGGAAAGGAATTCCTTTTACGACCCAGGAAAAAAATGATATCGTATATTTTTTACACACACTTAATGACACCACGTTTGAAAAAAACAAAAGATTTTCGCAGCCTTAATTTTAGTGGTTTAAACCATTAAAGATTATACCGTTAAATTTGATTTTTTTTAAACTCCCCAATTTTTGAGCAGCATTAAAAAATTAGCAGGACAAACGATGTGGTATGGAGTGAGCTCTATTGCTGCAAGGTTTTTATTTTACTTGTTAACGCCATACCTCACCTTTAAGCTTACGAGTACTGGTTATGGGGACATGAGTATTTTATATGCGGCCATTCCATTCTTGAATGTAATTTTTACTTACGGTATTGAAACAGCTTATTTTCGTTTTGCATCCAAAGATGAATATAAAAAAGACATTTACAGTACTGCTACCATTTCTATCATTTGCAGCACTTTTCTTCTGACATCGATGCTGATTTTGGGCAGCGCTTCCCTGGCTCATTTACTGAGATTGGATGATCACCCCGAATTAATTATTTATACTGCTTTAATCATTGGATTTGATACGTTGTCAACATTGCCCTTTGCAAAGCTTCGTCTTGATCAAAGGCCTAGAAAATATGCCTTAATAAGGGTTTCAACCATAATTCTCCAAATTGTTATTACTTACTTTTTAATATCTGTTTGCCCCAGAATTGCCAAAGAAAATCCTTATGGCTTTTTGGCTACATTTTATAAGCCTAATTACGGTGTAGGCTATGTTATTATTGCAAACATGTGCGCATCTCTTTTTGCACTGATACTTTTATACAAAGAATTTTTCTCCTTTGAATTAAAATTCAACAGGAAAGTCTGGAGTACCATGATGATCTATTCTTTGCCTTTGCTTATTGCAGGCTTTGGAGGAATGATCAATGAAACTTTCGATCGTATTATGCTAACGTGGATGGCTCCCGTGGATAATGTCGTTGAAGCAAAAGCACAAGTCGCCATTTACTCCGCGTGTTATAAATTATCTATATTAATTTCTTTATTTATCCAGGCTTTCAGAATGGGCGCCGAACCATTTTTCTTCAAACAGGCAGAAGGACAAAACCCTCAAAAGGTTTATGCAAGGGTCATGAAATTTTTTGTAATAACCATTACCGTCATGTTTCTTGTTGTTGCTATGTTTCTTGAAATCTGGAAACTTTTTTTACGGAATGAATTATACTGGACCGGCTTAAAAGTTGTTCCTATTTTGCTTTTGGCAAATATGTTCCTGGGTATTTATTACAATCTAACAATCTGGTACAAACTAACGCATAAAACAATAGCCGGGGCTTATATAACGCTTATTGGTGCTGCCATTACTCTTGCCATCAACTATTCTTTTATTCCTTATTTTGGTTATATGGCGTGTGCCTGGGCGACTTTCTTTTGCTATGGAAGTATGATGGTGATTTCTTTTGTTTGGGGCCAAAAGGAATATCGAATTCCTTATGCATGGAAAAAACTATCCGCATTTATGGTAATTGTAGTGTTGCTCTATTTCATTCACCAGGGCATTATACATTTTTACAAGGGCCCTGCTGTTAACTTCATATCAGCTACCGTACTGCTTGGTTTCTACCTCTGGTTTATTTTAAAAGTGGAAAAAAAGGAATTACAAAAAATACCGATCTTAAGTAGATTTATCACTACAGGTGATAAAACATAAACCCGGATAGCATCCTTTTCTGCAAAAATTATTTTGAAAAAAATCCTCCAAATACTGTTAGGTCCATTATTCACGGGGCTTGCATCAGCAGCATCGGCACCCAATAAAAAGAAGGTTTTTAATTCACTTACCAAATTATTAAGGAACTTAAACAGGAATCCCGGCAGGCGCGGTCTCGTTATAAATACGGATTTTAATTTAGATAAATTCATAATTTTCAGCGACCATCATAAGGGAAATAAAGATGAAGGAGATGATTTTGCAGCGAGTGAAAAAAATTATTTATCTGCTCTGGAGTACTACTTCAACAATAAATTCCAATATGTGAATCTAGGAGATAGTGAAGAGTTATGGAAATATAAACCGGAAGAGGTTATTTCAAAAAATACACGTGCATTGCAATCAGAAGCAAGGTTTCATAATCAAAAGAAGTTTTACAAAACCTTTGGAAACCACGACCTGATATGGAAGGATAAATTTGAAGTTCAAAAATGGTTTAAAGGAATTTTCGAATTGCCTTTACCCATTTGGGAAGGGATTCTTTTAAGGACAAAAACAAACGGAAAAAGCATTTCTGTATTCTTAACTCACGGCCACCAGGGCGATCAGATGAGTGATAATAATGCCTTCAGCACCTGGTTGGTCAGCCATTTATGGAGACCAATGCAAAGGTATCTTCAGTTAAATGTTAATACGCCTGCGAAGGATTTTAACCTGAAAGACAGGCATAATATCATGATGTACGAATGGAGCAGTTTCAAAAAAAATTTATTATTGATAACGGGCCATACCCACAAGCCGGTTTTTGCATCTGGTTTATATTCTGATCATCCAAACAATAACATTCCCGGTATAAATACAAACAGCAGCGATAGACGAAGAAAATTAATTCCCTCATATTTTAATAGCGGCTGTTGTTGTTATAGCGATGCAGACATAACGGGTATTGAAATTGCGGATGGAAAAATAAGTCTGGTGAAGTGGCATTGGGAAAATAACACATCTGAAAAAACAGTTTTGGAGGAGGTAGCCTTTGACAGACTGGTCAATGATTTATGATTATGCCAGCTCAATCATCATCTTCCCGTACTCTCACAAAAGCTGCCCTCCGGGGAGAAGGCACAGGACTATTTATTCCTTTTATGCTTTTCCATAAAACTTCATTAAACTCAGCATCTGGTACTTCATCTTCTTTGGAAAAATTAAATGCAGCGCTTTTTTCTGAAAGTTTGTCGGTTGCAAGATAAATTTCATTCATGTCAGCTTGAGGTGGTACATGATCAAAACCGCTGGTATCTGGTATAGTTGAAAAGCTTCTCCATAAAGGTACAGCCGCTGCATCGTACTGGCTCATGGGAGGAAGGCCTAATATAAGTTCAATCGTCCTTAGCAGACCTGTAGTTGTGTATGGAGTGTGATCTATAAAATGTCTTTTAACATAAGGCCCAGCAATATATGCAGTGCTCCTGTGAGCATCCACATGATCCGGTCCATCCTGCGCATCATCTTCCACAATTACAACGAGACTCTCTTTCCAAACAGGGCTCTTGCTCAGGTAATTTATAAACATACCAACTGCAAGGTCGTTGTCTGCTACGTGGGCAAATGGTGTTGGTCTTCCTTTCCTTAAACCTTCTGTATGATCACATATAAGCCTAAGGGTATTCAGCCTGGGTAAAGAATTTACACTAACCAGCGAATCGAAATCCCGTTTCCATTGTCCTACCCGGGTAGTGTCCCTCACTTTTAGATCCCAACTTGTGAAATAAGGACAGAAATGGTCTTTCAATATTGGCAGGTTTGGCTTGTAATCGTCGGCAAATTCTCCATAAGTTCGATAGCTGATACCGGCACGATTACAATAATTCCAGATAAATCCATTTTTATTATTGGCTATTTCCCTGGTTCCTTCCGCATCATAAGTTCCGCCTCTTCCTCCATAGCTCGTTACCCAGTTTTTTTCAAGGTAATCATTTGCATATCCTCCCAGGCTCCAGTTATGGCCGTCTGCACTTACTTCTGCATCTACATAAAAATTATCCAACAATACAAAATCCCTGGCCAGTTTATGTTCATTAGGTGTAATTTTTTCACCGAATAATACAAGACTGGTATCTCCGTTTCCTTCTTTCATATCGCCCAATACCTGGTCGTAAGTCCGGTTTTCCTTAATTATGTAAAAAACATATTTTATAGGAGAAGGATCACCCACCCTTTCCGGTATCGGGTTCCCGGTTTCTCCCTGCGAGACGGTCTCTTTTTCTTTGGTATAAGGAATATTTTCATAAACCTGTCTTGAATAAATTCCAAGTTGCTTTTCATCCGGAACGTCAATAATACTCATTGTTCCGATAAAAAGGCCACCTATATACTGAACCACTTTTATCTTTGAAGTATCACCCTTTCTAAAAGTTATCGTCTCTTTTTTCTTGTATGGATTTGGTCCTTCGGGATTGGCAAATGAAGAAAAGCCTTTGCCATTGGTTACAAAAACCTTATTACCTATAGCTTTTACACAGGTCGGGTACCAACCTGTGGGAATAAATCCTTTCGATTTACTATTACCGGGATTACTTACATCAAATAAGGAAAGACAATTGTTATCTGCATTCGCAATATATAATGTCTTTTCATCTGGACTTAAGGCAACGCCATTTGTTGTGGAACCTTGTGGTGCATCCGGGTAAAGTGAAGAAGTTAAGGTTTCAATAACCTTATCTGAAAGCAAATTTATCACCGACACTGAATTATCCTCTCCATTGGCTACGTACAAATATTCACCATTTTTTGTAAGGCACATATCATTAGGATGATGTCCTACATTGATTTCACTGACAACAGTTTTGGATAAGGTATTAAAAACATATATTTTTTTGCAGCCCCAACAGCTTATATACAATATCTTTTTGTCGGGAGAAAGCAGGCAAGTGTAACCTTCCCCACCAAGGAGATATTGACCAACAATCTTTTTGTTATTTAGATTGAGTATATAAAGGGAATTATTGTCTTTGGTAACCACATACATCAGGTTTTTTCCGTCATCAATATCAATTCCGGCAGGTGAAAGTCTGTTAGGCCATTTATCGCCCAGTTTCAGGGAGTCCTTTAAAAAAAGCTTATTCTTAATGATGGCATATTTTAATATCCAGTTATTATTTCCTCCGGATGCGTATAGGAATTTTTCATTTCCACTAAATTTCAATCCCATCCAGCATTCTGCAACTACAATATTGTCTAAGATTTTTCCCGTTTGCAAATCAATCAGCTGAATGCTTTGGGTGCTCTGCCCATTATTAGTTACAGCCATAAACTTATTAGATTTACTAACCGCAATATTTAAAGGCAAATCCCCCAAAAGATATCCATGACCTGCAGGAGAAAGACTCCAACCATTTGGCAGGGTAATCCGGTTAACAGATACTGGATTTATCTGGGCAGACGCAAATAAATTTATAACCACAAATAGCAGTAAAAGACTAATATTTTTCATCAGTTGAAATAAGGTTTTAAGAGTGAAATTACTATGATTATCCATGACCAGTATTAAGTTTATATTATTATTGAAAATTCTTAAACTATCTTTCCTTATTTCAAATTTTAACCTGGCTGCAAAACCTCAATTTTCCCAAAAGGTTTGAATAAACGGATGGATTGTTAAGGTGGTTGAATTCTCTTCAAATATTGTTGCAGTATAGTTTGCTTTTTGGCCTTATCTCCTTACCTTTGCCGCCAATTCAAAAAAGACCTAATTAATACTTATTTATGGCAAATGTTGGGAAGATAAAACAGATAATCGGGGCCGTTGTAGATGTGCAATTCGGAAGCGATAGCAAACTTCCGGAAATTTATCATGCGCTTGAAATTACCAGGCCAAATGGTCATAAACTGATATTGGAAGTACAACAGCATTTGGGGGAAGACAGTGTGCGTTGTATTGCAATGGATGGAACAGAGGGTTTAAGAAGAGGAATAGAAGTTGTTGACCTTGGTTCACCCATTCTGATGCCCATAGGTGAGAAAATTAACGGCCGGTTATTTAATGTTACCGGCGATGCTATTGATGGTCTGCCCCAGGTAGATAAAACGAATGGCCGTCCAATTCATAGTAAGCCACCATTGTTTGAGAATTTAAGTACGACTTCCGAAATATTATACACCGGTATAAAAGTGATTGATCTCATTGAGCCTTATGCAAAGGGAGGAAAAATTGGCTTATTTGGCGGTGCCGGTGTTGGAAAAACAGTTTTGATCCAGGAATTGATTAATAATATTGCGAAAGCATATAGTGGTTTATCAGTATTTGCAGGGGTAGGAGAAAGAACCCGTGAAGGCAATGACCTGATGCGTGAGATGATTGAGGCAGGCATTATGAATTACGGAAAAAAGTTCATTCATAGCATGGAAGAAGGCGGTTGGGATTTGGATTCAGTGAATATGGAAGAGCTGAAAGAATCCAAAGCCACTTTTGTATTCGGGCAAATGAATGAGCCACCCGGCGCAAGGGCCAGAGTTGCATTGAGTGGATTGACCGTGGCTGAATATTTCAGGGATGGCGATGGTACCGGAAGAGGAAAAGATATTTTATTTTTTGTTGATAACATATTCCGCTTTACGCAGGCCGGTTCAGAAGTTTCTGCTTTGTTAGGAAGGATGCCAAGTGCTGTGGGTTACCAGCCAACACTGGCAACCGAAATGGGACTAATGCAGGAAAGAATTACATCAACCCGTAATGGCTCCATCACATCAGTTCAGGCTGTTTATGTGCCGGCAGATGATCTGACAGATCCCGCTCCGGCTACAACATTTGCGCACCTCGACGCGACGACAGTTTTGAGCAGGAAGATTGCGGACCTGGGTATTTATCCGGCCGTAGATCCGCTGGATTCCACTTCAAGAATCCTTTCTCCGGCGATTGTTGGAGATGAGCATTATGCTTGTGCCAACCGTGTTAAATTAACTTTGCAACGGTATAAAGAGTTGCAGGATATTATTGCCATTCTTGGTTTGGATGAGTTAAGCGATGAAGATAAACTTACTGTAAGCCGTGCACGAAGAGTTCAGCGTTTCCTTTCTCAGCCATTCCATGTTGCTGAGGCTTTCACCGGCTTAAAAGGCGTACTGGTTTCCATTGAAGATACGATCCGCGGGTTTAACGCAATTATGGACGGGGAAGTAGATGAATATCCCGAAGCAGCCTTTAACCTGGTAGGTAACCTCGAAGAGGCAATTGCAAAAGGTAAGAAAATGATGGCGGCGGCGATTGCTTAAGCTGATAATTATTGAAATATGACTTTAGAAATTTTAACTCCTGAAAGGAAAATATTTAGCGGAGATGTTTACGGAGTGCAGCTTCCTGGAATTGATGGTATGTTTGAGGTGCTAGAAAAGCATGCCCCGATGGTAAGTGCTTTGAGGACTGGTAAGTTGAAAATATTATTAGATAAGAATTCAAATATCAAATACTCGGTTCAGGATGGTTTTGTAGAAGTTTTAAATAATAAGGCAACTGTTTTGGTGGAGGGCGCCCATGAATTGTGAGCGGTAATAAAACATTTCTTTTAGGCCCCTGTTTTATCGCAGGGTTTTTTCATTTCAGCGCATTTCTCCGAGGGTTCCCTGAATTTTATGCTTGATAGTGTATTTATTTGCCTGGTTCAAAATAATCAGATTTCTTTCCTTTGAGAGGTTATAAAAAATCTTTACAAATTGAAGAAATCCTTGAAACCCATACTCATCG
>OBLU010000730.1_pt1 | contig 30805 bp, 32 predicted proteins | sample 1518681 | NCBI WGS metagenome assembly OBLU01 (sample SAMEA3539304, study PRJEB22396) | soil metagenome | biome: tundra; feature: field; material: soil | place: USA | collected 2010-05 | depth 0.15 m
TGGGTTGGGTTTAATAATTTTGCCGAAGCCCTAAAAGAAGATAAAAATTTATTTGATGAATTATCAGAGGCAGTAATTCAAGCTAGAGAACATAAATTAGATAAAAAAAGAACAGAACAAGCATTAAAAATTGATACAACTTCGGACACTACTGATATAGGTAATGTGCCAGAAGAATTAATCGAACCAAAGAAATCAAAAACAAAGGAAAAATAAAATGTCAGATATAATATCATCATTCGATCCAAATAAAAATGTACAGAGATTTGTGGCAACATATCTTATTACACTTGAACCTATAAAAGGAAAAAATCAAGAAACATATTTTCTTACCAATAAGGTTGAAGAAACCGCCTACTATGTTAGAGCAACTGGATTTTTTGCAGATGTAGATTTAGCAACCATAATTGAAAAACATGCTGGAATAACAAAAGAGAATACTCATGATACAGAGGCAATGTTTCCTTGGGGGCGTGTCGTAAATATTCGCAATTTGTCATACCGTCCGAAATCCAAATGAATAATTAACATTGACAAAGCTATTTAACTGATTAAATTAGATGTATAATCGTTCAACGACAATTCCGTCTGAGAACAAACTAAAATAAAACAAATAGGAAAACACCATGAAAACAAACATGAAATCATATCGCAACACTGAAGTAATTAATATTGTACGGGATCGCATTATTGCCCTCGTTGAACGAAAAGGAGTCTGGGAAGGAAGTATGACTGAGCTTAATTCAGCTATTACGACTGGCTCACGCAAAACGGCTAATGTTGAAAATTGGCCAGGATCACCAAGCATCCTTCGCCGTGTTGTTAATCGAGTTGCACCACAGCTCCGTAAGGCTGGACTCAAAGTTGCATTTAGCCGTGAGACAGATCATTTTCGTAAGCGAGTTGTCAGCTTTACACAACGATAATATTAATGAAATACAAGACAAACATAATCGAAAATATTATTATGAACAGTAATAGTATGATTAAAATAAACAAAAATCAAATAACAATAAAGAATTGTAATTTTGGTTTAAACAGCAGAATAACAATAAAAGGAAATAAAAAATGAGTAATTATGGAGAAATGCAGTGGAATGATGTAGTTCCAGGTTTTAAAGATAGCGTAAATATAAAAGATTTATTTTTACGTTTAAGTCCAGGTTCAAATGTAATTAGAATTTTAACGAATCCATATCAGTACCACCAGCACCGACTTGAATTAGATGGTGGAAAAAAGTACGGTTATAGAATTAATTGTTCAAAAACAAAAGATCCAAATAGTACCTGCCCTCTTTGTGAAAAGAACAATGCGGTTAAAACCAGATGGTTTATCGGAGTTATTGATCGAAAGACTAATACATATAAAATTTTAGATATTGGTGGATTGGTTTTTAAAGGAATCCAAAAATATACTAGAGATGCAGACTGGGGAACTGATCTGTCAAGTTATGATATTGATATTGTCATGGATCCAAATGGCGGCCCAACTGGGTTTTATGCTACGGTTCCAAAGCCAAAGAAACCATTATCTGTTGGCGATCTTCAGTTGCAAGAAGCTAACGATCCCTCTGAACTTGTGCGTAGAACTACTCCACCAACAGCAGTTCAGGTTCAAAGTAGAATTGACGCCATATTGGAAGAAGTTGCCAATACACAGCCAGGCGGAGTTTCTTCATCATTAGAAAAAACCTCATCCAAAGTAGAATCTAAAGTAGAATCTACTAAGGAAGATGACGATTTTTTTCCTAATGCAGATACGCAAACATCAACAAAAAGAGGTTCATCAGGTTCATCTTTTTGATATTAAAATGAAACGGCCTTGATATAGATAAGGGTGGATTGATTTAATTCGATCCACCCTTTTTATTTTGGAGAATTAAATGGCAAACGGAAAACTTTCTTATCGTGATATTTTTTATTCCACCAGAGACAAAAGATTATTAAAGAAATGGATTAATGATAGTGATTATGTTGTTAAAAGACTAATAGCAAGAAACCCAAATTTAACAAGAGAACATTTCTTATTATTGGTAGATGATTCCGCGGCAACAGTTCGTCAGAATTTGGCTTCTAATGAGTCTATTGATATAGATCTTCTTTTAATTTTATCAAAAGATTATAATAGTGATGTTAGAGGATGTTCTACTTTTAATAATAAATTACCAATTAACAGATTAAATGAATTGGCAATAGATCAATCTTCTTACACCAGGGCTTATGTGGCGTCTAATACTAGATTAAATAAAATTTTATTAAAAAAATTATCAACAGACGAAAGCCCCATGGTTAGGAAAAATGTAGCAGCAAATATATCTTGTAGTACTGAAATATTATCTTCCCTTATAACTGATAAGAGTGATCAGATCAGAATGAATGCTGGAAGAAATCCAAGTACTGCTGGAAAAGATTTAGAAATACTAGCATCCGATGAAAAATGGGGCGTGAAAATGAGCGTATTAAATAATAAAAATGTAAATGAAAGGTCTCTTGCTATATTAGCTACGGATTCCGATCAGTGGTTAAAAAATAGAGCTATAAAATTATTACCAGAGGATTCTAAATATCGAGTTCTAATATGAAGAAAATTTGTAGGGTGTGCGGTACTAGTAAAAAAAGTCTCATGTCAAGTAATATCAGATCTAATATATGTAGAAAATGTGATGCTATTAGAAAAACAGAATATAGAAAAAAATTTCCAGATAAAGTTAAAGAAAGTCGCGCCAAACATTATAAAAATAATTCAGAAAAAATAAGAAAAAGAAATTATAAATATAAAAAAAATAATCTAGAATTAATAGGAATATCAAGGAGAAAATATTTTAATAATAAATTTAAAAATGATCCAATTTTTAAATTACATACAATTTTATCAAAAAATATTAATGCACATTTAAAAATTTTTAATAATTCTAAAAATGGAAGGTCATTAAAAGAATTTATACTATATACAATAGAAGAGTTAAGTTATTATATAGAATCACTTTTTGAACCATGGATGAATTGGAGCAATAGGGGCGCATATAACCCCAAAACATGGAATGATAATGATTCAGATACTTGGACATGGCAACTAGATCATATAAAACCAATTTCTCATTTCAAAGATATAATAGATGAAAACTCAATTGAATTTAAAGAATGCTGGTCATTAAAAAATTTGAGACCCCTTTCCGCAAAACAAAATCAATTAGAAGGAAATAAAAGATCTAAAAAAGAAATAAAAAATATTTATTCCGAAATTAAAAAGAAGTTAAAAGGAAAGGTATGTTAAAAGTTCTCTCTTTCGATGCCTCAACGACAACAATAGGAATTTCAGTTATATTTTGTAATGATGATTTTACATCACCAGCATTATTGCATTATGCTTATTACAAGCCACCAAAAACTGGAAATATTTTTTCTAGACTTACTCAAACAAAAAAAGACATTAAAGATGTAATAGAAACTAGCAAACCAGATTTAATTTTCATTGAAAAATATACAAGTTTTATGCCAGGTAAAAGTAATGCCGGGACTATAATTTCTCTTGCAATATTGAACAGAACAGTTGGACTTGTTTGTTATGATTATAATGATTTGCCACCATTGATGTTAAATGTTATGAGTATTCGCCATGGACTTAAATTAAATAAAACCCTACCATCCAAAGAAGAAATGCCGGAATTAGTTGAAAAAATACTAGGATTTAAATTTAACTATGTATATGATAAAGAAAATGTTCTTATTGCGGAAACATTTGATCAGGCTGACGCAATAGCGGTTGGGCTTTTTGGAATTAAATATTTAAACAAACTTCAAAATTCTATTGCCGCTCTAAAAGAAAAAATCTCAATACAAACAGAAAAAAAGAAAATACGAAAATATAAAAAACAATTAAAAGAATTAGTTTTTGAGTTTGAAGAACATACTGGAATAAAAGTACAAAATGAAATATCAAAATAAAAATTATGGGTCAGAGTTTATAATTTTACAAAATGAACAATGGATTTCAGATGTTCGTATTGCAGGAAAAGCTTGCGCCGAAATAATGATCTTATTAGAAAATTTAATTAAAGATAAAACCAAATTATCTTTATTAGATATTGATAGATTTACCGAAGAGGAAATAATTAAAAGAGATTGTATTCCGACTTTTAAAAACTATCGAGGATTTCCTAATTCGTTGTGTGTTTCCATAAATACAGGTCTTGTTCATGGCGTCCCAAAAGAATATTATTTAAAAGAAGGGGATTTGGTATCTTTTGACTTCGGGGCAACATTTGGAGAGGGGAATCATAAAGCTATTGCCGACAATGCAATTACACTTATTTATGGCACACCAAATTCAAATGAAGATGTGAGACTAATAGAAACAACTAAGAAATGTTTAGAAAATGGAATAAATGCAATTCAGATAGGTAAAAAAATAGGTATAATCGGTAATGCGATTTATAAGACAGCTAATAATGCAGGATATAAAGTAATAGAAAACTACGGTGGTCACGGATTAACTGGCTTGATTGATGGAGAAAATATGCCTCACGGTCAGCCATTTATTTGTAATAGGGCATATGCAGATGACGGTGTTAGATTTCAAAACGGAATGTGTATAGCGATCGAACCATTATTAACAAAAGGCGATATAAAGACTTCTACAGATACTATTGATAAATGGACAGTTAGTACAGAAAAACTTAATGCACATTGGGAACATACAATACTTATATTAGATAATAAAGTAGAAGTTATTACAAGGAGAAAAAATGAAATTGACATTTGAAGATAAATCATATATTGAAATTTGTAACAGTAATACTCCTAATAAAATAATGATTACCATTGTTGCCTCTAATAAAGAAGATTTAAAAGAAACAATAGCAAATTCAGTAGAGATAACAAAAGAAGAATTTAATAAATTGGTTGAAAGTATAAAATGAACATATCAGAAGCATATAAAATATTAGAAGTAGATGAAAATATTTCTGATGAAGATTTAAAAAAGAAATATAAATCTCTTGCCCGTAAATATCATCCTGATTTTTATAAAGATGATCCAGAAAAATTTAAAAAAATAAATGAAGCGCATCAAACTATTTTAGATTTTAAACTAAACCCACATAAACACCAGCAAGGTTTTTCAGGTGGCAATCCTTTTGAGGGATTTAATATAAACATAAACGATATATTTAATAATATTGGTGGATTCGGCGGACAATCAAGAAAACAACATAGACATTTGCCAGAAATAATAATACCGGTATCATTAACATTTAAAGAAAGCGTATGTGGATCAGAAAAAGAAATAGATTACAAACGATTTAAAAAATGCGGTGTATGTGGTGGAGAAGGGGAAAAGAAAATAAAAAATGATTGTAAAAGCTGCAATGGCCTTGGTAAATCAACAACTACTAATAGAGGTTCTGTTTTTATACAAAATTGTAATGTTTGTAAGGGGCAGGGTATTAAAACAGAAAAATGTATTAAATGTTCAGATGGTTTAATAGAAGAGTCCATACATAATAAAATACATATTCCAGTTGGTGCAGTTAATAATGCCATTCTTAAATTACGTGGAGCGGGACATTATACAGGTGATAGTATGTTTGGAGAATCTTATTCAGACATTTCTATCAAAGTATCAGTAGAAAAAGATGATGATTTATATATAAAAGATAATGATGTTATTTGCCCAATTTCAATTTCTTTACTAGAAGCATTAGAGGGTAAAAAGTTAAATGTTAAAACGGTGTATGGAGAAAGAGAAATTAATATTCCCGTCCTAGCTAAAAACAAAGAAGAAATTATAATTCCGGGGTGTGGATTAAAAAATACAAATGGAACACAAAGAGTAATTTTAAATGTTAATTATCCAGAAAATATTGAAAACTTGCTTAACTTACTAAAACAAACAACAGAGGAGAATTAAAATGGGATTTGCTATAAATTGTAATAATCGTGGTTGTAATAAAATGCAGGAGCCTCTTTTAGATACAAGAGATAATAAAGTTTATTGTTCTGATTGTAATAAAGAAATTAATAATGTTTCTTCTTTTGCCAAAACACAAATGAAAAGTCTTGGGCAAGTTAAAAGACCAGACAAAGCACTTGCAATAGAATGTCAGAGTTGTCATAAAGCAGGAACTCCAGCTTTAGAAAAAGATAAATTAGTTTGTTCTTGGTGCGGGAAAGATCATACAAAAATTTCTAAATCATTTGAAATCATTATTAGGGATTTTATAAAAAAGGGCGGAAGTACATTATAAATTATGTTAGAGAATGTAGTTGATACTTGTCAGGATTTATTAAATGATTTTTCACCAGCAAAAAAGGTAAAAGATTATCTATGTAATCGTGTATCTGGTGAAATGATTAATAGATTTAAATTTGGATATTTCCCAGAGAATAAGTATTTAGAAAAACTAACAGAAAGAGTATCAGCCGAAGAACTATCTGAATTAGGAATTATATATGATAGAATGGTTGATAATGATGGCGAATATAAAAAGCAAAGACACGGTTGTTTAGAGCACCATAATTTAATGATGCCATATTTAGATGTATATGGTAGGGCAGTTGCGTTGGTTGGAAGAAGTATATTAGTAGAAGAGGAAAGAAAGTTTTTAGGAATACCAAAGTATAAGAATACATCATTTGATAAGAGCAAGCACTTATTCGGTTTATATCAAGCAAAAGAAGAGATTATTAAGAAGAAAGAAGTTTATGTTGTTGAGGGACAGTTTGATGTGATTAGTGCCCATCAGATTGGATTTAAGAATGTTGTGGCTATCGGGGGCAGTGGGATGAGCTTTGAGCAGGTGGCGTTGCTGCTGCGCTATACTGAACATATAAACTTACTTTTTGATAACGATGCCGCCGGAGAAATGGGGATAGAACGTTGTATTAAAAGTTATGGGGAATACGCAAAGCTTAAGAAATGTAAAATACCTGTTGGCTACAAAGATATTGACGAAATATGTAAAGAAAATGAATTAATTGATATAGTAAGAATGTTAAAATAAAATGCACTACATATATAAAATAACTAATATAGATAATGGTAAGGTTTATATTGGACAAACTAATAGTCCTGATTTAAGGTGGAGTCAGCATAAATCAAATGCTAAACATAACACGCGACCAAATGAAGTTCTATGTAGGGCTATTATAAAATATACTCCTAAAAAATTTCTATTTGAAGTAATAGCAACTTGCAAAACACAAGAAGATACTGATGAACTTGAGATAGAAGCAATTGCTCAATATAAAAGTTGTGACGGGGAATTTGGATATAATATATTGCCTGGAGGTAATAAGATGGTTCATACCCCGGAAATTAGAGCAAAGATGTCAGCCGGCCTTTTGGAATATTATTCTACGCATGATGGCCCTATGAAAGGTAAGAATCATAGCGAAGAATCTAAAAAGAAAATGTCAGAAGTAGCAATGGGTAAAGATGGAACGAATATTGGAAAAACATTTGATAATGAATGGGTTATGGGAATATCTAAATCTTTGGCTGGAAAACCACTCATATCAAATAGAAAATTTTCAGAAGAAGTTGAAAAAGAGATTTGTAGACTATATAAGGACGAAGGAGACAGCACCTATCTTTTAGGTCAAAAATATAAATGTGATAGATCAACTATTAAAACTATTTTAATTAGAAATAATATTATGATTAGGAAGTCTAATTATACTGGACATTCTAATGGACGCAATGTTTTTACTACGGAACAAGAGAAGGAAATATGTGACATATATTTAGCTGGAAAAACATCAAGAACCGAGCTATCGAGAAAGTTTAAGTGTGGTAAAACAACAGTGAGAGATGTCTTGTTAAGAAACAAAATCAAATTATAATAAGGAACAAAATGATTAATAATAAGAAACCTAATCGGTCAGATTTGTACCAGCACAGGTTCGTCGAGAGCTCATTTCCATCAGAAATGCTAGAGTCTTTCTGTACAGATGATAGTATTCAAAAGAGACTAAATCCGTTTTCTTACAACGAAGAGGTTCTTGATCTTGAAATTAAGTTACGAGATAGGTTTTGGATAGTTGCAAAAGATAATTTAACAGAAAGACAATTTGATGTATTAAAAATGACAGCCTCAGGTAGCACGCAAACTGAGGTCGCCCTAAAACTCAATGTTAACCAAAGTTCGATTACTAAATCACTTCACGGCAATGTAGATTATAAAAATCTTAAAGAAAAAAAGAATAATTCTAAGTCATACGGCGGCTCAATCCAAAAACTACAGAAAATTCTTGCCCAAGATGAAGAAACCCAAAAAATTCTTACCAAAATAAGAGACATTCAAGACAACGATGAATTTTAAGTTTTTACAATTTTAACAATAAAACTACTTTATAAACAACTTTTATCTCTATATACGCATAATCACTTCATAATCTCGCATTTTTCTGATATATCTTTATAGGAATAATACATGGCAACCTTCCCCGTTGATTTTTCTAATGTTTTTTCGGTAGTTGATAAGACTTCCTTCAAACTTTCTGATGTCAAAGATCGCCTCGAAAAAGTGGCATTTGACATTTTTCGCATGAAAGATGGCGATCCAGATGAGCTTTGGGAAGTTCAGTCTGCTGATGATGGCTCTTATATCGTGTGCAAATATACCGATGAAGCGCTTGAACCAAAAACTGCCTCAGCTAAAACATGGGAAGTATTAAATAATTCAAATCAACTTCATATTTTTTACAAAGGCACCCCAATTACAAAGATTTCACTAGATACCCTTTCTACCAATGAGATTTCTACAGTTTCTAGGTTTCTTCCAAAAAAACTTGCCTCGGATAAAGTTTTCGTAAAAGCTCTTTTAAATTCAGTTTCTGATTCAGAAAAACAAAATATTCTCAAATCATATCCGGAGCTTGTATGAAAACAGACCTAAGTGAAATTCAGAAACTAAAAAATCTTGCATCATCTATCTCCAAGGTGTTAGAAGACCAAGAGAAAATAGCGATTCCTTATTTTTCAGTTAAATTAGATAAAGCGGCTTCATTATACCCTGGAGATTCAACAATTAATATGTTTTCTCAGGTAATTGGAAAAATGTCTGATTCCAATAAACTGTTCATTTCTAGGGCCGAAGTAAAAGATATATACAAAAGACTCTATTCACATAATACTAAATTTGCTTCTTTATTCGCAGATGAGCTTGGTACTATTGAGAAAAAAGCTGAACCACAAAAATACGATCGTCCTGCTTCTGAAGGCTTTGATGAACTTGCCGGAATTGATCAAAATCTGTTAAATGAATTAAAGGGTTCATTTGGAGACGCCGTCAAAACCTATACCGATCAAATGGCAACCCAGGCTATGGAAGCTTGTCATAGTGAATTATCTTATGTTAATGCGCTACATACGGTTAAAGTTTCAGAAGGTAATGATAAATGTTTAATTTGTTTAGCTACATTTGAAACTCCAAAAGGAAAGACCTCGTTTTATATTCCCGTTAGTGTTATTGCTAATAAAGTTTGTTTGCCAGGGATTTTAGTTGGAAATAGCGGTCCACAAGCTTTAAATGCCTCAAGTATTAAACAGTATATTACTAAAAATGCTGGAGATGCTCTTTTATTAAATCCAACAGAGGTTCTTAATTTAAGCATTAATTTACCATCTGAAGTTGATGCCGTTGATTTAGCAATTACTAAACTTAATTTTAATAAGAAAAAAGCAGAAAAAATTGATTATAATAAAGTAATTGAAACTGTTGAAGTTCCAAAAGCCCGCGAAGATGAAGTAAATAATTTCACCCAAATGTTCGATACTGCTGCGGGAAGAGCTGGGTTTCAGTTTGGTGCAGAAAAAGTAAAGTCAGCCAATAAGATTGTTAAAAATAAATTGACCGCATTAGGATTTAAATCACAAATAGCAGTAAATGATTGTGGAAGTGATCAGATTGTTTATGCCGTTTCAATTAGTGATGGTCTTGCTTCATTTAAAGTTCCAGTAAGAATTCAAGCAAACAAGATACTAGAGCCAATGGTTATATTATCTTCAGAAGGCTTGGAGAATTTTTCAGCGATTGGTATTAATAGTATTCTTAAGAAATCCTGCACTGATTATAAATTAGTTGCAGTTGCCTCTCCTTTATATGATTTGAAGCCATCCGAACTAGTTAAAATTGTTCAGGAAGCTGTTAATGAATCAAATTATGTTAAAGCAGAAGACGCGTTAAATATTCTTTCACAAACAGAAGATGATAAAGCTTATAGGGTTGCATTTGATGTTTATACTGATGGACTTTCTGGAAAAACAGCAACTAAAACTACACAATGCAAACGAGTTCTTAAAAACGCCAATAGTATTCACGCAATTTGTGGGCATTTAAATTTACCACTCGAAAAAGTGTATCAGGATAAACATGGAAATTGTTGCCCAGCTTATCGTAAGGATATGGCAGAAAGCAGCGATGGTACAATGTTTATGGATTGCAAAGTTTTAGTATAAAAAGGAGAGGTTAATGAAATTATCAGAAGCATTATTAACCGTAGCAAACTGGTTAGAAAGTCCAGAGAATCAAATCCTATTAGAGGCCAAAACTGATTCAGATTTAGAAATTGCGTCAGAAGTTGTGACTGCAGCTGCTGACATGATTCGATCTGGGGCAGAGGTAATTAAATGTAATGAAGAAGATGAAATATCTTTGACGCCAGAATCATTAGAAGAGATGGCAGCGATTGCACAGGCGTTTGATGAATCCGGCGATGAGATGTTGCAGAAACAAGCATCAGTCATAGATGAGATATTAATGACGTTAGGTTCTGATAAAAGCTATATAAATAATTTTAAGATTGCAGAGGAAAAGAAAATAGACGAACTTAAAAGACAATATAAGCAACCAAAAGAGACACTAGACGATCTTAATAAAACCTCTGATGCGGTTAAAGATATAGAAAAATCACAGGTATATAAACAGTATCGACCATTAGAAGCGCCGCTGAAAACACGTTATTGCCCAGACCACAATGGGTCTGGGCTTTCTAGGACCTCAGAAAATGAGTGGCAGTGTCAATTAGATGGAAAAACTTATAACTTTGAATTAGGCTTCACTGATCTTAAGGGCAACAAACACGGTCCGGGGTCTATTACAGGCCAAACTTCAGATCTCTACTCTGACAATATCGGCCATGTTATTTTTGATACCCGTGCGAATAAAATGGGAGGTTAAAATCCCCCATGAGTAAGTCAAACCTCGCTACAAAAATACTAGAACACCCCGATCATGATGAAGTGATTGCTAAATTAATTTCAGGATTAACAGCAAAAGACATTCACGAATGGCTTGAAGCTAAATATCCAGAAGTAGGATCACGCTTTGTATTGACCGAGAAAAGCCTGATATCATTTCAAAAAGACTATTTAGATTTTTATTCAGCTATACGAGAAGACCTATTAAAAACAAATAAATTACAAAAATCTCCAGATCAAGAACTAGGAATAGAAGTTCAGGGATCAGATGCATATAAAAACAAACTTAAAGAATATTTGGATTCAGAAGTTGATATTAAAACTATAGTAAAAAAACTACTTTGTAATATTGAATTTCGCGCATCACAGGTATTTGATGAAATTCAGGCCGATCCAAGTAATATGAAAATGGATAGGATTTTAATTGAATGGTTTAATACATTAACTATATTATTAGAAAAATATGATCTTATATTAAATGGTAATCCAGATCAAATAAATATTCAAAATAATATTAGCATTCAAGTAGTAGATGATAGGATTAATGTTATTTATAATTTAATTCGAGAAATATTAGCACAAATTGATTATGAAAGTTCAATTATGTTTATGGATCGATTTAATGAAGAAATGAAAAAGCTACAGCCAATGGAAACTATTGTATTACCAGTAGAAAAAAGGCTGTCAGAGGTTGAAGTTATTAGGGAAGAAATAACAATGAAACTTGAAGGGGACGGTTAAAATTGCATACTTTTAACTACGGAAAAACTAATGTTTAAAGAATCATACCCTAATTACAGCGACTATTTGCCATCAAAACCACATTATGATTTGGTTAAGTGGATGGGCGCTATGAAGAACATTTTATTTAAAACAAATCACGGTATTCCAGAAAAACAGGCATTTGATACCACAACAAAAGAGTGGGATCATAACGAGTCTTTTGATTTCTCTAATTGGATGAGATACTACCAATCAGGAGATGCAGAAAAATATAAAACAGCTCAGCAATCATATTATGTCAATGAAGATATAAATTATTTTTTACCAAATCCATCCGTCCAAAAACAAGAAATTCCAAGCCCATTAAGAACAATAAATGATATAAAAAATTATCAAGAACAGAGAAAAGAATTAACCAAAGAAGATAAAAGAAAAATTATTGAAGATCAGCGTAGAAAAATATTAACAAGATTAAATTCTGCAGAAAAAATACTTAGTTCAGAACAAGGACATATTTTTGCTGGACCTGATTTTGAAAGATTGTTAGTTGCTATTTACGATCTCAAAAAACAAATTCAAACGGTTAATAAAGTATCTCTGTCTGCACAAACTTGTGTTGATTTAATTATTAGACAGGCCAATATATTATCTAAACAAGGATTTTCTGGCGCTTCGGAGTTTATGACTAAGTTTGCACAGAGCACTCCAGGCGATTTTAGTTTCAATATGGGCGAGGTTCCTTCTGGTGGTAGTCAGCCGCAAGGAAAAGGAAGTCTAGATAATAACGCTCCAACCGGCCAGAGCTTACTTACTCCTCCGCCAGATAAAGCAAAAGACGATAAAGATGCTCCACAAACAGGAGTAGCTGGGTTCTTAGAAAATATGGAAGGATCTGGTATCACTCTATTTGATAATAAAGAAAATGAAAAATTAGATACGGATGAAAATAAAGCATCAGATGAAATTTCTTTAGATGACAATAATGATTCAGTTGAATTAGATTGTGAGTCTATGTTTTCAAATGACAATGATTTAGTTGTAGAAGCACAAGAAATGCCAGAAGAAAGAAAACCAACATTAAAACCATCAAAAGATATGAAGGCGCCGGTTAAAGAGCCAACAGTTGAAGATGTTAAAAATGGTCCAAAACTTCCAGAAAGAAATAACTATGACGAATTGATTGACGCTGCCTTTGCTAATTTAACGGTAGATGATGTTGTTAAAAAATTAGAAAGCATTAACAATATATTTAGAAACCGTGAAATCAGTCGTCAGTTAGCTATAGTAGATTTGATGTTAAAAAAATTAGATTTAAATGCCTTCTTTCCAGAATTAGGAGAGTCTGCTTCTAAATCTTTGGAAATGAATCAATACTGCTTGACTCGTGTTGAGAGCGCAATTTCTCGTCTTCGTGGTTCATCCAAAACACAGGAATTGGATTTAGAAAATAAAAATAGAAAACCACCATCACAAGAAGTAGCAAATATTAAAAATAATTTGCAGAATGATGAAAATAAAGAAAAAGAAAGTAAAGAGATTCGGAAGAAGATTCAAGATCAAAAGCAGCTTGAGCCCACTAAACCAGAATTAGAAGTTGAATCACCAGCAGAAGAGATTGGCGCAGAACCAGCATCCGTAGAAAAACCAATAGCCCCAAAACCAGCACAAGTTCCAGCAGTATAATGATAAATGAAACTAAAAGAAATACTTCAATTATTACAAAATCTTTCCGGTAAGGACGGGATATCTACTGCTTACGTGTGTGGTGGTTCGTCTCGTGATAAAGCAATAAAACAAATAACCAAATCTCCAGAGCCAATTAATCTTATGGATATTGATTTGACTACTGGTGATAATACTATTCATTTATTGGCGGCTAAATTTGGTGCCGAATTAAAAAAAACATATGACTTCCAAGAAAAGAAAATGGATGATGGCCATATTTCTATATTTTTAGAAAACTTAAAAATAGATTTTTCCTCTAATTTTATCACACCAAATATTGAAAAAATTCTAGCAGCCCAAGGAATTAAAAAACCAAGTGCAATAGATAAAGAAATGTTTAGTCGTGATTTTACTTGTAATGCTCTTTTAATGAGTTTGGATTTAAAAAAGATAACCGATCCAACACATAAAGGAATTGCAGATATTGAGAAAAAGATTTTAAATACCTGTCTGGATCCCCATACAACATTAAGTAATAATACAAATCGTATTATTAGAGTTGTTTATCTTGCTGCTAAATTAGATTTCGATGTTGATCCAGAAATTATAAAATGGATTCAAGAACATAAAGATTTAGTTAGACTTTCTCCTGATTCCTATTTAACTAAAAATCTAAATAAGGCATTCACTACAAATCCAGAACGAGCAGCAAGTATAATGAATAAAACAGGATTATGGGAGAGCGTTCCTATTACTGAAAATATATTTCCGTATTATGAAAAAAGACTAACGGCACATGCACAAGTAAGAAGAAATTATGATTATGGCGAAGGTGTTTTTCAGAATTTGGATAAGTATAAGAGTATAGGTGATTTTAGAAAAAAACGATTAAAAAAACGCAAGAAAGAAATACAGAAAATTAGGAATATGAAATCAGTCAAGAAGAAAAAAGGAATGATAGAAGGATTAGAAAAGACCCAACTACTTTCTTTAGCAAGCATTTTCTCTGATTTAGTAGCAAAATATCCTGAATATTCGGCAAAAATTAAGATGTTGCACGATGCCGATCCAACCCCAAATAAAAAGTATCTTCCGTATGCAGTAAAACAATTAGTTAGCAAGCAGGCGTTAGAGGGGGAAATAGCAGATGTCATAAAACTATTTCACAAATTACAACCAAAACTTGAACAGAAAGATATTAACCAGTGGAACTTTACACAATTAAGAGATAAGTTATTTGCGTTAAGAGATAGTGGGCAAGATAAATCAAAACGACAAGAGAAGACCGATATTAAAACTTCAGGAGGTATAAAACTTTATGAAGATGATCAATGCGTATTGATGAGGGTAGATACCAAAGCGGCAGCGTGTTTTTATGGTGCTGGGACAAAATGGTGTATTACTATGAGCGCCGAAAAATATTATGAAGATTATGTTAGTTCAAATGTAGTTTTTTATTTCGTATTAAGAAAAGATGTACAAAAAGAAAATGACCTATATAAAGTAGCAGTTGCAGTTCAAAGAGATATGGATAATAAAATATTGTCAGTTGATTGTTATGATGCTACAGATGAACAAATATTTATTGATAATGCACTTATTGATTTAAAATCTGGAAAACAAATAAAACAAATTATTTCTGAAAACTCTAAATCTGTAAAACCAGGATTTTTGGCTATGTTAGAAGGTGGAAAAGAAAAAGATTTAACAGATAAAGATTACGAAGAAAATATGGGATTAGGAAGAAATGATGAATTTTTAACTAGAAATAGAAATACTCCTCCACACGTATTAGCAAAAATTTGGGATAAAATAAAAGATAAAAAATTAGAACATCCCGATGATAAAGATATATATTGGGCATTAGCAAAAAATTATAACACACCAGGAAGAGTTATTGATGAGTTGGTTAAAAAAGATATTAATAAAAATGATTCTTATTTATATGCAAGTGTTATAAAAAATAAAAATATATTACCAGAAACATTGGAATTTATTGTAAAAAATATAAAAGAAGTCGGAAGTCGTATCATGCTTCCTGATATAGCTAGAAATGAAAAAACTAGTTTAGACTTATTGAGATATTTATCAAATACCGTAAAAAATGATGCTAAATATGATGAACATTCAAATTTATCAGAGGCAATTTTATTAAATAAAAATGCAGATCAAGAACTAATAGATGAATTATATAATACTACTAGTGAATCTCAAAAACATCATTTGTCAGCAGTTTCAAATAATCTATTGGTTTTATATAAAATTTTAAATGATTTTAGACAGTTAGATAAACCCAATGATAATAAAAAAACAGTTTCAGAATATTTTAAACCTAAAATAGCTTCAAATCCATATATAGATAAAAAAATACAATTAGAATTATTAAAATCAGAAAATGTTTGGGTAAGAAAAGCTTTGGCGAATAACGATCAGGTTGATCCTGAAATATTAGATCATTTATCAAAAGACGAAGAAAATTCTGTTAGACTTGGTGTTGCATGGAATTCAAAAACAAGTAAGGAAACTTTGAAAAAATTAATAGCTGATCCAGATCATAATGTTGTTAGTTTTGCATATCAGAACCCAAATTTTGCAGAAGAAGATTTAAAAGAAGTAGCAAAATCAAAAAATAATCATATAAGATCAAATATAGCTAGTTTGGCAAAATCACCGGAAATATTAACTGAATTAGCGAAAGATAAAATATATTGGGTTAGAATGAATGTTGCCAGAAATAAACATACACCAATAATAATATTAAAATATTTATTAAATGATGAAAATAGAGATGTTAAAGAAGAAGCGGAAATAAGTCTTAAAAATAAAGAGAACGGAACATGAAACGCATAGACATCCTTAAAAAAATGGCTTATCAAAACGGGCGAGAACCAGATGCTAATGAATTCTGGTGGGCGGATGATTTGGATTGTGAAGATGAAAATGAAGCCGATGAAGATTTATTAGAAGGAAATCATAATCAGGATCGATGGGAAAATAGAAATCCTGATGGTAGTGAATTTGAAAATCCAGAGACAGATGTAGATGATATTAAAGAAAAGAAAGAGGAAGAAGAAAATAACCCTCCTTTGCAACCAGGTTCTTTTTATCCAATGATGTATGGATATGTTGGATTAGAAGGTGCTACATCAACTCCATTAGAATATTATAGTGGTGGAATTTCAGAAGAGCCAGGTGCTATTACAAATAATCCATACAATAATATTTATCAGATGGCGAAGATCGAGTGGAGATTGATACAAAAAAAAGGAATGTTAGAGGGACTAGAAAGAGCCAAGCTACTTTCTCTTGCAAGTATTTTTTCTGATTTGGTAGAAAAATATCCTGAATATTCTGCTAAAATAAAAATGCTTAATGATGCAGATCCAACTCCTAATAAAAAATATCTTCCGTATGCTGTAAAACAATTAGTTAGCAAGCAGGCGTTAGAAGGGGAAATTGTTGATGTTATAAAATTATTTCATAAACTTTCGCCAAAATTAGATCAGAAAGATATTAATCAATGGAATTTTACACAATTAAGAGATAAGTTATTTGCGTTAAGAGATTCGGGACAAGATAAATCAAAACGGCAAGAGAAGACTGATATTAAAACTTCAGGTGGAATAAAACTTTTTGAAGATGAGCAATGTGTATTGATGAGAGTTGATACAAAAGCCGCTGCCTGCTTTTACGGAGCTGGAACTAAATGGTGCATTACGATGGAGGGAGAGCAAGATTATGAAGATTATGTAAGTAGTAATGTTGTTTTTTATTTCGTATTAAGAAAAGATGTTGGAAAAGAAAATACTTTATATAAAATAGCAATTGCAGTTCAAAGAGATATGAATAATAAAATATTGTCAGTTGATGCTTGGGATGTACTTGATGAAAGAATGTTTGTTGATACGGCACTAATTGATTTAAAAGCGGGAAAACAAATAAAACAAATTATTTCTGATAACTCAAGAGAAGTAAAGCCTGGATTCTTGGCAAAATTAAATAATAAACCAGAGGAATTGACAGAAAAAGATTATGAAGATCATTTAAAATTAGGAGAAAATATAACATATATTTTGGAAAATAATAATACACCGCCAAAAATTTTAGAGAAAATTTTTAATGAAAACAAAAATAATATAGATATAGATAAAAAATATAAAATTATTGGCTTACTATCTTCAAATGATAATACACCACTAAATGTTCTAGATCAAATTGCCAAAGACAGCACACCAGGTTTTGATATTCATATAAAATATAGTTTATGGAAAAGATTATTGGAACACAAAAATATTTCATCTAGTACTATAAAGTATATATTAGATAATACTACAGATAAATATATTATGAGAGGAATAGCAGAAAATAAAAACTCAACTGGAGATATTTTAAGAAAATTATATCAAAAAAGTATAGGAATTACAGGGACTTCTAGTACATATATTGACCATTCCTTAATACATTATATAATGGAGAATGAAAATACAGATAAATCATTAGCAGATGATCTCTATACACAAATAATTGATGATGCTGCAAAAATAGTATTGGCACGACAAACACAAAATAAATTTATACAAGAAAAACTATTTAATGAAAAAGATAAATATACACTTACATATTTGACAGCTTTGGCAGGAAATAAACATATACATAAAGAAGTAGCACAAAAATTAGCAAAACTTGATGATAATAATATTAGATTTGAATTAGCAATTAATATATCAATGTATCCAGAAATTTTAGATCAATTATATGAAACCGCAGATGAACACACCCTTGTAGCCATAGCAAGAAATCCAAATACAAGTATAGATACACAGAAAAAATTAACAACTATTCCAAAAAAAGATATTAGATCTGAACTTGCTACTTATACAGAATATCCAGAAGTATTGGAAATTCTTTCAAAAGATGATAATAAATATACAAGAAGTTCAGTAATAAATAATAAACATACAGAAAAACATATATTAGAAAATGCATTAAACGATCCAGAAAAAACGATCAGAGAGCTTGCAGCAATTACAATAAAATTACGGAACAAATAAGCCTTTGAAATCATAAATCCCCATAATTTAGCATTTAATCACAAGGAAAACTCATGCCTCTTTACAAGTCATCACAAGAAATTTCAATGGATAATATAACGGATCTAGGCGATAAAGATGAAATTATTCTTTATGAGGAAAAACCAGAGGCCGAAGATGTCATAGAGCTTCATAAACCAGAGGAAAATGCAGAAAATATGGTAGTTTTTAAATTACCAACACTCCCAGGTTGCAAAGAAGAAATGCCATTAGAAGTATCAGAGGGCGATCCAAAAGAAGAAAAATCATCAAAAGAAGAAGACAAGAATGATAATAAAGAGATGGAAGTTCTAGACCCATGGGATCCTCATTCAAAAAATGGAGATGTTTTAGCGTGGGTTAAAGATCGTTTTGACAATATTCCACGACATTCAGGGCAAGAAACTACCGGAATTGAAAGGGTTATTTCTTATTTAAAGAAAATGAATACAGGAATTTCAAAGGCCATTTCAGAAGATTATGATGGTAAAGTTGATATTGGCAGATTAGAAGTAGCACGAAAAGAGATTTATTCGGCTATTGATCGATGTGAGACCGCCTTGTTAAAATTAAACGGAAACTTCAAGAAAAAGAAAAGTGGTGAAGAAATTAACGGGCTGATAAAAGAAGCCGGAGCAACTCGCATTGGTGGAATTATAATTACGGTTCCATTACTTATTTCGACGATCGCCCGTACCTGTATTAATTCAAATGTTTCTGCCGGTAAAGATTTAGAAAAAACTGCTGCTGAACTTATTAAGAAATATAAGTTAGATGATAGGGAACAAATGGAATTGTTTCAGTTAATGGCTGATATGTCGTATCCTATTAGACGACCAAGAGGATATAATACTGACGAGAAGATTGATCCTAAGAGCGTTGATACATATGATTGGATGCAAAATACTTATTCATGATAGGGACAAATGAGCAGATATAATAATCGTTCAGGTGTTAGTTTTTCAAGAGATAGTGATTTCCATGAGGTAGGTGGCGATCCTGATTGGGTACAGGACTTCGTAAAAAACTTGGAAGTTAATAGCGCCAAATCAAGAGGCGAAGAGAATTCAGTTTATGACCAAATAAATAATATATTGGGAAATAAAAGTAAATATTCTAGTGTTGAAGAGGCCGTTGAAGATATGAAAAATAGAACAGGATTATCTGAATACCTGGCACAAATTAAACAGGCTAGCTCAGAAGATGCATTACCAGAAGGAACGGTAAAGACTTTGTTTGAAAAAATACCAGAGCTCAAAAATTACATAGACAACTATGTTAAGGATAGACCCGGTACGGTTGTTGATGCAGTAGTTCAAGATATATTGAAAATACCCTCTATTAGAAATGCACTTCCTGAAGACCAAGATGTTCCTGATGACGTTAAAAAATATATTAGTGAAAAAATTGGTGAGTGTCGTGGAAAAAATATGAATGATGGAAAAGAAAGACTTATGGGGCGCGTTGATCTAAAAATGGACGAGAATACTGTTAAAGATCAAAATCCATTTACCTCTTGTAATCCTAGTTCTAATAATGATTAAGTAATTATTTTTTTCTTTTTTTATGACGAGTTCTTTTAATTCCGTCTTGATAATTTTGTTTGGCAGATAATGGACGTAGATTAGATAGTCCCCAACATTTTTTAAAATTGGGATGATCCATACTATCATATGGAAGATCTGAGTGCGGAATTATATGATCTAATTGCCATGTTTTAGTGGAGTCATCGTCATCATTCCATGTTTTTATATTATATATTCCACGATTAGTCCAGTTCATCCATGGTTCAAAGAGTGATTCTATATATTCCTTTAGTTGTTCAATTGTATATGGCAATTTTTTTGAACTAGAAATTCCCTTTTTAGACGATCCAAGTTTTGATAACATGCTAGCCACTGTTCTTGATATATCTTTTTTTAATGCATATGATGGATTATTTTTTCTTTTATTGTTTTCTCTAGTTCTTATGTTTTCTTCTTTTTCGACCTGACTAAAAATAGGCCTATCTTTACACGTTTTATTTATATTATAATGATTTTTACTATATTCTAATTTCTTATCTTTGTTTTGTGTATAATATATTTTTTGAGTTTCTATTATATCTATCTTATTTTGTATATAATATATCTTTTTTCTATCAGATATTTTATTTTCATTTTCTTTTTCATATTGCCTATCATATTTTGCCTTGCACTCTTTACATGTATTTCCAATACGAACAAATAATTTTTTATCTTTAGTTTCCCCACATTTTGTACAAGTTTTATTCATTTGGTACTCTTTTCCCTAAAATACAAAAATAACACATAAAAATTGCTTGTCAAGTAGCACATGAAATCTCTTGGCATATTAGAGTAGGAAGACACTTTATGGAAGACCAAGTTTTAGAAAAAATTAGATCACAGCTACTTAATATCGATCCCGTAAATTTCTGTGAAAATAAATTAACATTAGATGGAAATCCATTTAGATTAACAGGAAATGGATATAAGCCTTTTTCTGATATTTATAGATATGTTGGTATCAAAGCTTTAGAGAAAAGCTCTTTACCAATTGTTATTACAGCCGGACGACAAGTGGGAAAAACAACACTGGCCTGCGCGCTTAGTATGTATTTTCTTGGTAGTGGATTATTTGGAAATGGAACTAATCCTGCCATACGTCTTATACATGCTTTCCCACAACTTGATTTAGCTTACTCATATTCAAAAGTTAAGTTATCTGCCATGATGAGTTCTGCTGTTATGCCAGAGATTACACAACCACTACCAAGAGGACAGAAGGCAAAAAACTATATGCAGTCTATGCTTGATACGTCTTCTCCAACAAATGATTCACTTCAATTTAAGCAATTCAAGGGAGGTAATCATATTTGGATTGAGTCTACTGGATCTGACGGACAGCGATTGCGCGGGAAAACAGCAGACGTTATATTCTTTGACGAAGTTCAGCTTATGTATGCCGAGGCTATTAGTAATTCAATTAAAGTTCTTACAAAGGCACAGTATGGTCCAATAGGTAGTGGTGTACAGGTATATTTCGGAACACCATTACAAAGAGGTTCAGAATATTGGCGAATGTGGGACCAATCAAACCAACAATATTATCACTTAGGTTGTGGAAAATGTAAAAAATATTTCCCATTATATACACCAGGATCTAATGATTGGGAAGAAACTTGGTTATATAATTATACGGTTAGGTGTCCTCATTGCAGTCATGAACAAAATAAAAATGAGGCCGCAGAAAGAGGAAAATGGATTGGAACAAAAGACCTTGCTGATGCTAAATTTATAGGATTCCATATTAATCAATTATATGTTCCTGATTTTACTAAAGAAAGAATATTGGCTGAAAAACCAGGTGTATCTGCTATTAATACAGAAAAGTCTTATCAAAATGAAGTTCTTGGTGAATTTTATAGTGGAGAGTCTTCCATCATAACTATTGACCAGGTGAGAGAATACTGTAGCGATCCAGAAAGAAAAATGCGTAAAGAAATAACAATGTCAGAGGAAATTACTACTTTCCTTGGTATTGATATTGGCGCGAAAAATGATTATGAAAGCATGGTAGATTCACCTAAAATTAAAACAGCGGGACAAAGCTATAGTACTGCGGTAGTTCTATCTGTTCAGGGTCCTAATCTTTTATCAGTTGAATTTGCTACAAAATTTAAAAGAAACGATCCACAGGCTAAAAAAGATTTAATAGAACAGATGATGAAAAGATATAATTGTACGTTAGGTGTAATTGACTTGGGATTTACTTATGATTTAAGTCAAATATTACAGAATGAATTTGGTGGCAAATTTCTAAGTTCACAGGCTTCTCCAAAGGTTAATGAAAAAATAAAATTTAATGATGCCATATTTCCTAAGGTTATTAGTTTTGAAAAGGACTTTTGGTATGCCGATCTTTATGAGCAACTGAAAAAGGGCAATATAAGGTTGCCTTTTGGTGATTATGAGCAGATAGCATGGTTAGTTCAACATATATGCTCAAATGAAATAAAACCTAGTGTTTCTCGTACTGGAGATGTAAATCCGCACTACCTAAAAGGCCCATCACCAAATGATGGATTCTGTGCTTTACTTAATGCTTACTTGGCATATAAGTTTTACATTTCATCAGGGTTTACAATTAAGAACCCATTGCTTATGAATTCTGCTGCAGAGAGAGAAAAGCCACTGGCATTAGGCGGATATATTAAGAGGTTTTAAAGTTAGTTTCAAAATACCTGATATAGATAATTTTGTATATCTTTATCGCCGCAAAGGAAGTGTATGACAATTTCAAACTCAGAAAGATTTCTTAAAAACAAGCCAGCGCCATCAGAACAAATCTCATCAAAAGGCGCAAAAGACCTATCTGAATATAGACGGGGGGTTCTTAATACAGAGGCAAATCAGTCAGGACCTAGCAGTGGAGAAAGTTATAACTTGACTCCTGCGTCAGTGGCAAGTGCTTCTTACGGGATCAAGAAAAGTGCAGCTGGCGGATTTGGCGAAAATGGTATAGGTCATATGGGCGCAGGATTTAGTCAAGGACCAGGAAGTACAATAAAACAATTACCTGCTTTCTACTCTCCATTGATGATGAGTAGCAATATGAATCTTCCCAGGGATCGTGCTACCATAAATGCGTGGTGTCGAAGTTATTTTGCCTTACAACCATTCGTCCAAAATGCTATTAACCTTCATAGTACTTATCCAATTAGTAAATTAAATATCAAGTGTCATAACAAAAAAATAGAGAAATTTTTTAATGATATGATTGAAGAAATTGATCTAATGAATGTTTGTTCACAGATAGCGCAAGAATATTGGTTATTAGGTGAAGCGTTTGTTTATGCAGAGTTAGATGAGAACCAAGCAAAATGGTCTAGATTAGTATTGCAGAATCCAGATTATGTAGTTGTTAAGAGATCTGTATTAGTTGGTGAGCCCTTAATTATGTTGCGTCCAGATGAAAATTTAAGACGAATTGTTTTCTCAAATAAATCGGCCGACATAGAACAAAAACAAAAATTGAATCCAACGATCATAGAACATGTTCGTCGTGGTGAAAATATTCCGCTTGATAATTTTTTCGTGTCTCATTTGGCCCGTAGAATTTCTCCTTATGAAATTCGCGGAACTGGTTTGCCTGTTAGTTGTTTTAAGCAGATAATGTTATTCGATCAGTTGAGAGAATGTAAATATACGCAGGCAGCATCATTAGTTAATCCTCTGACTTTGGTTAAGGTTGGCGGTGGAGATGCCGGATATCGACCTACACATGGAGATATTGAGTATTGGCGAGATCTTTTTGAACAGGCAGAAGGTGATAAAAATTTCAAGATCTTTACTCATGATGCCGTTACGATTGAAAGAATAGGCGCAAATTCAGCCATACTAGACATTAATCCTGATATTACGCAGCTACTAAAAGAAATATATATGGCATTACTTATTCCCCCAGTAATTATGGACTCAAGTGGTGACATAACTTATGCTAATGGAAGTGTAAGTTTAGATGTATTGAAGTCAAGATATTTGCAATTTAGAAATATGTTGTCTGCCTGGTTACGAAAGAAAATATTTGCTCCGATTTCAAAATTAAATGATTTTTATGAATATAAGGACGGAACCAAAGAACTAATTGTTCCCGAGGTAGAATTTTCACATATGAGTCTTTTTGAAACCTCTGATTATATAAATGTTTTGGTTCAATTAACTACGGCACAAGTTCCTAAGGTTTCACAGCACACTCTTTATAAATCATTGGGATTGGATTATGAAGATGAGATAAGACAGATTCGTAAAGAAAACATAGAGATCGCAATTCAACAGAAAGAAGTTGCAAGTTTGGGAAGAATGAACCTTAATGAACTGAGAACATTAGACCCTAATGATGCAGATATTTCTGAAGTAGTAGAGCCAGCTCTTCCTGGTACTAGTCCATATTCTTCGGAAACTGGAGCGCCAGGTGGATCTCCAGGTAGTCCAGGCGGTGGAGCAGATATGGGTCTAGGCGGATTGCCAGGATTAAGCCCTCCTTCAGGTGGTGGAGCTGGATTAGGCAGCCCTTCACCAGGCAGTACCCCATCAGCTCCATCAGCAGGTGGTGGTGGCGGAGCAGTACCCCCATCAAGCCCAACTTCATAATCTAAGTTCGTGATTATGGCTTGACATATATCATAATGAATTTAAGTTAGTTATTGGAGAAAATTATGGCGCGCAAAAAAGTAGCGGATATGACGGAAGAAGAGATTCTAAAAAATAGAATTGATGGAATGAAATATTATAATAGAAATAAAGAACAGGTAAATATAAGAGCAAGGGCCAAATACGCAAAAGATGAAGAATATAGGAGAAATCTTGCAAAAAGCAGAAAAGAAAAATTAATTAATAATCCCGATTTAAAAGAATTAAGAAATTCTAAAGCAAGAAAAAAATATAAAGATACAAATGGTAAGGCAAGAAAAAAATATATAGCAGAAAATAAAGATAAAATTAATAAGAATATTAACTTAAAGAGAAAAAATAAAAGAAAGGATGATCCTATTTTTAAGTTAAGACAGGATGTTTCAAGACATATTTTATTTATTCTTACAAAACAAAATGGCTCAAAAAAAGGAAAATCTATTATTGAGTTTCTCTCTTATACAATTGAACAATTAAAGTCTCACATAGAGTTTCTTTTTGAGCCATGGATGAATTGGGGTAATCATGGAAAATATAGTCCAAAAATGTGGAATGACAATGACCAATCTACTTGGACATGGCAATTAGACCATATTATTCCACAATCAGACCTTCCTTATGATTCAATGGATCATCCTAATTTTCAGAAGGCATGGGCACTATCCAATCTACGCCCATTATCAGCAAAACAAAACCATTCAGACGGTGTAAATAGAATAAGACACAAGCAGCAATGATTTTGCATATTTATAGGAGAAAGACAAATGAATTCACGTAAGATTATTGGAACAGAAAGAGATACAAAAGACCGAATAATTGCCTATATCATTGAAGACGGGTCATATGTTAGGTTGTTAGATTTATGTAGTATAATTAAACAAAACCCTGACAGCTTTTACACTATAGATCAAGATGGAAAAAAAGCTAGGGTTATTTGCTATAATAACTATAGTATAAAAACCTCTAGTGATGGACTATGGGGTAATAATATAGGAAATTTGCCAAAAAAGAAAAATATAAAACCATAGCCTTCCCAATATTTTTGCATATTTTTGACTTCCACCTATATTTGGAGATTTTATGCAAAATAAGACAGCAGCAGAAGAACATGAAAGGGGTTTTTTTAACAAAGTACGAGAAGAGACAAATTTTTCTGGAAAATTACTCGAAAAATTAAATCCTGAGTTCCGTGAGTGGATGTCTAAACTTCGTAAAACTGATGAGTGGATTCGTAGTCAAGCATCGTCTATAAAAGAAGATGTATTATCATCTAAGTCTTCTTTTAAAAGCAGTGATTATCTTTTGGCCGCTAATCAACTTTCTGACTTCCATGAATCTGCACGATCAATTGCATTTGCTTTAGATAAATTCAAAGATGGTGTAAATCTTGAACATTATAAATTTCTTCTTGATCAAATGGATTCTACAAATAAAGAAAAACTTTTTAACTATAATCCAGAAGGTAATCCACGAACTGCATCATATATTAAAAAAACACTTATAAAAAACTCAGGTCTTATGGAATGGTTTTCTGATAATACTCGTGATAACCAGGCTAATCGCGGTAAAGCCATGAAAGCTTTAGAAAAAAGATTTAGTGTCGGATTCCTAAGAAATCTTCGTAATGGAACAGAAGAATTAATAACAATTTCAGAAAATTTTTATAAATATCTTATTTCCATTTTTAAGAAATTAGGTACGGCATTAGCAACTCGTAATATTCAGAACTATATAGATCATTCTAACGAGTTTATAAATAAGTTTGCCCTATATCATAAGTCATTCGTTGAATTTCATAAAGCCAATATTACACCACTTAAAAAACAATACGAGGCTCTACAGGAACAGGCACGCCAAAAAGAAGAAGATGAGGCAAAAAAAGTTCCGCCATTTCCCGCACAAATATCAGAATCCCCAGCAGCACAAGTATCGCAGTCTCCCTCTCAACCGTCGCGAGAAGATCTTTTTGCCCGTATTCCAAAATCGCCAATGCATCCTGATATGGTTGACGAATTAGGGCCTACGATGAATATAAATAAACAAAATCAACCTAATGTAAATAGACCAACTCCACAAGAACAGATAGATGTGCTTAATAAACTAAAGCCAGCCGATGAAACTGAAGTTGACTTAACGTCTCCATTTAATTTGGTTAATAAAAAATCACACCAAGATTTTATTACAGTGATTACTAAGTTAGCGGAAACAAATCAGCCAAAAAAATTAGTAGATCAGATACTTTCTTATTCAGAATTTTTGGAAGAAGAAAATCCTGATGAGAGCCTTAAACTATTGGCGGTTGCAGAGGGGCTGGTTGAGGATTTGAAAATTGTCAATGGTTCAAAATCATATGAAGCCGGAATAAGAGATGGAAAACATGATTTAGAAAATTATGGATTCGGATCAGATGTTGTGGCTTCCCTATGTGCATTAAAAGAAGATCATAAAATTCCACTAAATGAAAAAGATTGGATGGAATATTTAAATGGATATGTAAGCGGATCTAACATGCCATCGAAGCAAGTCCCGCAAGAAAAGAAAAAAATAATGATGTACTTAAATAAAGATCCAAAATCATGTGAAATACAGGATGAAAAAAGACATAAAAAAGAAGCTGGAATTTTTGATCGCTTCAAAAAAAATCCAACTGAAATGCCAGCCTTTGATCAATCACAAAATAAACCAGAACCAACTAAACCGGCCGGAGCACCAAAACTCCCTTTAGTATAACCCCTCCCGATCGCAGACCTAAACCAATAGTGTCTGGAATTCCGGAGGGTCGAGTAGACAAAAGATTTGATAGTTTTGAGATATTAAGAAAAATATCACCACAAGCCATTAGAATCACTCCAAATGCAGCCAATCATGTATCTTCACTTTTTGCACGACGACTCTATAATTTGCATATGGATCTTGGGGATTTTGATCAGGAAGTAGAACAGGGTATAATAAGAGAATTACGAAATGCTATACCAAGAGGGTTAGTTTTAAATAATCATCAGTCAGAAGATTCTTATAATCCATTAGACAGAAAGCTTGAATTATATGTATATATGGATTTAAATAAAATTGATCCACAGTTAAGAGGAACAGCCAAATTAAAAGTTTTGTGTCGTCTTTCTTTGGCAAATGGAAGTCTTTCTCTACAAACCATACAACGAAATTTTGCGGTGGATTAAAAAATGATTAACCAACAGTTTTCTGAAAAATTAAATCAGATTAGTCAGGATGTTGGTATGGATCCAAGAGATCTTCTGCTTTGTATGTATTTGGAAAGTGGAGTTGATTCTACGCAGGTAAATCATGTTTCTGGACAAGCAAAAGGGCTTATTCAGTTTATGCCGGACACGTTAAGAGGCTTAGGCGTTCCAGAGCATCAAATCAATACTTTTAATAAAGTTCCAGCATTAGAACAATTAGATTATGTAAAAAAATATATTCAAAGTAAAATGTCATATGCTGGTAGATCTTTTAAATCAGCATCAGAATATTATGTAGCTAATTTTTGGCCAGTAGCATTAAAAAAATGGCATGGTCAAGATCCAATAGCAAATAAAGATGTAGTTGTTGTAGATAGAAGAAGTAGTAATGGACATGAACGAAATGCATATGAAGAAAATGCCGGATTAGATGTTAATAAAGATGGCAAAATTACAGTTGGTGATATAACTTTGTATCTATTAAAGGTATATAAAAGCACCGGATACCAAAAGATGTTAGATAATTTTAATAGGATGGTTGGTTCCGATTCTTCACCACAAACAAATACAAATAGACCAATGCAAAACTTAACCAGAACACCAACATCACAACAGCCCAAAGAAAATGGAATGTTATCTGGGTTCTTATCTAAAATTGAAAAGTTTTTAGAAGGAATTTTTGCAGGACAACTATCGGAAGAAAAAATGAAAAAATATGCTGGACTTCCAAATAATAAGTTTTTAATTACAGTGGATTCAAAATCAAAATTAGAAGATAAATTAGAATATGTTAGAGTACTAAGTTTGGCATTAAGAGAAGAATTAGATGCTGGAATAAAAGTTTGTTGCGAAAAAAATCAAATTGAAATAGAATGTAATGTATTCGGAAATGAAGAGTTAGCAAGTGAAAGTGTAAAAGAAATTTGTTATGCCATAAGTGATGAGTTTTTAGATGCAACATATAAATTAGGCGGAATAAAAATTAATAACCTAATTATTCCCGGAGCAAAATCTGGTTTTAAAGAATTAGAAATGAAGATAGCTGAAATTAATTACAGGAAGTTTCAACTTAAAATGCTAGGAACGAAAAATGGTTAAAAAAGATGAGACTAATCCCTTTGAAATGTTCGGCGGTTCAAATGGAGATGGAAAAAAATTTAATGAGGAATTAGTTAAAAATTTCAAAGGTAAAATTTTAGAAATTTATATTGGCGATCAGAGTGAAACATTAAATTTTTCTGAAACATCAACGCCTCAAAATTGTGTTATTATTGGAAGATTTATAGAGATATGGGATAGATTTTTAGTATTAGATTGTTTTTATATAGATAAGGCAACCAAACAATTAACGAGCGGAAATAAAACATATATTAATACATTTCAAATCAGAGTATGGAATGAAATTAATGGAGTTGGCAGTCTTAATGATGTATTCTTGGATATTAATTCTGCTGCAAAAATTAAAAGATTATTAGATAAATAAATTATTTAGCATTTATTCAGATGGTTTTTAATATAAATACTACTAAATTAATAGAGTATGGGCAGGCTTTTGAAGAAGTCTGTTTTGATGCTTTAATTAAGATTTCATTTATTAAGAAATTACCAAATGGAAAATGGCAGGTTGTTTCAATAAAAGGAAAGCCACTTGGTACATATAAAACAAAAGAAGAAGCAGTTAAAAGATTAAGACAAATTGAATTTTTTAAACATAAGAAAGCATCAAAAGAAGAAGATTTTAATCCAGCAAGTTATTCTTCTATTGTTAGGTTTTTGCGCAAGAACTATGATGATGGCGTTGTAGAGAAGTTTCAGAAATGTTTTAAAGAAAAGTTTGATGCCGAGATTTTGTCTGGAAATAATGAGCCAGAAGAAGATTGTTTGAAAGAGGCACTAAAAGTTGTTTCTAAAAAAGATGATCTAATTGCTATTAAAAAATTTGGGACTGCTATTGATCTTGGTAATCCAGAGTCTGCAGGAAAATATTTAGCAAACTTATTTCGATTTATGATGAAACGAATTAGCCAAGAAAGAAGACAAAAATCTATTGACAATTTGAAGAACAAGATTTATTTTTTAAATGAGTTTGATATGGCAAGTAAGAAGGCCCCAAATTCTGCCGCGATTGGAAATTCTCTTACGCTTTTAAAAACATTATTATTAGAACAGAAACCACAATACATAAGGGCTGTTTTAAATAGTACGGTGAAATATTTATGATTTATAAATTAAAACAAATTGATAAACATTTATACCGTGGAAGTGCTCCCACCGTTGAAGATGTAATTTTTCTTTATAAAAAATTAGGAATTACAAAAATAGTTAGTCTTGACGAAGATGCTGGAAAAGCTATTTCTCGTACTTGTAAAATGTTAGGAATAAAACATATAATGCTACCTATTGATGTAATGAAAAAAAGTACATTATTAAGATTTATGAACCAAGATTTTAAAAAACTATTTAGTGATGGTGATGGAAGTGTTTTTTTTCATTGCAGAAGAGGCCAGGATCGTACCGGACTTGCTTGTGCTCTATACCGCTGTCAATATCAAGGCTGGTCATGTAAAGAAGCATTACATGAAGCACACCAATTAGATTTTTGTATCGATTTACCAAAAAAAATAAAAGATTTATTTACAAAACTAATACAGGGTGTTTGTAAGTGTGATGAAAAAGAAGATGAGAATGCCGTATTTGATAGTAGCATTGTAGATAATGAACGGGCATACCCAAGTGATTATCAGGAGTATAGTACTGG
>OBLU010000733.1_pt1 | contig 30756 bp, 18 predicted proteins | sample 1518681 | NCBI WGS metagenome assembly OBLU01 (sample SAMEA3539304, study PRJEB22396) | soil metagenome | biome: tundra; feature: field; material: soil | place: USA | collected 2010-05 | depth 0.15 m
GTCCGCGCGCGGGCCCACGGCCGAAGGCGGGCGCGAGCAGCAGGCGCCCCCGTCTGTCGGCTGAGGCGGCGCCGCGCTCTTACGAGATCCCGCCCGCTCAAGCGGCGGGGCTGCGCTCGCGGCCGAGGTGATGGCCGTGCTGCGCCCCACAACCACTTAGAACAGATGAAGGAGTGAGACGTTCATGGCTAGACCCTGGAAGAAGAATTGGCCGTATGTCGGGCGGCGGAGCAAGAGCTGGATCATCGGCTTCTACGACCACGAGGGCGTGGAACGCTCCAAAAGCTTCCCGAACGCCGCGCTCGCGCGGGAGTGGATGCGCGAATACAGCGTGTGCGAGCGTCGTGGCCCGGACAGCCTGCGCCGCTTTTTGCTCGATCTCGACGCGGCGGAGGCGAACGCCGAGGAAGGCCGCACGATCGGGGAGATCATCGAGCTGTACTTCGAGTGCGACGCCGACCCGGAGCTCGAGGGGGGTCTCGCGCCCGCGACGTTCGCCGGGTATCGCAACGCCGCCAACTGCCATCTGCTCGGGCATCCGATGCACAACCACAAACACGAAGTGACCGGCCGGGCGCGTTACGCGGTAGAGCTCGCCGGCCAGCCGGCCGCGAAGTTCAACGAGCCGCACGCGCCGCGCAAGTGGCGTGAGCAGATGCGCGCCGCCGGCGTCTCAGGAGGGCAGGTGCTTCGCTCTTGGCGGGTTCTCTCATCGGTGCTCAGCTGGGCGGCCGGCTCCTATCAGGTGCAGGAGATCTCGACCAACGGGTGCATCCTCGCCAACGAGCGCTCCTCCAGCCGGCGGCGCTCCGTTCGGCGAGGGAGCACCGGGATCGCCGCCCGAGGCCGCCGCCGCGGGTCGCAGATCCCGAGTTGGGCGCTCTCTCCGCAAGCGATCGAGGCGATCCGCGACGCCTGCCTCTCGCGCGTAGCGAGCCGTGATCGAATCTTCGCCGAGCGCGACGCGATGATCGTGAGCCTGCAGTATGGGCTCGCCGGTCGCAGCCAGGACGTGTTCGGGATTCGGTGGCGCTCGATCGGTGACTCCTTCGCCGACATCGTGGAGGTGATCAGCTGGGGCAAGCTCGACGAATGGGGCAAGACGGCCTTCAGCGCCTACCGGCGCACGGCGATCCCGGAGATCCTCTCGGAAGACCTGAAGCGCTGGCGGATCGCGCTACGCGCGTGGGGCCATCCGGCTCGCGATGAGGACTTCATCATCCCCGGCAACCTCGGCGGCGAGGACCTGGGAGTCCTCGATGCACCCACGGGCGCCTGCCACTTCTCCCACAACATGATCCGCCAGTGGTGCCCGAGGTCCTTCAAGAAGGCGGTGAAGGTCGCCACTTGCGAGCCCGAGCTCAAAGACATCCTCGGGGCCACCCCCTACTCGATGCGCCGCGGCGGGATCAGCGTGCGTCTGCGCGCCGAGGACGCACAGACTGTGGCGAAGGAGTGCGGGACGAGCTTGCAGATGCTCGATGCCCATTACGCCTTCGCGATTGACGATCTCCGGAGGTTCGGCCCGCGACCGGTGGATATCGAGTGGCGCGAGGCGCGTGCGGCGCGGCGCGGCGGCGCACCAGAACGCCCCCGCCTGGCTTGACCGTCACCCGCATTGATCAGGCCTGGCTCTCTCCTCACGACGCTGTGCAAGCATCTCGGAGGACGAGCCGAAGCACAACGCCTTCGGTCATCCGCTGGCAGGGGCACCGACGCGCGTAGCTCACCACGGGCTCGAGGCCACTCGCTGAGAGCGCGCCGACGAGGCGATGCGCGTCGGATACCACATCAGCTGCCTATTCGTTCCGGGTCGCGGTCGATGCTTGCCGCGGCGGCTGCTCATGGTGTGACGTGCACGTTGATGCTGTTGCTGGCGCCCCAGGTGTAGGGGTAGCCCTGCGCGCCGGTGTGCGGAAGGGCGACGCGGAACGTGTAGGTCGTCGCTTCGCCGGTGGCGTGAAAGCGGTAGCTGTAGCGGAACCCCCCCTTCCTGTTTGCGACCACCTGGTCAAAGATCCGCCAGCTCCGTCCCTCCTGAACTTCGACGTCGAGAGCCACACCCTCCGGTGGATATGGCCCGCCGGCCACTGTGCCGGCCCAGTGGATTGTGTGCTCGTTGCTGGAGCTATGGGGGGTGATCCTTAGCTTGATCCGGGGGCGAATCCTGATCGCAGCGGTCGCGCTCGCCGACGGGCCGGGATCGTCGCTGAACCCGGTGTAGGAGAACTCCAGTGTCCGATCCGGTCCAGTCGGCACTCTGTAGGAGAACGATCCATCCAGGGCGGTCTGCACCGAGGTGTCGATCGCCGCGGTCGCCGGGGCGCCGATCGTGGCGATCACGACACGGGCACCACGGATCGGGACGGTGCCGCAGTGCAGCACGCCCCTGACGGTGGCGGTCTTGCCGTAGAGAATGACGGGCGGCTTGGTCTTGCCGTTGACCGCGAGGTTCAGTGCCTCCCCGGCGCATGGAGACTGGCCGTTGGCGATATGCGGCGCAGAAAACCCGTTCGCACCAGTTAGCGCTGAGGACAGCGTCGTGGTTGGTTGGTTCTCGACAGTCACTGGCGACGGCGAGCTGACGGCGACTGCGTTGCCGGCTGGATCGTAAGCCTTTGCGGTGACGTAGTAGGTACCGTTTGGCAGCCTGGTCGTATCAACCGGATACTGGTAGTTGGAGAGATTTTCGCAGGGGACGGCCTGATAGAAAGCGCAGTGGGAGGTCTGCGTAAAGTCCTGTGTCGATGAGGGGCTCACGCTGTTGCCTGCATAGATCTCGACCTTTGCGATGCCCGCCGCGTCCGCGGCATGGAGCGTCAATGGCGCTGTCCCGCTCTGCGTGGCCCCGTCCAGCACTCCCGTGTTGCCAAGGCTGAGCGTAGGGGGAGCATCGTCCTTGACTGAGACGATTGCGCCGTAGATCTTCAACACTGTGTCGGGGCCGGATGGGCTTTGTGGGTCGTGGCCGCCCGTCGTGCAGCCACTGGCGAAGCCGCAGCCGATCACATAGGCGTAGGTGTGCGGAAGCGAAGCCGCCAGGTCGATCGAGATGTAGTTGCTCGGCACGATCCCGTTTTCGGTCGTGTCGCCCGACCCGGCCGCTCCGTGCGGAACTTCAGCGGACCCGTCGAACTCGTCACCGACGGACGGCAGGATGCCGTCGGCCTCGTTCTGTGCATAGTTGCGCTGCGAAGACCCGCCGGAGCCGAGGCCGTAGTCATACAGGGAGCGCCACAGCTGCACGCGGCTGATGCGCAATCCGGCCGGAGCTTCGAAGGACACCTCGCCGTAATCGCCTGCGGGCGCGATGTAGCCGCTGCGCGAGATGACGCCAAAGCCGTTGTCGCTCCCGCCACACTGGTCGAACGGCAGGTAGTAGGCGCTGCCGTTGTTGTCGGCCAGCGACCATGAGACGGCGGAGTCCCCGGGGTTCAGATACGTGCCCTGGCCCGCGTAACACGCGTACACGTCATAGCTATCCGCTGTTGCGGCGACACTCGTGGTAGAAGCAAGCGCAGCAGCCACACCGACCGTCGAGACGACGATCACGACCGCAAGATGGACTGCGCGCGTGCGGATGCTCAACCTGCTCACCTCCGGTGGGTCGTGGTTCCTCGTGGGCCTCACGCGATGTGGATCCCGATGGTGTTGCTGGCGGCGGGAACATACGGGTAGCCGCCCGAGCCGCTGTCTGGCAACGCTACCCGGAACGTATAGGTCGTCGGCTGGGTGGTCTCGTGAAAGCGGTAGCTGTAATGGAACTGCCCCTTCCTGTTCGCCACGACCTGATCGAAGACCCTCCAAAATCTGCCCTCTTGCACCTCGACCTCGAGCGTCACTCCCTGTGGGGGATATGGGCCGCCGGTGACCGTGCCCGTCCAGTAGATCGCGTGTCCGTTGCTGGTGTGGTGGGGTTTGATCCTCAGCTTGATCCGGGAGCTGACCCTGATCGCGGCGGTCGCTGTTGCCGACGGGCCGGGGTCATCGCTGTAGGCCACATAGGAGAAGCGCAGCGTGCGATCCGGGCCCCGCGGGACTGCGTACTCGAACGAGCCGTCCAGGGCGCTCAGCACGAAGCTGACGATCGCCGCGCCGCGGGAGCCGCCGAGCGTGGCGATCAGGACATGGGCACCACGGATCGGGACGGTGCCGCAGTGAAGCACACCTCTGACGATGACCGTTTTGCCGTAGGGGATGGTTGGCGGCTTGCTCTTGCCGTTGACCGTGAGGTTCAGTGTCTCCCCCGCGCAGGGGTCGCCGTTGGCGATATGCGGGCCCCGACCGTTGATCGATCCGTTGACGCCCACGCCCGGCGGCCCACTCGTGGTGATCGTGCCGTCATAGGCGCTCGCTTCCTCGCCAGCTGCATCCGTGACCATGACCTGTAGATGATGTTGCCCGGCGGGGAGCTGCGTCGTATCGAGCGGGATGCTGATGTTCTCCGTGGTTCTGCATGGTTGGGGTGCGGCGAAAGCCATCGTCGCGTTGGACGGCGGCGCGAGGTTCACACATAGCCCGCCGTTGCTATCGGGCACCTTCTGCACGACTCGATGGCCGTCGATCAGCACCGTGGCGCTGTAGACGCCGCCACCGCTGTCCGAGGCTGTGAAGGTGATCGTGGCGGCTCCCGTGAGGGTGCCGCCGGCGAGCAGCGACCCCGATATGTTCGCGACCGAGGGGACCGTTGAATCCAGGAGCGTGAAGCTCCCACTGCTCACGAGGGCCTGGGCCTCGGGGTCCGCCGAGCCCGGGCATGGGTAGCTGAGGTCCTGGCCCGGATCGCAGCCGACGCCAATGCTCACGTTGCTTACGCCGCTCAGTCCGCTGGCGCTCACGGTGCTCGCGGCGGCGCCATACCCGAGGTTGCGATAGTCGTAGTTCGGGTCGCTCTGCCCTGTGTGATTGACCCACACCTGGCCAAACCCATCGGCGCACTGTCCACTTTGGATCGCACACGGCCCGCCGAAGGCATATAGCTGCAAGCTGTAGTTGGCGATCGTCAGCCCCGTCGGGACGGAGTAGGACATCGTGTTGCCGTTACCGTTGAAGTATTCGCCGGTCGGGTCGGGACCCATGGTCAGCCCGAACGACCCCTCGCCGCCGCTCGCGCAGCTCGCGCCGAACGTGATGTACTGGCCGTTAGCTGCCCCCACGCTCCACCCTCGCGTTCCCACCTGGTTGCCGGCTTGGTCATGACAGGTGAGAGCCGTGAATGTGCCCGCAGAGGCAAGCGCTGGTGTCGCGATGAGGCACGCGGCGCCGGCCAGGACACCGACGACTATCTGGGCGGCTCGAGGTCGATGCTTGCTGCGGCGGCTGCTCATGGTGTGACGTGAACGTTGATGCTGTTGCTCGCGCCCCAGGTGTAGGGGTAGCCCTGCGCACCGGTGTGCGGGAGCGCGACCCGGAACGTGTAGGTCGTCGCTTCGCCGGTGGCGTGAAAACGGTAGCTGTAGCGAAACCGCCCCTTGCTGTTTGCGACCACCTGGTCAAAGATCCGCCAGCTCCTGCCCTCTTGGACTTCGACGTCGAGAGCCACACCCTCCGGTGGGTATGGCCCGCCGGCCACTGTGCCGGCCCAGTAGATCGCGCGTCCGTTGCTGGTGTCGTGGGGTTGAATCCTCAACTTGATCCGGGGGCGGATCCTGATCGCAGCGGTCGCCGTTGCCGATGGGCCGGGATCGTCGCTGTAGGCCGTGTAGCTGAACCGCAACTGCCGGGCCGGGCCGGTGGGCACCTTGTAGGAGAACGAGCCGTCCAGGGCGGTCTGCACCGAGGTGTCGATCGCGGCGCTACGGGGACCACCGACCGTTTCGATCACGACGCGGGCACCACGGATCGGGACGGTGCCGCAGTGCAGCACACCCCGGACCGTGACGGACTCGGCGTAGGTGACGACCGGTGGCCTGCGCCTGCCGTTTACCACGAGCTCCAACGCCTCCCCCGCGCAGGGATCGCCGTTGGCGATGTGCGGGCCGCGACCGTTGATCGACCCGTTGACGCCGACTCCCGAGTTGGTGATCGTGACGGTGTGCTCGTCGACGATCGAGGCGTTGCCCGCGGCGTTGATGACCCGCAGCGCCAATTCGTGTGTGCCGTTACTGGCCGCGGTCGTGTTCCATTGAATTTCATCAGACACGGTGGTTGGGCACGCCGCGAAGTTCTCGTAGGGACACTCGGCGAGGTAGTCCTTTTGCGCCACCGTCCGGCCGCCCATGAGCAGCTGGACGAGGCGCACGCCGGAGTCAGAGTCCTGGGCGTTGTAGGTCAGCGACTCTGTGCCCGCCAGGGTCCCGGTTCCCGCGAGTGCTCCCCCTGTGACGGTACCGATGGGCAGGTTGCTGTCCGCAAGGGTGAGCTGCGAGCCCAGGAGCTCCAGGTCGGGGTTCTCCCCGCCGCCGAACACGCAGCCGTTTCCGGCGTCGTCATTCGAGCAGTAGTCCGCCAACGTCAACTCAGTTGTGGTGGAGGGAAGCACCCATTCGTCGGGGGTGATCGCGCTGTTTTTTGGAGTGCCGCTTTCCTCGACGAGACCGGTGTTCACGGACGCTAGGGCGAAGGTGTCGGCACCCGAGCTCTGATGCGGCACGACCCACCAGATCCGCGCTTCGCGGATCGTGATGGCGCTGCCGGCGGGAACCACCACCTGGACGCCATCGAGACCCCCGGGAGACATGCTGCCACCCTCAGGTCCGATCCAGTTGCCCGGCCCCCCTGTACAGCTGCCCTTGGTGTTCTGGGGCGCCCCGAACACCGTCCATGGACCGGGGTTGCCATTGGCGCCGGGGGCCGACGGGCAGTTGTTTATCACGTAGGTTCCCGCGTGCGCGTTGCTCGCCATCAGCAGGGCGAGCAGGGCCGCGAGGACCGCGACGATCGCCCACGGTTTGATCTTGACGGGTAGACTTGGCACAGGCGTGCGGTGATTCGCGGAGGGGGCGGCGACGAGCATCGGCTAGGGGTTGACGTGCACGTTGATGGTGTTGCTGGCGCCTGGGGTGTAGGGGTAGCCGCCCGAGCCGCTGTCTGGCAGCGCCATCCGGAACGTGTAGGTCGTCGGTTCGCCGGTGGCGTGAAAGCGGTAGCTGTAGCGAAACCGACCCTTCCTCGCGACCACCTGGTCGAAGATCCGCCAGCTCCTGCCCTCCTGAACTTCGACGTCGAGCGTCACACCCTGCCGTGGATAGGGGCCGCCGGTCACCGTGCCCGTCCAGTAGATCGAGTGCCCGTTGCTGGTGTGGCGAGGCCCGATCCTGAGCTTGATCTTCGGGCGGATCAGGATCGCGGCTGTCGCGGACGCCGACGGCGCGGGGTCGTCGCTGTAGGCCGTGTAGCTGAATCGCAACTGGCGATCGGGACCGGCGGGCACGTTGTAGGAGAACGAGCCATCCAGAGCGCTCTGCACCGAGGTGTCGATCGCCGCGGTGCCCGGGCCACCTACCGTCGCGATCACGACGCGGGCACCACGGATCGGGACGGTGCCGCAGTGCAGCACGCCCCTGACCGTGACCGTCTTGCCGTAGGTCACGATCGGTGGCCTGCGCCTGCCGTTTACCACGAGCTCCAACGCCTCCCCCGCACAGGGATTTCCGTTGGCGATGTGTGGGCCGCGACCGTTGATCGTCCCGTTGGCGCCGACCGCTGGCGGGCCGCTCGTGGTGATCGTGGCGTTGTATGCGATCGTCTGGTTGCCGGCGGCGTCGTCGACGATCAGCTCGAGGGAGTGCTGGCCCGCGCTCAGCAGGTTGGTGTTGAGTGTCAGGTTGCCGCTCACCGCGCTCTTGCATGGCTGTGCGTGTTCGAAGGAGCGCTGGCCACCAGGCGTGAGGTTCAGGGACTGGCATGCGCCGCCGTTGGTGTCGAGGATCTGCGACACAACTGTATGGCCATCCACGAGCAGCGAGCCGCCGTACACGCCTGATTGACCGTCGCTTGCGTTGAAGGAGACCGCTTGCTGGCCGGCCAGGGTGCCGCCCGCGACGAGCGGACCGCCTACGCTGCTGACGGTTGGCGGGGTGTTGTCCACGAGGTCGATGTCCCCCGCGTAGACGTTGTACTGCGAGGAGAGCGTCCCGCCACCGGACGCTGGGCATTCGCCGCCTGGGCCACCGCCGCATTGGGCGCTCCACTGGATCTGCGTCACACCACTGAGACTGCCGACGCTGACCGCGTTTGACGGGTCGAAGGCGCTGTTCGGTGTTCCGCGTGAGGCGCATGCGAGGGATTGGGCGCACAGGCCTTCCACTGAGGGCGGGCCGGGACTGTAGTCCAGGTTCGACGCCGGCGACCCGTAGGGCCGGCTGGGCCCGTCCGCCTCATAGCGCCAGAGGGTGAAGCCGGCGATCGTCAGGCCAGCGGGAGCATTGAACGTGTCCAAGGCGCCGGTACCGTATGGATGGGAGACTTCGCCATCCATTGACGCGTAGAGTGCGCCGCCGCCGGCACAGCTGTTCCCCGCGAAGACGAAGGTGCCGCCGGTCGCGTAGGAGACGTCATCGACCGGTGCCGCGCGGCCCGCGCTTGAGCCGTAGGGGATCCGGCAGAGGAAGTCGTGGTAGCTGTTCGCCGCGGCCGGCGACGCGACCACGAGGAGGCTCACGACGCCGAGAAGGATCACGGCGGTGTGGCGCTCGCGATGCCCGTGCCTGGCTGTGCTCATCCTGTCTCTCTCCTCGGTTGCTCGAGGGACACTCTGCTCATGGTCACTCGTCGTCGGAGACCGCGCTTTTCCCCCCAACCAATTGCGTGTCCTCCGCACGGCCTTCATTGGCGTGTCCTGTTGGGGATATGGGTCCGATCGTCCATGCGTACCCGGCGCTTCAGATGAAGCCGATAATCTAGCCGATTGGAACCCAACGGCTACCGCCTCCCGGTCATTCACCGGGCGGCGGTAGTAGCACGCCGGACTTCCGTGTTTCACCTGGCCTAATTCATGCGCGGGGCTGTTTATCTGACCTAATTCGACGGACGCTCAAACTGGCGTAGGGTCAGTTTCACCTGACCTAATTCGCCGCAAAGCCGCTGACTTGGATCGGTGGCGCATTTACAGTTGCGGACGTGCGCTTTCTGACGCGTCCTGAGCGCTGCTCTGATGGCCATTGACCCGTCCGCGACGCCCAGGTCGTTGAGGCTCGTGGGCTCCACTGACGCGAAACGGCCCCCGCGCCGGCGGGGCGCAGCGGCCGATCCACCGCGGATCGAGCTCCAGCGCGCGCGGAAACTGGTCACGGCGGCGGAAGTCGTTCGCCGGTTCCCTTTCGCGGGGTTCTCCGCTGGTGCGGGTGTCTCGCGCGATGCGTTTGACGAGCATCTGGAGGGTGTCGAAGCCGCTCAATTGGCGGCGTTCGAGCAGGCACTTGCACTCGCCGCTGACCGCGCGACCGCGGCCTTCCAGGCCCAGGACGGCTGGCTGGATCGCGTGCGGGCCGGGCTGCTCGCCGTGCTTGAGTTCTTCGATCAGCAGCCGGCATTGGCACGGTTCCTGCTCGTGCATTCCGCACAGGCGGGGCCGGCCGTCCTGGCCGCTCGCCGAGAGGCGCTCGATCGCCTGGCCCGGGTGCTCGACGATGAACATGCTCCCGCGCGCGGCTACCCGCCGCCCCTCACCGCGCAGGCGCTCGTCAGTGGGGCGCTCGGTGTGCTCCACGAGCGGCTCTCGCAATCGGACCCGGGGGAGCTGGTCGAGCTGACGGGTCCCCTGATGAGCTTCATCGTGCTGCCGTTCCTCGGCCCCAAGGTGGCACGCAGTGAGCTCCGCGGCCCCGTGGAGGCGACCTCGGCGGCGGCACACGCCTCCTCTTTCGACCTGCTCCAGGATCCCGGTGGTGGTCTGGACCAGCACCGCACTGTCCTCGTGCTCAGGCTCCTCGCCGCCGAGCCGGATTTGAGCAACCGGGAGGTGGCGTTGCACGTGGGCGTCAAGAACGAGCCCGACATCTCAAGGACCCTGGTGCGGATGGCGCGGTTCGGGTTGATCGAGAACACGCGCGAACGCGGGGCCCAGGCAAATGCGTGGCGGCTCACCTCCTCCGGTGCTGAGCATGAGGCGGCGCTAAGGCGCGACGCCGCCGCGGCGGCCAGCATGGCCGTCGAGGTGCCCCAGGAGTTCGGCGGGCGCATGGACCACCGTCTCCTCGCCGTGGTGAGGGTCATCGCAGATCAGCCCTGGCTGCACAGCAGCGAGCTGGCTGCACGCGCGGGCGTCGAGGATCCGGCCGAGCTCTCCACGCTGCTGGCGCACCTGGCCAAGCTCGGGCTGGTGGCGGGTGTGCGAGATGTTCACTTCAGGGGCACCCCGAACGCATGGCGGCTCACACCCTCCGGTGAGAGGCTGGACAGGGCGATCGGGCGTGAGAGCCCTGCGCCGCCGCGCAGCGTGGCGCTCGATCTGATGTGGGCCTCCGGCGGACGCCTGAGCGACGATGCCATCTCGGTGCTACGGGTGGTCGGCCCCGAACCCGGGCTCAGCAATAAGGAGATCGCCCTGCGGCTGGGGATCACCGATGAAAACACCATGTCCCAGCTGCTCGCGCGTCTGGCGCGGCGCGAGCTGATCGAGAACACTCGCACCGGGGGCCGATACAACGTGTGGCGGCTCACCGTCGCCGGCGAGAAGCTTGAGGGCGCAATCCGCAAGGAGACTCCCGAGCCGGTGGCGCGCAGGATAGCTCTCGACCTGCTGAAGAGTCGCGGCGGCCGTCTGAACCACCGCGCCGTCTGGGCGCTGAGGGCGATCGGCGCCGAGCCCGGTCTCAACAACGACGAGATCGCCCTGCGCGTGGGCATCAAGGGCAGAGGCGATATCTCTACCCTGCTCTCGCGCCTCGCTCGCCACGGGCTGATCGAGAGTGCACGGAACCCTGGTCGCAAGAACGCGTGGCGGCTCACCGCGACCGGCAGAGAGCTCGACCGGGCGGCCGGGCGCGAGATTCCTGCGCCGAAGCGCAGCCGATCTCACGAGCTGATGGAGGACTCAGGTGGGCCAATCAGCGACCGTGGCGTTTCCGGGCTGCAGGTGATCGGCGCCGAGCCCGGGCTGAGCAACGGCGGCGTGGCGCTACGTCTGGGGGCGACAGATGAGAGTCGGATATCCCAGCTGCTTGCGCCTCTGGCTCGCCGCGGGTTGATCGAGAACACTCGCCGTGGGGGCCGCGAGAACGTCTGGCAGCTGAGCGCCACCGGCGAGGAGCTCGAGCGGGCGATCTGGCAGGAGACCTCCGCGGCGGTGCAGCGCAGGGTCGCTCTCGATCTGCTGCGCGACCCTGGCGGGCGGTTGAACGCCCGTGCCGTCTCGGTGCTGAGGCTCATGGGCTCCGAGCCCGGCCTGACGGGCGGCGAGGTTGCGTTGCGCGTGGGCGTCTCCGATCAGAGTCGCATCTCCCGGCTGCTCGCGCGCCTTGCCCGGTTCGGACTGATCGAGCACACCCGCAGCGGGCGTCCCAAGAGGCAGCTCACCAACAGCGGCAGAGAGCTCAACCGGATAATCGCCGAGCAGACTCCTGCGCCGAAGCTGAGCGTGGCCCTCGATCTGATGATGGACTCCGGTGGCCGCCTGAGCGACCGAGACCTATCTGTGCTGAGGCTCATCGGCGCCGAGCCCGGTCTCAGCAACGGCGAGGTCGGCAAACGCGTCGGGGTCGAACCCTCGGACACGATCTCTTGGGTGCTTGCCCGTCTGGCTCGCCGCGGCCTGATTGAGAACGCATTGCACGCTCCCGCCCCCTTTCAGCCGAACAGCTGGCAGCTCACCGCGGCCGGCATCGAGCTCGATGCAGCGATCCGCGACGAGAACCAAGACGCCTGACGGTGAGCGCAGCGCGCGCCGAGCTGAGGTTTGCGAAGTCACACTCCGTATCGTGATACCGAGCCGGGTCTGAGAAACGCTCCAAGGCGCCGCATCTCGGCGAGTCGCGGCGCATCCGGGTAGCCGCTGCTCAGGAGCAGGGCGGCCTCTCGCTCGATGTCGTATGCGACGCGGATCACCCGGGGGCGACCGTCCTCGACGAGGAGATAGCTGGCACGCGGGTCCTTGTCCCAAGGCGTTCCCACACTGCCGCTGTTTGCGACCGTCAGGCCCGGCTTCGGCGAGCGCGTGTACGGACGGTGGATGTGGCCGTAGACGGCGGTGGCCGTGTCGAGTGGCTCATAGACGGCGGACAGCTGGGCGTCCTCGGCGTCCGGTGCGGGCGCCCGCCAGAGGTCGCCTGGGGCTGCGTGCATCAGCACAAGCTCGTCCAGGCGATATTCGGCCGGCAGCTGGCGCAGCCAATCGACTCGCTGTTCACCGAGCAACTCCAGGGTCGCGGGCGCGTACTGCTCGAAGATCAGCCTCAGCAAGGCTCCGAGCTTGGGTGCGCGCTCTTCCTGGCGTGCCTGCTCCTCTGGTTGCCATAGGATCTCGTCAGTGTTGCCGACGACGCCGGGCCAGCCGAGTTCGCGCACCCGGTCGATGACCTCAGCTGGCTGTCCGCCCATCAGCGCAAGGTCGCCGCCGTGGAGCACGAGGTCCGGTGCCTGGCGTTGGATGTCGGCCACCACCGCGTAGAACGCGGTCAGGTTGCCATGGACGTCAGAAACGATCGCAACGCGCATAGGCCGACTCGTCCCATAACCGCACAAGTCGCCCGTTCGCGGCTTCGGCTCCGCTCTCCCGTCGGCGTCAGGGTCCGTGTGCTGGGCGCTCATTTGCCGAAGTTGTTGCGGGCTGGAGAGGCGACCCTGTGCGCGAGCGGCTTTGCAGTCTGCCCAGAAGACGTGTTCTTGGCTTACCTACACGGTTTTCGGGGACCTCCGGTGTCCTCAGGCGCTGTCCATAATCGCTCTGCTGGGGCGCCCCAGCAGAGCAGTGATTACTGGGTTGGCGGTGGACGTGTTCGCCCGGCTCGAGCTTGTGGGTCGTCTCCGGCCCCGGGCCCGGGGTGGGGCGTAACGTCGTGTGCGTGCATGGGCTCTCCGCATACCGAGCAGACGAGTATCGGGACGGTGTCGGCGTCGCAGGGCAGGTGGTGCAGGAGCAGCGGAGGGCCCTTGGGGCTCGCGAGGTGCTCATCTGCCCAGTGCATGAGGGCGACGATCGCTGGGTAGAGCTCCATGCCGGCCTGCGTGAGTTGGTACTCGTAGCGGTCGGGGTCTGCGCGGTAGCGGTGGCGCTCCATCACGCCGGCGTCCACGAGGCGGCGTAGGCGGACGGTGAGGATGGTGCGTGAGCATCCGAGGTTGCGAGCGAGCTGCCCGTAGCGGCGTACGCCGAAGAAGCTCTCGCGCAAGATCAGGAACGTCCAGCGGTCGGCGAGGATCTGCAGCGCTCGGTCGACTGAGCAGGCGTGGAAGCGGTGCTCGTTCTCTTGTGATATTGATTCGATACCGGTATCCATTCGTGACTCTAGTCTAGGAGGACGGCATGACCGCTGACGCCACGACAGGCGTTGAACGCTCGTTTACGCAGCTGGCCTTTCGCGAAGATGGTCCTGTCGGGCGCATCACGCTTTCGCGCCCGCAGGTGCGCAACGCGCTCTCGATACGGCTCTCCGACGAGCTACTACGCGCGATCGAGCTGGTGCGCGAGTCGCGCTCGCTGCGGGTGCTTGTGATAGATGGCGCGGGCGAGACGTTCTGCGCGGGGGACGACATCACCGAGATGCCGGGTTGGGGCGATGCCAACGATGTCGTGCGCCGGGTTCGCTCCTATCAGCGCATGGCGGATGAGCTTGAAGAGCTCGACAAGATGACGGTTGCCGCGGTCGATGGGTATGCCGTTGGTGGTGGCCTTGAGATCACGATGGCGTGTGACTTTGTGGTCGCGACTGATCGGGCGCGCTGGGGGATGCCCGAGGTGGACTCGGGGATCACGCCCGGCTGGGGCGGCACGACCCGCCTGTCGCGGCTCGTCGGCCGTCGCCTGTGCAAGGAGATCAACCTGATCGGGGCGCTGTACCCCGCGCGCCGCGCGGTTGAGCTCGCGCTGTGGAACCGGGTGGTCGCAGACGGCGAGCTTGACGGGGAGGTCAGGCGGCTCTGCGAGGTGCTGTGCTCGAAGAATCAGCAGGCGCTGCGCCAGCTGAAGGTGATCATCGACAGGGGAGCCGAGGGCGACCTGCACACCGCTCAGGGGTTCGAGTTGCTGTCAGCCGGGTTCAGCGCGGCGGTCAACGGTGCCTGGGAGATCGACGACTGCGACGCCGGCGAGGGGATCCGTGGATTCGCGGAGAAGGGCGAGCTCTGGAAGCAACGCCGTGAGCTGGCGCGGGACTTCTGGACGAGCTGATGCGCCGCCTGTTGTTCATCGAACCTGGACGGCTTGAGTGGGACGAGGCCCCCGATCCCGAGCTTCAAGGTCCCGGTGAGGCGATCGTGCGGCCGATCGCCGCGTCCAACTGCGACCTCGACACAGCGATCGTTCGCGGCGACGTTCCGCTGCCGGGGCCATTCGCGATCGGCCACGAGTTCATCGCGGAGGTCGTGGAGGTGGGCGAAGACGTAGTTAGCTTCGCTCCGGGCGATCACGTGATCGTGCCGTGGAAGATCTCCTGTGGCGCGTGCCCCGCATGTCGCCGCGGCGTGACGGCGGGCTGTACGGCGGTCCCCGCGCTTGCGATGTTCGGTCTGCCGATCGGGGGCGACTGGGGCAGCGGCCTGGCGGACACGGTGCGAGTGCCGTTCGCCGAGCAGATGCTCGTGGCGCTCCCACCGTCCGTTCCACCCGTCGTCCTGGCATCGGCGAGCGACAACCTCCCTGACGCGTGGCGGTGTGTCGCGCCGTATGTCTTAGGTCACCCCGATGCCGATGTACTGATCCTGGGAGGCGGAACGCGAAGCACCGCGCTCTATGCGGCCGGTCTGGCCAGGGCCCTCGGCGCCGAGCGCGTCGACTACCTGGACCGCGACGCCGCGCGCCTGGAGATCGCGGCGTCCTACGGCGCGAACCCGATCCAGGCGAGGGTCCCGCCCGAGCGCCTCGGCCCCTACCAGGTCGTCGTAGACGCCAGCGCGACAGCGGCGGGATTGCGCTGCGCGCTTCGCTCCACAGCAGTCGGAGGCCACTGCACCAGCACAGGCATCTACTTCGAGGAGCAGCCCCTGCCGCTGTTTGAGATGTACCAGTCCTGCGTGACCTACCACACCGGCCCCTGCCAGGCCAGGCCACTGATCCCCGCCGTGCTGGACCTGATCGCCGACGGGCGCTTTGACCCAAAGCCCGTCACCAGCCAGGTCGTCGACTGGGAGGACGCGCCCGCCGCCTACGCCCAGCTGACGACAAAGACGATCATCATCCGCGACGCCGTGCACGGTCCAGCGCACGCGACAGAGCAGTCGGACACGTCGCCTCATCCGTAAGCGACATGGTGCCGGCATCCCGCTGAGCACTAGTCGAGGCGCAGCGCTGTCCTGACCGTTCGAGCGGTTCCACCTGGGTTGGTGGCGCGTCGTCACTTGCCCCATTTTCGACGCCGCCGGTCTGCCGCTACAACCCCCGCAAGGGGGGTTCCCCTGCGCCCCTGCGGGGCTTCGGTTCCGCTCGCCGGTCGGCGTCGGTTTTGCTCACTTACAGCCCGTAGTTACTGGGAGTGACAAACTAGCTTTCACTTTTCAAACTACGCTGAGCGGCAACAGGAGGCTTGGCGCCGGACACGGGCGGTTGAGCGTTTGCGTGCGGTAGCTCGTCGAAAAGAGTGTGCCGACAGACGGCCATTCCGTTGGCCCGAGACCGGCGAGGTTGCCGATCGCCAGAATCACGGCGGTCCCACACGACACGATCATCGCGGCGAGTACTCGAGGATGGGCACTCTGACCTACAGACACTGGAGCTCCAGTGTAGGCCGCCCGCCACGGGCTCATCGAAAACACTCGGACCGGTGGCCACGAGACTCCTGTGCCGAGTAACCCGGAAAGTTTCACTTGGCCTAATTGGGGCTGAGCACAAGACTGGGTCAGGTCAGTTTCACTTGCCCTAATTCGCCACAAAGCCGCTGACTTGGATCGGTGGCGCATTTACAGTTGCGGACGTGCGCTTTCTGACGCGTCTTGAGCGCTGCCGCTCTGTTGCCTCTCCCGTGACGCTCGGTCAAGGCGCTCGGCGCGCGCTCTCTCGGAGCGCCGGGCGCCATGGCCATTGACCCGGCTACGACACCGAGGTTGTTGAGGAGCGTGAGCTCTCGCCGCGCCAAACGGCCTCACAAGGGCCTCGACGGCGCGGCGCGTTCACCGACGATTGAGCCCCGGGACGTGCGGCTGCTCGTCACCGCGGCTGAAGCCGTCCGTGTGTTTCCCTTTGCGGGGCTCTCGACGGCTGGTGCCAACGGTGGCCCGGGTGTCTCCCGTAAGGCGTTCGAGGATCATCTGCGGGGTCGCGAGGCCTGTCTGCTCGAGGCGTTTGAGCAGGTGCTGGCGCTCGCCGCCGAGCGCGCGAGCACGGCATACGAGGCCCAGGAGGGGTGGCTGGATCGGGTGCGGGCCGGGGTGGTGGCGCTGCTTGCGTTCTTCGATGAGGAGCCCGAGCTGGCACGGTTCTTGGTGGTGCACTCGGCGCACGCCGGGCCGGCGGTACTGGCGCGGCGCGGCGAGGTGCTTGATCGCCTCGCAGGCGTGCTCGACGATGAACATGCTCCCGCCCGGCGCGATGCCCAGCCGTTCGCGGCGCAGGCCGCGGTCAGCGGCGTGCTCGGCGTCGTGCACGGACGCCTTTCAACGCCGAACCCAGGTCTCCTGACCGGGCTCGCGGACCCGCTGACGAGCTTGATCGTGCTGCCGTTCGGCGGCGAGCATGCCGCGCGCACACAGCACTCGCGCCCGGTCGATGAGGCCCCCGCGCCGCCGAAGCGCAGCGTCGCTCTCGATCTGATGATGAGAAGCGGCGGGCCACTCGGCGACCGCGCCATCGCGATTCTGAGGGTCATCGGCGCCGAGCCGGGCCTCAGCAACCGGCAGGTGGGCGACCGCGTGGGAGTCAAGGGGCAGGTCCATATCTCCCGGCTGCTCGCGCGTCTGCTGAGCCGCGGCCTGATCGAGAACACCTGCGACGCACCGGGCGTCGAGAACGAGTGGCAGCTCACCGCCACAGGCGAGGAGGTTGAGCGCGCGATCTGGGCGGAGACCCCCGCGGCGGAGCGCAGCGTGGCGCTCGCTCTGATGCTGGGGAGCGGCGGGCCTCTCAGCGACCGCGCCATCTCAGTGCTGAGGCTTATCGGTGCTGAGCCGGGCCTGAACAACAGGGGCGTGACCCGACGCGTAGGGCTCAAAGACCGGACCTATGTCGCCAAGGTGCTTGCGGATCTGGCCGCGCGCGAGCTGATCGAGAACACCCGCCGCGGCGGCCGCGCGAACGCGTGGCAGCTCACCGCCGCCGGCGAGCAGCTCGAGCGGGCGATCTGGGCCGAGAGCTCCGCGACGATGCAGCTGAGCATCGCTCGGGATCTGCTGCGCGACCCCGACGGACGCCTGGATGAGCACGTCGTCTCGGTGCTCGCGCTGATCGGATCAGAGCCCGGACTCAGCGACATCGAGATCGCACTACGCACAGGCGTCGACGGCCACGAGCATGCCTCCAGGCTGCTCGCGCGCCTCGCCCGCTTCTCGCTGATCGAGACCACCGACGTCCACGCTCGCAAGAACGCCTGGCAGCACACCGCCAACGGCAGAGCGCTCGCCCAGGGAAGGCCAGACGCGATGGTGCCGCGCGAGGCTCCCTCGCCGTCGCGTGGTGTGGCGCTCGATCTGATCCGCGAGTTCGGTGGGCTGATCACCCAGCGCGCAGTCTCGGCACTGAGGGTCATCGAACGCCAGCCCGGGCTCGGCAGCAGGGACATCGCCCGCCGCATCGGGGTCACAACCGAGAGTCACGTCCACGAGCTGTTCGCGCTTCTGGCCAAGCACGAGCTGGCCAAGAACGTCCGCGCCGGTGGCCGCGACAACGCGTGGCAGCTCACCGTCGGCGGGCAGGAGCTCCAGAGCGTGCTCTGGGGAAAGGCCTCCCCGGCGCTGCAGCGCAGCGTCGCTGTCGATCTGATGCGCGACTTCGGCGGCGGCCCGAGCAAGAGCCTCGCCGCCGTTCTGAGGCTCATCGCTGCCGAGCCTGGGCTCGGCAATTTCCAGATCACCGAGCGCGTCGGCATCAGCGAAGGCCATACCTCCAACCTGCTCTCGCGTCTGACCCGCTTCGGGCTGATCGAGAACGCGAAGACCGGCCGCGATAGCGACTGGCAGCCGACTGTCGCAGGCAGCGAGCTAATGAGGGCGATCCTCCACCAGAACCCGGATGCCGCACGGGGAGGGGGCTCGGTGATTCCGAGCACGGGTAAATCGGTTTGCGCGAGTTCATAGTCGTCATCAGGGGAGCCCTATCTTGGTGATCATGACTCGCATCGCTGCGCGCAGGTTCCCTCGGGCCGCTGCTGTCGTGGGCGCTGTCCTGCTCGCCTGCATGGCGCTGTCCGGGCAGGCGTCGGCTGAGGTCGGGGTGCCTGCGGGAACAGTGGAGGCGGCAGCCGCAGACGCGCTCTTCGAGCAGTACGCGCCCCCGCCACCGACCCCCGGGATTATCTGCTTGGTGGACTCAGGGGTCAATCCTTCCCCGGACACGACCCCGATCCTGGCCGGCAGCTACGCGCTCTCGCCGAACACGAACACCAACGATGAACTCGCTACCCTGCATCCGCCGCTGCCCGGCGGGCACCCCGACGGCCACGGCACCTACATGGCGATGCTCGCGGCGGCGCCCGCGAACGGATGGGGGATGGTCGGCCTGGCTCCCACCAGCGTTCGCGTGTACAACGTCAAGGCGCTCGCCGCGGGACAGACCACGTTCGCTTTCTCCGAGTACTCCGCCGCAATCGTGTACTGCCAAGACCTCAGCTCCAGCATGCCGGTGACCGTTGTGAACCTCAGCCTCGGCTCGGGCACACAACCGTCGGGTAGCGATCTACAGAACCTGGAAAACTACGTTCAGTCAGCCAACGCACATGGCCTGAGCATCGTCGCGGCGGCCGGCAACGAAGGCGATCCGGTGCAGGCGCCCGCAGATGTGCCAGGAGTGCTGGGGGTGGGCGCCTCGGACGCGAATCCCGCAAGCGGTGGTGTGCTGTGCTCCTTCAGCAACCGCGGCACTGGTGTTGGGTTGCTCGCTCCGGGTTGCGGCAGCCAGACTGAGCCCGACGGTGGCGGGAACGGCATCGAAATCGCGTTCTCTGATGACGGATCGCCGGCGTGGGCAAACGGCACCAGCTACGCGGGGGAGATCGTCTCCACCGCGGAGGCGAGCATGCGCGCCTACGCCCCGACGCTCACCTACTCTCAGGCGCAGGGGTGCATCACCTCGACGCTCACCAGCGCAGGAGACCTCGACGTGGCCGCGGCATTCAACGCGTGCGGCCTCGGAGCTATCGTCAGCGAGGGCATGGCGGCCTACCGGGCGGCAAACAGCTCGCCGCTCACCCAGCCGGGCAGCACGGGTCCGCCCGCGGCGACGCTCACCCCGTCCAAGCCAGCACGTCGGCCCGTGCCGAAGATCACCGAGATCACGTTCAAGCACCACGCGCTGACGATCACCGTCGCTGAGATCCCCAAGGGCCTCCGGTTGCGGCTTGTCGTGCAGGGGCGTGGCGGGCGGGGAAGGATGATCACGCTCGCACAGACCACCACCGGGCACAGGACGAGCACGCTGCGCGCGAGCCGGTGGGATCGGATCGTGGCCAGGTTCCTGGCCGGGCACACCAAGCTCCCGGCGGTGATCGTGAACCGCGCCACACACGGCACGCAGACAGGCCTTCGCCGGGGTATCCGATGAGGCGCGCGCTGCTCGCCCTCGCGATGCCGCTCGCCGCGAGCGCGATCGCCACGGGGACCGCGCTCGCCGGCACCTACCAGGTGGCCGCCTGCGCCGCCCCGGCGCCGCTGATCAACAACTCCTGGCAGCCATTCAACAACAACCCGACCTATCTGGAAACAAGCACGAACTGCGGCATCGCCGAAATCACCGGGGGCAGCCCAAGCACGTCGGGCCTCGCTGCCGCCGACGTTCTACGGCTCACCACGAACGTCCCCGCGGGCGCGACAGCCGGCTGGCAGTTCATCGCGCCGTCGGGCGACACGATCAGCGCGGTCAGCATCGACCGCGACCTGTTCGACAACGGCCCAGGGTGGCAACCGCAGATCATTGACGGCACAGGCAACCCGCTCCCCGGGGAGACCTGCCCATTCAACGGGAACAATGGCGGTTGTGAGGCCTCCGGTGAAGCCGTGCACACTGGCCTTGACACGACGAGTCTCGCGATCGAGCTGGTCTGCGACCCTGAATCGCCTCGGCTCACCGTCTGTGGCAACGGGTTCTCCGAGCACGACGCGCGGGTCGAGCTCAACAGCGCGACGGTCACCGTCACCGACAACCAGCCGCCGCAGATCACCTCCACCAGCGGCTCGCTGTTCACCGGCGCTCTGGTGCGCGGCACCCTCTCGGGTACGGTCGACGGATCGGACAGCAGCGGCGTGCAGTACGCCCGCGTCTACATCGACGGCGCCCAGGTCGCCCAGCAGGCGTCCGCGTGTGACTTCACGCGACCCGCGCCTTGCCCGGCCAGCTCGAGCAACCAGTTCAGCCTCGACACGAGCGCGCTCGCCAACGGCCCGCACCAGATCCAGGCGGCCGTAGTCGACGCCGCGGGCAACCAGACCCTCGGCGGCCCCGTTCAGATCACCGTGGATAACACCGCCCCGACCGTCCCGACCGCCCCGATCACCGTGGATAACACCGCCCCGACCGTCCCGACCGCCCCGATCACCGCGCCTCCTCCGCCGAGGTCCATAACTTCCGGCAAGTCCACGAAGGCAAGCCCTCAGCTGCACATCCTCAGCGTGACGCGGACCAGGCGGGCGCTGCACGTGGGTGGTGCGGCGGCCAATACGCTCATCGGGCACGTCACGATCGTCGGCCACTACACGCTCGGAGCTCGCGCATGTAGCGTCCAGAAGACCGTTCGGGTCGCCCACGGAAAGTGGGCCGCCGTCCTCGGATTGCCTCCCGGCGCGCGGACAAGCCGCGTGACGGTCCTCTATCACGGCACTGCGGACTGGCTCGCTCAGACGGTGACCCGCTACGTTCACCATCATCGCGCCGGCGCTGGACACTGACAAGATGGCCGGAGACCTCGAGGACCCAGATCGGGTTCACCCAGTCGCGGAGCGACGCGCCGGCAGTGGGCGGTGTTGCTCCTCGCGTGCTGCCGAAGCGCCAAGGTAGGGGAGCACGATCAGCGACATCAACGGGTTCAGGAGCTCCACAAGCGTGCACGGGTCGCGGGCTATCAGTCGGGCGTAGATCAGGCCGAGCGCGCCGCCGAGCACGGCCTGCGCGGCCAGTGGCGGCGGGTTCCTGCAGGCGCCGCGCCCCTCATCGATGATCGGGATCAGCTCGCCGAGCACCTCGCCGCGGCGCATGAGCATCGCCGGAGACGCGACGGCGTGCCCGACGCAGAGCCGCGCGAGCTCCCGCTCCTCATCGAGCAACTCGAGCAAGGCGAGCACAGCCGCGCGCACGCGATCCACCCATCTGGCCTGGGGGTCATAGGCGGCGCTCGCGCGCTTGGTCGCGATAGCCACGGCCTCCTCGAACACCGCCGTCGGGCAGTCTTGGCGATCCTCGCCGTTGCGCGCCTGCAGCTCACGCTCAAAAGGCGCCATCAATGCAACGGGCGCCGGGCGCCTTGACTGAACGCCACCGGAGAGGGAACCGAGCCGCGCTCAAGACGCATCAGAGGGCGCACGCCGCACACACTAAATGGCGTTTGCACCCAGTTCACCGGCGTCGCCCGAATTAGGGCAAGTGAAACTGGGTAGCACCCAAGCGCCTGCGGCGGATCCCTCATGGGAGTGGGCGCCGCGACCGGGTCAAAGGCCACGGCGCCCACAGAGCATGGCGCGAGAGGGAACTAGCGCCAGCCCCCACTGCACGCCACCAGATGGGTTCGGGTGGCGTATCCTGGAACTGTAAATAGGCGATGGCTCACTTCGGCAAGCTAAGCTCAAATTAGGCCGAGTGAAACAGGCAAAGACAGCTCACTCGCCTCCGTCGACGTGCCGTGCATCATCGGTGGCGCTTCTTCTGGTGCGGCCTTTTCTTCGAGTGACGCTTCTTGTGCTTGCAGCCTGCCACGGCGACCGTCACCGTGGGTTTTAGCCGGGCGCCGTTTTGGCCGGTGATCGCCGTGAACATGTGCAGTGGTTTACCGCACAGCTTTGCGCTCGCGGCGAGCACCGAGTTGGGTCCCTCTGGGAGGACCAGGTCGAAGTGGCGGATCGGCACGTCTGGCATTGAGCGGAACGTGGTGGAGGTGATGTTCTTCGTGCTCACATACAGCGCGCCCGTCAGTTCGATCGTCACTCCGTCGGCTTGCAGGACGACGACCATGTTCGGGAACCCGCCGCCGGCGTGTGCGACGAGGAAGATCGGTCCGTGCATCGCCGTGCTGAGCAGTGGCGTGCTCGCGGCGGCGGTGCCGATAATCGAGCTGTGTGGGCAGGTGGCGGGGTTGCCTGCGAAGGTGCGTGCTGGGCACGCGTGCTGAATGCTTTCGAGTCTCGCGGGCATCCTCTGCGGGAGGTCTACCTTCAGCGAGCGGATGTTGGCCTCGCCTTCCGGCGTGGTGACCGCGATGTGAAGGCTCGCGCCGTTACCTGTGAATTCGCCATTCGCCTTCGTTACAGCGGTGAGCTTCGGCTTGAACGGCAGTTTCGTGCAGCCCGAGACGACGGATGCGCTAGACATACTCGCCCGCTTTTCGGTGCTCGAGATGGCGGTCCCCAACACGCTTGATGCACTGCACTCGGTCGGGTTGAACAGGAACTTCGAGCGGTTGATGTTCACGGTGACGGCTCGAAGGTCGAGAGGAATGCCTTGCAGGATCTCTGGCAGCGGGTCGGTCGTGACGGTCAGTTGCGCGGTACGTGGGTCGATGTAGATCGCGGCTCTCACGACCACCGTGCCCAGGTAAAAAGGGCCGGCGGCGACCGGCACCACGATGCTGAGACCGAACGGCGCCCCACGGTAGGGACCCGTCAGGTAGACATTGCCGGACGCGTTCGCCGGATCTGGACCCGCTCCCGCGCTCGCGGAGGCCGTGCCGAGCTCACTCGCCGCAGAGCAGGTTCCCGTGTTGGCCTGTGCTTCGGGGCACTGGGTGACGCTCGTCAGACCGCCGAGTAGCCCGGGGGGCATCGTGATCTGAACACCCGAGAGGTGTTCTTCACCGTCGCTGCGCCCTACACTGATCCTCAAGGATGTGAACGCTCCGGCCTGATTGTTCGCTGCGGCGGCGTCCAGGGAGGGAACGAAGTGCCCCGTCGGGCAGGGCCCGCCCCCTGGACCGGATGTAAGCGTGAATGAGCTTTCAACGCCCACGGGCGTGTTCGTGCTCCAAGGCGCGAGCAGGGAGCGCGTGTCGTAGGTGCCGCAGGCGGCTGGAGTGCTGAGCAGCGCGTTCGGCCCAGGAGAGAGGTGCACCTTGATCTCGCTGAAGGGGAGTTGCGGGGTGTTCTGGAATCTCAGGCTCACGCGTCCGCTGGCTTGGTTCAGCCGCACTTCGCCGGCGAGCTTGATCAGTGCGCCGCTGCCTTCCAAGACCACGTACGCCGCGAGCGGTGAGGAAAACGGGTTTTCTTCCTGGCGCGCGAGATACACCGCTCCGTGAAGAGGCTCTTCGGCGAGCGGGGTGTCGACTTCAGCGGTCCCGAGCTTCGACGCGGCCGGACACCCGACTGGGCTTTCGTTGAACAACAACGTCGCTTCCGTCCCGCTGACCCCTAACTGTTCCTCCGAGCATGCCTGAAGACGTGTTGCAGCAGAGGGGGAGAGGACCCACCCGCGTGGCAGGCTGACGTTCACGTTGCGCAGATCTGCCTCTGCGAGGCCGTTTGGGTCTTCGTTCTGTGGGATCTTCATGTCGATCGTGGTGCCGGCGGGTGTTTCCGCTGAGGTGGTTTCCGGCGTGACTTCGATCGACGGGCTGAAATCGAGCTTTGGGCAGCCTTCCAATTCCACCGGATCGCCGTGCCCGTCGATCGAGAATATGCCGGGGAGTGTGAGTGCCCGAAGCGGTTCGTCGACGGAGTGAGTAGTGACGGCTATTGCCTGCTGTGCTCCGCAGGCTGTCGGCAGCCGCAAAAGCGGCTTCACGGGGGCTTCGCTTCGGACACCTGCTCCCGGTTCGCTGCGGCCTGTTGGGTAGCGCAGCGAGTCGTGGGTAGGGCTGGCCGGATCGCCCCACACGCTGACGGTCGCTTCACTCACCGCCCCACCATGAATTTCCACGCTGTCGAACGCCAGCCGGTAGCTGCCTTGCGGCCCGGGCCTCACACTCGCGTCGAGGTACCCGGAGAACACGTTGTGAAGGGCGACGCCGAACCGCGCGGGGACGCCTGGCGGCGGTTGCAGGTTGTAGAGAGCCACCTCGGTATGCTCGCCGGGACCTTCGTAGAGGATCACCACCCCGACCTGTGTGTCGGGTGGGCACTGGGGTCCTTCAAACGGTTCCCCGGCTTCGAAGTCTTCGCTTGAGCACTTTGGCACGGCGCTAGCGACTCCGACGAAACCTTCAGGAAGCTCTAGGTCGACATCCTTTGCGGTGCCTGACGCGGTCCCATTGATGTCCTTCGTGTTGAGCACGAACGTCGCGGTCGTTTCGAACGGATGGGAGCCCGCCTGCGTCGCCGAAGTCCCGTTGAAGTTCGTCGCCCACAGCTGAACACTCGACACACCAAACGGTGCCGGGGTCGAGTTGATTTCGATTGGCACCGTGTCGCTCGCCGATGTGCCTCCGCCGCCTGAGACCGTCGCAGTGTTTGGTTCGCTGCCGGCTGCGTTTTCGGATGCCTGCAGGTCGATGCCGATGCCGGCGGCCTGTGAGTTGACGTAGGTGCGGTATGCGGGTCCGATTTTGGTCCCCATCCGGTCTTCGCACGTTACGGTGTGCCCTTCATCGCTGATCGAGCATTCGCCCCACATGCCAGCCGGTTCGATCGATGTGCTTGACGGCGCCAGCGAGCCCGCCCGCGTCGCGGTGACGCTTGCCGGAAGGTGGTCCACGACAGTTATTGGATCGCCCCCAACACTCATTTCTGGGCCCTGGTTTTCGATCCTCAGCAGGAGCTCTCCCGCTCCGCCCGGTGCGACGTGCGTGGGTAGCGCGGTGTCGCTGATCCGCCACGCTACACCTAGTTCAGCGGCTATCGCTGCTCGCGTGTACGACACCGCCAAGGACAGGGTGGCCAAGGCGATTGTCATGCCAACTTTTCCCCTGACTCCCACCCTCACATTCTAGTTGCTCGAGCACCGCCTGCCGCACCTAGCGGGGCACGAGGCCGGACCGTTGCCTGTGGGACGGGCATCGCTACCTCCTCCCGTTGGTGGTGGCCTTCCTAGCTTTGGACTTGTGCTTGGGCCCGTATTTGGCCGTCGCCGAGCGTTCGCATGCGCTGCGCTTCGTGCGTTTGCTCTTGCCTGCGAATTGCTTGTGGCATTGCTTGAGCGCCTTGGCGAGCTTCTGGGCCCGGGTGAGGGGTTTAGGCGCAGGCTTAGCTGGAGTTTCGAGGTTCAGGGCAGGCGGTGGGCGTTCGGCTCCTGTGCCTGAGGTAGCCGACGCGTTCCCGCTGGAGGGGGGAGCGCCGGCGCGGCAGGCCGCTTCATGAGCGCAAGCGGGAGCCGGCAAAGGAGGGAACCCGCCGCCTTCCCTGGCGTCGTACATGTCTTTGATTTCATCGGTATCGCCGGGCACGAGCGACTGGCTCGTGACAAAGAAGACATCACTGCCGGTCGCGCTCGCGTCCGCGAACGCGACATCGGGGTTGGTTTCGCCGCTGCCACCGGAGATCAACGAGACGCAGCCGAGCTCTTCCGGTATGAACTTCGAGCCGGCCGCGGAGGTCGACGACGTACACGAGCCGACCCCTTCGGGCTGGTACTCATACAGGTCGGGCTGGTGGTTGATATCGCCCGGAACCAGCGCCGCGCTCGTGGTGAAGATGACGCGGCCGTTGTCAAGGGTGTAGCGCGAGCGGCCGGCACCATTGATCGCACCGGACGCGTAGGGCACCGAGTTTTTCGGCACGCCGTCAGGAACACATGACACACACACGATCGACTGGGCGTGCTCTTCTTCCGCTTCAGCCGAATAACGGAATATCTCCGCCCCCCGAATGGTTTCGAGAAGTGTTCCGTCTTCATTTATGACAGCAAAAGGTTCGGCGGCCTGTCCGGTGAGATTTTTGCGGGATCCAAACGTGACATAGCGCCCATTCGGCGACACCTCCGCCGTACGTTCAGACGAGGTGACGATCCAATCAAAGAGAGAGCCGTTCTTGACGGTGATGCCGTTGACGCCAGATTCGTCTTTTGGTTCGAGGGTGGCGATGAAGGTGGTGGTCTCGTTGTGGCGGACGTAGAGCTTGCACCCCGTTCCGGTGGCTCCCTCCTGATGGCCAACACTATTGCTGCTTTTGCCGCCCCTTTCTCCGCAGGTGCCTGCGGGTGCGTTTGGGGTGAGTTTTCCCCCGGCGACGAAGTAGACGTAGGAGCCTTCTTCGGTGCGTTCGCCGCCGATGCCGAGGATTCCCTGCACGTCGGGATGTTCGGACGCATCGATGGTGAGATCTGTGAGCTCTCCGGTGACGACGTCATATTCGTAGAGGTCCGGTTCGTTTTCCGCGGCGTTAGAGACCCCGGGGATCAGTTCCGCTTCATCGAGGAAGAACACCTTCGAGCCGCTCGCAGTCTCTTCGAGGACCAAAGCGCCCGTGCCTTCGGCCACCGTAGGCAAGACGGCCGGCGGCACCGGTTCGGGACTGAGAGTGTCACCGTTTTCGATGGTCCATCCTGTGGGCGATCGTCTGGATGTGTAGCCTTCTCCGAGTGGACCGTGGGGGTGGAAGAAGTCGCCTCCGTAGGTGATGGCTTCCCCGTTGGCGAGCGCGCGGCCGGCCGGCGCTGCGCCTGGGACCCCTGAGACACCGCCGGTGCCGCCTTCCTTTTCGATCGGTGAAACCTGCTCGTAGGCGCGGCAGTCAGGGAGCTGAGTCGAGTTGTTCTCGGCACGGAGTGTTTCGTTGGGACATTCGGCCTGTGCAACCGATGGCGCCAGGAAAGGTAGGACAAACAGGAGAGGTAGAAGCAGCGCGAAGCGTGAGGAGGTGCGACAGATGGGGGAAAGCCATGCGCCTGAGGTCTCAGTGCGATTCCGGCCGACGGCTAGGCGGAGAGGTTTGAAAACAGTCATGAGCCGGCCCTCCGTCCGATGTTGGCTGTTCGCACCCTATGCGCTCGTCTGTGATCCGAGGCTGCCTTTGCCTTTTTGGCCTTCCCCCTACCGGGGACACCCAGAGGGCGCTGCGCACGCGGGCAGCCCGTAACGCCGATTTTCGTTGTCTCTTTGATCAGCGCACCATTTTGGCCTTCGATCGTCGTCGGTATCTGCAGTTTGCTGCCACAGAGGTTCGCGTTGACGCTGCCATGCACGAACGCGGCGAAGATCGAGTTGGGCCCGGTCGGCAGCTTTGCTTCGAAGCTGCTGATTGGCGCGTCGGGTATCGCTTCGAACTTTGAGTAGGTGATGCCTTTTTTGATGTTCGTCTTTCCGTCAACGATGATGGTAATGCCTTCGCCCTGCAAGACCATCTCCACGTCGGGGAAAGCCGCGCCGCCGTGGGACACGAGGATCATCGGGCCGCTGACGGGCTGTTGCAAGACAGGGGTAACCGCCTTAGCGGTTCCGATCACGGAACCTGCTGGACAGTGTGCCGGGTTTTCTTCGAACGTCTGCGCGGTGCACGCCTTCTGCAGCGTGGTCAAGCGTGCCGGCAGCGACGTCGGGATCTGCAAATTGAGGCGATGTATGTTCGCTTCTCCTGGTTTCTGCGTCAGCTTCACTTTCAGTGATGCCCCGTAGGCTTTCGTCGCTTTGGGGCTCGTCGTGATAGACAAGACGGGTTTGAACGGCAGTTTGGAGCACCCGGCGGCTTTGAAGTTACTCGAGATTCCGACCGTGCTCCCTTCGGTGCTCGTCACACTTCCGGTGACCCCGAGCTGGGCGCAATTTGTGGGGTTGAACGTGAAGCCCGGCCTAGTCACGTTGACCGTGAGGCTGCGGATGTCGAGCGGAACCCCCTGCACAATCGTCGGAAAGGGATCGCTTTTGACGGTGGGCTGACCGGTCGCCCTGTTGATGTAGAGCCCTTGCCGGACCACGACGACGCCCAGGTCGAAAGGTCCGGCAACGGCCGGAGTGATCGCATCCAGGCTGAAGGGCGCCCCCTCGTATGGTCCCGAGAGGTACTCGTGCCCGGTAACAGACACGGGTTCTACTCCAGGACCGGCCGTCGCGGTCACGGTGCCGATTTCGGAGCTCGCTGGGCAGCTTGGCGCAGCCTCCTCGGTCGCGCCATTGCCCGGCCTGTTGAGGCGTTCCGCCGCTTCGATGTCGGCGTTGGGACACCGGCCGACCCCGGCGAGCTTCCCGAGCAGTCCGGGCGGCAGCGTGACGCTGACAGCGCCGAAGCGCTGCGTTCCGTCTTCGCGCTTCAGCGTCAAGCTGAACGGGCTGTATGTCCCAGCCGCCGCGTTGGCAGCGCCGGCCGTGAAGCCGGGTGTATTGGGAGGGCTGCACCCTGTGTTCGTCGCGATCGAGTTGGACGCCGGTTCGACCACGGCACCGTTCCAACCAGTGATCTGGGTACTCGCACTAGCACTCCCGCACGTCTGCGGGGTCATCAGAGCGGCGTGTGCTCCGCCGAAGAACTTCAGCTTCAGGTCGCTGAACGGGAACTGCGGGCTGTTGTCGAAGACAGCCCTGATCTGTCCGGGCTGGAGGCCCCTGACGCCTTCCTGCCCGCCGACTTCGAAGCGCCCCGGAAGCTTGATGAGGACGCCGGTGCGGGGATCGTCCACCACGAGATAGCCGCCGAGCAGCGACCCGTCGACCGTGCCTTGCTGGGCGACGTAGATCTCGCCTTCGAGCGGGTGTTCGAGAATGGCCGTTGTGACTTCGAGGTCGCCGATCTTCGATGCAGCCGGGCACGTCGGCTGTTGTTCGTTGCCAAGCCCGAGCTCGCTCGGACTACAAGCTTCCAGGCCGTTGGCCGCCGCAGGCGAGAGAGACCAGTTGGGGGGCAGCGTCACAGAAGCGTCCTTCAGGTCGGCCTCCGCCAGACCATTGGGGTCTTCGCTCTGGGGCAGACGAAGATTGGCTTCGATACCAGTGGGGCTGTCGGTTGCCGAGGTTTCGGGGCTCAGTTCGAGCGACGGGCTGAAATCAAGCTTTGAGCAACCCTCCAGCGAAACAGGGTTTTCCTGCTCATCAGTCGACGCCGTGAGCCCCGTGAAAGGCACCACCGTCTGCAACGGGTCCTCCCACGAGACGGTGCTCAACGCCAGGGTCTGCGGCACACCACACGATGTCGGCAGATCGAGGAACGGACGCGGCGGAACACCGCTTGGCAGATCATTACCCGCCGCGACTTCGTTTTCACCAGGGTGAAAGCGCAGCGCATCATGTGAGGGTTCCGCCGGATCGCCCCAGAACGCGACCGTCGCACCACTCAGCGTTTCAGTCGGTTTCAGATTTTGCGCCTCGACAGACACGGCGTATTCACCCATGGCGTTGGGCTTCACCGTCGCGTCGAGAAACCCCGCGAACCGTTCATAGCCAAAGCCAAACTGAGCAGGCACCCCCGCCGGAGGAACCAAGTTATAGACAGGCAACTCGGCATACAGGTTCGGCTCAATATAGACGGTCGCCACACCAACCTGAGTATCAGAAGGACAGACCGGGTTATGGTTTCGCCTGACTTCGCGGAGGTCAAAGTCAGGTCGCGGGCACTTCGGCACAGCATTCGGGTTGCCCACCAGGCCCGCAGGCAACTCGACACGCACATCCCGTGCTACACCACCAGTCGGAGAGACACCCGCGCCACTCCCGCTGCCTGTGATCTCGTTGTTGAACGTGAGGCTCGTCGTCGTTTCATACGGGTGCGAGCCGGCCTGGGTCGCCGGCGTGCCGTCGGTATTCGCCGACCACTGATCAGAACCGGCCACACCAAACGGGGCCGCGGAGAGACCGACACCGACGTCCGCAACGCCGCTCGCAGTACCGGCAGCGCCACCGCCTGAAACCATCGCGTCATCGACGAGCATCCCGGAAGTCACAGGCGAGACGCTTTCCACTTCGATACCGATCACAGGCGCCAACGATGATGGCACCACGCCGTTGAAGATCTCACCTACGCTGCGCAGCGGGGCGATCGTCGCACCGGCCTGATAGGTGCACGTCACGGTACGCCCGGCACTGGAGATTTCGCATTCACCCCAGCGCCCCGACGGTTCAAAGGAGAGTTCCTGGGATTCGAGCGCGCTCGCCTTCACGGCCACGAGGCCTGCCGGCAGCTGATCCACGACCCGCACGGGCGAGCCCGCCACGCTGGGCGCGTCGCCGATGTTGTCCACGTGCAGCAGGAACAGGCCCTTGCCAGCGGGTGCGATGACGGTCGGGACCGCCTCCGCGGTGATGCGCCAGGCGGGCTGGGGCTCGGGGGCTCCGGCGGCGAGGGCTGGGGTTGAGCTGATGAGCAGGGCGGCGATCACGGGCAGCGTCAGGGATGCTGCGAGTGTTCGTCTGCTCAACTGGGGAGCGCCGGCGCGGTCGGGGTTTGAGGCGGGCATCGCTCGCTTTCTATTTCTTCCCTTTCTTTATCGGGCCGAAATGCTTGTGCGCGGTTGCTTCGCAT
>OBLU010000735.1_pt1 | contig 30746 bp, 31 predicted proteins | sample 1518681 | NCBI WGS metagenome assembly OBLU01 (sample SAMEA3539304, study PRJEB22396) | soil metagenome | biome: tundra; feature: field; material: soil | place: USA | collected 2010-05 | depth 0.15 m
GCACATGGTGCATGATCGCGAGATCGCCGCCCTTTACCAGCGCAATGCGGAGTCTTTGGGTCGCCGATTTGGCGACGGCAAGTATGAAAGGGCGGTGATTTCCACCGATATGGGCAATCTGTCGCTCGCTCTTCCCGCTATCCATCCCATGATTGGTATCGATTCCCTGCCGGCGGTCAACCATCAACCAGAATTCACCACCCACTGCATTACCCATGCCGCAGACGAGGCAATGCTCGACGGTGCACTGGCAATGGCGCTCACCGCGTTTGATATCGCTCAGAGTGGTACACTCTGCGAGCGGTTGAGCTCGACGAGCAAAAGAAGACTCTTGCCGACCACTCAGCCAAACATCGGACTTGGAAGACGAACTAATCCTCTGCTATAAGGTCAATGTAACTGAGTCGGTCGCGCTCCGAAGATTCGAACGGCAGCTGTTTACAACCGCAGGGAGATATCGTGCGAAGACTTGAGGGACGCATCGCAATCGTCACCGGAGCAGGCCAAGGTCTGGGCCGGTCCCATGCGCTGCACTTGGCAGCACAGGGCGCAAGTGTTGTGGTCAACGACTTGGGAGCAGCGGTTCACGGAGGAAGTCTTGGCCATTCGCCGGCGCAGCAGGTCGTAGATGAAATTACGAGGCAAGGCGGCCGTGCCGTGGCCAGCGCTCACGATGTTGCCGATTGGAAGCAAGCAGGCGAACTGGTGGATGTCGCGCTGCGGACGTTCGGTGATCTCCATGTCCTGGTCAACAATGCGGGAATCATCCGCGACCGCACGTTAGCTAACATGACAGAGACTGAGTGGGATGACGTAATACGCGTCCATCTCAAGGGGCATGCCGCCCCCACCCATCACGCGCTGGCCTACTGGCGGGACCGTGCCAAAGCGGGGCAAGAAGTGAAAGCTTCGGTTGTCCACACCACCTCCGCGGCAGGTCTGGCCGGCAATTTCGGTCAGGCAAACTATTCCGCCGCCAAGCTGGGCATTGTGGCGCTGTCGCGAGTGGTGGCTCTTGAAGCTGGCTCCTACGGCGTTAGATCGAATGTCATCTCCCCTTCGGCTCGCACTCGTATGAGCCTTTCGGTTCCGGGCGGCGAGGACTCTCTGAAACCACCCACTGACCCTTCACAGATTGACGTATTTGATCCCCAGAATGTGTCTCCAACGGTTGGGTGGTTGGCAGAGAAGGATTGTCCGGCAACGGCCCAAATCTTTCACATCATCGGGAATCGCCTTCTCGTAATGTCCATGCCGGCGATTGCCCACGATCTGAGGACCGAGCGACGCTGGAAGGCAGAGGAACTCGATCGCGAGCTTCGAAACAAATTAGTGAAACCACCCCTGGTTGAGGAATTTATCAAATGTTAAGCGATGCCGACCGTCGCCACGGCTCTGCCCCAGGCAGTCCGGCTGCGTCCGGTGGATTGAAAAAAGAAATCGGAGCAGGCGAGTTTTTTACGCTGTCCTTTGCCGCGATGGTAGGTATCGGCTGGATCGTGGTTCTCGGGGAGTGGCTCCGAGACGGCGGCCCTCTGGGTGCCATAATCGCGTTCCTGCTGGCTGGTGGAGTCATGATGCTGGTTGGCCTCTGCTACGCGGAGATGACCACCATGATTCCTGCTTCCGGAGGTGAGATCGCTTACGCGTACGAGGTATTCGGGCTGCGCAGCAGCTTCGTTACCGGTTGGTTCCTGGCACTGGTATACATCTCCGCGACTGCATTTGAGGCGATCTCGGCAGGTTGGATCGCCGGAGTACTTTTTCCGCCCTTGCGCGGAACCGTGCTTTACACGGTTCGGGGAGCGCCAGTCACATCGGGAGGGCTGGCAATCAGCCTGGGTGGCACCCTGTTCTTCACCGTCCTGAATTACCGAGGCATGAAGGGCTCTGGCCGGTTCCAGGACATCTTTACCTGGACAAAGATTTCCATTTCAGTGCTGCTGGCGAGCGCCGGCATCTTGTGGGGCAGCACTCAAAATCTCAAGCCGCTGTTTCCCGAGAGCAATGCGCACACTGGTTCCTGGACCGGAATTCTCAGCGTTTTGGTAACAGCGCCGTTTTGGTTGGCCGGTTTCAACACGGTGATACAGGTTATGCCGGAAAAGAAAGAGCAGACCTCTTACCGCAGAGTCGCCTTCGCGCTGATCTCCTCCATCGCTTTGGCAGCCGTGTTCTACGCTTTGCTGATCCTTTCCTGTTCCATGGCAATGCCATGGGTGCAAATCACCAAGCTGGAATTCCCAGCTATCGGCGCGTTCGAAGCAGCGCTTCAGTCCACCTTCTGGGCGAAGATAGTGGTGTTATCGGCTCTACTGGGATTGCTGGCAACCTGGAACTCCATCTTCGTTGCCGCCTCCAGAGTGGTGTATACGCTTGGACGGGCGCATATGATTCATCCGTTCTTCGGCAAAGTTCACCCCAAGTTCGGCGTTCCAACCGTTTCTACGTTGTTCGTCGGCGCGCTAACTGCCGGTGGCATTCTGCTGGGCCGCAGTTCGCTGGTCCCGATCGTGAATATGGACTCGAGCTGCTTCATGTTGATGTATGTGATCGTCTGCGTAGCGCTCATCAAGTTGCGCTGGACCGATCCCGACCGTCTGCGCCCGTATTCCGTACCCGGTGGCACAGTCACAGCACTGATTGCCGCTTTGGCATCCACGTTCATGCTGCTGGACTCGTTCTACCTTCCCTACGCCGCGAGTAAAGATCGCATTCCTTTGGAATGGATGTTCTTCATCGGTTGGGCTGTACTGGGAGTGTTGTTCTGGGCGGTTTCACGCGGCCGGCGGGACGTCAGCGATGCTGAACGCAGGCTGCTCATCATGGGTGAGGAATTCACTCCACGCTTCCTGCCGACGACTTCCTCGGTAACCGCTGAGTCGAGGTGAATCTGGAGCTTTGATGCAGAGAGCTTATGAGCACTATCGAGGCGCAGTCGAGGTACCGAGGAAGCAGGCGGTCGGCGGCTTGGCTATCGGAATTATTGTGATCGACGTTTGGTATCCGATGCTGCCAGGCAATGTTGCCAATGCGAGCACTTACAGTTTCCCCGTCGCGTACAGCGTATTAAGGGGTGCCACTGTTGAGCAGATCCTGACCGGCGACCCGATCCTGAAGGACCTGATAATCGAAGCTGGAAAGGAGCTAATTCAGACGCAGGGTGTTCGAGCGATCGTGGGGGCATGTGGATCATTCGCCAATTATCAGTCGGAGGTGGCCGCAGCTCTGGATGTGCCCGTATTCATGTCTGTAATGTTGCAGGCGCCCATGATTCTTCGCGCGTTGAAGCCGCAACAGAAACTCGGCATTATTGCAGCCTCCGAAAGTGCAGTCACTGCAAAGGTTTTTCAGGAATGTGGAATTACGGACTCGTCCCGCCTGGTGATCGTGGGAGCCAAGAAGCTTTCAGAGTTTCAAAAGATACTCCAATGCCAAGGCGGGTTTGATACGTCAGCTCTGGAGCAAGGCATAGTCGCACTTGCCACCGACATGGTTGCTGCTGACCCCGATGTAAGTGCGCTGCTGCTGCAGTGCAGCGACCTTCCTCCCTACGCCGCTGCTATCCAGAATGCCACCGGGTTGCCAGTATTCGACATGAATGGATTGGTGGAGTGGGCATACTATGCGACCGTCCGGAAACCTTATGCAGGCTTTGTGTGAAGATGCAATCCTATTCGCTCGAGTAGCAGCCCGAAGTTAGGATCCGAGTGCAGATTTTTCAGCTTAGGATCTACTCCCATGAATGGCAGCCACACCGAATGCTCATCGTAGGCCTTCGCCAGCCATTTTAGACAAGAATCGCGCTGATTCAGCGCTGCATGCATCGTAGCGACATCGTAAGCAGAGACGTAAGTCTGCTTCGACAGTGCGATTAAGTCTTCGAGGATCTTCAGCGCATTCTCTCTCTGTCCCGCGATTGCATAGGCGTGCCCTAACCCGGCAATCATCCAGCCACCAGGCATAACCGGCTTCTGAAGCTCGTTGATCGCATCCTCATACAAGCCCTTCTGCTCGTAGGTCAAACCGAGGGCCCAGTGAGCCAGCGGATACTCCGGGTCGATCTCCAGCGCCTTGCCAACATAGACTTGCCGCACTGTCATACTCGCCACAGTGGTAAGAGATAAGTGCCACCCAAACGTTAATGATGGGTGAAAGCGGATCTAATTGAAGCGCCTGCCGCGCATCGGCCATGGCTTCCGACCGCCGACCCATCAGGGAAAGAAAATTTGCATGCCAGTGGTAAGCAGTGGCGTACTCATGGTTCAACTCAAGGGCCCGCTGGTATTCCTTTTCCGCTCCACTCCAATCCCATTCGAAAAAGGCCTTAACTTCCGCGAGAGAAGCGTGGGCCTCGCCCCGCGTCTCGTCGAGCTCCGCTGCCCGGGTGGCCGCCGTCTTCGCCTGCATCATGGCGTCAAACGGTGGCAAAAGGCGATACGCACCCAGCAGAAGGTAGGCATCAGCGCTAGCCCGCTGTACGTTAGCGAGTACGACGCGTCCTGCAGCACGGCCTGCTCAAAGTAGCTGATTGCCTTTTTCAGAGCTTCGTTCGTTCTCTTGTTCCAATAATAGCGGCCTTTCAGATATGCTTGGTAGGAAACCGAGTTAGCCGTAGTCTTCGTTGTGACCTCCTGCTCGGAAGGCAAGAGTTCGAACTTTAGGGAATGCGCAATATGCCTGGCGACGTCGCACTGGATCGCAAACACGTCGGTCACATTGCGCTCGTAGCTTTCAGCCCACAAGGTCGCTTCGTTGCGCACATCGACCAGTTGAACAGTGATGCGAAGCCGGTCACTTGCTCGACGCACATGCTTCCAGCGTGGTTAGATCGAGCGGATCATAGCGGTGCTGCCAGCGATAGAAGGTCTGGCGGGAGATTCCGAAATGGCGGCAGGTCAGGGCCACGTTCTGGGTCATGCGGTAAAAATCCATCCAAGCCAAACGCACCCGCGCGGCTCGGCTTAACTCCGCCCCGACTCCGGCCAGCCGGCCCGAGCCGGGTGGCTTTCCCTTGCGAATTTGCATGCTGACACTCTATGCGAGTGTCACTAATCATTCTGAACGAGAACAGAAGCTCAACGGCGGGAGGAAGGTTTCCCTTGATTTCTTGGGCACGAACTCGGAAGGTGAACCAACGGTCCGTTTTCCAGGGCTGAATCATATGCACTCCAAGCTACGAGAAGTTTCAACCGAAATAATCACCGTACCGGCATAGCTACCCGGTGGGGTTGCGCCCAGCGCGGGGCAGGCTTAACAGGACCGTGCCGTGCCACACTCACGAGACCTGGTCACTTCACGACAGGCAGAATGATGCGTGATGGATAGCTTGGCGCGTGATGCACGCTGTTCTCAGCCACAATCCATTCCGTCTCATCGAAGTTATGCCCGCCGGTATTTAGATTCCGGTCGTACCGGGGGAAGCTTGAACTCGTCACCTGAAGACGAATCCGGTGCCCCGGTTCGAAGTACCAGCTATAGGCCCCAAGGTTGATGCGTACCTCGTAGACCTCGCCAGGCTTCATGAGAACCGCAGGCTTGTCGCGACCCTGACGAAACCGCGCGCGGATCACGTTCTCACGCAGGTTCATGGTGCGTCCATCCGGATAGACATCCACTAGCTTTGCAACGAAATCGGTATCCTTGGCGGACGAAGAAACATACAGAACAGCTTCTATCGGTCCTGTCATCTCGAATCCCTTGTCGATCGGCGGCGACGTATAAGTCAGCACATCGTTTCGCGCGCTCACCGGCCGCTGATCCGTGATGGGTTTGCCCCCGACGTAGTCGTTTACTCCGGACGACGACACCGGGTTACCGGGATCGTACGTGAACGTGTCCACTGCATTTTTCTCTGGTGGTGCAACGGCCAGCTTGCCGTCGCCAAAATGACTGTTCGCCCGGCCGCCGCTCTCAAGATAGTAGTTTACGAAGCGCGTCCCGGGCACGGGCCATGAATTCGCTGCCCGCCATTCGTTCTTGACCAGAAGATAGTATTGAATCTTCGGCATTGCCGTGATGTCGCTGCTACCACCACGCAGCCAATGGTCGAACCATTTCACGTAGATATCGTAGTGTCCAAAGCCCGGGTCTCCCGCGTCGACATCACCGATCATTGTGTGCTGGGTTGCGGCCTCCGACCCGCAGTGTGATGTTGGAGAGATAATGATAAATTGGTTATCGCGACTCGTGGCGCTAAGCGCCGTCCTCTCGAACAAACTGCGCATATGTAGAGCGCCATCGGCTGATAAATCGTTCCAGCTCTCGATGTATAGAGCAGGCGCGTCAATTCGATCTGCATCCGTCACATAATCGAATTGCTTCCAATAGGGGTCGGTGAGATCCATTGTATGGCTCACATATTCCTCGTAGTCAGACGGTGGACCTTCGGCCTTCTTCATCATGTCAATTACAGGAAGGCTCCACAGGATTTCCGTAAGATCTTTCCGCTTGCTTCCCGGCACGAGTAAGGACCCCGGGACATCTGGACCGGTCTTGAAATACTTTGAGAAGGAGAGGTACGCCTCACGAGAGTAACCGGGTGGTGGATGGTAGTAAACCTTGCTGCCATAGTGAAAAAACCAATCCAATCCAATGCTCAGCATCCAGGCACCGCCGGTTAGATCGGTCGCGTTGTGGAATAGGCCACCACCAGCTCCTACCGCCAATCCCGCACCCTGTGGGATCATGGCAGCTAAGCCTGGTGGCAGGGCGGGTGCCTGGTACAGCTGAACTTCACCCGCATACGAACATCCATAGGTCCCAATCTTTCCGTTGGACCACGGCTGTTTTGCCAGCCAGGCGATTGTGTCGTAGCCATCTTTTCTGTGATCACGAGTGAACCGATAGACGCCTTCCGACTCGAATTTCCCGCGAAAATCCTGCACGGCGACTGCAAAGCCCTGACCTGCAAAAAATTCCGCCGATGGCACGTAGTTTAGGTTAGTCTTCCCGTACGGCGTCCTGATCAAGACAACAGGTAATTTAGCGTCATCGCCAACTGGGAAATACAAATCCGTTGAGAGTTTGATGCCATCCCGCATCGGGATGAATAAACTCTTTTCGACGCGCACACTGTACTTGGCTTTAGGCACTTCTAGTGCGCCGGGTCGCGGCTTGAGATCTTGGGATGCCACGAAAGAGCTGCTCGTACAAACGACAGCAATGAACGTAATCGCTCGAAGTACCTCTTTCATGATGCGTCGACCTCTCTTTCAATAGACAGCGTGTCTTTCGCTGAACATCGGGACAACATCAATCACCTTTTTGGGCTTTTGGAGCTCACGAGCTTCATGCAGTGCACCGATGAACTCGCTGGTAGGCTCGTGCCCTCCGTTCGCCATCACGATTTCGAAGATCACGCAAGCTAAGCGCCTCCCGTGTGCGCGGAAGAAGTCGTGGCGCGTCTGTAGATCGTTAAATGGTAGTTCGAAGACACCGTTCAACGCCGCGGACGTAGCAGATGCCGGAAACGACGTTCGCGGCGCTTTCGTAGGCCCGTGCCATCCATGATAGTGATTCTTGAAAACGGCAATGCTGCCTCGACCCGTGGCCTCGCAGGCAAGTCCAATGGCGGCTGTTGTAGCTTCGCTGCCTGTGGTACAAAACCGAACCATGTCGTAGACCGGAAACAAGTCCAGCAATCGGTCAGCCGCCTCAATTTCGAATGGATTAGTAGCGTTGTACCCAATTCCCTTTCCGATAGCTTCAAGTTGGCGTTGCGTCACGGCTGAAAGTTGTAGCCCAAGAGGATGGAGCCGTATCCGCAAACGTAGTCAACGAATTCCCTGCCGTCAACACTCCAGACATGGGTGCCCTGAGCTCTATCCAGGATAATCTTCTCTGGTCCTTCCTTTAGTCTGATGTTCGTCGACACGCCGCCCGGCATTCGACGCATCGCCAACTGAACGAGTTGATCAAGATTCATGATCTCTACCATTGGTCTTAAGCACCGCGTTGTTGCACCTCAACATAGCATTCGGCTGGTCAGGTTGTCTCGGCCTGCTTCACGGCAGTGATTGGCTTTGCGATCTGATTGGGACAAAATCACGTTGAACTGCCGCGCCGGCGATGAGCCAAACAGAGAGCGCGGCATATTCGTAAGCAGTGAAATGACCGGGCAGGAAGGGCAGAAATTTCATAAGAATCATAGTGGCACCAATGACTGCACCTGTGGCGGCAACTATTCGCTCGGTTCTCCGCTGAGCAATCTTTTGAAAGAGCATCGCGTTCTTCCCGCTATGTGCGGTTGAATTTAGAATGAAGTATGCCGTGCATGCCATCATCCAGCCGAATGCAGATCCAACAGAACCGACTTCTGTAACGGGAATGAGTATCGTATCTCCAAGAAATACTGCACCGGCGGTAAATGCGCTGATCACAAGTACAGCTGCGGCAGGAGTTAGGTTCTTAGGATGGATTCTTCCGACCCGAGGGCTTACCAGACCTCGATTGGATAATGCAAACAGCAAACGCGTGGTAGCTACAAATGCTCCGTTGAAGACTTTACCGAGCGAGACCAACGCCGCTAGTAGAACGATATCCACGATGGCGTGTCCACCCACGGCGTGCTGAAGCGCCACAACGGTTGCGAATTTCTGTCGTACCAGTCCTGTCCAAGGCTGCGCAAACGCAACCACGGCAATCACTGAAGCGTAAAAAAACGCCGCCACAACAATCGAGAGGAGAGTGGCCACCAAGTAATCTCGGGGCTGGAAATCGAGCCGTGATTCTTCCGATGCTTTACCGATAGACTCGAATCCTGTCATGAAATAAGGTACGATTTGCAAGACCATCAGAACCGCCAAAATTGGGGAGCCACTGAAGAGCGGAGTAAAATTGCGAATCGCTCCGTGTGTTATTCCCACAAAGCTGAACACGAGAGCAAGTAGGAGAAAACCAAGCATTGCGGCGCTCTGAAACGTGGCGCTGAGCCGAACTCCCCGGTAGTTTACCGTAGTTACCAAGCCTGTGAGCAACAAGCCAAGCACGAGCTGTGGCAAATAGACCGGTTGGCTCCCGATGCGATAGACCTCGTGAGACTCGAGTGCGGGGAAAATGTAAGCGGCGATTTTGCCGAACGCCACCGCGCACCATGGGCAAGCGAAGAGATAGGGCAAAAGCACCATCCACCCCGTTGCGAAACTAACCCTTTTGGGGAACACTTCGGCTGTGTATGCAACTTCACCGGCGGCGTCAGGAAATGCCATCACCAGCCGCCCATAAATATAGCCGACTGGCAGCAAAACGGCACCACCGATGGCAAAACCCAGAATTGCGCCAAGCGGCCCCCCGCGCTTCAACCAATCGTCCATTACCACCAGCCAACCAACGCCAATAATGGTGCCGCAGCCTAGGGCGAAATAATCAAATAGACCGAGTTTGCGTGCTAGTTGCGTCATGGCCAGTTAGCCGGCTGGGACTACTCTACTGTTATCAATACGCGGAATCGTCTTCATGTTGTCATCCACAATGCCCTCAACGCCGACTTGCTTTGCGACTGTCAGGTTCTGCAAATCGCGACACGCATTTCAAACTCTCCGGTACTAGGTCTATGACTCTCCTTTACTCATAAGACGATTAGTGCCGTGCGGATGGCCTAGTGGCCGATTCGACCAAGGACCGTTGGCTAAAAATTCAGTTTCAACGCAAGCTGAACGATCCTGGGGCCCACCGATGTGGACTGGATCTGTCCAAAGTTTGGAGCACTGACGTCGGTAGAAGGATTGCCAAACTGGGGGTGGTTAAAGACATTGAAAAATTCCGCCCGGAACTCCAGGTGGAGCCATCGGACAACAACCGCGTCCTTTTGATAATGGCAATGTCCCAGTTGTTCTGATCGGGACCGTTCGTAAGCCCAACCCCGCTGTCGCCAAAGTCAGTTCCAACCCCGTCAGCCTCGATGATGGGGAACGGGACGTTCGGTCCGACGCAGGCTGTGTTGAAATAATGGTCCAGCTTGTGCTGGACCGTGCCGGACGCGGCTGCCTGGCTGTTGGTACAGCCGGACGCGAGTTGCGCGCGGTTAGTAGTGATGCCGAACACATTGTTTGGGTTGGTACTCACCAACGTTATCGCGCTGCCGGACTGGATGGTGGTGACTCCAGCAATGGACCAGCCGCCAAACAGGTGATTGAGCAGAGCCCCGTGTCCGTGGGGGCTGGGCAGGTCATACACGTAGCTCAGGACAAAGCGGTGTGGGCGGTCGAAGGAGGCACGTCCGTACTGGGACCTGGGATTATTCTGATCGCCGACGGTCGCGCCACCACCACCCGAAACAAAGACAACATCAGCAGGGGCAGTTCTCTTCCGGCATGATCCAGGGAGCACTTCGGTCGAATACTGAACCCGATGATGCATATCACCCTCCTCACACAGTCGTTTCCCGCCTGTCTCCGGTATGCACGCAATCAGAGTCTGCTGATGGCATCTTGCAAGACGAAAGACATGGGCGATTCCACCACCTAGGGTTAGTGTTCAGCAAGGGAAAACAGGGGAAATTAAGAGAAAAAGTCACCGCTCGCCGAAACGGCTCGATCAGCTTCGGCCCAGAGGCAAAACCGAGCCAGAATGGCGGCTCGGCCTGCCTTGATCACGCAGCTCGGGGTGGGGCGATCGGCGTTTGGTAAATTCGATCCTCGACCAACCACGAGTGTAGACTGACACACGAGAGAGGCATCTGATGAAAAGGCATCTGATTGGCTACGCCCTGCTGTCAGGAATGTTGTCAGGCGCCACAACGTTGATCGCGCAGACTGGCAACGTCGTGAGATATCACGCCACCATCAACGATGTTAAGTACGTCTACGGAGTGGCACCGCCTGTGGCTTACTTGGAGCCGGGCGACATCCTGGAGACCAACACGCTGGACGCCTTGGGAAACATAGACGGAAATCAAGGCGTGGGGGCGATTGCCCCGGGCTATTCTTGAAGAGGGTGATCCCTGCGGCAGAAAGCGCCGGAGTGAAAGCGCCGGAGTGAAGCTTGCGATGCATCCTGACGACCCGCCACTATTCCCTATCTGCGGGTTGAATCGAATCATGTCCAGTGTCGAATCCTTAGATCGCTTGCTGTCGATCTCCGCCACCGGCAAACGGCATCCACGTCCCTCGGCTTGCAATCGAGAGCGAGCCCAACGACGTGTACGGTTTCATCGGCCACGTATATGCGACCGGATATCTCAGGGGCTTGCTGGAGTCAGTGTCTGGAAAACCTAGTGTTGATCGATGGCGTGGTATTCCGGTCGAGCAGCGCGCTTCCGCATATCGGGAAGGGCAGAGTACTCGCGATATTTCGGCCCACCTGAAATGAGCATCTCGAAAGGATCCAACATGTTCTCAAGGCGAGCCTACACGCCAATTATTGCCCTCATAATCGCAGCTGCTGCGGTCGCACAGAACTATCCGGTGACGATTCATCGCGATGACTTCGGGGTTCCACATATCTACGCCAGTTCGGAAGAATTGGGATTCTACGGGATAGGATACGCCGAGGCCGAAGACAATCTTGAAGGACTTCTCCTGATGTTCCTGGAAGCTCGAGGTGAGCGGGCTGCGGTATCCGGGTCCGAGTTCCTCGAGTCAGATCTGGCGAGCCGTCTGTGGATGCATGCAGAAGAGGCGCGCGTTGGGTTCGCACGGCTGAGTCCGCAGCTGCAGAACAACTATCGGTACTATATCGGCGGCATTCAACGCTACATGCACGAACATCCGGCAGACGTCCCCAAGTGGGCACCGAAGCTTGAACCTTCGGACGCGCTCGCATTGTCCAGGTGGAGTCTGTGGCTCGACTATCAGGCGGGCATGGGCTTGGCTGATTGTCGACGTGGAGGAGGGCAGTTGTCTGGAGCGCTCCAGACGGCGGTCGATCGGCAACGCCAGTTTGGCTCGGACGAGTGGGTGGTGGCACCGTGGCGAACGGCAGATCACGCTACCGTCGTGCTGAGCGATCCGCATGGCGGCATATCCGAGGGTAGCCTCTTGTTCGAATTTGGTTTGGACGCGGGGGGAATGAAAATCGCTGGTTACGCTATCGGCGCCCCTGCCGATTCTGACCCACAACCGCACGGTGGCGTGGGGCATGACGACGGGATCGCCGGACGTCAGCGACCGCTACGAAATCGATGTTGATGCGAAGGATCCAGGGCGATATCTGTACGATGGGGAGTGGAAGACCATGACTACGCGGGAGGTTACGGTCGCGGTGCTGGATGGAGTTGCCGTAACCCGCACACTCGAATACACCACGCCACAACGGAGTCCTTTCTCCCGTAGTGGGGAGGAAGGGCTCGAAGGCATACGTCGTCAGTACGCCGTACATGGCAGCAGCGCAGGGGAGGGTGATTTTCTTCTAATTTCCCCTTTTTTCCCTTGTCGAAACCGGGCCAAGTTGGTGAAATCCAGGTGTGGTTGTGCAACGGACCATCTCCGAATTGGCATGCGCTGCTACCTTCAATTATGGCTATCCGCCAGGTCACCCCGCGAATTGTGTGACGATTCGGAGACAGGGTACCATTCCGGGGATTGAGGTGTCCCCGCGATGAAATCGACAAAGCTGACCCCTACAGTTTCAAACGTGGCAGTGGTGGGAACGGGTGTCATAGGCCGGAGTTGGATGTATGTGTTTGCTCGAGCGGGATGCCAAACGCGGATTTATGACAGGGATCCCAAGCAACTGAACAGAGCGCTCGACTGGTTAGAGCAGGATCTGAAGTTGGATCGCAAGGAAGGCTTTCTTCGAGCAGTGGAAGCTTCGGCCCTGCGCGCTCGTATCAGTGTTCATACGGATATCAGCGAGGCACTTCGCGGCGCGGGCTATGTTCAGGAGAGCGGTCCGGAGGACGTTGCTTTGAAACAGGCCCTCTACTCCGCACTCGACGGTGCAGCCGACCCAAATACTATTCTCGCGAGCAGCACCTCTGGACTGAACATCAGTGAGATTTCCGCCAATTTGGCCGGCGCTCATCGTTGTATCGTCGCCCACCCGGTCAATCCTCCGCACGTCATTCCCGTTGTCGAAGTCTTGGGGGGAAGTCAGACAGACACCAAAGTTGTGACCCGAACATGCGCATTCCTGAGCAGTGTGGGGCAAAGACCGGTCCTGATGAAGTCTTATGTCCCTGGATTTCTACTCAACAGAATGCAGGCGGCGCTGCTCCGGGAGGCAATCCAATTAGTAGATCGAGGAATCGCAGATGTCGACGCCGTGGATACCACAATTCGAGAAGGCCTCGGCCTGCGCTGGGCAGTCATGGGACCGTTCGGAGTTGCCGAAACCAATGCCGATGGCGGTGTGCGGGAGTACTACACGCGTTATCGTCAATCCTATATTGAGTTCATGAATGATCTCGCACCCACCCCGTCATTCGACGACGACACGATCGAGCGACTGGCACGAGGGGTGGACGCCATGATGGGTAGAGTGTCGCGCGCCAGGGTCCGTCGCTGGCGCGATCGTATGGTACGCAGAATTCGCGCTATTAAGCATGCGGACCCGCGGCCCTGATCAGACGGTAGGGCAGGCTACTACCAATACATGGAGGTGATATGACTCTTAGCGAATACATTTGGCCGTACACCGATTCGTACGGCTTCATGGAGAAGGTGCGTGACGGCATGCCGCCGGTCATAATCTGCTGCGCCTGCAACGGTGGCATTCAGGGCAAGGAATCAAACGACAACATTCCGGAAACTGCAGACGAAATTGCTGATTCAGTCTATTTAGCGTATCGCGCGGGAGCGTCAATGGTCCACGTCCACGCTCGAGATCCCGAAAACCTACCCGGACCTGCGAGAACTACGGAAGACTGGTACGAAGTCAACAAGAAAATACGCGAACGGTGCCCAGACATAATTATCAATGACACCACAGGCGGTGGCATGGATATGACCATGGAGGAGCGTCTTTCATGCCTCGACGCTCAGCCCGAAGTGGCCTCACTGAACCTGGCGCCGGACATGAGCAAATTCAAAATCAAAGAACGTAAAGCTCCCCTACGGCATCCCCATCCCGCGATGGAGTACGACGATTGCATTCCTTTTACCTACAAACAGATCAGCTGGTATGCCACCCAAATGAAGAAGCTTAACATCCGGCCGGAATTGGAGGTTTACCACCCCGGCTGCGTTTGGGTCATCAATGATCTGATAAACAAAAACCTGATCGACAAACCTTATTGGGTACAGACAGTCATGGGTTATCAGACGTCAAGCTATCCGACGCCTCAGAACGTGCTAGACATCCTGAGGGAGTTGCCGGAGGGCTCTCTCTGGCTTTGCTCTGCAATCGGTCCTTTCCAGCTTCCCTTGACCGCCCTCGCAACGCTCATGGGCGGCCACGTACGGGTCGGGTTGGAAGACAACGTCTATTACCGCCGCGGAGAGAAAGCAAAGAGCAACGCCCAACTGGTCGAGCGTGCAGCACGACTTGCATATGAACTCAATCGAGATGTTGCGACTCCAGAGCAGGCTCGACAAATGCTTGGCTTGGCTCAAGAAGCCACTAAATACCCGGCAAAGCAAGTGGCCGGCGTATAGGGGCAGAGCCTGATGAAACGTGCACGGCACGAAGTCATCGTTCGCTTCCGCGACCTCGATGCGTTAGGTCATGTCAACTACGCAGTTTATTTGAGCTACCTCGAAGACGCATTGAACGTACTCTGGTGTGAGGCCCTGCAAGCCGTCGGACAGCGTTTCGACCCTAAGAACCCGGGGATTGTGAGCGTGAGGACCGAGGTTGATTACCGGGCGTCTGCCCTCTGCAGCCAGACCTTGGGTGTGGACGTCTGGGTTTCCAGGATTGGTAACACTTCATTTACTGCAGCATACTGCATCTTCGACAAACAAACCGGAAAGCTCCTAGTGGAGGCGAATACCACTCAAGTCGTAACAATCAAGGGGGAAGAGGAACGGCGAATGCCGAAGCAGGTTCGCGCGATTCTGGAAGCCTACTCCGCTGGAGTGTAATTTAGACTGGTGCTAATGTCCTCCACAAAAGGGTAGCTTTTGAGGGCTCGGTTCGCCCTTGGACATCGATCTGGACCATGCCGTAGAGCGTCCTATTGCGACTTTGGATCGCTAGTGACTGACCCAGAAATGACGATTTTCTCTTAATTCCCCATTTTTCCCTTGTTAACAAACCATGAAATGGGTGGAATTGCCTCCACGGTCGAAAGGCAAAGCGCTTTGGTGCGACAGCCTTACATCGGGTTCGTCTGAACCTGCAGTCCGATGCGGTCGAGCAGTAATTGGAAGTGAGGATCAGAACGCAGACTCTTCAATCTAGCATCTACTCCGAGGAACGGCAGCCAGACTGAGTGCTCCTTGTAGGCTTTTTCCAACCAACCCAGAGCATCACCGTGCTTGCCCAGTCCTGCATGAATGTTAGCAATATCGTACGCAGAGACATACGCGCGTTTCGACACATCACTGAGTTCTTCAATGATTCGCAGCGCATTCTTCCTTTGACTTGCCATGGCGTAAGCGTGTCCCAAGCCAGCAAGAATCCACGTACTCCCGCCGCTGGCCGTGACGGCCTTGTGAAACTCGTCAATTGCTTCCTGGTACAAGCCTTTCTGCTCGTAGATCAGACCTAGCGCCCAATGGGCGAGTAGATAGTCTGAATCAATCTCGAGGGCCCTTTCACATTGTTCTGCCGCCTTGTCATACTCGCCCGAGTGATAGCAAACAATTCCCAGCCATACATTAATGACAGGCGACAGCGGGTCCAACTGTAGCGCTCTGTACCCATTGGAAAACGCTTCCGATCGACGGCCCATTAAGGAAAGAAAGTTTGCATACCAATGATAGGCGGTCGCGTAGTTAGGATTTAGCTCGATCGATCGCTGATATTCCTTTTCTGCCCCATGCCAATCCCATTCGACAAAGGCCTTGACCTCGCCGAGAGAAGCGTGCGGCTCACCAAGCGTCTCATCCAATTCTACTGCCCTAATTGCAGCAGCCTTCGCCTTCGTCATCGCGTCAATGGGTGCGAGAAGGCTGTAAGCACCGAGCAGAACGTAGGTATCAGCGAGCCCGCTGTGCGCCAGTGGATACAACGCGTCCAGCAAAATGGCTTGCTCAAAGTAACCGATCGCTTTCTTCAGACCGTACCCGGTTCTCTTGTTCCAGTAATAGCGACCCTTGAGATATGCTTCGTAAGCACTGGGGTTCTGCGTTGTCCTCGTAATCAATGTTTGTCGCGTGCCAGAGAGCGGCCCGAACTTCAGGGAAGATGCAATTCGCACTGCGACATCACATTGGATCGCAAATACGTCCGTCACGTTGCGCTCGTAACTTTCGGCCCACAAGTTGGTCTGATTCCGCACATCTACCAGTTGAGCACTGATTCGAAGTCGATCCCCCGCTCGACGAACGCATCCCTGCAAAATGAAATCGACATTCAACTCGCGACCGATTCGGTCGATACTCTTGCTACTTCCCTTGTAGTGCATCGCTGATGTGCATGCGATGACGGAAAGCTGCTCCGGACGGATGCGGCTCAACTGGGTAATCATTTCTTCAGTCAGACCGTCACTGAAGAACTCCTGCTCGGGGTCACAACTTAAGTTCTTGAAGGGCAACACGGCTAGTCTGACATCGTCCGTTTGAGACTCCTTGGAGCGCTGTATCCCCCACCAGCCGTCTAACTCTGACTTGAAGGCGTATATCGAACCCCTCGTTTTGTGAAAGTGCCGACGAATCGGCAGGCCCTCTCGTTCTTCCCAAAGGCGCACGGTCCTGACTTCGCGCCTGAGGTATGTCGCTATCTCTTTCCACGAATCGAGACGATCGTTTTGCGAAGAGTTTTCCATGGGATTAAACGGGACCGATTCTACTCGCCTGGGCCCAACCCATCAAGTCCAAGACGTTTAATCTTCTCGCGCCTCGTCTTTTTCCATTGCGTTCTTCTAGCCCCTCCTGCTTTGACCACTAGCTTGGAATGGATACTCTTCCTGGGTTGGGCTGTTGTCGGCGTTCTCTTCTGGGCCATATCAGATTCGGGACGAGAGAGTATCAGCGAGTCCGAACGCCGGTTGATTGTCGTGGGTGATGGAACGATCCAAAGCTGTCCGGCCAACGATATTCCGTGAAGTTTAGGACTAGCAGGTTGCGGAAAAATGAACCAGAGCGGTAATTTGCTCGCTTCGCTGAACGAAGATTCAACGAGTTACGGTCCAATTTTTGATGCAAAATGGCCCGATTTTACTTTGTTGGTTCATTTTTCCGCAGCCTGCTAGCCTGGTGGCTACACTAGCGTCGTCGTCCCAGTTGGATACGTCGTGAGTGCTGGCAACAGCGCGTCCGCCTTGCGCGATGATCTCGTCGACCAGCTGTCGGGCTGGCGACTGGGCCAGTGTTCCGCCATGGACTCCTGCCCCCAGGTCATTGACCACGACGCTTGCACCCTGCGCGGCTAAGAGCAACGCGTGCGAGCGACCTAATCCTTGCCCGGCGCCAGTCACTATCGCCACTCGTCCATCAAGTCTTCCCACAGTTCCTCCGGTACCGGCAATAGTCGAATTCAATTGTGGATCTCCGCGAGCGTTCCCCGAACTAGTGTGGAGCTTGGCCAGGTACTGCATTGGTTTCTAATCGCACCGACGTTCTTGCCTCTCCCTCAAGCAGCAACCTGTCTCGCGTGACAGCGTCTTGCGCAGCGTCGATCGCAGTTAATGCCAATGCTAATGCGCCATCAACCACTGCCTTGTCGGCGGCCTCACGAGCGCAATGTACCGTAAACTCTGGTTGATGGTTGACCGCTGGCAACGAATCGATGCTTATCATTGGATGAATAGCGGGAATAGTAAGTGAGAGGTTGCCCATATCTGTCGAGATCGCAGCACGCTCGTACTTGCCATCTCGAAATTGGTGACCTAGCGACTCGGCGTTTCGTTGATAGATCGCGGCAAGAGACGGGTCATGGATCATGTGGGCATAGGGTTTATCGCCCCCGACTATCGTAAGCTTTGCCCTGTAGCGACCCCGCCAGCTTCGAAGCATTTGTAGACTCTCGGTCTGAATTGTTCAAGTTCCGCCAGAGTCTCGGAGCGGATTAAATACCTGGCACGCGTATCAGCCGGGACGATGTTGGGGGCATCGCCGCCCTTCGTTATGATCCCGTGAATTCGATCGTTTGGGCGGATGTGTTGGCGCAGTAAACCAACGGATATCTGGGCGATCGTCAGAGCATCCGCGGCATTGATGCCGAGCTCAGGGAAGGCCGAGGCATGGGCTTCTTTCCCCGTGTACCGGACATCAAACATGGATGCCGCAATGATCTTCGGAGTGATCACGTCCACAGGACCAGGATGCACCATCATGGTCGCGTGCGCGTTTGAAAATGCCCCCTTCTCCAGCAGGAGAATTTTGCCGCTAGCATTCCCAACCTCCTCTCCCGGGGTTCCAATGACCTCGACCGTAAGGCCAACATCGTCGGCAACTACCGCAGCTGCTATCGCGGCGCCCATCGCCGAAGCCGCGATGATATTGTGGCCACAAGCGTGCCCGATGACGGGAAGGCAGTCATACTCCGCACAGATCGCAACGTGCAACGGGCCAGAGCCGGCTCGGGCGCTGAACGCGGTGGGGAGATCGTGGATGCCTGCCTGGACTTGGAACCCAGCCTCTGTCAAAAACTCTGACAGCCAAGCGCAGGCATGCTCCTCTTCGAACCCAAGTTCCGGGGTGGCGTGAATCCGGTGGCTGATCTCAATCAGGCTCTCCCGGATGGACAGAATCTTCTGACGTGCCGCCGCCTTGGGATCCAAGCTCTCCTCCAGTTACGGAACTGTACCGGCATAGCCCGACATTATTCGGCGTCAGAGTTCTTTTTCCCTTGACAATCACGGGAACCTATTGTACCAATTTGGATGTCCTTTTTCAAACTTTTTATCGCTGCAATAATAACTTATCGGAAATGCCAATTCCAAATGTAGGGACACTGAGCCCATTCGTTGATCTTCTCGCAGATTTTCTTGGCAAGTACTGCGAGGTCGTTCTTCACGACTTCTCCAATCCGGAGGGAAGTATCGTGAAGATCAGAAATGGACATGTTACGGGACGATCGCTTGGAGGGACCGTAACTAAAATGGCGTTGGAGGTCTTCCATGCCGTCGAAGGCCCGGCGAATGCATTTATTCCAGTTACGAACCTAACCAGCTACACACGCGACGGTCGAAAGTTGAAATCCGCGGCACTTGTAGTTCGGAAGAACGGAAAGAACATTGGTGCGCTCGCTTTGAACCTTGATGTTAGTCCATTCGGATTCGCGGCGGACTTCTTGAGCGAGATTTGTAGCAACAACGTCGCTCAAAACCCAGTGAAGAGGGAGGTAGCATTCGCACCCAATTTTCACACTCTACTGAATGAGATCATCACAACAACTTTGGGAGAGTCAGGGAAGATTAGCGAAATCATGAGCAAGGAAGATCGCTGGAGTGTACTGCGAGCGCTCGACGAGCGTGGCGTTTTTCTAATACGAGGCGCCGTGCGAGAGGTTGCGCGAAGGCTCGGCATCGCCCAGCCCACGATTTACCGGTGGCTGGCGGAGCAACGCGCGATATCGACAGGGAAGGAAGCCGTCTCGACTGGCTAAGAATCACCATATATGGCTCTGCACAGCGTGCGAGGCTCAGCTTGGACGAAGATCCATTCTGCAAAGATTTGGGTGTGCAGTCTGCTTGCATGTGTTTTAAGCACTCCTGGCTCTGGCCAGGAGGAACAGCCGAAGTATCCAGTTACGCCGAAATACGAAGTGACACTTGAAAAAAGTGTGATGGTCCCCATGCGAGATGGAGTGAAGCTGTCGACCGACTTGTATTTTCCGAAGGGTGCCGGTGACAAGCTACCTGTAATTCTGATTCGCACACCGTACAACAAGGCCATCTCGGACGGCTACAAGTTTCGCGACAAATCATCCGTTGCATATAGGTTCGCCGGTCAGGGCTTTGTGGTGGCAATTCAGGATGTACGCGGGAAGCATGAGTCTGAAGGCACCTTCATGGGATTCGTCTCGGGATACGAGCCGAGCGATGGTTCCGACACCGTCGATTGGTTGGCCTCGCAGCCTTGGTCAAGAGGCAAAGTTGGTACGTACGGTTGCTCCTTCCTGGGTGAAGTTCAAATGGAGAACGCCAAGATGCGGAACTCGCACTTGGTCGCGATGATTCCCCAGGGCGCAGGCGGGAGCTATCGACACCCTGGGTTGTTCATTGAGGGCGCATTGGAACTTGCTGCTGGTTTCGGATGGTTCAGAGAAAACGGTAGCTTGCTGCGTTTTCAACCGGCCCCTGATACACCCCGGTCCGTTTTCCTTCAGGGGGAAGAGTATTTCAATCGCGAGCCGGTTCTACCTAGGATCGACTCCCGCGAAATCTTAAAGAGCCTTCCTGTCATCGCCATGATGGAGAAGTCCCAGGCTCCGCTTACGAATTTTGAAGAGTTTGTTTCTCATCAATCGATTGCGGATCCCTGGTGGAACAAGTTCGGGTTCGTCCGCGACACAGATCGATTCAATGTCCCCGCCCTTCACATTAATTCGTGGTACGACTTCGGAGGCGCGGAAACCCTGGAGTTGTTCAACCTTTTGCAAAAAAACGGCGACAGCCCGCTCGCACGAGACAACCAGTTCGTCATTATGTCGCCAACCTCCCACTGCATGTCGGAACACACGGCCCAGCCCACAATCGTGGGCCAACGAGATCTTGGTGACACAACCTTCGACTACTTCAATCTCTATCTACGGTGGTTCGACCACTGGTTGAAGGGGATCGACAACGGCGTGACCAAGATGCCGAAAGTGCAGATCTACGTCATGGGCAGGAACCAGTGGCGCAGCGAGAACGAGTGGCCGCTGGCAAGAACGAAGTTTACAAATTACTACCTTCACAGCGCAGGTCGTGCCAACAGCCGGTTTGGCGATGGCAAACTCAGCACTGCTGCGCCAGAAGGCGAGTCTTCGGACGCTTATGTCTACGATCCGGCGACGCCGGTTCCGACACTCGGAGGACCTTCATGTTGCACAGAGGGTAATGACAGTCCCCCGGGCGCGTTCGACCAGTCAGCATTGGAGACCCGCCAGGACGTGCTGGTCTACACCACGCCACCCTTGAAAGAGGGCGTGGAAGTCACGGGTCCGCTGCGGGTGGTGCTATACGTTTCGTCGTCCGCTAAGGATACCGACTTTACCGGGAAACTGGTCGATGTTTACCCAGACGGGGCTGCATACAACGTTCAAGAAGAAATCCTCCGCGCCCGCTACCGGGAAGGATTTGACAAGCAACTGTGGATGCAGCCTGGTGGCGTGTATCAGGTAAACATCAATCTAGACGCTACCAGCAATTATTTCGGGCCCGAACACTGTATCCGGCTTGAGATATCAAGCAGCAACTTTCCCCGCTTCGATCGGAACCTTAACACTGGAGGCAATAATTACGACGAGACATCCTGGGTAGTGGCTAAGAATGCTATTCACCACTCAAAACAGTATCCGTCTCACATTATCTTGCCCGTGATTCCGCAGTGACCGGGACCCGGAAGCAGACCAACATCGGCGAGACAGATAAGGGTTGAGGTGCCAGCAATGGGAGATATCGAGCGAGTTGCGATCATTGGCGCAGGGGTTATGGGGCGGCGGATCGCGTTTGGTTGCATCGTCGGGCGAAAGGAGACACGCCTTTTCGACACGATGCCAGGGGTGAGCGAACAAGCAATAAAGGCGGTGCATTCACTCATCGAAGAGCGCACAGCGCAACGAAAACTTCCACCGACAATCATGGAATCGGCCCGCCAACTACTTTCCGCAAGCTCTTCATTGCCATTGTGCGTTTCCGGGGTCGATCTGGTCATCGAGACCGTGCCTGAGAACGTAGAGCTCAAACGCCGTGTATTGGAACAAATTGACGCTAGCGCAGAGCCCAAAACACTAATTGGCACCAACACGTCCTCTATTCCGGGGTCGTGGCTGGCCGACGCTACCCGGCGCCCGGACAAAGTCTTTAACTTCAATTTTGGGAAGCCGGATGACCTCAAGGTTGAGGTCATGGGGAATCCGCAAACCGCTCCGGAGACCATCGAGGCGGTACAAGATTTTCTGCGCGACCTTGGACTGATACCGATTCTGGTGCGTAAGGAAATCGTCGGATATGCAACGAATCGGGTATGGCGAGCGGTGAAGAAGGAAGTGCTGTTTCTTCTCGACCGAGGATACTCTACACCAGAAGATATCGATCGGGGCTGGATGCTAGATTGGAAAACTCCGATGGGTCCGTGTGGGCTCATGGATATCGTTGGACTGGACGTTGTCCGCGATATCGAGATGGTGTACTACCGGGCCAGTAGTGACAAGTCGGATCAACCTCCTCCGTTGCTGCACGAAATGATCAAGCAGGGTCACTTGGGCGTGAAATCCGGCAAAGGTTTCTATACCTATCCTGACCCCGCCTATATGCGACCTGGCTGGCTAGAAGGTGACCAATGACAGGGCGCGAACTCGCGGGTCTGACGTTCACTGCAGTTGTAATTAATTCGGAGCTCCTTCTCTCCAAAGACGTTCCAGGCAGAAGGGAGAAGGTAAGCAAACCCGTAGTTCGAACCTGTGATTCACAAGCCCAGAGGTCGTTCCGTAATGCGCAAAAGGTAGGTCTGTCGATGCCGGCGGAATGCACCTTCGGGCAAAAACATCGACTTTGCGCTCGGAATCGTATCAACGTCAGTTTTGGTTGGTTCGCCAGGATCTGCACCCTTGGAGCTCAAATGAACCCAGGCATATTCAGCAAACACGTGCGAGCTGCTCATCTTTTTCTGATTCTGACCCTCTTGTGTGGGTCCGCAGCAACACTGACAGCCCAGCTCATAGCTCCGCCCGACTTTCAGCCGAAGTACCCAGTGCGGCTTGAGGCAAGCGTAATGGTACCGATGCGCGACGGTGTCAAGCTCTCGACTGACTTGTACCTTCCTGAGGGCGCAGGCGAGAAACTCCCGGTCATCGTGATGCGCACACCGTACGACAAGTCAGCGACAACGAACTGGAATTTTCGCTCGAAGAAATCGGTCGCCTACTTCTTCGCAGGCCAGGGATACGTCGTCGCTATTCAGGATACTCGGGGACGCTACGAGTCCGAAGGCGAATACACGGTCTCGGCTTCCGATTCAAATGACGGATACGATACGGTCAGCTGGGCAGCAACCCAGCCGTGGTCGGACGGTAAGGTCGCAACCTACGGCTGCTCGTATCTGGGAGAGGATCAAATCGAAGCGGCGAAGCTAAGGAACCCTCACTTGACCGCGATGATACCGCAGTCGGATGGGGGTAGCGATCGCTATTTCGGCATCATCAATGGCGGAGCGATAGAGTTGGCGGCAGGTTTCGGCTGGTTTCGAGGAGCGGGGAGCAAGGTGTTCGCCAAGCTGCCGAGTCATCTTTCGCACGCTCAATTCGTAGATAGCGTGAAGTATTTCAACCTTGCCCCGGTTCTCCCGAGCATTGACTATGAGGCGTCGTGGAAGAGCCTACCACTCATTGACATGGTAAAGAAAGCAGGAGCGCCACCAACAGACTGGGAAGATTTCCTCTCCCATGAACCGGCTGACCCATGGTGGGAGAAGTTCGGTTACGTCAAGAAAACCGACCATTTTGACGCACCCGCTTTGAGCATCGGCTCCTGGTATGACATCGATGTCGGTGACGCACTGAATATCTACGGCATCCTCAGCAAAAATAGCGACAGTACGCGAGCGCGAGAAAATCAGTTCATCATCATATCGCCTACCGCTCACTGCCTGTCGGAACTTGCGACCGAGCACACGATTGTTGGGAAACGGGATTTAGGCGACGCCAGATTCGACTATTACGGGACATATCTCCGTTGGTTCGACCACTGGCTGAAAGGGATCGACAACGGTGTCACCAAGATGCCGAAAGTGCAGATCTACGTGATGGGCAAGAATCAGTGGCGGGGGGAGAACGAGTGGCCGCTGGTTCGCACACAGTTCACCAAGTACTACTTGTACAGCAATGGGAGCGCGAACAGCCGTTTCGGTGACGGTACACTAAGCTCACAAGCGCCGGCGAATGAGACTCCTGATCACTTTGTTTATGATCCCGCCAGTCCTGTTCGGACTATAGGTGGCCCGATCTGCTGCACCGGGACGGCGGACGCCAGCCCTGGAGCCTTTGACCAGTCCGACATCGAAACTCGAGGAGACGTACTGGTCTACACAACTCCGGTTCTCCAGCAGGGAATCGAAGTGACCGGACCCTTGCAGGTGGTTCTATACGTTTCGTCTTCCGCTCGAGACACAGATTTCACGGCAAAGCTGGTCGACGTTTATCCGGACTTGACTGCATATAACGTGCAGGATGGAATTCAGCGGTCACGCTATCGCGAGGGGTACGAGAAAAAGGCATGGATGGCTCCTGGCGAGGTGTATGAGGTGAAGATTGATCTGCAGGCGACAAGCAACTACTTCGGGCCGGGGCACCGGATACGAGTCGAGATCTCAAGCAGCAACTTCCCCCGCTTTGATCGCAATCTCAACACAGGAGGCAATAATTATGATGAGATCAAGTGGGCCGTAGCCAACAACACAGTCCATCATTCCGGGGCTCATGCCTCCTATATTCTTTTGCCTGTGATCCCTTGATTCGGGCGACGGGCCGGTGAGGTTCGTGTAGAGAATGAATTAGTTCGGCCACATCTACTTCAGGCTTTGAGTTAACCAGTAATATAAGTGCGGTAGGGAGACACAGCTTGCCCATCGAATGTCGTGTCATGCGAGAAGAGGAACGGGATCAGGTCCTCAGCATGCACGTCCAAACCTTCAATTTTCCTAGTTCGCTGCCGGATCGATACCGGTCGGCGCCTGTCGACAGCGTGAGGATTCTAACCGATAACAATCGTGTTCGAGCTGCTTTGCACATTTTCCCCTTCGGACAAATATTTGGATCTCAAGTGGTCTCATGCGCCGGAATTGGCGGAGTCAAAGTTAGTCCCGAAGCGCGAGGAAAGGGATTCGGGAGTATTTTGATGAAAGCCACACTAAGCGAGCTTCGGTGTGGAGGCAAAGCGATTTCTACGCTCTATCCAACGAATCCTGGGATCTACCGACGTATGGGATACGAACTTGCGGGTAAACTAACGCAGTTCCAGATCCCCCTCCCAGCGGTTCCACGAGTAGACGAAGACGTCACTGTGGAGCCATGGGACGAGAAAACACTACCGGACATTGTCGAGAGTTATCGGGGTTTTGCCAGACAGTCTAACGGACTGCTGGAGAGACCTCTTCATTGGTGGACTGAGCGAGTCCTTGCCCATTCGGAAAGGCCTGTCTACAAGTACTTGGCGCGGCGCCGGGGAGTGATTACAGGCTACCTTATTTATGTCCAGGAGCCGGAGCCAGGAGATCTGCCGTATTGTTTTTCTATTGCTTGTCGCGACCTTGTGTGGCACGACTGCCAGAGTGCCCGCGCAATGCTTGCTTTCGCAGGTTCGCATCGTGGTTTGGGGAAGAACCTGTTCTGGTACGCGCCTGCTGAAAACCCGCTGGCACTGCTTCTCAACCAGGATGTCGTACGCGTGAGGTGGTCTTATCCCTGGATGACTCGCCTGGTGTGTGTCACCGAGGCGTTACAAGGTCGCGGCTATCCGCAAAGCCTAAAAGCCGCCTTGGAACTGCAAGTTACGGATTCGGTTCTCCCCGAGAATGATGGTCCGATTCGGGTGGAAGTATGCGACGGGGTTGCGCGTGTAACGCCTGTGAAGAACGCGAGCGCAAGAGTAGATGTCGGAATCCTTTCGGCGATGTACACGGGTTGGTTGCCGGCCAGCGATGCAGTGCGTTTAGGGCGGCTGGAAAACGCAACCTCACAGGAAATCGCCACGATTGAAGCAATGTTTGCTGGTCCGAAACCTTGGCTAGGCGAGATGTTCTAATCCAATGGAAAGCCGAATCTCAGGCATACAGACAAACGCTGGCGCTGACCGCCCGCTCTCGTTCGGCAGCCGGATTTCCGCACTGGCGAGCGAACATCCACAGCAAACTGCGATTTTCTTCTTTTCAGCCGGAGGCGCGGAAACGAGAATTCCGTGGGTCGAACTCGACAAGAATTCCAATCGCATGGCACGGCTCCTGGCGCGTCATGGAGTCGGCCAAGGTTCGATGGTTGTGGTGGGCCTCCCCAACTGCTATGAGCATTTCCTCGTGACCATCGGGACCTGGAAGCTGGGCGGTTGCGTATTGCCGCTAAAACCAGTTCTACCTACTCGAGAGCGCAATCAGATACTTGCGACGGCTGGAGCACAATTGGTAGTAGCTGATTGGGATGAGGTGAGCGCTGAAGTGGCACGCCCGCCTGAGCTACAACAATTCCAGGAGTTGCCGGATTACGCACTGCCCGACCGTATTTCTCACCCGGGAAAAGCTGTTGCGTCCGGAGGTTCGACGGGCCGGCCCAAGATCATAGTGGACCCCAAGCCCTGGGCCATGGTTCCGGGGGAGATCTATCAGAAGAGTCTTGGCCGGTTGGTAGGCATGCGGGCCCTCCAGACGCAATTGGTTGCAGGTCCCCTTTATCACAATGCCCCATTTTGCTGGAGTCACTGGGGGCTGTTTGAAGATCACAAATTGGTCGTGATGGAGCGTTTTGACGCGGCGCTGGCGGCTGACCTGCTCGAGCGATTTCGCGTGAACTTCGCTTTCCTTGCTCCCACCATGATGCTCCGCATGATTCGCTTACCCGACATTAAGTCTAGAGACTTCTCCTCTGCGGAGTCTTTTTGGCACAGCGCAGCTCCTTGTCCGACTTGGGTGAAACAAGCATGGATTGATCTGATTGGCCCAGAGAGACTCTACGAAGCTTACGGAGCGACCGAAGGTGTGGGTTTCGCGTCGATACGAGGCGACGAGTGGCTCCAGCACCGTGGCAGCGTGGGGTTACCTCGCGACACCGACGTGCGCATTCTGGATGAGAACGGCGACGAGTTACCAATAGGAGAGGTCGGCGAGATCTTCACGCGATTGAAAAGTGCCCACGACACCGCGTATTCGTACTTGGGATCGGCGCCGGCAAGAACGACTGCCGACGGGTTTTCGAGTGTAGGTGATCTGGGATGGGTTGATGAACAGGGATACCTGTACATCGCTGACCGCAGAGTCGACCTCATTATTACCGGCGGCGCAAATGTGTATCCAGCTGAAGTGGAAGCCGTGCTGGTTGAATCCCAAGGGGTTTTGGACGTGGCAGTTATCGGAGTGCCAGACGAGGATTGGGGGAAGCGGGTACATGCTGTGATTCAACCCGCGAATCCGCATATGCTACCCAACGTGAAAGAGTTGGATCAGTTTTGCCGGGAACGTTTGGCTTCCTATAAGGTTCCCAAGTCCTACGAGTTTGTGGAGGTACTCCCCCGCGATGAAGCAGGGAAGATTCGCCGTTCGACCATCGCCTCTGAGCGCCAGAAAGGCTGGACAGAAACTATGCTAGCTGTTCCAAAATTGAGAAAGGAGACTGTGTGATTTCGCCGCTGCTTACCGACCCTGTGTACATTGCTGGTGTTGCTGAGACTCCGCTCGGAGAAGTGCGCGATCAGAACGAATATTCCATGTTTGCGCTAGCGGCGCGAGAGGCGCTTTCTGAGGCGGGATTGACCCTGCACGATGTTGACGGATTGTTTGTCAATTACATGGGTGAAGAGGGTTCTGTCCAGGTGGGGGAATATTTGGGTATCCGGCCACGATACGCTGATTCGACTGACGTGGGCGGTGGGTCATTCGAAGCGTTCGTACATCATGCGATGCTCGCCGTTGCGGCCAAGCGCTGCGATGTCGCGCTGATCGGCTATGCCTCCCGCCAACGAACCAGACGAAGCAGGAAGCGTTCCTCATGGTGGGGCGCCCTCACGCCGTCCGCCCAGTTCGAAGATCCCTACAATTTGCCTGTTCCCATCGGCTCGTACGCCTTGGTTGCAGCCCGGCACATGTATCAGTACGGGACCACTCCATCGCAGTTGGCAGAAATAGCAGTTGCCGCGCGCAGTTGGGCTCAGCTCAACCCCAAGGCATGGGTTCGAGACCCGCTGACGATCGATGATGTCCTATCATCGAGGATGATTTGCGACCCGTTACATAAGCTTGATTGCTGTCTCATAACGGATGGTGGCGGCGCGGTGGTGGTCACAAATCGTGACCGCGCGCGCGACGCAGCGAAGAAAGCCATCAGAGTACTCGGAGCCGGCGAGAGCCACACTCACTGGCATATCGCCCAGATGCCTGATCTGACAGTGTCGCCAGGGGCAGTTTCCGGAAGAGAGGCTCTGGGCATGGCAGGCATCGCACCGGCCGACGTCGACATTCTTGAACCCTACGACGCCTTTACGATCACCGTCCTCATGGAACTGGAAGATCTGGGTTTCTGTAAGAAGGGGGAAGGCGGAGCTTTCGTCGAAGCAGGCCGGCTCGCCCCAGGGGGTGATCTTCCTTCTATGACATCAGGGGGGGGGCTCTCATATAACCATCCCGGAGCATTGGGCGTGTTGCTGCTGGTCGAAGCCGTGCGCCAGTTGCGAGGGGAAGCCGGGGTGAGACAAGTGCCAAACGCGAAGGTCGGCCTTGTGCATGGAATCGGTGGTTTGTTTTCCACTTCTGCCACGGTGGTGTTGGCCAATGACTGAACCTGTAAAGAATGCTTTTGACGACGCCATCACCGCACCATTCTGGGATGCAGCCACGAGGCGTGAGCTTGTAATTCAGAAGTGCGAATCTTGCGGCAAATACCAATTCTATCCGCGTCCGTTTTGTCTGCAGTGCGAATCGGATAACATTCGCTGGGTAAAGGCCTCAGGCACGGGAACCATCTATTCGACAACCGTGGTCCGAATTGAGATCTCTACGGAGTTGCAGCCTCCCTACATGGTCGCAATCGTCGAGCTTGACGAGGGACCCCGGATGCTCAGCACCATAAAAGGGAATGATGGCCGGATCGGTGATCGAGTTCAAGTTGACTGGCGGGAGCGAGCTGGGGCACCACCCGTCCCTGAATTTAGAGCAGTCAGAAAATTGGGGACGGCGGAATCTTGAGGAGAGTTGGCTTTGCCGTTCGAAATCAGAAGAGTGGGCGTTGTGGGTTGCGGCGTGATGGGCGCCGGAATCGCACAAGTGAGCGCGACGGCCAGACTTGACGTCACCGTTCTCGACCTTAACCAAGAGTTGCTGGACCGTGGCTTCCAATCGGTTGACATGTCTTTGGCCAAGCTTGCCCAGAAGGGACTGCTGAGCGAGAGTCGAGATACTGTTCGTCGCCGGCTCAAGGGTACAACGCACAGAGAGGAACTGGCCGAGTGCGACATCATCATTGAGGCCGTCGTCGAGAACCGGGACGAAAAGCGCAGAGTATTCTCCGCGTTGGAAGAGATCGCCAATCCTCAGGCAATTTTCGCGAGTAACACTTCTTGCCTTTGCATCGCCGACCTGATGACGGCAACCAAAAGACATGACCGTTTCGTTGGGCTGCACTTCTTCAATCCCGTTCCCCTGATGAAGCTGGTCGAGGTGGTACGTACGCCGGCGACAGCCAACGAGATTTATGGAGTTACTTGTGATCTTGTGCGCAAGCTCGGAAAAGTGCCTATCCGAGCCACAGATAAGCCTGGCTTTATCGTGAACCGCTTGCTGGTTCCTTTTTACCTCGACGCAATTCGCGCCTATGAAGAGGGAGTTGCATCCATGTCCGACATCGACCAAGCCATGAAGTTGGGCTGCGGTTTTCCCATGGGTCCTTTCGAACTCATGGACCTCGGAGGCCTGGATACGGCCTACTACAGCTGCCAGATTCTTTACGACCAGTTCAAAGATCCTCGCTTCGCGCCGCCACTACTGCTGGAAAGACTCGTGAGGATGGGCCATTACGGCAGAAAAACGGGCAAAGGATTTTACGACTACGACCAAAGTAATACGCAAAGACGGACCAACACTGGTAGTGGGTCAGACTGAACCACTACCCCAGCGTTAGGTAGCGCGCAGACCAGGTAAGCAAATTTCCTCCGTGCCCACGGTGTTCGCGCGGGTGATCGTGTCATTGCCCTGTTGCCCAACGTGGCGGCGATCTGGGAGTTTACGCTAGCCATTTTGAAGCTTGGTGCTGTCCTTGTTCCATGCGCGGTGTTGCTGACTGCGGACGACCTTGCGGACCGTGTCGTGCGAGGCAAAGTGAAGCATATCGTTGCCGATGTGTCGTGCGTTCCGACGGTTGAGAAGCTTCAGGGAGATTACACACGTATCGTTGTGGGAGACGGCCAACCGGGCTGGATCACCTAGGACCAATCGTACGACTACTCGCCGCGATACGATGACCAAAGCGTTGCGGGCGGCCTCGCACAACGTTTCATCCACCGTCGTCGTGTCGCCCTGATCGGCGCCTTGCAGCCCGCGCAGAAACTCTTCGTAACTCGCGCCCGTGTCCCGCCGCACAATCGAACGCATCGCCGCGTTCGCCTCCAGCGTCGTCGCATCGATCGCGATCCGCTGGCCTTGCAGCAGCCCGCGATCGGCCAGCACGCCCAATACCCAGCTGAATACTTCGCGATGCGTGTCCAGATCGATCAGCCGCCGCGTCCGCGAGATCGTCGAGTGATCCGGCGTGTACTCGTCCAGCGCAATGCCCACAAAGCGCCGCAGCGCCAGCGAGTCCGCCAGCCGCCAGGCAATCCCGCGCTCCGCCCCGATGCCCTCGAAATAGCCAATCAGCAGCGACCG
>OBLU010000736.1_pt1 | contig 30734 bp, 26 predicted proteins | sample 1518681 | NCBI WGS metagenome assembly OBLU01 (sample SAMEA3539304, study PRJEB22396) | soil metagenome | biome: tundra; feature: field; material: soil | place: USA | collected 2010-05 | depth 0.15 m
CCCTCTGCCTCAAATCCGGCCGCGACTCCGACGGCCTCCGCGTCAACCGCCCCACGACCAACATCAGAATCCACGACTCCGTTATTCATCGCGGAGCCGCCGCCATCACCATCGGCAGCGAAACCTCCGGCGGATTCCACAACATCGAAGCGTGGAACCTCACCGCCGAATCCGGCGTCCCCAACGGCGTCCTCTTCAAATCCGCTCACACCCGCGGCGGCACCACCACCGAGATCCGCATCCACGACCTCACCCTCACCGGCGTGGCCATCCCCATCTCCATCACCATGAACTGGAACCCCAGCTACAGCTACGCCACGCTGCCCGTCGGCACCGACCCCAAAACCGTCCCCGATGATTGGATCAAGCTCACCACGCCCGTCCCACCCGCCCAGGGCCTGCCCCACTTCTCCAACGTCCACATCTGGAACATCCACGCCACCGGCGCCAGCCGCGCCTTCTCCGTCTCCGCCTATCCCGACGCCCCACTCACCAACTTCCGCTTCGACCATCTCGACATCCAGGCCGCCACCGCCGGCTCCATCGCCGACGCCAGGGACTGGACCTTCTCCGACATCCACCTAACCACCGCCGACAACAGCGTCGTCAAAGTAACCGCCTCCACCAACGTAACCGGCCTGCCAAGGCCAACACCATAGCCACAGAACCAGGAGTTTCGCTCTTCCAAGCTTTATCGGTTCAATCGGTGTAGATCGGTGTTAAGCCTTTCCCCTACGCCCGCGCAAAATCAACAAAAGCCATCTGCGGATTCGTATCCACCAGCTTCACGTCCACCGTCGCCCCCACGTCCAGCCCCTGTTCCCCCCGGATAATTCGTCCTTCCACCGGAGGATCGAACACCCGCACATAAGTCCCCTTGTCACTCGCTCCCGTAACCACCCCGTGGAAGGTCTTCCCGACGCTGCCCGCCAGCGCCACCGCAGCCTCCCGCTTCTGCATCGTGCGCTCCACCTTGCGGCCGGCCGCCTCCTGCAGATTGCACTGCTGCGCGATTGCCCCCAGCTCCGCATCGCTATATGGAGCAGCCACACCATCCAGCATCGCAGCCACTAACCGCTGCGACACCAGGTCCGCATATCGCCGGTTCGGAGCCGTCGAGTGCACATAGTCCTTCGCCGCCAGCCCAAAGTGTCCCAGCGGCTGCGGATCGTCTGCCGTGATCACCACATACTCCCCCGGTCCCATCAACTTGATCACAGCCAGCGCCAGGTCCGGATAATGCACCGAATCGGCCTTCCGCAGCCCACTGAGAAAATCGTTCAGAGCCTTCGAGTCCGGAGCAGCCGGCAGTTTCGTCCCGTGCTGCGCCGCCAGCGCCACAATCCTGTCCCACCGCGCCGGCGCACGCACCACCCGCCGAATGCACGACCGGCCCGCCGCCCGCATCGTCTCCGCCATCGTCTTGTTGGCGCCGATCATGAACTCCTCAATCAGGTCCGTCGCGCGATTCTGCTCCATCTCATGGATGGCCCGCACCTTCCCATCTACCACCACCGGGTCCGCCTCGCCTTTGCAGAACTCCAGCGCGCCATCTGCCGCCCGGCGCGCGTGCATCGCCTGCGCTGCCTCGTCCTGCAAGCGCAACTGGGCCTGCAACTCCGCCGACGCAGCCACCTTCGCATCCGCCGGTCCCTTGCCTTCCAGCCACGGCCCCACCTTGCTGTACGCCAGTTGCGCCTTGTTCCGCACCTCCGCCCGGTAAATACTCTGCCCGCTCAGATTCCCCTGCGCATCCACCACGTACTCCGTCACCAGCGCCGCGTGATCCACATCCTGATTCAGCGAAGTCAGGTCCGTCGACAACTCACTCGGCAGCATCGGAAAAATCCGCACCGCCGTATACACCGTCTGCGTCTGAGCCGCCGCGTGCCCATCCAGCGGCGAGCCCTTCGCCACCGCTGCCGCCACATTCGCAATCGCCACCCGCACGCGAATCCCGCCATCCACCCGCTCCGCCATCTCGATCTGGTCGAGGTCCTTCGACGTGTCGTTGTCGATGGACGACCACCACGGCCCGCGCAGATCGCGAGCCTTCGCATCGGGTTGTGAGCTGATCGGCCCACTCACCGCCGCGCGAATCGCCGCAACCTGGGCATCGCTGCCCGCTGGAAAATCCGGATGAAATCCGTCTTTCAACATCTCGGCATAGGCCGAGGCACCAAGATCAAACGCAGGCTTAGTTGTATTCATGCAACCGAAAGCCTATCACGCGCCCCTATCCCACGATCTGACACCACACCAAGTCACCCCACACCCAAAGTCTACCCCGCAAACAAAGCCACCCGCACACACGAAGTCACTCCCGCCACAGGAAGTCCTCCCCACACGCGTCGTCATTCTGGCGCAGCCAGAATCTCCGTAGTTGTTTTGTCTTCTTCCTGACCCAACCTACCCCGGAATCCCACCATCGAACTGCGTGTAATTGTCCAGGTGATGCTTGATCACCCCATAGCACTCGCACGCCTTCTTCTCCAGTCCCGCTGCATCCAGAATGTGGATCACGCCCCGCGTGTACTCGATCAGCCGCTCGCTCTTCAGTTGCGACGCGGCAATGGACATCGTCGACCGCGTGCTGCCCAGCATGCTGGAGAGAAACTCGTGCGACATGCTGAACGTGTTGCACTGCGCCCGGTCCGCACAGATTAACAGCCAGCGCGCCAACCGCTGTTCAAAGCTATGCGTCGCATTGCAGCCTGCCAGTTGAATCGCGTTCAGCAACTGTGCCTGCACATACCCAAGCGCAAGCTGCTGAAACGAGCCGCCCAATCGAAACTCCGTCCTCGCCGCTTCCACCGGAGACGAATATCCCCAACCCGGAATCTGCGTGTACACCCGGTTCAGGCTGCGCTTCGTTCCCATCAGGGCGGAGACGCCAATCACCGCCTCATACCCGAACATCCCAACCTCAACCTGCCCCCCGTTCACGAACGTCGTCGTCATCGACGCCATCCCCTCCTCAATAAAAAAGAGGTGCTCGATCGTGTTTCCAGGGAACTCGATCTCATGCTCCAACTCGAGTGTCACAGCGCGCAGGTGCAGCCGCGCAATGACATCCGCACCCAGGGTCTTCAATACGGCATTCTTGAACCGGCCCGCACGCAGCAGCAGACTTCTCTCGTCGGCGGAGTCGTTCGGTTTTCGTACAGGGGCCACCATGGGCGGAGCATATACGTATGCCCAATGCTCCGCTGAGCAATTCAGACCACATCCAGAACCCCGTTCCGCCAGGAGTGGACGCGCTTGCGGCACGACCGCCATAACTAGCTGCTTCTTCTGCCTTTACCATAGACACCAGGAATGCTCCCGAAACATCCCGGCATACGAGTTTTGGCCCTATTGCCTTGTAGATCATAGAGTTAGACTGCTTTGGGGACTTGACATGGGCTCGTATAATAGAAATAGGGGGAAAAATAAACCGGGCCACGCCCGGGTTCTTCCTTCAAACCGGCAAACGGAGCGGAACTCCTTATGTTTGAATATTTTGGACGTAACCCAAATAGAATGAATATTTTGGCGGGACATATACCCGCTAACCCATTGATTCTGAGGATTTTGAGCCCAAAATCCCAATTAAAAGAAAACTCACTCAGACCCCTCCGGCATCCGCTCCCGTGAACCGCAAGCCCAAACTCGGCCAGAACTTCCTCATCGACGACACCGCCCGCCAGGCCATCGCCGACGCCCTCGGCCCCACCGCCGACCGCACCGTCCTCGAAATCGGTCCCGGTCACGGAGCCATCACCACCATCCTCGCCGGTCAATGCCGCCGCCTCGTCGCCATCGAGCTCGACCGCGCCCTCGCCGCCGAACTCCGCTTCCGCTTCCGCGACCAGCCCCACGTCGAGATCCTCGAAGCCGACGTCCTCGAGATCGACCTCGCCACTCTCATCCCACCGGGAGAAACCGCCGACGTCATCGGCAACCTGCCCTACTACATCACCTCGCCGATCCTCCTGCGCCTCTTCGCCAGCGCCCGCGGCAACGGAGAAAGCGCCCGCGGCAACGCAGAATCAGCCGCGCACGGCCACCTCTCCCGCGCCGTCCTGATGATGCAGCGCGAGGTAGCCGACCGCCTCGCCGCCGCTCCCGGCGTCCGCGACTACGGCCTGCTCTCCGCCACCACCCAGATGAACGCCCGCGTCGAAACGCTCTTCACCCTGCCGCCCGCCGCGTTCTCGCCGCCGCCCGACGTCTACTCCACCGTCCTGCGCCTTGAGTTCGCCCCACGCTTCCGCGAACTAGGCGTCGACGCCGCAGGCTTCGACACCTTCCTCAAAGCCTGCTTCGCCCAGAAGCGTAAGACCCTGGCCAACAACCTCCGCGCCGCGGGCTACTCCCCCGAAACCCTGCACGCCTCCTGGCCCGCTGAGATCCCGCTCCTCGCGCGCGCCGAATCGCTCGCCCTCGAACCCATGGCCAGTCTCTACCGCGCCCTCAACGCCACTACTTCGGCCCGCGCGGCGGCGGACTAGATGGATGCGAGGGCGCCGCAGCCGGATGTGGAGAGGACGATGGACGCGGCGGCGCAGGAGCCGAAGCGGGCGGCGGCGAATACGACCGATGCTCAGGCTGCGGAGCAGGCCCTGCACCACCCGGAGGCGTATAGGACCGATGCTCCGGCTGAGGCCCGGCCGGCGTGTTCGGATAGATGGTTGGCGCAAGCGGTTGCTGCACCGGCGCATTCTGCTGAACCGCCCTCTGACCCTGCCCCGAAGGCTGATCCGTGCGAATTCGCCGCCCCTGACGCCCTTCTCCGCCGGTCGCCGGCGTCTGCCCACCGTACGCGGGGAAAGCTGCTGGCTGGCTCGCTGGCTGAACCGTTTGAACCTGGACGCTGCCCGGACGTTGCCCGGTTGTGTACGAGCCCGTCGAGCCACGCACAATCGCCGGCCGCGTGCTCGCCAGTCCCAGCACCGGCGTGCGCGTCCGGGAATCCACCGGGTAGTCCCGCCGCAGCGAGGCGCCCGCGACTCCATCATGCGACGCGGCATCGTGCCCAATCGGCTCAATCCGCACAGCTGCAACGCCGCCGATCGTGCGTATCCCTGACCGCACCGGCGCGGTTCCCGGCGCATGCTGCCCACTCGGCGGACCATGCACCGGCAGGATCGGGCGCGACCCAGCGCCACCGCCCGGATGAGCAATCGGGACTCGAATCGGCCGATAGCCGGACGGCACCAGCCCAATATTTACCAGGCCGCCACCGCCAAAGAATCCCCAGCCCAGGCCGCCGCAGCTCACGCCCGGAGCCCAGCCCCACCCGAAGCCGCCAAAGTACGACCAACTCCCGCAGCGGTAAGGCGTCCAACCCCATGGATAGCTCGACGCCCACAGGTATCCCGTCCCCGGATACGCCACCCACGCGCCGTTCCCGTACGGATCGAAGTCCGATTCATCCGCCGCAACATTCGGTTGCCACACCGGCCCCTGGCCGGGAACGTTGTACCAACTCCCATTCGCGTCCAGATCGGACCAGCCATACCCCTGGGCCCCGGCGTAATCGTTGCGCACCGGCGTGCTGTCGGCGGCCTGCGCTGCCGCAGTCTGGTCCATATCCTCGTTCCACTGATCCCACGAGTCGCCATCGATCTGCTGCGTCAGGAAGTAGCGATTCGCATCGGCTGCGTCGGCGCGAAGACTCTCGCCCGTCCGCACCTGGGTCTCATAGCCTGCACTGGGGGCTTCCCCACCGGGGCCGCTCTGCCGCGCCACCTGCGCCGTGCCATCCAGCACCGCAAAGATCGCCGGCGGCTCGTCGAAGTTCACCCGCACCGTCGTGTTCTCCACCGGCGACAGCACATCGCCACCCGCGTTCAGCGTATAGCGATACTGCGGCGTCGCCCGCAGCTCAAAGTAGGCCAGCCCTTGCAGCAGGCTGATCCCCGTCGTGAAGACCCCATTCGGGTCGACCGTCAGCACGTCGAGCGACAATGCGCTGTTCGGCGTCAGTCGCGCCACGCTGCCGTCCTCGAACTCGACCTCAGCCTGGCCATCGCTGCCCGTCGCCACCTGCACGCCGGCCAGCAAAGGCAGGTTCACTTGCCCGGGCACGCCTACCGCATTCTGCGCGGAATTGATCATCACCGTGCCCTGCAGGAACGTCAGCCGTGCGGCGCGCATTGTGGAAGTGGAGTCGGCGTGGGCGAATACCCCAAGGCCGAAAACCGAAAGGCAGAAGGAGAGAGCGAAGCAAACACCAGTGCGATGCATGGAACTACGGTCTGCCATCTCAAGGCCTCCGTCAACCGATATTTCTTCAAGCCCGAGCAATGGTTAGACGCATCCGACGCCCCGAGGGCTCCTTCAAAACAGGAGACTTCCCCGCGGCTGCTAAGGCCCGGCCTGCTGCACTTCTCCCGGGATGAGCGCGAGCAGTTTGTTGGCGCGCGTCCGAACGCGTTCGATCACTTCGGGATCGCCCGCAATCGAGCGCAACGACACCGCAATCGTTCCCAACTCCAGGGCGTGGCCTTCCGACACTTCCTGTGCGAGGAAGCTAATCGCAGCGTCCAGGCCAAGCCGATCAAACCGGTGCAGGTGGTCCAACTCGCGACCCCGATCCATGGTCTCGGTGATGCCCAGGAACGTCTCGGTAAGCGACGCAATGTCCCTGTTCTCGGTGAAGTTGTAGGTGCAGGTTCCGCTGCCGTCCGGAGCAGAATAGCTCAGGATCTTGGTCCCCGTGTCGGCGATGTTCTTCGCCTTCGAGGCGCACATGATGTTGAAGTGGTTCAGCTTCCGTCCCATCGCGAAGATATGCTCGGCCGTCCCCGGCGAGATTCTCACGACGCTCCGAAACGGATGGGCCGGAGACGCCGCCGAAGCCCCGTAGCCGCTTACCTGCGGCAACTCCTCGCCATCGTAGACGGTCGTCCCATCCTCCTGGATCGTGAGCTTGTACTTCGGAACGGGAAGCCCCACTCTCTCAAAAGCGAAGATAACCTGGGGTTTCGCGGCGGAAACGGACGCGCTGGCAGGAGTCGCTGCCGGATCTTGTGCGGGAGCAAGGACGGAGGGCACCGCAAACACCAGGAGAACCGCCACCAGCGCTGTGTGCGCGCGGCTCAACGGCTGACTCCCTGCAGCAACAGCGTCTGCGCGGTGTGGATATGGCAGATCGCAATCGCCAGCGCATCGGCAGCGTCGGGCGACTCCGGCGCGCAGCCCAGCGAGAGCAGCCGCGTCACCATGAACTGCACCTGCTCCTTCGCCGCGAGACCATACCCGGTAACCGAGGACTTGATCGTCAGCGGCGCGTACTCCGAGACTGGCAGATTGCAAGTCGCCGCAGCCAGCATCGCAACCCCACGCACCTGTCCGAGCTTCAGCGCCGACTTCGCATTCGCCGAGAAGAACACTTCCTCGATCGCTACACAGTCAGGCTCGTGCAGCGTCATCAGCGCGGTCAACTCAGCGTAGACCTGCGCCAGCCGTTGCGGAGTCTTCTCTTTCTTGCTCAGACGAATCGTTCCCGCCGCGCAATGCGTGAGCTTGGGCGAACGCGCAGCATGGTCCATCTCGACCACACCGTAGCCGGTGAACTCGGTGCCGCAGTCAATGCCAAAGACTCGCATGGGGGAAGTTTACTCGCAGTTCCGAGGGTTATTGGGTACGACTTGATCTTAGCGAACAAGGACCGTCATGAGCAGCAACAATATGCCATCCGCGCCGATCAAAATGCCCAGGGAGATAAAGATGCGTCGCGCCATCCGCTCCGACTCGAGGCCACGTGACAAAACTACGGCAGTCGTCAGTTGCAGAACCCAGCCGACGACAGCCCAGATGTCGGCGAGCTTCCCCAGATGCTGAATGGCCATCCGATTCGCGTCGCTGATGTGGGGGTTATAAAGCTCCTCGGCTGCGGTCGCAACCCCAACTGCTTTCATCAGGCAGGCGACCGACAGGATCCACAGCGCCGCCGCGGCGATCCGCCACCGCATCGACGCCTTCAACGTCAACGCGAAATGCCTTCGAGCGGCGAACTTGCTGTCGCGTACAGACGCATCGGCATTCGGCCTGCGAGGTAGGCTTGACGACCCGCGAGAACGCCGTGTTGCATTGCCTCGGCCATCAGGACGGGATCGCTCGCTTCGGCGATCGCGGTGTTCATCAGCACGCCGTCGAAGCCCATTTCCATGGCGACCGTCGCGTCCGACGCTGTGCCAACGCCCGCATCGACGATCAGCGGAACCTCGGTGATCAACTCGCGCAGGATGCGCAACGTAGCCATGTTGCGCAGGCCTAATCCGCTGCCGATCGGCGCGCCTAAAGGCATTACTGCCGCTGCGCCTGCGTCGATCAGGCGCTTCGCGTACACGATGTCATCCGACGTGTATGGAAGCACCGTGAAGCCTTCCTTCACTAGCACGCGCGTGGCTTCGAGCGTTGCCTGGATGTCTGGATACAACGTGGCTTTGTCGCCGATGACCTCGATCTTGACCCAGTCGGAAAGCCCGACTTCGCGGCCGAGGCGCGCTGCGCGGATCGCTTCGTCCGCGGTGAAGCAGCCTGCAGTGTTGGGCAGAAGCCAGTAACGCTGCGGATCGAGGAAGTCCAGCAGCGACTCGCGCGAGCGGTCGAGGTTCACGCGGCGAACCGCGACTGTGACCATTTCCGCGCCAGAAGCCTCGATTGCGGCCTGCGTTTGCGGACCGTCTTTGTACTTTCCTGTTCCAACAATGAGGCGAGACTGAAAGGCGCGACCAGCGATGACGAGAGGTTCCATAAAGGAAGTTTACAGTTGTCAGTTCGCAGTTGTCAGGAAAGGCATGAGCAAAACACAAAGCCCGCACCGTGATGGCGCGGGCTTTGTGGCGGTGAACTGTTGAGATTGACCTGAGGCGTCCAACTCGGACGGGCCTCGGCGCGGAACTTCGTAAATCGCCAGGACTAGAGCTGGACGCTCTAAGCCTCAGTCACCTCACGTACCGTTTTGCAACTCTTACTGTCAATTTTCATAGGCTGGACCATCCTCCTTTCCCGTGTGCTTTGAATGTAACGTCGGGCCCGCAGGAAATCAAGTACGCAAAGGACACGGGTTGCTTTTTCAGCATCTTATGGGATATGGAACGCGATATCCGGAGGAGACGCGGATGAAAACGGCAACGATCGTCGGACTGCTGCTGATAGTGCTGGGCGTGATTGGGTTCGCCGTGGGTGGCGTGAGCTTTACGCACGAGAAGCAGGACGCCAAGATCGGGCCGGTGGAGATCAATCACGAGCAGACGAAGACGGTGCCGATTCCGCCGATCCTCAGCGCGCTTTCGCTGGTGGGTGGAATCGGCCTGGTGGTGGTTGGAGCGCGGAGCTAGACGGTTTGAATTGCGTCCCGCCAAAACTGACCGCGATTGCAAATTGCATGGTTCCGACCGGGTTGGCACGGGATTTTTCTTATCGTTTTTATCGTTCATGTGTAGGTTTCCGTATATCCTAGGGGGGTATACTATACCTAGCTTCACGACTCGACTAAGGACGGCAACTCCGGCATGCTTCTTTGCACTCCATTCACACGGCGCGGCCACAATGACATGTGGATGCCCCTTTCCCCGCGACCCAGATGGCTGGCTGCCGTCCTGCTGTTGCTGTTGCCACCCGGCTTTGCCGCCAGCGGCCTGGCCCAAACGGCAGCCTCGGCGCCTGCAGTCACGAAAGTCGGCTCCGTCCAAGCTGAAGCACCTGTGGCGGCGCAGGATCCCGGCGATCCCACGATGTTTCCCCATTCGGACAGTACCCGCTATTACGTTGCGGGGCAGGCCAATATCATCTTCCAGGCGCATGGGCCATTCCACTCGCCGTACGAGGGCCCGAACAGCCTGCTGGGGCGCGGCGAGTACAAGACTTCGCTGGTCGGCACGCTGTTCCTGGGAGCGGAGCTGGTACGCAATCCTTCGCGCCACCTGGAGGCGATCTACGACGAAGAGTCGGCGGGCGGACGCGGCATCAGTGAGGCGCTCGGACTGGCCGGATTCACGAACCTCGACGTTGTGCGCAACCCTACGCTGGGGCCGGTTCCCTACCTCGCGCGCGTGGAGTTGCACCAGACGGTCGGACTCTCCAGCAAGAGGGTGGAGTCGGACCGCGGGCCGTTCTCGCTGGCGACCGAGGTGCCGGAGCGGCGACTGGAGTTTCGCGTCGGCAAGATGGGATTGCCGGATACGTTTGACCTGAACAGCGTTGGGACGGACAGCCACCTGCAGTTTCTGAACTGGGCCACCGACAACAACGGCGCCTACGACTACGCGGCGGACACGCGCGGCTATACCTACGCGGCGATTGCCGAGTACGACGACAAGGATTGGTCGGCACGCTATGGCGTTGCGCTGATGCCGACCGTCGCGAACGGGATCGATATGGACTGGGCGCTGAAGCGAGCCAGCGGCCAGAATATGGAGGTCGAGTGGAGGCATGGACTGCTTGGCGAGCTGGTTTCGCCGGACCGCAAGGGCGTGGTGCGGGTGCTGAGCTATGTGAATCACGCGCATATGGGCCTGTATCGCGCGGCAAACCAGGCGTACCTGAAGGGGACGGATTCGACGCCCGACATTACAAAGCATGAGACGTTTGGCGCGGTGAAGTACGGCTTCGGCCTGAACGCGGAGCAGGAAGTGACGGGCAACCTGCGCGTGTTTGGGCGGTTTGGATGGAACGAGGGTCAGCACGAGTCGTTCGCGTACACGGAGGTGGATCAGACCATCGAGTTTGGCAGCGACTTCGCGGGAAGACGCTGGGGCCGCGACAACGACAAGGTTGGGCTGGCGTTTGTGTCGAACGCGATCAAGCGCGACCACCAGGAGTATCTGAAGCTCGGCGGGCTGGGATTTCTGCTCGGCGACGGGCGGCTGAACTACGCTCGCGAGGACATTTTGGAGGGCTACTACAACCTGCACGCGTGGCGCGGAATTTTTTATGCGCTGGATGCGCAGTACGTGACACATCCGGGCTACAACCAGGATCGCGGACCGGTGCTGGTGGAGTCGGTACGCATGCATGTGGATTTCTAAGTCCCCCCACCCTACCCCCCGTACTTAAGTCCTAAAATATCCCGGACAAAGGACTTGAGTCTGGACCAAGTCCGAAAAGGTATAGACCAGGCCCTTGATCTCTTGTGCGCTTCAGGTCCGGTCCGGCGGCTGCCCGACACGACGCAGAAATTCTTTGCCCCATTCTTTAAGTCTATCGTGCATGTCAAGGGGGGAGCGGTGGATAAGGGGGGACGGAATAGGTTCGAGGACTTGGACGCGTGGCTGAAAGGAAGGCGTTTTGCTGAACAGCTATCAGCGGCCAGCTATCAGCTATCAGCAGGACGGAGAAATGGATTCCGTATACTTCAGGCGTGACGTCGGCGATTTGGTTCGAGGTGATTGGGTTTGGGGTGGGGCTGCTTCTGGGCAGCTTTTTGAACGTGTGCATCTCGCGGCTGCCGGAGCATGAGTCGGTTGTGAAGCCGCGGTCGCATTGCAGGGCGTGCGGGCATGCGATCCGTTGGTATGACAATGTGCCGATTTTGAGTTGGGTGGTGCTAAGGGGTAAGTGCCGGGATTGTGGGGCGGGGATTTCGTGGCGGTATCCGGCGGTGGAGTTGGGGGTAGGGGTTTGGTTTGCATTCCGACCGACCCAATTCCTCTATGGCGTTTGGCAGATGCACGTCTACTGGGATTTTGCGCGGCCGCGACCTGGGACAGAGGTGATAGAGGTGATAGGCGCAATCTCGATCGCTGTGCTCGGCTTTCTGCTGATTGGGTTGATGGTGATGGATTGGCAGACGATGCGGCTGCCGGATGCTTTTACGCTGACGGGGATTGGGATTGGGTTTGTGCTGGTGTGCGTGCGGGCAATGTTTCTGGCGCCGGGTGAGGGCGACATTGTGCTGAATACGACGCACCAGTTGCGGATGTCGAGTCCGGGGAGCTTTCAGGCGCAGGGGAATGTGTTTCTGACCGGCACGGAGGCGATGGTGCTGGGGCGAGTGGCGGCGATCTGCGGGGCGGCGCTGATTTTGCTGGTGGTGCGGTGGGTGTACAAGGCTGTGCGGAAGCGGGATGGGATGGGGTTGGGGGATGTGAAGCTGCTGGCGATGATTGCTGCTTTCCTGGGGTTTGGGGGGGCGCTGTTGGCGCTTTTTGTGGGTGTGGTGACTGCCAGCGTATATGGGATCGGGTTGATGGCGCGGGGGAAGCCGACGGGGACTACGAAGCTGCCGCTGGGGAGCTTTCTGGCTGCCGGGGGTTTGTTCGCCGCGTTGTTTGGGGCGAGGATTGCGGAGTGGTATGTGGGGTTGTTGCGGTAAAAGCGAACCACAGAGATCACGGAGGGAAAGAGAGACCACAGGGTTTGATGAGAAAACCCCACATCTCCGAGGTGAAATGTGGGGTTTCCCGTTTTCAGGAGGTCTACTTTGCACTTCGCTGGTTGTTGTTCCTGACTACGCCATGAACTTACGGCGAGCAGCGCCAGCCAGGCCCAGGATTCCGGTGCCCAACAATGCCAGGCTGCTGGGTTCAGGGGTTGGCGAAGGGGTGCTGAACGACAAGGAACTCAGGAGGACGTTACCGCCGGTCGCAGAGAAGTCCAGGTAGGTGTCACCCGGGGACACAGTGAAAGCGCCCTCGCTGGAGCCGGTCTTCAGGACGGTCCCGGAGGTAGCACCCGAGGTGTTGGATTCATAGATCTTCCAGGCATCGGAGCCGGTGCTGCTGTCCATGAGAATGGTGAGAGGGTCATTTGAGAGGATGGACGAGATGTTGAGCTGGATAAAGTAATTGCCGGAAATCTCATCATCGTGAGTTGGGTCGCTGGTCAAGCCGAGACCATTCTCATCTCCTCCATCTTTTTTGGCGTACAGCGAGTTCCAATAGGAAGGAGCCTCGGCCGTTGCGACGATCGAATAGCCGCCAACATTATAGGTTGTCGATGCGCCGCAGCTTCCAGTGGAGACGCCATTGCCGCAGGTGTCGAAGTTGAAGGTAACCGTGGACGCGTGTACTGCACCAGGAGCAGCAAGAAGCAGCAGCCCCAACATTCCGGAACCGCAAAGCGAATTCATCAATTTAGACATATAAGTGGTTCTCCTTGAGATTTGTTGGTAAGAGCAACAATCATGTTTGTGTTGCAATCACTGTTAGCAATCTCCCGGCCATCCTCCAAGGCTAGGGATAAAGCCCGAAATCCATGGAAATTGCAGTGGAGAAGACAGAATCGGCTCTGCTTCAGAATGCTGGAAAGGAGTGCATTGTGCAATGTTTTGCACATCAAAAGGAACTGTTTTGCATATAGTGATAGCGGTCACTTGAGTAGGGTGCAATTGGGCGATTTGCTTGACACTTGACGGAGTCACTTCTAGAGTCAAAGATGCCCCATGACGAGCTACCCCTACATCTGGAACTACGTACCGCTGGCACTGCAAATCCTTGCCGCGTTGGCCGTTGCCGGCGGCATGGTGGGCGCCTCCTACTTCATCGGCAAGCACAAGAACTCGCGCACCAAGCTGGGCGCGTATGAGTGCGGCATGGATCCTGTGGGCGATGCGCGCGGCCGTTTTTCGGTCCGTTTCTACATGGTGGCGATGCTGTTCATCCTGTTCGACGTGGAGGCGGTGTTCATGCTTCCGTGGGCGGTGATCTTTCGCCGGCTGCCGGGCCTGACCGGGTCGAAGATGTTCGGCTTTTACGAGATGCTGGTCTATCTGGGCTTCGTCGCGGTGGGCCTTTTTTATGTCTGGAAGAAGGGCATTCTGACCTGGGCGGAAGATAAGGGAGACCTGTAATGGCCACTCCAACGCCCGCCATCGTGGGCAAGACCGCCGTGTTTGAGGCGATGCCGGAGAATGCTGCCGTCAAGGCGCTGGCCGAACTGGCGACCGACGCAAAATTTGACCGCAAGGAACTGACGATCACCGTGGCGCAGGAGTCGATTGTCGCCGCCGCTGCTGCTGTGCAGGCCGCCGGGTATAACTTCTTCGAGGATCTGACCGCGGTGGACTGGTATCCGCAGGAGCCGCGCTTTCAGCTCTCGTACCACATCGTTTCGCACAGCCTGAAGGAGCGGATTCGGCTGGCGGTGCGGCTGGACTCGGCCAATCTTACGATTGATTCCATCACTTCGGTCTGGCCCTCCGCGAACTTTTATGAGCGCGAGGTCTTCGACCTGTTCGGCATCCACTTCGCGGGGCATCCGCGATTGACGCGCATTATGATGCCCGAGAACTGGGAGGGCCATCCCTTGCGCAAGGACTATCCGGTCGAAGGGTATCGGTAAAGGAGTATCTCAGGGGCTAAAGCCCCCTTGAGTGTTGTTGCCGTTGTTGCCGGCACTGAAGTGCCGGCCTATCAAGTTCGAGGTTCGAGGTAAAGGCAGAGACTTATGGCACCGATTGCGGCACCAGACATGATCACCCCGGGGATTGAAGACGTCGTCGCCAATGCAAAGCTGCATGGCAACGCCGGCGCCGCCGACCACACCATGGTGCTGAACATGGGGCCGCAGCATCCGTCGACCCATGGCGTGCTGAGGCTGGTGCTGGAGATTGATGGCGAGGCGATTGTGGCGCTGGCGCCGGACATCGGCTACCTGCATACGGGAATCGAGAAGACGTGCGAGGCGAAGTTCTACAGCCAAGTGGTGCCGCTAACGGACCGCATTGACTATCTGTGTCCGATGACGAACAACCTGGCGTACTGCCTGGCGGTGGAGAAGCTGCTGGAGTTGGAGATTCCCGAGCGGGCGCAGATTCTGCGGGTGCTGCTGAATGAACTAACGCGGATCCAGAGCCACCTGGTGTGGCTGGGCACGCACGCGATGGATATCGGCGCGCTGACGATGTTTCTGTACTGCTGGCGGGAGCGCGAGGACATTCTGCGGATTTTTGAGGCCATCTCCGGACAGAGGATGATGACGAGCTACTTCCGCATTGGCGGACTGGCGCTGGAACCGCCGATGGAGTTTCGCCAGCAGGTGCAGAACTTTCTGGACATTATGCCGGGGCGGATTGATCAGTATGAGAGCTTGCTGACTGGGAATCCGATTTGGATTGGGCGGCTGCAGGGTGTCGGGACTTTGTCTGCTGCGGATGCGGTGGCGTTGGGCGTGACTGGACCGCCGCTGCGGGCGAGCGGTGTGGATTGGGATTTGCGGCGGGACATGCCGTATTCGAGCTACGAGAAGTTCACGTTCAACGTGCCGACTTCGACGGTGGGCGATGTGTGGGCTCGGTATACGGTGCGGCTGCTGGAGATGAGGGAGTCGGTGAAGATCTGCCAGCAGGCGATGGATATGCTGGCGGGGATGCCGACGAACGGGCGGATTGTGGCGGATGCGCCGAAGATCGTGCTGCCGGATCGCGAGCAGATGAAGACGCAGATGGAGTCGCTGATCCATCACTTCAAGATTGTGACTGAGGGATTTGGCGTGCCGGCGGGCGAGGTGTACCAGGCTGTCGAAAGCCCGCGCGGCGAGATGGGGTATTACGTGGTTTCGGATGGGACGGCTAAGCCTTACCGCGTGCATATGCGGAATCCGAGCTTTGCTACGCTGCAGGCTTTGGAGACGATGTGTAAGGGACGGCTGCTGGCGGATGTTGTTGCAGTGATCGGGTCGATTGATATTGTGCTGGGGGAGATCGATCGATAACGCGCTGCTCCATCGCGAACTTTGGATTTCGTGGGCTTCGATGTTGCGGTCTTATGCGGCGGCTCATGGGTTGAACAGCAAGAAGTTTGCGGTGATTGAGTTTGGGGAAGATGAGATTGTGGTGCGGGTCGATGCGAAGTGGGATCGGTTTACGCATGAGGCGATGGAGTCGAGCGATGGACGGAAGATTGGGTTCGCGCTGAATGAGGATGGAACGGTGATGCTGGACGGTAAGATGGATGAGATGGATTTTGCGGCGGAACGGGTTACGCGGGAGTTGATGCGGTAGTTGAGGCAAGGCGACAAGGCAAAAGCAGATTCCTCCGCTTCGCTGCGGAATGACAAACAAAGAAGCGGAATGACGAGCGAGTAAAGAGCAGCCCAATGAGCACGATTGCCAATTCGATTTTTTCGCCGGAGCTTGCGGCGCGGTTTGACAAGCTGGTGACGATCTATCCGGTGAAGCGCTCGGCGCTGATTCCGATGCTGCTGTATGCGCAGGATGAGGTTGGGTACATCTCCGAGGCCGTGATTCAGGAGATTGCGAAGCGGCTGGACCTGTTCGACCTCGATGTGCGGTCGGTGATGAGCTACTACTCGATGCTGCGGACCACGCCGGCGGGCGAGTACAACATTCAGGTTTGTACCAATATCAGTTGCATGTTGCGGGGCGGGTACGAGATTCTCGACCATTGCAAGTCGAAGCTGGGGATCGGGCACAAGCAGGTTACGCCGGATGGGAAGTTTTCGCTGGAGGAAGTGGAGTGCATTGGGGCGTGTTGCTGGGCTCCGGCGATGCAGGTGAATTACGACTTCCACGATGAGCTGACACCGGCGAAGGTGGATGAGATTCTTGCGGACTACTCCGCGAAGACGACAGAAAAAGGTGGGAAGTAATGCCGCGTCTTGTATCCCATCCCGATGAAGTGAAGGTGCTGTCGCGGCGGTTTGGCCAGGGCGCGGCGAACATCGACAAGTACGTTGAGCTCGACGGCTACGCGGCGGTGCAGAAGGCGATTGCGCAGGGCGATGAGATGCCCGCGTGGATCATCAACACGATGAAGGCCAGCGGGCTGCGTGGGCGCGGCGGTGCGGGATTTCCGACGGGGATGAAGTGGTCGTTCGTGCCCAAGGCCTCGCCGAAGCCGAAGTATGTGCTGGTGAATGGCGATGAGTCGGAGCCCGGGACCTGCAAGGACCACTTGATCTTCCGCGAGGATCCGCACGCAGTGATTGAAGGCACGATGATCGCGGGGCTGAGCGTGGGCGCGAAGATGGGCTTCATTTACCTGCGCGGCGAGTATCGCTACCTGCTGAACATCATGGAGAAGTGCGTTGCGGATGCGTACGCGAAGGGCTTCCTGGGCAAGAATATTTTCGGCAAGGAAGGCCTCGATTTCGACATTGTGACGCAGACCGGCGCGGGCGCGTATGAGGTGGGCGAAGAGTCGGCGTTGATGGAGTCGCTCGAAGGCAAGCGCGGAGTTCCGCGGATTCGGCCGCCCTTCCCTGCTGTGGTCGGGCTGTATGGCGGACCGACGATTATCAATAACGCGGAGACGATTGCGAACGCGCCGCACATTCTGCTGATGGGCGGCGAAGAGTACGCGAAGCTTGGCACGGAGCGCAATGGCGGGACGCGGCTGTTCGGGATCAGCGGGCATGTAGAGCGGCCCGGTGTGTATGAGTTGCCCATGGGCTACTCGCTGCGCAAGGCGATTTATGAAGTCGCGGGTGGGATCAAGGGCGGCAAGCAGTTGAAGGCTGTGGTGCCTGGGGGCGCCTCTTGCCCGGTGCTGCGGGCGGATGAGATTGATGTGGGGCTGGACTTCGACCAGATGGCGAAGGCCGGGACGATGCTGGGGTCGGGCGGAATTGTGGTGCTCGACGAGACGGTGTCGATCGTCGAATTTGCGCTGCGGACGATCAAGTTCTACCAGCACGAGAGCTGCGGCTGGTGCATTCCCTGCCGCGAAGGCACCGACTGGATTAAGAAGACGCTGACGCGCGTGTACGAAGGCGGCGGCCAGAAGAAGGATATCGATAACGTGCAGTATCTCGCCGAGAACATGATGGGGCGGACGTTCTGCCCGCTGGGAGACGCGGCGGCGATGCCCACGCTGGGCTTCGTGAAGAAGTTCCGCAAGGAGTTTGAGGACTACATCGAAGGCAAGAAGGCAGGAACGCCTCTGATGACGGAGCAGGAGTTGGTAGGAGCGGGCCACTGAGCAATCGCGGGCTGATGGTCGCGGTTTGGCTAACGATTGTTTTCGCAGTCTTTGTCCTCGGAGTGCTGATCAAGACGAGGATCGTGCATCACCGAAGCGCCGATCAGCAGATTTTGATTCAGAAGTCGCACCAGCAGTGAGTGCCGCAGGGATAGGGATTTTGGATGGCTGATGTAACCATTACCGTAGACGGCAAGAAGATCACCGCACCGGCGGGCGCGCTGCTGATTGAGGTGTGCAAGGGTGCGGGCATCGAGATCCCGGCGTTCTGCTACTATCCCGGGCTCTCGCTGCAGGCCGCTTGCCGCATGTGCGTTGTGCGGCAGGAGAAGGTGCCCAAGCTGCAGACCGCGTGCACCACGCAGATCGCCGAGGGCCAGGTCTTCTTGACCGAAACGTCGGAGATCATCCAGGCGCGCAAGGCCACGCTGCAACTGCTGCTGGGCAACCACCCGCTGGATTGTCCGGTGTGCGATGCGGGCGGCGAGTGCGAGTTGCAGGACATGACCTTCAAATATGGCGCGGCCGACAGCTTCTACGCTGAGCCGAAGAATCATCGCGAGGAGCAGCAGTGGTCGCCCGTCGTCTACTTTGACCGGCCGCGCTGCATCTTGTGCTATCGCTGCGTGAGGATGTGCGGCGAAGGAATGGATGTGTTTGCACTGGGCGTAGAGAATCGCGGGGCGTCGTCGATCATCGCGCCGAATGTGCCCGCACAGCTTTCGCCCGATCACCTGGCGCATGTGGATTGCGAGCAGTGCGGGATGTGCATTGACGCGTGCCCGGTGGGCGCGCTGACCAGCGGGACGTATCGTTACAAGACGCGGCCGTGGGAGATGAACCACGTTGCTACCGTGTGTACGCATTGCGGCGATGGATGCAAGACGACATTGGGCGTGCGGTCGACTTCGAATGGGTCGGAGATCGTGCGCGGGGATAATCGCGACAAGTCGGGGATCAACGGCGATTTTCTTTGTAACAAGGGGCGTTACGCATTTGACTTCGCCAATTCAACCGAGCGCATTACCCATCCGCTCGTGCGGCAGGCCAACGGCGAGATGAAGGCCGTGAGCTGGGAGGAAGCGCTCACCCACGTCGGCAAGAAGTTCGCCGAACTGCGCGACGCACGTGGAGGCAAGAGCATCGGCGTGATTGGCGGCAATCGCCTGACGAACGAGGAAGCATACCTACTGCAGAAGTTCGCTCGCTCGGTGCTCGGCACCAACAACATCGACCACCATCGCACCGCGGACTACGTTGCCTTTGCCCAGACGCTCGCGGGATCGACCGGCCGCACTGCCTCGCTGCGCGACACGCTCACCGCGAAGGCAGTCCTGCTGGTTGGTGGCGATCCCACCAATCAGGCGCCCGCCACCGCGTGGAACCTGCGCACCGCCGTTCGCCTGAACAACGCGAAGCTCTATATCGCGAACACGGCCGAGATCAAGCTTCGCCGCCAGGCCAAGGTCTTCCTGCATGTGGCTGAATACGGCTATGGTGCGCTCGCGGCTTATCTCGCGGGGGACGAAGGGTCAGCGAACGCAGTCACCGAAAATGCGGCCTCGCTCGCCGGATTCCGCGACGCCGTGAAGGCTGAAGAGAATCTCCTCATCCTCATCGGCTCCGAGTTGCGCGGCGCAGAGCTCAAGCGCCTGATCGACTTCGGCCTGACGCTGCCCGGTGCGAAGTTTGCGCTGCTCGCCGATTACGCCAACTCGCGCGGCGCGGCGGACATGGGCCTGCTGCCGGACATGCTTCCCGGCTATACACCTGTCGGACGCGGCGAGGATCACAGCGCACCCACTGAGTCCGGTCTGGACCTGCTGGAAATCTTCGACGCGGCGGCCAAGGGCAATCTGGCCGCGCTCTACGTGGTCGGATCGAACCCCATCGCGCGCTATGGCGTCGACCCGAGCGCTCTCAAAGATACGTTCGTCGTGGTGCAGGAGATGTTCCTCACCGAGACTGCCGCACTCGCCGACGTGATTCTGCCCGCGGCGAATCTCTACGAGAAGTCCGGCTCCGTTACCAACAGCTACGGTGACCTGCAGCAGATAAAGAAGGCGGCCGACCGCGCCGGTGTGCGCACTGACTTCGAGATGATTGTGCGCATCGCCGACAAGATGGGCGCGGATGTCCGCAAGCTTGTCCCCTTCGGCACGGGCGTTCGCGCTGATATGGGCCAGACCCGCGGTGCGCAGTCCGGCGAGGCCGATCGCCACGCCGTGTGGTTGACTGCCAATAACCTGGAGCCGCGCCTTAGCCCGTTCGACCCGTACGCGATCCTCGACGAGATTCAGCGGCTGGTGCCCGGATACAACCTGTTGCGGCTGCAACTGCTCTCCGGCAACGACCAGCACCTGCAGCCTGCAGCGACGCCGGTCACAGACAATGGCGGCCTGATCCAGATATCCCATCGAAGAGACCTGGTGCTTCCGGCCAACGACACGCTGTTCACTTCCGGAACTCTCGGCCGCTACTCCGCGATGCTCAACGACCTGCAACAGAACGAGGCCCGGCGTGGCTTGACCCAGGCAACCGATCACACGGCGGCCGATTAGACAGCGAGACACTGAGAGAAATATTTTGAACGATTCCTTCCACGATTTCGAGATTTTCCTGCTGCTGAGCGTGCTCAAGGTTGCGGTAGTGCTGGTGATTACGCTGATGTGCGTGGCCTATACGGTGCTGCTGGAGCGGAAGCTGCTGGGCCGCATGCAGAATCGATGGGGACCCAGCCGCGTCGGCCCGTTCGGTCTGCTGCAGCCGCTGGTCGACGGCGCCAAGCTTTTCCTCAAGGAAGACCTGATGCCGCTGGCCGTGGAGCGCCCGCTCTTTGTCATCGCGCCCGTGATCGCCCTGGGGTGTTCGTTGGTCTCCGTTTCGGTCGTCCCGTTCGGTGCGATGACGCGAGTGAAAGGTGTAGACATCTTCGAGATCGCCAATGTGAACATCGGCCTGCTGGTGATCCTCGGTATCACCTCGATCGGCGTCTACGGCATCGCTCTCTCCGGCTGGTCTTCGAATAACAAGTACTCGCTGCTCGGCTCGCTGAGGTCCACCGCGCAGGTCATCAGCTACGAACTTGCCCTCGGCCTCTCGCTGGTGGGCGTCGTTCTGCGCGCGCAATCGCTGAATCTGCGCACGATCGTCGATAGCCAATCCGCCCACGGCATGCTCACGTGGAACATCTTTGGTGGCTTCCAGTTTGTGGCGTTCTTCATCTACATGATGGCCGCCTATGCTGAGACGAACCGCGCTCCGTTCGATCTGCCCGAGGCTGAGACGGAACTTGTCGCGGGCTACCACACTGAGTACAGCTCCATGAAGTTCGCGATGTTCTTCATGGCTGAGTACGCCAACATGATCACCGTGGGTTGCGTCGCCACCCTGCTGTTCTTCGGCGGCGCGTCCAGCCCGTTCGGACATCTGATCCCCGCCATCGGCGGCACAGTCGTGCAGGCAATCCTGCCAGTCCTCTGGTTTGTCCTAAAAGTCTTCCTGTTTCTCGCCCTCTACATCTGGGTGCGGGCCACACTGCCGCGCTTCCGTTATGACCAGTTGATGGCCTTCGGCTGGAAGTTCCTGCTGCCGCTCGCCATGGCCAACATCATCGTCACCAGCTTCGTCCTCGCCATGCGAGGCTAACCTTCTACTGCTTTACAATCAGAAGATACGCAACGATTTATCGCCTGGTTGAGTCACCTTTTTTCGCGTCTCACCGAAGGATTCAACGGAACCCGAATGCAACTCGCACTGTTCATCATCTTTGGCGTACTGGCTCTTGGCGGAGCATTGAACCTGCTCTTCCAGCGCCACCCTATCAACAGCGCCCTGTCGCTGGTGGTCGTGATGATGTCGCTCGCGGTGCTCTACTGGTCGCTTGGCGCTGAGTTCCTCGCCGCTGCCCAGGTCATCGTCTACTCCGGCGCCATCATGGTGCTGTTCGTCTTCGTCATCATGCTGTTGAACGCAGGCGAAGAGCAGCGTACGGAAGGCAGCCGTGCTGCCTACACGGTCGGCATCCCCGGCGCGGCGGCGATCTTCTGCCTGCTCAGCTTTGTCTTCCTGTCGGAACGCGGCGCGCTGAGCACGGCCAATATCGGCGGCGACCTCGGCAATGGCCTCGACAATATCTCGAGCGTCAGCGCAATGCTCTTCACCAAACAACTGCTGCCCTTCGAGGTCACGTCGATCCTGATTCTCGTGGCTATTCTGGGCGCGGTCGTGCTCGCGCGGAAGGAGCAATAAGTCATGGTGCCTACCGCTTACTACCTCATCCTCGCCGCGATGCTCTTTTCGATCGGCATCGCCGCGTTCCTCATTAAGCGGAATATCATTACCATCTTCATCTCCATCGAGTTGATGCTCAACGCGGTCAACCTGACTTTTGTGGCGTTCGCCCACATGTGGCATCAGATCGCCGGGCAAATCTTCGTCTTCTTCGTGATGGTGGTCGCGGCTGCTGAAGCTGCGGTTGGACTCGCCATCATCATCTCCATCTTCCGCACGCGCCAGACGTTGAACGTCGACGAGATCGACCTGATGAAATCATGAACGCCAATCCGGAAAATCTTCTCTGGTACATCCCGCTGCTGCCTTTCGCCGGCTTCCTGATCAACGGGACACTGGGACGGAAGCTGCCGCGAGCGCTGGTCAGCGCCGTCGCGCTACTTTTCACGGCGATTCCCGCCGCCATCGTCGCGTGGCTCTGGGTGCTGATGCGCGCGGATGGTGCGCCTGACTCGATCCAGGCTGTGAGCGCTCCGTGGATTGCCATTACCGGCTTCACGGTGAACTTCGCGTTCACGGTCGACCACCTCACACTGATCATGCTGGCTGTTGTCACCGGTGTCGGCTTCCTGATCCACATCTACTCGGTTGGATACATGGCCCACGAAGAGGGCTACTGGCGTTTCTTCGCCTACCTCAACCTCTTCATGTTCTTCATGTCGGTGCTGGTTCTGGCCGAGAGCTTCCTGCTGCTTTTCGTCGGCTGGGAGGGAGTCGGCCTTGCCTCGTATCTGCTCATCGGCTTTTACTTCAAGAAAACTTCCGCCGCCAACGCCGGCAAGAAGGCATTCATCGTCAACCGCATTGGCGACTTCGGCTTCCTGCTGGCGATGTTCCTGATCGTCGTCCACTTCGGCTCACTCAACTTCACTGAAATCTTTTCGACCATCTCGCTGCATCCGGAGTGGCAGGGCGCGCGCTTTCTCACCGCCATCGCGCTTCTTCTCGTCCTCGGCGCCGTCGGCAAATCCGCACAGATTCCGCTCTACGTCTGGCTGCCGGATGCGATGGAGGGCCCCACGCCCGTCTCCGCGCTAATCCACGCCGCAACCATGGTCACGGCGGGCATTTACATGGTGGCGCGCTGCCATACGTTGTTCGACAGCTCGCCTGCCGCGCTCACTGTCGTCGCCTGCATCGGCGCCGCGACGGCAATTTTCGCCGCTTCGATCGGCATGGTGCAGCACGACATCAAGCGGGTGCTCGCCTACTCCACTGTGTCGCAGCTCGGCTACATGTTTATGGCATGCGGCGTCGGAGCGTACACCGCCGGCATCTTCCACCTGCTCACGCATGCGTTCTTCAAGGCGCTGCTCTTTCTCGCGGCGGGGTCCGTGATTCACGCGCTCTCCGGCGAACAGGACATGCGCAATATGGGCGGCCTGCGGACCCGAACACCCATTACCTTCTGGACGATGACGATGGGCGCCTTCGCCATCGCCGGCATCTGGCCCTGGGCAGGCTTCTTCTCCAAGGACGAGATTCTTTACCGCACCTTCACCTCGCCGAACCCGTTGCACCTGTTTCTCTGGCTGGTGGGCCTTGTCACCGCGGGCATGACCTCGTTCTACATGTTCCGCCTCTGGTTCAAGACCTTCTTCGGTGAGCCCCGCTTCGAGGACAACGCATCGCTCGAACATCACGGCGCTCCCGTCCACGCGCGTTCGACCTCCACGCTGACGCTGGAAGCCGATCCCGACGAGGATCACACCGCGCACACGCATGGCGTACACGAGTCGCCCTGGATCATGCTCTTCCCGCTGATCGTGCTGGCGATTCTCTCGGTCATCGGCGGATGGGTTGGCATTCCCGCGGCGCTGGGCGGTCACAACGAGATCGAGCACTTCCTGGACCCAGTCTTCGCGAGCGGCGAAGCTGTTCAAACCGCGGCGTCCTCGACCGGCCATGGTCTGGAAGTCGCACTGGCAGCCATCTCTCTGTTGGTCGCGGCCATAGGCTTTTACTTTGCCTACCTCTGCTACTACAAGAAGCCCGGCACCGCCACCGCGCTCGCAGACCGCGCCGAACCCGTCTACACCATGCTCGAAAACAAGTACTGGGTCGACGAGTTCTACGCCAACTTTCTGGTGACTCCCCTGCTCATGATGACTCGCGGATTTTTGGAACTCCTCTTCGACCGCGGAGTCGTGAACGGCTCCGCCCGCGCCGGCGGCATGGCCACGCGAGGCCTGGCCTGGGCCACCCGCAAGCAGATTTCCGGAAACATCCGCTCCTACGCCGGCTGGCTGGCTTTCGGCGCTGCTGCCGTAATTGCCGCAATGATCTTCGGCCACACCCTGTGGGTGCACCTGTGAGGACACGATGAACATCGATCACACCATCCTGACCCTCATCATCTTCACCCCGCTTGCCGGGGCGCTGCTGCTGACGCTTCTGCCCGACCGCGGCAAGACCATGCAGTGGACCGCGCTCGCAGTCACGCTCTTCACCTTCCTGCTCACTCTGCATCTGCCGTTCCACTACTCCTACGCGTCCCTGCCCGGATCTTTTCAGTTCGAGCAGAACGTCCCCTGGATCACCGCGCCCGCCATCCGCTACCACCTCGGCATCGACGGCCTCTCGATGTGGCTGATGGTCCTCACCGGCTCGCTCGCGCCTCTGGGCGTGCTGATCTCCTGGCGCACCATCGACAGTCGTAAGAAGCTCTTCTACGTTCTCTTCCTGCTGCAGCAGGTCGCGATGATGGGCATCTTCGCCTCCCTCGACATGTTCCTCTATTACGCTTTCTGGGAGCTGTCGCTGGTGCCTATGACCCTGCTGATCGCCATCTTTGGCCGCAGCGAAAGCCGTCGCCGCGCAGCCATGCGCTACTTCCTCTACGCCTTCATACCCTCCGGCCTGCTGCTGGTCGCCATGCTGTGGCTCTATGCGCAGACCGGCACCTTCGATCTGCCCACGCTCGCCGCGCGCGCCGCGCAGCACTCCATCTCGCCCAACACCGCTGCGCTCTGGATCGCGTCGCTCGGCTTCCTCTTCGCGTTCGGCGTCAAAGTCCCCATCTTTCCGCTGCATGGTTGGATCGTCGACGCTGTCTGCGAGGCCCCCACCGCGGCTGTCATGGTGCTCGCCGGAAAGACCGCGCTCTACTCCATCCTGCGCTTCTCCTTCGCTATTTTCCCTGACGAGTCCCACCGCATCGCTCCGTTGATGATCGCGCTGGGAGCCATCGGCATCGTCTACGGCGCGCTGCTCGCGCTGGTGCAGAACGACCTGAAGAAGCTGGCCGCCTACGGAACCCTCGGCCACCTCAGCTTCATTACGCTCGGCATCTTTACGTTTACCATTGCGGGCCTCGACGGCGGCATCTACCAGATCCTCAACGAGAGTCTGGCCGGCGCCACACTCTTCATGCTCCTCGGCCTGCTCTATGAGCGATACGGCACCTACGACATGCGCGAGTACGGCGGCCTGGCCGTGAAGCTTCCCTGGGTAGTAACCCTGTTTGTTATCACTACGCTGTCCATCATCGGGCTGCCCATGTTAAACAGCTTCGTCGGCGAGTTCCTCATCCTCTCCGGCTCCATGCAGTCCACCTCCGCACACCATCACTTCTGGACTGCACTCGCAACCTCCGGCGTGATTCTGAGCGCGGCCTACATGCTCAGCATGATTCAGCGCGTCTTCTATGCTCAGCTCGGCCCGAAACCGCAGAAGGTCGTCGCCTCGGACCTCGACGCCCGCGAGCACCTCGCGCTGTGGCCCATGATGATCCTGTTTCTCGTCATGGGCGTCGCCTCGCCCATCTGGATGCGTGCGATCGACACGTTCGGTGCGCCCACGGCGGGCACCCAGGCCATATCTGGAATTCTTGCTCCGCACTGCGACGACACCCACCCCTGCCGCGTCGAAGCCACCGTCATCCCAGAGAAGGGGGCCCGCTAAATGTCGGCCAGCATTATCGCGCTCCTCCCCGAATACATCCTGATCCTCACCGGCGTCTTTATCATGCTGGTTGAGGCGGTTCTGAAGCCCGGCACCAGTCGCAAGCCGCTTGGCTGGCTCGCCATCATCGGCACTGTCGGCGCTGGCATCCTCAGTTACTCGCAGCTCCGCCTCGGCGTTCTCACTGCCTTCAGCGGAATGATCCAGGTCGATGCCTTCAGCATCTTCTTCCATCTGCTCATCGCCGCCGTCGTGCTCGCGACGCTGCTGGGTTCGCTGGACTACTTCGAAGGCAACGCAGGCCACGCCGGGGAATACTACGCCCTGGTCCTCTTCGGCGCCGTAGGCATGATGTTCATGACCTGCTCCGTCGAGTTGCTGATGGTCTTCATCGGCCTGGAGATTTCGTCGATTTCGACTTACATCATGGCCGGCTTCCGCAAGTCCCAGGCCTCTGCCTCCGAGTCTTCCATCAAGTACTTCCTGCTCGGCTCGTTCGCCACCGCGTTCTTCCTCTACGGCATTGCGCTCGCGTTCGGCGCCACCGGGTCGACCAGCATTGCCGCCATCGCCGCCGGCCTAACCACCAGCGCAGCCCCGCGCATGGCTCTCCTTGCCCTGGCCATGATGATCATCGGGCTAGGATTCAAGGTCTCCGCCGCGCCCTTCCATGTGTGGACGCCCGATGTCTACCAGGGAGCCCCCGCGCCCGTCGTCGGCCTCATGTCCACCGCGCCCAAGGCCGCCGCCTTCGCAGTCCTGCTGCGCATCACCTTTTCCGGGTTTCCGTCGATTCAACATCACTGGGCCATTCTCATCTGGGCGCTGGCGGCGCTCTCCATGACCATCGGCAACCTCGGCGCGCTCAAGCAGACCGACGTCAAGCGCATGCTCGCCTACTCCAGCATCGCCCACGCCGGATACCTGCTCGTCGCCTTCACCGCGTTTCCGCAAGCCGGCATATCGGCGGCCTGCTTCTACACCGCGTCCTACGCCGCCATGAACGTCGGCGCCTTCGCCGTCGTCACCCAAGTCGGCGGCTACAGCGAGAGGCTGCGCACCATCGACGACTATCAGGGCCTCGCCACGCGCCGTCCCATTCTCGCGGCGATCTTCGCCCTGTTCCTGCTCTCGCTTATCGGAATTCCCTTCACCGGCGGATTCTTCGGCAAGTTCTACGTGTTCTCCGCCGCGCTCCAGGCCGGCCACGTCTGGCTCGCTGTCATCGGCCTCATCAACAGCGGCATCGCCTGCTTCTACTACCTCAGGCTGCTGTCGTCGATCTATACCAAGCCCGAAGAGACAGCGCTATCGCCGGATGAAACCGCAATCAGCATTCCCGCAAGCATCGGCCTCGGGCTCGCCGCAGCCGCCACGCTACTACTCTTTTTCCTTCCGGGGCACATTCTGAACCTGGCCAATACTGCCAGCGCGAGCCTGAACCCGGAGACCCCGAAGGCCGTCTCCGCCGAAGTGCCCTCCGCTCCAAACCTCTCCCCACCGCTCATCCTCAAGTAGCCGCAAAGCGGCGCGGCCAACGCACGTGTCCAGGCACGCGAGACGCACCGCGTCCGGCCTGAAATTGCGCGTCGTTTAGCTCTTTTGGGGATCCGCCACGGCGGAGAAGTGGATGGTGCGCCCGGAGCGATTCGAACGCCCGACCTACTGGTTCGTAGCCAGTTGCTCTATCCAGCTGAGCTACGGGCGCACATTCTAGAAATTGCAACCGGATCGATCGCAACTCCCTAAGTTTAGTGGATTCGGGGCCTAAGAGCAACCCGTCTCCTGCCCCGTAGAAGGATCTCTGCAGTCTGAATACGCAACGTCAACGCAAGGTCGTCGATTAGGCGAATCCACGGAGAAGCGGTGCCCTATAGGGGCATGACCGATTTTCTATCTGATTCTCGGGGGGACGGGAGTGCCGAGCAAATCGAGTGCCTCGCTGCTCCCACTCTTCGCAAACTGTAGCGTCAATAAATGCCACTGCCCCGTCTGTTTTCGCGCCTCCGTGTAAATAGTTCCGGTCCCCTTCGGCCCAGAGATAGGTATTGAAAGTTCGGCGTGTCCCCAGCCGGGCTGAACCTCGATACTTCCAGATATGAACAATCCGATCTTGAGAGGGCTGCCCAGTTGCTCGAATAGCGCCGGATTTGATTCAGCAGTCGTGACCGAGAGCCTTGTCGCCTCAGAGTCTCTCAGTATAATGAATGCGATGGCCGCGCCCGAAAGTGCGAGTCCTAGCCAAACGGCGAGTATTGATTTCCAATGTCTCCGGACACAACCGTGGCGGGGCTTCTCAAGTGCGCTCTCCATTTCCTTCCCTTCAGAGTCGAGACTTTGAACCAACTTGAGTATTAGGCTGGCGAGCGGCACCTCTAAATGCATCAGCGCAGTTCGATCCAGTTGACTGCGTTATACGGTCTTGACCGACTTTCTACCCAATACCGGACGGACAGGAGCACCACCCGCCGTTTGCCGGTCCGCATGGTTGGGGGGTAGGCAGGCTGAGCAGGTGTAATCGCATCGCATCCTGACAGCAACCATCACCTGAAAGCAACATTTTGAGAACGCTTTGATATTTCCAGTGTTCCCCACTTCTTTCAGGAAGGTAAGGCATTGATTTATAACGAGAATTTGGTGGGCACAGCAGGATTCGAACCTGCGACTTCCACCGGGTGAATCTGACTAACATCAATGAATTCATAGAGTTACAAGGAGTCTAAAGGCATGAAAAGGAGCACTGAGGAACGTTTGGATTCCTTATCGTGCCCTCGTTTGTGCCCTCGTTAGGGAGAGACGGCGGGTGACCTGAAACCCTAACCAAGCTCAGGCGGGCTGGCACCTGTCCTGATCAGGAAAGCTAGGAAGATACTTTACAGAATTCTCAGCCGTTTCATATCCCGGTGGGTAGCGATGAAACCATGCGGTCGCGGGTTATCTCATTGTGACGCCTAGGAGGCTCTACCTTTCACTCGCTCTATCTGTTTGATTATACTATCACTTCCGAACTTTTCTGCAACCCAGAGCTGCTCCCCGTTCTCAGTGGCAGAACCGTTGAGTCTGCACACTAAGACTTGTCAGTACCAACCGAAGAGCAAGAGCCAATCCAGAACACGATGCTGCGTTAGACAGGCTCCGGATTACAAGCAGACCACAATTAGCTCTTTTCATCATCGGTTCCTCTGGTCTTAAGTGGGTGTTCATGAAGCTGCAACGTGGCGTTCACGGCCTGTTGACAGGCTTGCGAGATGCTTAGTGCATCAACTCATTCTCTGAACCTCCCCCCATGGGGGTAGTTCCAATCGCCAAAATTGAGGTTTACTACATGAAGCTTTCCGGCTGCGGTAGAACTGTGTCTGTCTCCTGGTTGTACTTTCTTCTTAGTCTCGGTGGCGTCGCCGTAGCGCAGTCCACCGGGAGTATCCAGGGCGTAGTCCGCGACAGTTCCGGCGCGTCTATTGCGCATGCGCAGATCAACATCACCGGCACGGAGACCGGCTTAGCGCGCCGGTCGGAATCCGACTCGACTGGGACTTACGTTGTCCCTTCGCTTCCACCGGGGCACTACGCAGTGACAGTCGCGGTGAAGGGCATGCGGGAGGCGCGCGAACAGAATGTACTCGTCTCGGTAGATCGGGATGTGCCGTTGAATTTCAGCATGAAGCTGGCGACAGCCAACTCTTCCGTGGACGTGACTGCAGGGCAGGAGACCTCGCTGGATCTGACGTCGTCGGCGCAGAGTCAGACCTTGAGTCAAAAGGTGGTACAGGAAGTCCCGTTGAACGGCCGCCATTTCATCGATCTCTTTCCGCTGGCCGCGGGAACAGTTACGCCCCCGCAGAACGGCAGTCTTTCGGCGCCAACGCGAGGCACGGGAGCCAGTGGCTTCAACTCCGCAGGCTATCGCGAGGACATGACGAATCTGATGATCAACGGGATCAGTCACACCGATCTACAGCAGAACCAGATCGCATTTCAGCCGACGATCAACATTGTGAGCGAGTTCCGGGTGATCAACTCGGTCCCGAGCGCCGAGTTTGGCCGATCCAGCGGGGTTATGGTGAACGTCGCCACGCGCACGGGCACGAATGCATTTCACGGTGAAGCGTACGAGTTCCTGCGCAACAATGTCTTCGACGCACGCAACTTCTTTAACCCAAGCTCCGTCGCGCAATCGCCCTTCAAGCGCAACCAGTTTGGAGGCGACCTGGGCGGGCCCGTGTGGAAGAACCACACTTTCTTCTTCCTCACCTACGAAGGACTGCGTCAGCGTCAGGGCGTGACGATCAACAGCGGGGTGCTCACCGCGGCCCAGCGCACCAGTTCCGACCCTACCGTCCAGCAACTGATCGCCCTCATTCCCCAGGCCAACAATGCAACCGGCACCGCTTTCATTGGATCCGCCGGAGCGCCGGTGAATATCAATCAGTGGTCGGCGAACCTGAGCCACAGTTTCAGCCCGTCCGATTCCATCAACGGCTTCTATGTTTTCCAGACTGACAAGCGAAATGAGCCAACCCTCCAGGGCGATACCGTCCCGGGCTTCGGCGATCAACGCTACTTCCGCCGGCAGTTTATTGCAATCAACGAGACGCACATCTTCTCGTCCGGCGTGGTGAATGAGGCTCGCTTCGGAATCAGCCGACTGCGTCCCAACTATCTTCC